>LNFM01005819.1_pt1 | contig 30735 bp, 23 predicted proteins | sample 596031 | NCBI WGS metagenome assembly LNFM01 (sample SAMN04254537, study PRJNA301005) | activated carbon metagenome | isolation source: dual media filters at the Ann Arbor, Michigan drinking water treatment plant | place: USA: Ann Arbor
CAGCGGTGGATTGAACTGGTGGTGCAGGGCGCGCTCGGGGTGCGAGAAGAGCACGAGGTGCCCTCGCCAGCGCCCCTCGAGTTCGGCCGGCAGCGGTGCACGTGCGTGGTTGGACGCGAAGATGGCGTCGTGGTCGGGGATGGCCATCTTCTCGAACGGATGGTTGCTGCGCGACATCACGAACGTCGCAAACACGCGTCCGCGGGGATAGCTGCCCAGGTGCATGACGCCGATGCAGTTGTCGGGGTCCACCGCCTTGATGAGGTCGTGGACGACGCGGTAGGGCTGATTGAGGTACGTCAACAGGAAGACGGTGTCGCCCGTGCGCAGGTACGGCCGCGTGTCGGACGCAAACACCTCGGGCCTCACCACGGCGCGGCCCGGCAGCAGCCCGACGCCGTAGTTGACGATGTAGGCGCGCGCTTCATCGCCGTGCAACTCGAAGCGTTTCCAGAAGCGCCCCCCGGTGTACTGCGCACCGGCGTCGTGAATGGGCGTCAGCAGGCGCTCCTCCCAGCCGAGGAGCGTGTCCTTGGCAAACGATCCCTTCCAGAAGCAGTCGCGCCACACGCGGCGGTTGTCGTAATCGACCGAGAAGCCGCCCTGGTTGCGCAGGACGGCCAGCGGCAGGGTGGGGCTCTCGTGCATGATGCGCTGGAGCTCGCGCGAGGGCAGCGTACTGAGGTAATCCGGCGGGTAGCCGGCTGCACCGGAATCGGGATGCGGGGTCACGGCGGGGACTGTATACTCGCCGGCACAGCGGAGCAAAGGAGCATGTCCGAACGCTTTGACGCGGTCGTGATCGGCAGCGGCTTCGGCGGGGCCGTCACGAGTTGCCGGCTCGCGGACGCCGGCCTGCGCGTGCTCGTGCTCGAGCGTGGCCGCCGATGGTCACCGGAGACGTTCCCGCGCAAGCCGGGCGATCCGTGGGTCTGGGACCAGGCGCGCCCCGAGAAGCGCAACGGCTGGCTCGACTTCCGGCTGCAGCGCGGCGTGTCGGTGGCGCAGGGAGCCGGGGTCGGCGGCGGCTCGCTGATCTACGCCAACGTGCAGGTCGACGCGCCTCCCGAGGTGTTCTCGAGCGACTGGCCCGCGGCGATCACGTACGAGGCACTGCGGCCCTACTATGCGCGGGTGGAGCGGATGCTGCGACCGCAGCCGGTGCCCGAGGCGCAGGCGCCCCGCACGTATCAGGTCCTGCGACAGGCGGCCGAGGCGCTCGGGCACGGGGCGCGGTTCCGGCCCATGCCGCTGGCGGTGACGTTCGACGACGGCTGGCGCGCCGACCGCGAGGCGCCTTTCGACGCCGGGCACTCGCGCCCCTGGGTCAACGAGCACGGCCGGCAGCAGGGCACCTGCGTGCACTGCGGCGATTGCTACCTCGGGTGTCGCGTCGGGGCGCGCAACACGCTCGACCTGAACTACCTGGCGCGGGCGGAGAATCTCGGCGCGGACGTGCGACCGCTCCACCTGGCGCGCGTGGTGACACCGGTAGGCCATCACTATCGCGTCGACTTCGACCGGATCCACGACGGCCGGTTGCACCGGGGCACGGTCATGGCCGATCGCGTCGTACTGGCGGCCGGATCGCTCGGGTCGACCGAGCTCCTGCTGCGATGCCGGGATCAGTTCCGCACGCTGCCGCAGGTCAGTGGCGCGCTGGGGACCAGATGGAGCGGCAACGGCGACTTCCTCACGCTGTCGATCCAGCAGGCGGCCGTCGATCCGACGCAGGGGCCCACCATCACGAGCGGGGTGGACTTCCTCGATCGCCAGGTGCGCGGTACCCGCTTCCTCGTGCAGGATGGCGGCTTTCCGGACTACTTCCGCACGATCATGGAGGCCCGCCAACCCTTCGCCTGGAAGGATCTGCAGTTCAACGCGATGGTCTTCGGCCTGGCCTGGGTCCTGCGTCGGCAAGGCGAGTTGCCGATGATGATGCCGTGGTTCGGCCAGTGTGCCGACGCCGCCGACGGCCGGCTCTACCTGGGGCGCAGCCTGCTCGCCCCCTGGCGCCGCAAGCTGAAGCTGCAGTGGTCGTGCAAGGCGTCGCGCCAGGCCATCGACGCCATCTTCGAGACCCACTGCGAGTTCGCCCGCGCGTCGCAGGGTCGGCCGCTGGCGCCGTGGTTGTGGTCGATCCTGCGATCGCTCGTGACGCCGCATCCGCTGGGCGGATGCCGCATGGCCGACACGCCGACGACGGGTGTCGTCGACGACCGGGGCGAGGTGTTCGGGCACCCGCGGCTGTTCGTCGCCGATGGCGCGGTGGTGCCCGTCGCGCTGGGCCTCAATCCTTCCAAGACGATCGCCGCGCTGTCGGAGCGGATCGCGGAACGCATGCTCGACTGACGGGCCGCGTCCGTCAGTCGGGCCCGTCGAGCGCCTCGAGCACCTGCGGGAACACGTCGCGTGCCGCGTGCCGGCCAAGGAAGACGTCGAGGTGGCCGTACCCCGGCACGAGCAGCAGGGCGTGGTGGCCGGGCCGGAGGGCGTCGAAGTACCGGAAGCTGCGGATCTGGCTCTCGGCCAGGTAGCACTTGTTGTCCTGGCCGGCCATGAACACGATGCGCGCGTCGGTGCGTGGCGGGTGCTGGAGCACGTCGCGCGGGAGCTCCGCATGTCCCTCGACGCACACGAGCCGCCCGGCCCGCACCGACCGTGCCATCTGGTGGAAGAACGCCATGGAACAGGGGCCGAACTCGCCGCTGATCCAGGCGTGCGTGGCCGCGTCGAGGTTCTCGTGACTCCACAGCGTGGGGAACCCCGCGCCGTACGTGAAGCTGACGTGGCGGCAGACCGCGTTGTCGCACTCGTGGTGAGTCAGCCTGACGATCCCGTCGAGGATCCGGGGGATGCCTGCCGGGGCGTGGCGTCCCCACTGCGGATTCATGTAGTCGATCAGGTGCCGGACGCACAGCGCGGCCAGCGCCAGCTTCGCCCTCGCGAGACCGGGAATGACCGGGTGCAGCGACACGGCATTGCTGACGATGGTCGTGACCTGCGGCACGAGGCCGGCGACCGCGGCCATCATGAAGCTCGTGGAGCCCTGGCAGTGCGCGAGGACCTTCAGGTGGTCGGCCCCGGTCTCCTCCAGCACGCGTCGCACGGCGACCGGGTGGTCGTACACGGCCGCCTGATCGAGCGTCCACGGGTGCGGCGGCAAGTCGATGCTGGCCCGCCAGTTCTCGAGCCAGACGTCGTAGCCGGCGTCGAGCAACACATCGACCATGGTCCTGCCGGTGGGAGGCAGGAAGATGTCGGCGCGCACGCCGGCGCCGTGGATGAGGAGTACGGGACCCCTCGACGGTGGCGTCGGCCCGGTCACGTGCACGAGCGTGCCGGGGTGACCGTCGCCGGCCGTGAACGGGACAGATCGTCGGCGCGGCGCCGGGGCGCCGGTCGACGCACGCTCGGAGGCAGGTCGGTCGTCGGGAGCGGCAGGGTAGGTCATCGCTCGCGATCGGCGGCGTACTCACCCTTGGCGATCAGCTTGTCGAGCGTGGCCTTGGACGGAACATCCTCGCGCACGAACTCGGCGAGCATCGTGTCGAGGTAGCGGATACGCCGGCTCAACGCCTGCAGCATCTCCAGCGCGAACGTGGGATCGCGTCGCAGCTTGATCAGCAGTTCCCCGCTCCTGATGACGGCCACGCGCGTGGGCACCAGCGCGGAGCAGGTGGCGTTGCGCGGCTGTGAGTCGAGCAGCGCCATCTCGCCGAAGAAGTCACCGCGCTCGAGCAGCGCGAGGAAGACATCATGCCCGTCGATGTCCTTGGTGACGACGACCTTGCCTTCCTGCAGGATGAACATCTCGTTGCCGGTGTCGCCCTCGCGGACGATCACGTCGCCGGGCGAATAGGTGCGTTCATCGAGGTACGTGGATGCCATCTGCATGCCCTCTCGGCGGGGCACCCAGTCCCCACGGAGTACTGCTGGCGCACCTGGAACCGACACGTGCCCGGTGCTGCCACGACTGCGTCGACGTGAAGTCTCGATGATAGTGCATGCGACGCCGCTTCGATGGCGATGCCACGACCGAGCCCACGGCTCGCACCGGTGAGCAGGACGACAGGAATCACGGCAGCACTTTACCGCAACAGCGAAGAGTGGAAGGGTAGAAGAGCAGAAAGAAAGAGGGCAGGGCGGGAAGGACGAAGGACAGAGAGCGGGACGAAGAAGTCAAGCATGCAAGGTGCAAGGCGGAGCAGACGGTCAGACGACCCGTGACGACCCGTCCGGGGCGAGCCGGCGCAGGCGCTGCGCGTTGGTCGATGAGGCCTCGAGGTGCGGCCCGTGTCGAGCACGACACTCACGGCAGGATGACCGAACACTGGCGCCGCCGCGACGGACAACGGCAGGCAGGCGAGGAAGATCCGAGCGAATCGCGTCATGCCTCGAGTCCGGAGGGACTTGCGTCGGATTGGGATCGACGCGCACACTCTGCGCCACGCGGACGGTGTTGCGCAACCGGAGGATGCACGTGAGGAACATGCGACAGGCGATGGCCGGCACGGCCGCATCCGTGACGATGCTGGTGTGCGGGGCGGGTGGGCTCCAGGCGCAGGCGCCCGTGTCGCCTCAGGCGCCGCCGTCCCCCCCGCCCGTCGAGACGCCCCGCCCGCGCCCGACGCCGCCGACGCGCCAGGCACTGCGCCTCGTGCAGGCCACCGAACTCCCCGACGGGACGCTGCCGCGTCCCACCCAGCACGGCAACTTCATCGTCGGCCCGACACACGCGCCGGCGCCGGACACCGTTGCCCGCGAGGACGTGCCCAAGGGGACCGTGTACAGCTTCACGCTGACGTCGGCAGACAGCACGGTCTATCCGACAGGCATCGCGCGCGACGCGGGCACCTTCGGCACGCCCGACCCGACCAATCCGGCACGGCTCGACGTGCCCACCAGTCGACCCGCGTCCTGGACGCGCACCGTGTCCGTCTTCGTGCCGGCGCAGTACGTCGCCGGCACGTCGGCCCCCTTCATCGTCGGCGCCGACGGCCCCGACCCCCTGCTGTTCACGACACTCGAGAACCTCATCGCGCAGAAGCGCATCCCGGTGATGATCGGCATCGCGGTCGGCAACGGCGGCGGCGACGCGCAGGGAAGCCAGCGGGGGCTCGAGTACGACACGTTGTCGGGCCGCTACGCCGAGTTCATCGAAAAGGACGTGCTGCCGCGTGTCGCGCAGATCGCCAAGGTCCGCCTGACGACGGACCCCGACCAGCGCGCGACGATGGGCTGCAGTTCGGGCGCGTCAGCAGCGCTGTCGATGGCGTGGTATCGCACCGACCTCTACCACCGCGTCCTCTCGTACTCGGGCACGTACGTCAACCAGCAGTGGCCGTGGAATCCCGCGACGCCCGGCGGCGCCTGGGGCTATCACGAGACGCTCATTCCCACGACGGCGAAGAAGCCCCTGCGCCTCTGGCTGCACGTCGGCGACCGCGACCTGTTCAACCCCAACGTCATGCGCGACGACATGCACGACTGGGTCGACGCCAACGAGCGCATGGCCAAGGTGCTGGCCGCGAAAGGCTACCCGTACCAGTTCGTCTTCGTCCGCAACGCCGGCCACTGCGACAGGGGCGTCAAGGCGCAGACGCTCCCACTCGCGCTCGAATACGTCTGGGGAAAGTAGAAGTACAGGATGAAGTGGCATGGCGTGTGCTCTGGGAGACGCCATGCCTACACAGCGAAGGGACTTGCTGGAGCGATCGGCGGCGTTTGCTACGCGTTTGTTGAGGTGTTTCGTCGCAGAACGGAAGCGAGGCCTGATCCCGCAGACGTTGCTGCAGCAGGCCCTGCGTGCAGGAACTGCGATCGGCGCTCACAACGCGGAGGCACAATCTGCCACCACGAGGCGTCACCTGCTGGCGCTGCGGTCAGGTGCCCTGCGCGAAGCGCGTGAGGCGCAGTACTGGCTGAATCTGATCGAGCAGTCCGGGCTGTGCGCCGACCCCGCCGAGATCGGCTGGCTCCTCGCCGAATCCGGCGAACTCGTCGCCATCCTCTCGACCTCCGTCAAACGCCTCCGCACCTCACCGTAGCCTTCACGCCTTCACTCCTTCCACCCTTCCAGTCTTCGACCTTCGGTTCTGTCGTCTTGCCCTGTTCGCCCTTTTTGCCCTTTTGTCCTTTGACGATGGCGCTACCCATGCCCGATCCCCGTCTCTCGCGCCAACACATCGAGCGTTCGCCCATAGAGGTCCGCGACCTCCTCGGGGCTGCTGGCGATGACGGTGAGTCCCAGCTTGCCGTACTCCGACAGCGCGCCGATCAGGTGGAACAGCACGCCTGACTCCGTGCGGTGCGAGTAGTGCAGGCCGTTGTCGGTGACGATGTCGATGAGGTCTTCGGGGAGCACGCCGCGATACGTGGCGGCGCGGAGGTTGTCGGTCGCCATGTAGAACTTCGGGCGCCCGCTCAGCGAGACGAACTCGCCCGTGTCCGGATCCAGCGTGCCGCCCGTGAGGAACTGCAGCGCCAGGAACGGATGGGTGGTGCCGAGCACGCGCAGGTTGATCTCGAGCGCCGTCAGCTTCCAGGGATCCTCCGGAGCGTCCTTGTAGGCGAGGAAGTCGACGCCGAAGCGGCTGACGACGTCCTGCTTCGCGAGCACCTCGCCGACGAGGATGCTGCGCGTCTGGATCGCCATGCGGTAGTCCTCGTGCGCCGGGAAGCTGCACCCCTGGTACACCTGGCCCGACGGCCCGCCGAGGATCTGATCGTGCGTCGACGTCGGCAGCACCTCGCCCGCCGGACTGGTGCGCAACTGCGCCGACGGCGACACCTTGATCGCGGCGTCGATGAACTCCTCGACGATGCCCCCCATGCGCGTGAACTTCTGGAAGTAGTTCTGGTGCGTCTCCCACGGCACGGCGAACTCGAGCGACCGCAGCGCCTTGCGCACGGCCAGGCGATCGTCGGGCTGATCGGGGAAGCGGAAGATCGCGTTGCCTTCGCCCGAGAAGCTGTCGTTCAGTTTTACGACAGCCTTGCGCAGGCCGGGCCGCCGGTGTGCGAGTTCGACCAGCGCGTCCTCGACGTCGGCCTCGCCGGTGAGGTCCTCGAAGCCTTCCGGCAGCTCGATGCCGGCCTGGCGGAACACCTTGCGGCTGCCCGACTTGGTGCCCAGATGGTTCAGCGTCGGGTCCAGGCCGTTGAGCGGGATGCCGAGCAGCACGGCCAGCTTCCGCTCGAGCGGCGTCGAGTTGAAGATCGTGAGATACGCGCGTGACGGGTCCGGGATGGCCGCGCGGATACGTTCGATCAGGCGCGGGCGCTCGAGGATCTTCTGCGTCAGCGGTCGCGGCGACGTGTCGTACGTGCACAGCATCGTCAGCCGGGCACGGGCGTGGCTCGCGGGCACGCCGGCCAGCAGGTGCAGGTAGTAATCGAGGATCAGCGGATGCACCGGCTGCGACGTCACGTAGACGACGTGGGCGCGCGGGTTGCGCAGGCGGATCAGCAGGAACAGCAGGCGTTCCTCGTAGAACGTCGCGCCATCGAGCTTGCGCAGTTCATCCTGGTCGAGGGTGAGTGACGGGACGACCACCGACGTGCCCGGCTGGTCGGCCGTCCGCATCAGGACGTCCCAGACCTGGTTGAGGCGCGGCTTCAGTTCCTCGAAGCGGCGCAACTCTTCTTCGGTGGTCAGGGTGGCGGCAAAAGGCGGCTGCGGAATCACAGCGCGGCTCCGAGTTCGTCGAGGGACAACACTTCACCGGTCGCGAGCATCGCGAGCGGCGACGTCCGTTCGTGCAGGGGCCACGCGCGCCCGAGCGACTCGGCAGTCTGTCGCAGGCGGCGCAGCAGGTGGTAGCGCAGCGGCCCGTGCAGCGAGAAGCTGGAGGTGAGGGCCAGTTGCTGCTCGCCGGCGCGATCGTCCAGCGCTTCCATCAGCGTGCGCCGACGTTCCTCGTACCAGCGGTCGTCGATCTTCCCCGCGGCGTGGCGGCGACGCAGCAGGGCGAGCTGCCGCGGCCGATTGACGATCTCGGGGTGGTGGTTGACGCCGAGGATGCGTGGCATGCCGTCGGCGGCACTGCGCTCCACTTCCAGCATCGTCAGTGCCGGGCCGACAGGGCCACCGACACCAAGCGTCTCGTAGCCGATCGCCTGCATCGTGTCGGGGAGTGGCCCCTCGGGCAGCAGGTCGTACAGGCGGCTGTCGAGGACGGCGATGCGCTGCGAGGCGCCGGCCTGCTGACTGAGGAAGCGGAACCATGGATGGGTGCGGGCGGCCGGCGTCAGGGCGTTCTCCATGATGCCGGCGCTCTTGCCGCCCTTCTCGGGGCCGCGCAGGTGCGCATCCGCCACGCCGAGCCAGCGGCACATGATGCCGAAGCTGTGACAGATGGCGAGCAGGGTGCCCTCGGGGTGCGCGCGCAGGTCGTCGAACAGGCCGAAGACCTCGGGCTCCCACGACGGATCCTCTGCGATGCCCTGGCTGCCCGGATCGAGACCGTCGTTGCGCCGGGGATCGAGGTGGCCCGGGCCGCCGGTGCCGATGCAGAGCAGGCCCGAGGCGGCGTCCACCGCGGGCCGTCCGCCGTGGCGGCGCACGTCGTACGACGACACGCGGACGCGCAGGCCAGCGTCAGCCATCGCCGCCCGCAGGTCGCAGACCACCTGGCGCAGCGACCGCACGACGGCGGCGTGACCGAGATTCGGCCAGCCATGGTTCATGTCCAGCACGGCGACATCCACGGTGCCGGCCTCTGGTGCCGGCGCGGCATCGCGGGTGCTCACGCGCTGATACACGAAGCCGCTCGTCGGGTGCCGCGTCGGACAGTCGGCGACACACGCGTCGTGCCCGTACGTGTACTGGTGGCGGCAATCGAAGGGCAAGATGCCGCGATCGTATCAGGCCAGCGGCGGGGGCGTCTCGCCGGCGTCCGGCGTCGGTTCGGCGAGCGCCGAATCCAGCGCGCGGCGGGCGAACCAGCCGAGAATCCCGAGCACCGCCATCGACAGCCCCAGCGTGACCGCGGCCGATCCGAAGGCGTCACGCTGACTGAAGTCCAGCGTGGACAGGTGCGACCCGGCCTTCACGGCCACGGTGGTCCGGGGGGCCAGGCCGAGCAGGGTCCCGACCAGATAGGCGCCGATGGGCACGCGCGCGGCCGCCATCGCGCCGTTGCTCAACGCGAATGGCGAGTTGGGCGGCACCCGGACCAGCGTCACGACGAGCAGGGTCTTGAGCCACGAGCGCCCGACCAGGGCGTTGCGCACGGCCAGCCACCGGGGACGTTCGGCCAGCAGCGCGGCCGCGTGCGTCACCGACAGGCGCTGGGCCCAGGCGTAGTTGATGCCGGAGGCCACGACGAACCCGGCCAGGGCAGCCGGGATGCCGATGCGGTCGCCGAACGCCCAGCCGCCGAGGATGGCCGGGGCATAGGTGGGCAGCAGCGCGAAGCCGCCGAGGAGTCCGAATCCCGTGATGTAGAGGGCCACGCCCCGCGGGCCCATGGCCTGCAGCCAGGGGCCGATGCTGGACAGGTAGCCAATCAGCAGGGCCGCGCCGATGGGCGGCAGCACCAGCGAGAGGAGGGCCAGCGGCGCCAGCCGCCGCGCCGCCGTCCGTCCGGCCTCGCTCGGGCCGGTCACCGGTGCGCGCTCCGCGTCACGCCCGGCCTGTCGAGTGCTTCCATCGCTTGTAGACCTCCCACAGCAACGGGAGCACCGACACCACGATCACCACCAGGATGACGCGATGCGCCTGCTCGGCCAGCGGGCTCAGTCCGAGCAGGTAGCCGACCCACAGGAGGCTGGTCACCCACAGCACGCCCCCGGCGACGTTGTAGGCCACGAAGCTCCGGTAGGGCATCTTCGCCACGCCGGCGATGAACGGCACGAACGTGCGCATCACCGGGACGAAGCGGGCGACGATCAGCGAGGACCCACCCCGGGTCGCATAGAGCTCCTGCGCCTCGTACAGGTACTTCTTCTTGAAGAACCGCGTGTCTGGCCTGTTGTAGATGGCCCGGCCGGCGCGGTTGCCGAGCCCGTACCCGACCTGGTCGCCGATGACGGCGGCCAGCACCAGCAGCAGGTTGGTCAGCCAGATGTTCAGGGGCGGCAACCCGGGGAACGCCCCGGCGCAGACGACACCCGCGGTCACCAGCAGGGAGTCACCCGGCAGGAAGAAGCCGGCCAGCAGGCCGGTCTCGGCAAAGACGATGGCGATGAGGATGCTGAGCCCGCCCCAGGCGATCAGGGCGCGCACGCCCTCGTCGCTGTGAAGGGTGCGCAGCCAGGTGAGGAGATCGACGATGAATTCCATGCGGGGGTTCGGCCGCCCTGCAGCGCGCCTGGCGGAACGTCAAGGATACAGGGCGTGGGGTAAACTCCCCCAACCATGGCCGACCGCCCGTGGATTGCCACCGAGGACGTCATGGCCGAGGTGCGCGCCCGGGTCCGCGCCGAGGTGCGCGCCCGTCTGGCCCGCAGCGGGGTGCGCGAGTTCGAGGACGAAGCGGTGTTCCTGGCGGCCGAGGACCTGCTCGCCCGCGCCCTCGAGCGCCGCGACCGCCAGCTCCTGCTGCTGCCCGAGTTGCTCGACGATGAGGACGACTGGCGGGTCAACCCGTCGCTGCGCCTGTCGAGCCATCGCCCCATTGCCGGCGGCGCCATCATCTGGCTGAAGCAGAAGCTCCTGTTGCCCATCACCCGCTGGCTGTACGACTACAGCCGCGAGAACTTCGCGCGTCAGGAACGCCTGAACTTCGTCCTGATGGCCTGCCTGCAGCAACTCGCGATCGAGAACGTGCGGCTGGCCACGCGGGTCGAGGCCCTCGAGCAGGGTCGCCCCACGCCCGGCGCGCCTGCCGACACGACGGGGCCCGCGTGAAGCTCGCGTGCGTGGTGCAGCGCTATGGCGCCGAGGTCACCGGGGGAGCCGAGGCGCATTGCCGGGCCATCGCCGAGCGCCTCGCCGAGTCGCACGACGTCACGGTGCTGACCAGCTGCGCCAGGGACTACCTGACGTGGCGCAACGTCTACCCACCCGGCGTCAGCCAGCTCGGGCGGGTCACGGTGCGGCGCTTCCCGGTCACGCACCCACGGCACCTGCACCGCTTCGCCGACCTGAGCCACGACGTGTTCGGGCGACGTTCGACCACCGAGCAGCAGCAGGCGTGGTTCGAGGAGAACGGGCCGACGGTGCCGTCGCTGCTCGAGCACCTGCGCACCGAGGGCACGCAGTACGACCTCGTCCTGTTCTGGTCGTATCGCTACTATCCGAGCTTCTTCGGCCTGCCCCTCGTCCGCGATCGGGCCATCCTCGTGCCCACGGCCGAAGAGGACCCGACGATCTGGCTCGATGTCCTCGGTGACTACTTCGCGTTGCCTGCCGGTTACGTGTTCCTCACCGAGGAGGAGCGCGATCTGGTGGCGTCGCGGGCGCGCGGGCCCCTGCCGCCCTCGTGCGTCATCGGCTCGGGGCTGGCTCCGGCGGCACTGCCGCATCCCGAGCTGCGCGGTGAGCTCGAGGACTTGGGCGTCAGCTTTCCGTATGCGCTCTATCTCGGGCGCCTCGAGAAGAACAAGGGCTGCGAGACGCTGTTCCGCCACTACCTGCAGTACGTCGAGCAGGGGCGGCCAGCCCTGCCGCTGGTGCTCGCCGGCCCCGAGTTCATGGAGGTGCCGAGCCATCCGCAGATTCGGCCGCTCGGTTTCGTGCCGGAGCACCTGCGCGAGACGCTGCTCGGCAGTGCGCGGACGCTGATCATGCCGTCGCCCTACGAAAGCCTCAGTCTCGTGCTGCTCGAGGCGTGGAATCACGGGGTGCCGGCCCTCGTGAACGGCGGCTGCAAGGTCCTGAAGGGCCAGACGCTGCGCGCCAACGGCGGGCTCTACTACCACCACGCCAACGAGTTCGTCGAGGGGCTCACGCTGCTGGCGACCGACGAGTCGCTCGCCCTGCGCCTCGGCGCGCAGGGGCGCGCCCACGTGGAGACCTGGTATCGCTGGCCGCGGGTGATGGCCACGCTGGAGCCGTTCCTGCGCATGGTGGCCGACGCGTGATGCCGGAGACGGCGCCGGCCGTGCCTGCGACGTCCACGCGCACCGAGGTCGTCGCCGGGCTCACCACCTTCCTCGCCACCGCCTACATCGTCGTCGTCAACCCCGCGATCCTGAGTGACGGCACGGGCATGCCGTTCGCGGGCGCCCTCACGGCGACCGTGCTGCTGAGCGGGCTGCTCACCATCCTGATGGGGCTCTACGCCCGGCTGCCGTTCGCGGTGGCGCCGGGCATGGGCCTGAACGCGTTCTTTGCCTACACCCTCGTGGTCGGTCAGCAGATTCCGTGGCCGACGGCGCTCGGGATGGTCTTCTGGGCGGGCGTCCTCTTCCTGGTCATCTCGGTCACGCCGGTGCGCGAGCGCGTGGCCGCGGCCATCCCGGCCTCGCTGCGGACCGCCATGGCCTGCGGCATCGGCCTGCTGATCACGCTGGTCGGCCTGCGGGGGGCCGGCATCGTCGTCGGCGATCCGGTCACGCTGGTCAAGCCGGGGCCGTTCACGCCCTCGGTGTTGCTGGCCGTGCTGGGGCTCGTCATCGCCGTGGGCCTCATGGTGCGCGGCAAGACGATCGCCTTCCTCGTGAGCATCGGCGCCGTGACGGCCGTGGCGTGGATGGCGGGCCTGGTCACGCCCCCGCAGACATGGGTGAGCCGACCGGACTTCACGTCGGTGACGCTGCGGCTCGATCTCTGGGGCGCCCTCGCGCCGGCGCTCTGGCCCTCGATCGTCGCGGTGCTGTTCACCGACCTGTTCGACTCGCTCAGCACGTTCATCGGCGTCGCCGAGGCCACCGGGTTCACGGACGACGAGGGCCGGCCGGTCCGCCTCCGACAGGGGTTGATCGTGGATGCGTGGGCGACGCTCGGGGCCGGGCTGCTCGGCACGTCGTCTGGCACCGCCTACGTCGAGAGCGCGGCCGGCATCAATGCCGGCGGCCGCACCGGGCTGACCGCCATCGTCGCCGGGCTCTGCTTCCTGCCGTGCCTGTTCCTGGCGCCGATCGCCGCCGCGGTGCCGCCATTCGCCACCACGCCGGTGCTGATCATCGTCGGCGTCCTGATGTTCCGCACCAGTCGGGCGCTGCCGTTCGGCGCGCTCGAAGAGATGGTGCCGGCCTTTCTCACCCTGGTGCTCATCCCGCTGACGCTGTCGATCACGCAGGGCCTGCTGTGGGGGCTCGTGGCCCACGTGGTCGCCTTCGTCGTCGCCGGGCGGTCCCGGGACCTCGCGCCCTGGAGCTGGGGACTCGGCGGGCTCGCGGTGGGCCTGCTGTACCTCCACGGGTGAACGCACACGGTCGGCAGCAATCCGGCCGGACCGTGAAATACTTTTCGGCAATGCCTGCGTTTGCGCCCGAGTACGTCCACCTCGTCCTCAACGACATCTTCGAGGACGCCAAGCGGCTCTTCCTCGTCCAGCTCCGCGCCATCGACTACGCCCACCTCGTCATGCTCACCGAGCAGGGCATCGTGGCGCCGGATGCCGCCCGACTCATCCGTACCGGTCTCGATCGCATCGACGAGGACCAGGTGCGCACCGTCACCTACGACGGCACGTACGAGGACCTGTTCTTCTACCTGGAACAGACGCTGATCGATGTCTGCGGCCACGAGATCGCCGGCCGGCTCCACACGGCACGCAGCCGCAACGACATCGACATGACGATGTACCGCATGCGCCTGCGGGAGGCGTTGCTGGACACGACGGCGGCGGTGGAGGAGTTGCGTGCCGCCCTCATCACGCTTGCCGGCCGACACATCCACACGGTCTACGCCGCGCACACGCACACGCAGCCGGCGCAACCCAGCACGGTGGCGCACTACCTGCTGGCGATGATCGAACAGCTCGAACGCGACCACCAGCGGCTCCGCGCGGCCTACGCGAGCGTCAACCGGAACCCGCTCGGCGCCTGCGCGATCACCGGCACGGGCTTCCCGATCGATCGCGACCGGACCAGCGCGCTGCTCGGGTTCGATGGCCCGACCGGCAACACCTACGGCAGCATCGCGACGGTGGATTACCTGCTCGAGTCGACGAGCACGCTGTCGGTGCTGCTCGTGGGACTCGGCCGCTTCGTGCAGGATCTGATGCTGTGGTGCACCGCGGAGTTCGGCTATCTGCGGCTCTCGGACGGCTACGTGCAGTGCAGCAGCATCATGCCGCAGAAGCGCAACCCGGTCGCTCTCGAGCACGCCAGGGCGCTCGGCAGCAAGGCGCTCGGGCAGGCGCAGGGCGTGTCGATCGCCGTGCACAACACGCCGTTCGGCGACATCGTGGACACCGAGGACGATCTCCAGCCGCTCGTCGCCAACGCTTTCCGTGATGCCATCCGGGCGATTCGCCTCGTCGCTGGCGCGATGTCGCAGGCGACCTTCGACATCGACAAGATGGCGTCGCGTGCCGCCGAGGGCGGCACCACGGTGACCGAACTGGCCGACACGCTGGCGCGGACGCATGCGCTGCCCTTTCGCATCAGCCACGAGATCGCCGCCCACTTCGTCGCCGAACGACGCCGCGTGCCGGCCGGACCGCTGGTCGACGCGCTCGCCAGCGCCACCACCGCCGTGATTGGGCGCACGCTGCCGTACACGGAGACGGAACTGCAGCACGTGCTCAGCGCCGCTCACTTCGTCGAGGTGCGGCAGACGCTCGGCGGGCCATCGCCGGTCCGGACCACTGCGGCGCTCGCGGTGGCCGAGCAGCAGTTGCGCACCGACCGCGCCTGGACTACAGCGACGCAGACCCTGCTCGGTGACGCCGCACGCGGCCTGCGCGCCGCTGTCGAGGCCCTCTGATGACGCACGTGCCCCACACCAAGACCCTCGGGTCTGCGGCCAAGGTGATCGCCGTCGAGATCGTCACGCTGCTGCTGCTGTTCGCCCTGCAGCAGGCGTTCACGCGCTGAGCCATGCATCCGATCGACTGGTTCATCATCGCGCTCTACCTGGCCTGGATCATCTGGACGGGGGTCGGCCATACCCGCGGCAGCAAGGAGATCGAGGGCTACTTCCTCGGCAACCGCAGCAATCCCTGGTGGGCCGTCGGCCTGTCGGTGATGGCGACGCAGCTCAGTGCGATCACCATGGTCGGCACCACCGGGCAGGGCTACACCGACGGACTGCGCTTCGTGCAGTTCTACTTCGGCCTGCCGCTGGCGATGGTGATCCTGGCGGTCACTGCGGTGCCGTTCTTCCACCGGGCGCGCGTCTACACGGCCTACGAGTACCTCGAGCGTCGCTTCGACGTGAAGACGCGCACGCTGACCAGCGCGCTCTTCCTGCTGTCGCGCGGCTTGTCGTGCGGCACGATCATCTCGGCACCGGCCGTGATCCTCTCGATCATCATGGGCTGGAACCTGACGCTGACGGTGCTGCTCATCGGCATCCCGACGGCCATCTACACCATGCTCGGCGGTGTGCAGGCCGTGACCTGGACCGACGTCAAGCAGATGTACGTCATCGTCTTCGGCCTCGTGGCGGTGGCCATCGCCCTCGTCGTCGGCCTGCCCGGTGACGTCAGCATGGGCGACGCGCTGCGCGTGGCCGGTGCGACCGGCCGCATGCAGGCGTTCGACTTCCGGTTCACGCTGAACGAGACGTACACCTTCTGGTCGGGCCTCATCGGCGGCCTGTTCCTGATGCTGTCGTACTTCGGCTGCGACCAGAGCCAGGTGCAGCGATACCTCACCGCGCGCTCCGAGCAGGAAGCGACGTCGTCGCTGTACATGAGCGCCTACTGGAAGATCCCGCTGCAGGTGCTGGTGCTGATGATCGGCATCCTGGTGTTCGTCTTCTATCTCTTCACCCAGCCGCCGATGCTGTTCAATCCCGTGCACGAGTCGCGGGTCAAGCAGAGCGCGCTGGCGGGGAAGTACGCCGAGACCGAGCAGCGCTTCACCGAGGCGTTCAACTCGCGTCGTGACGCCGCGAAGGCGCTGGCCACCACCGACGATGCCAGCGCGCGAGCCGCCGCCGAGGCCACCTTCCTCGCGTCCGACGCCGCGCTGAAGGCCGTGCGCCGGGACGCCACCACGCTCGTCCAGGACGTCACGGGCGACCGCACCTACCGCGACGTCAACTACGTGTTCCCGACCTTCGTCACCACGCACCTGCCCATCGGTCTCATCGGCATCGTCCTGGCCGCGATCATGGCCGCGGCGATGTCCAGCATCGCCTCCGAGCTCAATGCCCTGGCAACGACCACGGTGATCGATTTCTATCGGCGGCTGGTCAAGCCGGACGCACCCGATGCGCACTACCTGCTGGTGTCGCGCGTGGCCACGGGCTTCTGGGGCATCTTCGCCTGTGTCGTCGCGCTCTTCGCCACCAACCTCGGGTCGCTCATCGAGGTCGTCAACCGCTTCGGGTCGTTCTTCTACGGGTCGATCCTCGGTGTGTTCATGCTGGCGATGGCGACGCGACGGGCCTCGGGTACGGGTGCCTTCGTCGGCCTGATGGGCGGCATGGCGCTCGTGGCCTCGGTGGCCGTCTTCCGCCCGGACATCTCCTTCCTCTGGCACAACGTCATCGGCGCGCTGGGCGTCGTGATCGTCGGCCTGCTGGTGAGTGTCGTCGTGCCGGCGACGTCGACCGGGACGGACGCGGCCGCGTGAGGCCGCGTCTGCCGGCCCGTCACTGGAACATGCTGGGCACGGCCGCCTGCCTGGCCTTGCTGAGCGCGTCGCCGGCCCGCGCGCAGGACACGCCGCCGGACCCACCGCCGCAGGAGGCGCCGCCGATTTCGTCCGTGCAGCGGCAGCGTCCGTGGACGGGCCTCAGCATCGGCGCCGGCTGGGAGAAGGTGATGACCACCAGCGGGCACGCGTCCAACCCCTTGCCGTTTCGCTTCCTGTTTCGTACGCCCTCGAAGAGTGGCTGGGCCGTGACGCCGATGTTCGGCTGGTTCAGCAGCGACGTCGACGCGGTGCCGCTCGGTAGCCCGACCACGCCGATGGGGACGCTCACCGTGCGGCCGGTGCTCGGCGGCGTCCGCCGGACGTGGGTGCGGCATCCACTGAGCTTCGACCTGGCGGCAGCCGCGGGGCCTTCCTTCAACAGCTTCAAGGTCGCCGACGAGGCGCGCCCCCTGCTGGGCCTGGGCTCCGGCGCGGCGTCGTCCAGTGCCAACGTCTCGTTCGCCTGGCGCGTGCAGGTCAGCACCTGGCACGACTTCACGGACCGCTTCGCCCTCCGCGGGTCGATCGCCTACGCCGCCAACCAGGCCGAGATCACCTTCACGTCGGGGGCCGCGGGCCGCCGCCTGTCGCAGAACGCCAACTCGTTCCAGATCGGGTTCGGGGCCGCCTACCGGCTGTTCTGAGAAACCGGAAACCGGAAACCGGAAACCGGAAACCGGAAACCGGAAACCGGAAACCGGGAATCGGGCACCGGGCACCGGGCACCGGGAACCGTCTGGACGGGTAGGGCCCGTTTTCCAAACGGGCCGTCACCGTCAGCCCAGCAGGTTCGTCACCGCACCGGCACGCGCCGTCCCATCCGGCGCCCCAGTCACGTCAAAGCCCTGAACACCCCGTTCGCTTCGCCGTCTTCCGCCACATCGACACTCGATGGAGGGCGCGATGCGACAGGTGGGCCTGCGGCGATTCGGTGGTCTCGTGTTCTCGGCGTGTCTCCTCTCGGCGACTCCCGTCCTGGCGGCCGATGGCGTGCTCCAGGGGCGGTGGATTGGCGGGTTCGCCAATCGCAACACGGTCGTCGTGGTGAACGCCACGTTCTCCGGCAGCGCACCGATTGCCGGCAGCATCGACCTGCCCCAGCGCGGCGAGGCAGGCATCCCGCTCAGCCACGTCTCCCACCGCGGCCGCGCGATGTCCTTCGAGGTGCCGGGCCAGGATGGCAACCTGCTCTTCGAGGGCAAGTTCGCCACGCCCACGCGCCTGGTCGGCAGCGTGCGGCAGGGGCTCGGCCACACGCAGTTCGAGATGATCAAGCTGGCAGACGTGACCAGCGACGACCTGGCGGGCCTGTATGGCACCTACGAGTGGGCGCCCGGGAAGGTCCTGCTCCTCGCGCCGGGGCAGGACCAGCCCGTGTACGTGGACTACGACACCGGCCGCACCGGTGCCCTGTTCGCCCTCGGGCGTGACGAGTACGTCGCCGGGCCCTCGATGTCGACCGGCTTTCCCGTCGTCGTGCGCCTGCAGACGCATCGCGATGCCGCCGGCCGCGTCGACCGCATCGCCTTCGAGCGGCGGGGCAAGACGACGCAGGCCATCAGGAAGGTGTTCTACAGCGAGATTCCGGTGCGCTACTCGCACAGCGACGTCAGCATCGCCGGCAGCCTCCTGTTGCCGTCCGGCCCCGGCCCGCACCCGGCGATCGTGATGATTCACGGATCCGGTGGCGTCACGCGCGATGCCCTCCGCCCGTTTGCCGATCACTTCGCACGCCATGGCGTGGCGGTGCTCATCACGGACAAGCGCGGCACCGGTCTCTCGACCGGGCGCTGGGTGCGCGCCACCTTCGACGATCTCGCCGAGGACGCGCTGGCCGGCGTGCGCTACCTGCGGTCGCGACCCGAGATCCAGGCCTCGGCGATCGGGGTGCACGGCATGAGTCTCGGCGGCTGGGTGGCCCCACTGGCCGCAATCAAGTCGCGCGACGTCAGCTTCGTCGTCGTCGAATCGGCCCCGGTGATGACCCCGCTCGAGCACGAGCGCCTGCGCGTGGAGACGACGATGCGCGCCGACGGGCACAAGGGGGAGACCATCGCCCAGGCCGTGGCGTTCATGGACCAGAAGTTCGAGGTCGCACGTACGGGACAGGGCTGGGAGCGGCTGGAGGCGGCCATGGCGTCAGGGGCGAGGGCCGGGTGGATCTCGTACGTGAACGCCCCGACGACCCTCGATTCGCTGCGCTGGAACTGGGAGCACATCTTCTCCTACGACCCGCTGCCGGTGTTGGCGCAGCTCTCGGTGCCGATGCTGGTGCTGTACGGCGAACTCGACACCATCGTCCCGCCGAAGGTCCACAAGGCCCGCATGGAGCAGGCGGTGCGCGAGGCCGGCACGCACGACGTGACCATTCGCGAGTTCGCCCGAGCCAATCACGGCTTCTTCGAGGCCATCACCGGGGGGCGCCTCGAGCAGCCCACCCTCGGGACCTTCGTCACCGGCTACTTCGAAGCGAGGACGGCCTGGGTGCGCGCGCGGTCGCAGGAGGCCCATCTGGCCTCGACCGAGTCGCAGGACTGAGCCAGCGGTCCCGGACCGACGCTCGTCCGACCCCCGAGGTCGTCAGAGCGATTACGGTTCTGTCGGTCCCCCCACGATAGTGAGCGTCGACGCGAGCGCAGGGAGTGTTCCTGCGCTCGCCGTGTCGTGGAACACGATTTGCACAACCCCGGCAGGAAGTCTCTTTCTGCCATGACACGCCATCGCCTCACCTCCGCCGCCGGCTTCACGCTGATCGAAGTCCTCATCACGGTCACCATCGTCGGCGTGCTGCTGTCGATGAGCCTGCTGGTGCTGCCAGGGGCCATTGCGGCGGCCAAGGCCGACAGCGGCAGTTCACAGCTGTCCGCCCTGCTGCGCACGGCCCGCGAGCAGGCTGTGACCGAGCGGCGCAACGTCGAAGTCCGCTTCCAGGCCCCTGATGCCATCGAGGCCTGGCGCGAGGACATCGACGCCAATGGCGCCCAGATCGGCCAGACGCTGGTGCAGCAGGTCTTCATCGGCGAGCGCATGGAACTGCGCCGCTTCATCGAGTTGCCCGATACGCCCGACGGCTTCTCGGCTGGCGCCACGGCGGTCGAGTTCACCGGCGCCGCCCCCTGGAGCTTCACGAGCGAGGGCACCCTGGTCGATGCCAATGGCGATGTGGTCAACGGCACCGTCTTCCTGGGGCGGCCGTTCGAGCCGCTGTCTGCCCGCGCGGTGACCCTCTTCGGCCCGACCGCCCTGCTCCGCGAGTGGCAGTGGAACGGCCGCGCCTGGACGGAGTGACGACATGACACGCACCAGCCACACCCCTGCCCCTGCCAGTCGTGGCGGCCTCGGGGGCGACGCGGGATTCAGCCTCATGGAAGTGCTGGTCTCGATGCTGCTCATGACGACCTCGCTGATGGCCGTGGCGCAGATCTTCATGCTCGGCATGACCCACACCGCGGCCTCGTCGCCCAACCTGACCGCCCGCGAGAAGGCTCGCGAGGCGATCGAGAGCGTGCACACGGCTCGTGACACCCGCGTGCTGACCTGGGCCCAGATTCGCAACCAGACCGCGCGCCTCTGCCCCGGCGTCGCCCAGCCGGCCGGCTGGAACAACGCGGCCGGTGTGTTCATCGATGGCGTCCAGCCGGGCGGCCTGCACGGCGCCGGTCCGGACGGCCTGATCAACACGGCCAACGACGACGACGAGCCGCTCGAGACCATCCGGCATCTCGGCAACGACGGCGTCGCCGGCAGCGCCGACGACTGGGTCCAGCAGCTGGAGCAGTTCACCAGGGAGGTCTGGATCTGCGACCAGAGCAATTCCCTGCGTGAAGTGCGCGTCATCGTCAGGTACCGCGTCGGCGGCATCGACCGGACCTACCGGCTGACGACCTTCGTGTCCAACTACTCGTAGGCGACAGGACTCGACATGGACTTCGATCGACACGATCGGCGCGGCTTCTCGCTGGTCGAACTCCTCGTCAGCATGGCGGTGACGTCGCTGGTGATGGGCGGGGTGTTCTCGGTGATGACGAGCGCGACGCGGGCGCAGAACAGCGTCAGGCACGTCACCAACATGAACAACAACCTGCGCGTGGCGATGGATCTGCTGGTGCGGGACATGATTCAGGCCGGGCAGGGCCTGCCGTCGGGGATGGTCGTCTCGGTGCCGTCGGGCGCCGGGGCGCTCCCGATCTTCGATCCGAACCTGTCGACCATCGGTGCCGTCACGGTGGGGCCGGGGCTCGGGCCGGCCATCAACGGGCAGGCCACCGACATGATCACGGTGCTCGCGGCCGACAACGCCTTCGACGAAGTCACCCTGACGGCCATCAGCGACATCTCGATGACCGTGCATCCGTCCACCGACATCGACGACGTGCCGGACATCCTCGGGGACAACATCCGGGTCGGCGACCTGATCCTGTTCGAGAAGGGGTCGGCCAGCACGCTGCGGTTCGTCACCGCCGTCAACGGCCAGATCGTCCAGTTCCAGGAAGGCGACCCGCTCAACCTCAATCAGGCGGGCGCTCCTGACGGCACCATGGCGCAGTACCTGGCCGAAGCCCCGGCGGAGGTGCTCGCTGCCGGCATCCTGCCGAGCCGGGCAACGCGCATGCGGATGATCAGCTACTACCTCGAGACGCCAGGCGATCCGCAGCGGGACCTGCGGCTGATTCGTCGCATCAACGACAACCCGCCGACCACCGTCGCGTTCTTCATCGAGAGCTTCCTCATCACCTACGACATCGTCGATGGCGTGACCAACCCGGTGAACGTCCAGATGAACGCCGCGGATCTCGACGGTACAGGCGATTGCGACCCGGATCCGGCCACCCCGCCCGTGCTGACGTGCTCGCCGAACCAGGTGCGCAAGGTGAACGTGCGGCTGACGGGACGGTCGGCCGAGCCCAATCACGAGACGCGCCTGTTCTATCGCAACACGCTCAACACCCAGGTCAGCCTGCGCAGTCTGGCTCTGGTCAATCGGTACATGTGAGACGAGCCATGGACAACACTCAGATGAGCGCACGCGGACTGCGGCGCGAGGACGGCATGACGCTCCTGGCCACCGTGATGGTCATGATGCTCATGTCGGCGCTGCTCGTCGGCTTCGTGTCGCTGGTGGTGGCGGACCAGCAGGCCAATGGGCTGAACCGCGACCAGACGCAGGCCTATGCGGCGGCGCACGCCGGACTGGAGAAGCTGACGGCCGACCTGGGCGACCTGTTCGTCGGCGGCAACTTCAGCCCGACGCGCGCGCAGCTCGACGTCATCGAGACGACCCCTCCGGTGCTCGACGGCTTCGTCTACACCGCGCCTGGGGGCGGGTCCGGCTATCGCATCACCGCGGGAGCCTCCGCCGCGCGGCCGGTGCCGTCCGGGCCGTACCAGGGCCTGGTCGGATTGATCACGCCCTACGAAGTGACCGTGACGGCGCGATCGACCACCGGCGGTGAAGTGCGCATGCGTCGGGAGATGCAGACGGTCGGCATCCCGGTGTTCCAGTTCGGCATCTTCTCGGAGAACGACCTGTCGTTCTTCGCCGGTCCGAACTTCGCGTTCGGCGGTCGTGTGCACACCAACCGCAACCTGTTCCTCAAGCAGGATGGCACCGCCACGCTGACCCTCGCGGACCGGGTCACGACGGTGGGCGAGGTCATCCGCACCCACCTGCAGAACGGCGTCACCGGCACGCACCAGGGCAACGTCCGCATGACGCTGAACCCGGGCACCGGTGCTTTCAGGAATCTCGGTCCCCTCAACTGCGGCGGCGCGGCCTGCGAGGGCTCGCTGGTCGGCAACGTCGGGTCGGCGCAGAACGAGCCGGCGTGGACCAACCTGTCGGTCGGGGTCTACAACCGCACCATCACCAATGGCCGCACCGGCGCGCGCCGCCTCGACCTGCCGCTCGTGAGCGACGGTGCCCAGCCCATCGACATCATCCGGCGCCCCGTCGCCGCGGCGCCGGACACGCCGGCGGTGGCCGACCAGCGCTTCTTCCACATGGCCAGCCTGCGCATCCTGCTGTCGGACGCGCGCGACGACATCATGAATCTGCCGTCCGTGGACACCGCCGTCGAGCCCATCCAGCTCAACTCCCTGGCCTCGCTGACCGGGGCCGGCTATGCCTACGTCAACACCCAGGCCAACATCCTGGCGACAGGGTTGACGCCCCTGGCACTGGCGGGCCCGGCGAGTGCCTTCTACGTGCAGGCCAACAACACCAGCCTCATCGGCGGCTACCTCAAGATCGAACGGCAGGACAACAGTGGTGTGTTCCACGACGTGACGGCGGAGATCCTCAACCTCGGCTTCTCCGGCCGCAACCTGTCGACTGGCGCGTTGCTGACCAAGGACAACGGCAACTGCCGCGCGCTGGGCGAGGCCAGCCCGAACGCGGTCATCCGTCTGCAGCGTCTGAAGGACACGCCGACGTCGGCAACGGGACTCAACGGGGCCAACGGGCTGCGCTGCGGCAACGGCAGCACCCTGGCCACCGACTACTGGCCCAACGTGCTGTACGACCCGCGCGAAGGCGCGCCGCGAGACGACGAGGCCTTCTTCCGCACGGTGAACCCGTATCACCGCGGGGTGATGCACTACGTCGAGCTCGACGTCAACAACCTGCGCCGCTGGCTCACGGGGGCCATTGGCGCGACGGGTGACGACGACACGATGAACGAGACCGGCTTCGTGGTCTATTTCTCGGACCGGCGGACCAATCGCGACCTCGGCCTGGATGGCGTGGCCACGGTGGCCAGTCCCTTCGGCGACGACCGCGAAACGGCCGAGTTCGGCTGGGAGGACTTCCTCAACTCGGGATCGGCCCGGAGCGACGTCGGCGGCACCTTCGACCTCGGCGAGGACATGAACGGCAATGGGCTCCAGGAGATCTACGGCCAGACGCCGCGCTGGGTGACCAACACCGCACCGTTCGGCGACACCGCCCGTCCCTGGACGACGGTGACCTGGCAGCAGGCGCGGGCCAATCGTCCGGTCTTCTTCCGTCGGGCCCTCAAGCTGGTCAACGGCGCCCGCACCCAACTGCCGGCCAATGGCAGCCAGGGGCTCATGGTGGCGAGCGAGAACCCGGTCTACATCCAGGGCAACTACAACGCCTGCACGCCGGGCGACGCCGCAGGCGCGTGCAACGAACCCGGTGGCGCCTTCGGGCCGACCGGGAACGGACACGTCTCGGCCGCCGTCATCGCCGATGCAGTCACGCTGCTGAGCAGCGCATGGAACGACATCGGGTCGTTCATCAACCCGCACTCACTCAGCCGCACGACGGGCAATGTCGTCAATGCCCAGCGGAACTCCGCCACGACCTGGTACCGCGTGGCGGTCATCGCCGGCAAGGGCATTGCGTTCACGCGACCCACCAACAACGCGGCCGACCACACCGACTACGGCACCGACGGCGGCGCGCACAACTTCCTGCGCTTCATCGAAGACTGGTCGGGCACGGCGCTGAACTACCGCGGCTCGATCATCAGCTTCTTCACGAGCCGACAGGCCATCGGCAGCTACAAGTGCTGCGACATCGTCTACGGCGCGCCATCGCGCGGGTACAACTTCGACACCGAGTTCCTGTCGCCGCCGCTGCTGCCGCCCCGCACGCCGATGTTCCGCGACATCAACACCCTGACGTTCCGCCAGCTGCTGCGACCGACGCAGTAACTCGAATGCCGAAGGCCGGATGCCGAATGCCGAAGGGCAAGAGGTAGAAGGGAGAAGGTGCGTAGCCGCCGGACTTGTCCGGCGGTCGCGTCCGGGCGGTTGCCGCCTAGGGACGTCGCATGAGGTAGGGCGCCCGTCGGCCCCACGTACAATCGACGCATGCGCCGATGGACCGCGTGGGTCACGCTCCTGGGCCTGGTCGTGCTTGGCACGCCAGGTGGGGGCCTGCGTGGCAGCGAGGCGGTCGAGCCGGCGGCGTGGCCACGCCTCTACGACGCGGCCCTGCTCGCCCTCGGCGCCGGCGACGCGGCCGCTGCGGTCGAGGCCGTCGAGCGCGCGTCGCGGCGTGCGCCACCCAATCACCCGTACCTCCTGTATGCGAAGGTGCGCGCCTACGCGAAGGCCGATCGACCTGGCGAGGCCTTCGAGGCGCTCGGGCTGCTGGCCGAGAAGGGCATCGCTGCCGACGTGCTGGTGTCGCCGTCCTTCGAGACGCTGCGGGACCACGAGCACTGGCCCGAGTGGCAGGACCGCCTGCAGGCACTGGTCGCGCCTGTCCAGCACAGCACGGTGGCCTTCCGCCTGAACGAGCCCGACTTCTTCCCGGAGGCCATGACCTACGACCGCGGCTCGCGGCGCTTCCTCATCGGCAGCCTCCACAAGCGCAAGGTCGTGGTGGTCGACGAGATCACCGGCCGCGCCTCCGACTACGCGACATTCCGCGAGGCCGGCTTCCTCGGGGTGCGCGGCCTCGAGGCCGACAACCAGCGCGGCGCCCTGTACGTGCTCAGCGCGGGCGGACCCGAGATGCAGGGCTACGCCACCGAGGCCGACGGCCAGTCGTTCCTTCACCGCCTGCAGTTGTCGTCCGGCCGCCAGGTCACGAAGACGCCGCCGCCGCCGCCGACGGGCGACCATCTGCTCGACGAACTCGTGCAGGCGCCAGACGGCACTCTCTACATGACCGACGCACGCGCCGGCGTGCTCTATCGCTGGCGTCCCGGGGCTCGGGCCCTCGATCCCTTCGTGACCATCGGGGCCGACCTGCGGCCGAGTGGACTCGCCTGGAGCGCCGACGGCCGCGCGCTGTACGTCGCCCATCTCGAGGGCCTGTCGCGCGTGACGCTGGCGTCACGCGAGGTCACGCCGGTCGGGCATCCCGCGGCCCTCACGCTCGTCGGCATCGATGGCCTGGCCACCTACCAGGGCGATCTGGTCGCCGTGCAGAACGGCCTGCCCGGCCTGTCGCGCGTCGTGCGGCTTCGTCTCACCGCCGACGGACTCAACGTCCGCGCGCTCGATGTCCTCGACGCCAACCTGACCGATCACGACCGGCCCAGCGCCGGGGTCGTCGTCGGCGATGGCTTCTACTACATCGCCAACAGCCAGTTGCACCGCTTCACGTCGCCCGGCGTGCCCGCCCCCGCGGCGACCTTGCAGAAGCCCGTCATCCGTCGCGTCAACCTGCTCGCGCCGTAGCGTCGCCAACGCCGGCAAGGAGTGCTCTCATGCGATTGCGCCTCGGCTCGTGCCTCCTGCTGGCGCTGATCGCGACGGGCCGCTCGCCCGTCGCGGCCCAGACCCTCCGCCTTGCGCCTTACGTCAGCGGACTGTCTCAGCCGGTCGGCCTCGTCGCCGACCCGTCCGACACGCGTCGGCACTTCGTCGTCGAGAAGGGCGGCCGCCTCCGCGTCGTCGAGAGCGGCGTCCTTCTGCCCGACGCCGCCCTGGACCTCACGACGCAGATCGTCTCGGCCGGAGAGCAGGGGCTGCTGGGCCTGGCGGTGGATCCCGCGTTCGCGACCACCGGTCGCATCTGGGTCAACTTCACCCGCGCGCCGGATGGCGCGACGGTCATCGCCCGGTTCACCCGGGCGGCCGGGGATCCGCTCCGCTTCGATCCTGCCTCGCGTCTCGACCTGGCGTTCTCGTCGCAGCCGCCGCAGCGGGCCATCCCCCAGCCGGCCTCCAATCACAACGGCGGCGTGCTGCTGTTCGACCGCGCCGGCTTCCTGATCGTGCCGCTCGGCGACGGCGGCGGTGGCAACGATGCCTTCCGCACGGCACAGGACCCGCAGCAACTGCTCGGCAAGATCCTGCGCCTCGACGTCCACGTGCCGGATGTGGCCACGGCCACGCCGACGGAACGCCCCGATGCCGAGCGCGGCTATCGCATCCCGCCCGACAACCCCTTCGTCGATGGCATTCCCCTGGCGGCGCGACCGGAGATCTGGGCCTTCGGCGTGCGCAATCCCTGGCGCGTGTCGATGGATGCGCCGGCACTCGACGGCACCGGCGCCCTGCTCATCGCCGACGTCGGGCAGAGCGCCCGCGAGGAGATCGACTACGAACCGGCGGGCGACGGCGGGCGCAACTACGGATGGCCGCTGCGCGAGGGCACCATCGCAAACCCCTCGGCACCCGGTGGCGTCGCTGCCGCCTACCTGCCGCTGACGGGCCCCATGCACGACTACCCGCGCAGTCAGGGCATCTCCGTCACCGGTGGACACGTCTACCGCGGCCGCCTGCTCGGAGACGCGTTCGTCGGACGCTACGTGTTCGGAGACTTCAGCAACAGACTCCGCAGTCTGCGTCTGGCGCCGACCGCCGGCAGCGCCGTCGCAGACGACGTGCGCGAACACACCGGGGAGGTGGGCGGACTGTCGGGCGGCCTGGTGTCGATCGACGCCGACCTGCAGGGCGAGTTGTACCTGGTGCTGATCTCCGGCGCCATCCTGCGACTGACGACGACCGCCGATGCCGATGGGAATGGCGTCGATGACGCGTGGGCCGCCACGTTCGGTCTCGCCGGCGTGGCACCAGCCGACCGCGGCCCCTTCGGCGATCCGGATGGCGACGGGTTCACCAACGCGCAGGAGTACCGTCGCGGATCGCATCCCCTGGGCGGCCCGGTGGCCCTGTTCGGCGAGGGAGCGGACGGCTTCTTCGCCACCCGGTTCGGCCTCATGAACGTGCGCGACGTCGCCGAGCCCGTCGCGCTGCGCTTCGTCCGCGCCGACGGACGCGTGGTCACCCGCGACGTCGTCGTGCCGGCGCGACGCAGCCTGGCCGTGGATGCGCGCGCGGTGCCAGGACTCGCGAACCAGGAGTTCGCCACGGCCATCGAGGCGGCCCGACCGATGGCCACCGCGCGCACGATGACGTGGCCAGCCACCGGCGCCGCGTATGGCAGCCACAGCGAGCGCGGCACGCCCCAGCCGCGCACCACGTGGTACTTCGCCGAGGGCGCGACGACGGCGTTCGAGCTCTTCCTGCTGCTCGGCAATGCGTCGGGGACGACGCCCGCCCAGGTGCGCATCGACTACCTGCGCCAGGGTGCCCCTCCCCTTTCGAGGACCTACGAGGTACCCGCGTCCTCACGGCGCACCATCTGGGTCAACCAGGAGCCGGGCCTCGATCAGACCGAACTCGGCGCCGTCGTGACGTCGCTGGACGGGGTGCCCATCGTCGCCGAGCGGGCGATGTACACACGCGGTGGCGCCGTGACGTTTGCCGCGGGCCACGAGGCGGCGGGCGAGCCCGCGCCCGCAACGCGGTGGGTCTTTGCCGAAGGGTCGACCAGCCCGTACTTCGAGACGTTCCTCTCCGTCATCAACCCCGGCACCGTTCCTCTGCCGGTCACGGCGGCCGTCCGTCTGCAGGATGGCACCACGGCGGGCGCGCCGCTGCACTTCACGCGCACCGTGCCCGCGCGCGGTCGCGCGACGATCTGGCTCGATCGTGAAGTGACCGACGAAGGGGTCGCGCTGGCCGGGCAGGACGGCATCTCGGTCGATCTGACGGCCGCGACCGGCTTCGTGGCGGAGCGGGCGATGTGGTGGCCCGGGTCGTCGGCAGAGTGGCACGAGGCGCATGCCTCGGCCGGCTTCAGCGAAGCGCCGCGTGCGGCGTGGCATCTGCCCGGCGGCGAGTTCCACGCCAACCCGTCGGGCGGCGATCCGTTCGTGCAGACGTACGTGCTCGTGACCAACGTCGGCGCCGTCACCGAAGTCGTCGAGGTGGCCGTGTTCCTGACCGATCGCGAGCCCGTCCGCGTCGACGTCGCGATCCCGCCCAACAGCCGCCAGTCGCTGGCCGTGTCCGACCTGCTGGCAGGTACCGACATCGGCGTCCTCGCGCCGGCGCATGTGGCCGTGGCCGTGGCCGCACGCTCGCCAGCGGCCCAGCTCTACGCCGAGCAGGCGACCTACGGCAGCACGCCCACCGAGCGGTGGGCCCGCGGCGGCGCCAGCAAGGGCACCGCCGCTCCGTAAGTTAGGGCTGACCGATGGGATCGCCGGCCGGCACCGGCAGCGGCTTCTGGGGGGTGTACGGCGAGTACGGCCGCTGCGCGTAGCGCTCGACGTCGCGCAGCAGCGCCACCCGGTGGGCCGTCCACTCCGGGGTGATCGATGCCGTCGCTGCGGGATCCGCCAACAGCGCAGGCAGACGGGCCACCGCACTCTGTGCGATGGCCCGTACGTCCGCGGCCGCGGCCTCGTTGGCCCCGAGTTCCATCAGGCGCATCGCGAACACCGACTGGGCCGCCCGCTGGACCAGCGCGGCGGGGGTCTCGGCGTTGGTCGACGCGCGCAGCTTCCTGGCGATCGCCGTCACCACCTCGCCAAGGCCCGGCTGCTTCGGGTCGCGCGCGTGGAACTCGACGAGCCTCGCGGCGCGTTCGTGGTTGAGCAGCAGCGAAATCGGCAGGTCGGTGGCGATGGTGGCCGCGGCGACCGGGTCGAAGGTCAGCCCCGTGCGGCGCGGGAACATCTCGGTGTTGAATCCGCCGAAGATCTCCGTCTGCGGCTGCAGCAGCGCCAGGATGCGCTCGGGGATCACCAGCACATCCGGCGAGACCGTGGCGAGCACGGCGTCGAGTGCGGCGCGCTGCACCTCGGGCGCCACGATCGTCGCCGTGGCCGGCGACGCCGACGTGCCCTTGCGCACCGCGTAGGTGTAGAACTGGCCCCCCACCGACTTCACCGTCGCCTGCACCTGGTAGCGATGATGGAAGTAGAGCGGCAGGAACTGCTGTTCGAGGAAGCTCACCGACGCGCCCTCGGGAATGCGCGTCAGGTCGAAGGTGCGCATCGCGAGCGCGCGCACGGCCAGTTCGTGCGTCAGGTTGGCCACGGGATCGCTGCCGTTGTCCCACAGACTCGCCAGCGGATGGGCCGCGCCCGCCGGCCGTGCGTCCGTATCGGCGATGAAGAGCAGGCCCTTCGCCGTCGCGTCATCGACGAGGCGCGACAGCTCCGCAGGCTCGTTGGCGCCGGGCGCGAACTGGCTGTAGGCGTACTTCACCGCGAAGTCGTCGAAGGCGCCGACACCGACGCCGTAGGCCTCGGAGAGGTCGACCTTGCCGGCGGTGATCTTCGCCATCGGCGCCGGATAGTCCATCACCGAGGCGCGCCCGTAGGTGCTGGCCGCGAAGTTGTGCGTGAAGCCGAGCGTGTGACCCACTTCGTGCGCCGAGAGCTGCCGGATGCGCGCGAGCGCCATGGCCGTCGCGTCGGTGGAGGAATCGAGGGCCGCGAGATACTCTGCCTCCGGCGCGTCACCGGCGGTGCACCGGAGTGCTTCGTCGCCACTCGCGATCGACGCCAGTCCGGTGCCGAGCATGATGTCCTGGCGCACGCGCAGCGATCCGAGGCTGACGTTGCCCTTGAGAATCTGCCCGGTGCGCGGATCGACGACGGCGGCGCCGTACGACCAACCGCGCGTCGATCGATGGACCCAGTTGATCATGTTGTAGCGCAGGTCCATCGGGTCGGCATCGGCCGGCAGCACCTTGACCTGGTAGCCGTTGCGGAAGCCGGCGGCCTCGAAGGCCGTCGCCCACCAGCGCGCGCCATCGAGCAGCGCACTGCGGATCGGCTCGGGTGTGCCGTTGTCGACGTAGTAGACGATGGGCTCGACCACGTCGCTGACGGCGGCCGAGGGATCCTTCTTCTGCAGGTGGTGCCGGATCGCCCAGTGTTTCTCGATGGGCTCGGTGATCGGCGACGCGTAGTCGTGGAAGGTCAGGTCGATGCCGCCTGCGCGCGGGTCGGCCTGGCGCGGCCGGAATGTGTGCGTGGCGAGGTCGGGCAACTGCACGAAGGAGTGGTGCTGTCGCACGGTAAGTGCGGTGGCCGTCGGGGCCACCTGGCGCACGAGTGGGCCGGGCGCGCCATCGGTGACCAGCGTGATGCTGGCCTCGATCTCCGAGTTCTTCGGGAACGCCTTCGTGCGCGGCAGGTGGAGCGCCGTGCGCGTCGCGTCGACCCGATAGGTCCCCTGATTGGCCGTGCGCAGCCGATCGATCACCCCGTGGGCGTCGCGCAGCACGAAGTCGGTCGCGTCGACGAT
>LNFM01003828.1_pt1 | contig 30729 bp, 32 predicted proteins | sample 596031 | NCBI WGS metagenome assembly LNFM01 (sample SAMN04254537, study PRJNA301005) | activated carbon metagenome | isolation source: dual media filters at the Ann Arbor, Michigan drinking water treatment plant | place: USA: Ann Arbor
ATTGCGCTGGCGCACAGCGTGTGCCCCTACTACCTGGGGCAGGAAATGCTGCGCTGGTGCGACGTGGCGGTGGGCGATGTGAACCACTTCTTTGACCACGGCGCCGCCTGGCACGCACTCACCGAAGCCAACGAATGGCGGGTGAGCCTGCTGGTGGACGAGGCGCACAACCTGATCGAGCGTGCCCGCGCGATGCACAGCGCCACGCTGGAGCCGGGCGGTCTTCAGGCGCTGCGGCAGACCGCGCCCGCCGCGCTGAAGAAGCCGCTGGACCAGCTGCACCGCCGCTGGAGCGCGCTGGCCAAAACGCAGACGCAAGACCACGAGGTGCTGCCCGAGCTGCCGGGCGAATTCATCCACACGCTGCAAGGCGTGTGCAGCGACATCGGCGACCACCTGGCGCAGCACCCGGCCGACGCGGTGGACGGTCCGTTGCAGCGCTGGTGGTTTGACGCGCTGCATTTCGCGCGCGTGGCCGAGCAGTTTGGCGAGCATTCGTTTTGTGATGTCACGCGAGAACCCATACACAGCGCACAGCGCCAGGGCCGCGTGCCGCTCCCGCAGCTGGCCATCCGCAACGTGGTGCCCGGCCCGCTGCTGCAGCCACGCTGGGCCGCGGTGCAGAGCGCTACGCTGTTCTCGGCCACGCTGTCGCCCATGGACTACGTGGCCGATCTGCTGGGCCTGCCGGCCGACACCTTGCGGCTGGACGCGCCCTCGCCGTTCAGCGCCGACCAGTTGCGGGTGCGGATCGCGCCGCACATTTCCACCCGCTGGGCCGACCGCCTGACATCGCTCGATGCGGTGGTGCAGGTGATGGCCGACCAGTACGCCGCCGAGCCCGGCAACTACCTGGCCTTCTTCAGCAGCTTCGACTACCTGCAGCAGGCGCTGGACCGGCTGCAGCAACGGCACGGCAGTGTGCCGGTGTGGGCGCAGTCGCGCGGCATGAGCGAGCCCGAGCGCGATGCCTTCGTGGCGCGCTTTTCAGAGCACAGCCAGGGCATCGGTTTTGCGGTGCTGGGCGGCGCGTTCGGCGAGGGCATCGACCTGCCGGGGCGCCGCTTGATCGGCGCTTTCATCGCCACGCTGGGCCTGCCGCAAATCAACCCGGTGAACGAGCAGATGCGCGCGCGGCTGCAGGCGCGCTTTGGCTCTGGGTACGACTACGCCTACCTGTTCCCCGGCTTGCAAAAAGTGGTGCAGGCCGCGGGCCGCGTGATCCGCAGCGAGCAGGACCACGGCACCGTGTGGCTGCTGGACGACCGCTTTGCCCGGGCCGAGGTGCGGCGGCTGCTGCCGGCCTGGTGGGTGGTGGAGGCGGCGCGGGCAAACTGAACCGGCGGCGCGCTCAGTCGCCTCCCCGGCCGCGCCCCCGGCCCCGGCCCTGACCGCCCGAGTCGCCGCCGCTCCCACTGCTGGAACTGCCGCTGCCGGAGTTGTCGTCACCGTCGTCGTCCGAATCGTCACCGCCGCTGCGGCTTCGGCTGCTGCTGCCGCCGCGTCCGCCTTCCTTGCGGAACTCCAGCCGGTCCACCACCAGGCGCTGCTGGGCGTCGCGCTGGCCGCGCACCAGCACCGGCTGCCCGGAACGCAAGGCGTCGAGCTGCCCGCCCAGCACCTTGAGCACGTTGCCCAGGGTGAGGGTCTCGAAACCGAGCGTGAGTTCACGCCCGTTCACGCCGTGCACATAGCCCTGCAGCACCACATCGCTCACCGGGCCGAGCGCGGCGCGCGTGGGGCCGAGCTGGATGGCGCTGGCCTGCAAGCGCTCACCGGTCCACACGCCGTACACGCCCACCTCCTGCCCCAGGGCGCTGGCAGTGGGCAGGCTGGCCGCGCCCGCCACCAGCGGCGTGCGGCCCACCTGCCAGGCGCCGGTGGCCGAGCGCGACAGCGTGCCCGACACCCAGGCACTGCCGGGTGGCGTGGTCTGCACACGGGTGGCGCGGATCTCGCCGCTGGCCAGCCGTTGGCCGCTCACGCGCACCCACTGGCCGGGCTTCAAGCTGGCCATATCGGCGGGCACCAGCGCGGTGGCCGCTTCGCCCAGCACAGTGAAGCGCCCGGTGGCCGCGTCCACCGTGCCGAGCGGGCCGACGGCGGCGTCGAGCACCGCGATGCGACCGGCCTGCAGGCGCGGGCCCTGTTCAACCGCCTGCAAGGCCACCACCTGGCCGACCGCCAGCGCGCTGTGCGGCACCGGCTGGCCGTCGCGCTGCAGCGGCGTCTCGGGCGCGTACTCCACTTTCAAGCCATTGACGCAGATGCTGCCGAAGCCGGTGACCACGCCCACGATGCCGGTGCCGCCCAGGCCGCTGTCGGCCACCTGACCCGTGCCACCGATCCCGGGACGCTGGGCCACCTGCCCGGTGCCGCCGATGCCGCCCGGTTTGGCGGCCACCGCGGTGGCCGGGGCACCGGTGCCGCCGAGCCCCGGGGCCAGCGTGGCGGGGTTCACCAGCGAAGCCGTGCGGGTGCAGGCGTCGGTGGCGCTGCCGGTGCCCAGCCCCACCGCGCGCGCCATCTGGCCGAGCGGTTGCAGCACGGCACGGTCGCCCAGGTCGGCCAGGGTGCCGCAGGCGCTGAGGGCGAACACCGCCAGCAGCGCCAAAGCCCAGCGGAACGGGCGCCCCGGTGCGCGCAGGTTCATGGAAGCGCCCAGGGCCTGTGCAAGGCCCTGGGCGCTGGCGCGGGAACGGCGCGGGGCGGCTTTCATGGCGCTTCTTTCTCGCCGGGTTCGGCGGGTTCGGCATAGAAGTACACACCCATGGTGATGCGCTGGGCACCTTCGCCGGGTGCGCGCGCGGCGCTGTCGTGCGCCTCGGCCTCCATGGCCGCCTTGTTCACCGCCAGCAGGGCTTTCATGCCGACCTGCTCGGTCAGCTTGGCCAGGCGCTCCACCGAGGAGGGTGCCAGCGCGTTGTAGTGCACGCTGCGTTCCATGAAAGGCGGCTGGCCGCCCAGCACGTTGTGCACCGCGGCGGCGGCGTGGTCGTGCAGGTTGTGGCCGAGGTAGAAGGCTTTTTCATCGGCGCCGCGGGTGGGCACGAAAGCGCCGGTGTTGAGGCAGACGCGCCCGTCGTCGTCGAGGTGCACCACGCCAAGGCGCAGCCATTCGTCGAGCACCACGCGCGAACGGATGTCGCTGTTGACGCCGCTGACCAGCGCTTCGAACGATTGTTCGCCGCCCTCGCTGGCCAGCCGGGCCAGTGGCCGGGGTTGCCCGTCTTCCTGCAGGTAGCGGGCATCGCCCATCCAGTGCGCCACCAGCTGCGCGCCGCGCGGAACCACCGAAGGCGCCATGGCCTCGGGCGTCTGCAGCAGCGTGCGCAGGCGGCTCACGTCTTTGCGGTGCACGCCGCTCACCAGGCTGACCCGGCTGTCTGTGGGCGACCGGGCATCGAGCCGGAATTCCTTGTCGGCCACCTCCACGAAGAGGCCCTTGAGCAAGTCCGCCAGATAAGGGTAGGTGATGCCCTGGGCCAGCATCAGCCGTACCAGCGGACGCAGCACCTGGCGCAGCGCGCGCACCAGGGCCGGCGATGGGCCGCCGGGCAGATTGCCTTCGGGCTGGGACGGGTCGTTCGGGCGGGGCATGGCGGCGGGCAACGGCGTTGGGGTTGTGGCGTTGGCGTCGGTTTGTGGATACGAAGTTTAACAGTTGCGTGGGATTTTTTCACACAAAAAGCTTGACGCGGGAAATTAACCCACTGACACTGCGGTCGTGCGTGGGAAATTATCCCACGCACATCAACCTTCACACACTTGAGGAGCTCACCATGATCAATCTCAAAACAACCCGGATCGCCACCCTGGTGGCCGCGATGGCACTGGCACTCGCATCGGGCGCTGCCCTGGCCAAAGGCGGCGACTCGGGCAAAGGCCGGGGCGGCGACGGCGCTGGCTCTTCGTCCTCCTCCAGCGGCGGCAGCGGCCAGGGCCGTGGGCGCGGCCGTGGCGGCGACAGCGACTCGGGCAGCAGCTCGTCGTCTTCCTCGTCTTCGTCCAGCAGCCCGGACGGCGGACGCCGTGGCCGCGGTGCGGATGACGGCCCGAACCACCACGCCGACGGCCACACCAGCGGTCGCGACCGCCCCCGTGGCGTGGAAGACAACGGCGTGGACGCGCCGGACGACAGCGATGGCCGCGTGGGACGCCGTGGCCGCGGTGCGGATGACGGCCCGAACCACCACGCCGACGGCCACATCAGCGGTCGCAACCGCCCCCGTGGCGTGGAAGACAACGGCGTGGACGCGCCAGACGACAGCGACGGCCGCGTCCGCGCCCGCCGCTGAACAACCTGGGGCAGCGCAGCGGTGGTCGGCCGCTGTGTTGCCGGTTGCTCAGCGGTAGCTGGCCAGGTGGATGCTGGTTTCCGTGGCCCGGATGCCGCCGATCAGGCGCACGCGCTCCAGTACATCGGACAGTTCCTTCATTGAGCCCACCTCCAGCTCGGCCAGCAAATCCCAGCGGCCGTTGGTGTCGTGCAGCGCGGCCACGCCGGGCTCGCCCAGCAGGCTGGCGATCACCAGCCGGGTCTGGTTGCCTTCCACCTGCACGCTCATCCAGGCCTTGATGCGCTCGGGCTGCGCCTCGGGCCGAAGACGGACCGTGTAACCCACGATCACCTGCGTGTCTTCCAGCTTGCGCAGCCGGTTGGTGACGGTGCCGCGCGACACCTGGAGCTTGTGCGCCAGATCGGCCACCGAGAGCCGGGCGTCCTGCCGCAGCAGGGCGATGAGTTGCTGGTCGAGGTGGTCCATGTACAAAACGCCAATCAGAGTTATCGATATGACAGATTTTCTGCCGTTTTCATACTTTGTTGCCGATTTTCATTGTTCTCCCAGGCCAGCACACTGAACGCTCCCGTTTTGTGATCGCCGGAGACCCGCATGAAAACCACCACCCACCACCCCGACCTCGCCCGCTTCCAGCAAGCCGGCACGCTGTACCTGGGTGCCCCCGAAGCCGCCGAGCTGATCCGCCGCCTGGGCCTGCCGCACTGCCTGCAGCAGATGGCCGAGCACATCCGCGACGATTTCCTGCGCTGGGCCGATTTCGACAAGTCCGCGCGCGTGGCCGCGCATTCCAAAAACGGCGTGATCGAGCTCATGCCCGTGGCCGATGACCACCGCTACAGCTTCAAGTACGTCAACGGCCACCCGGGCAACACGCGGTTCGGCCTGTCCACCGTGATGGCGTTCGGCGTGCTGGCCGACGTGGACACCGGCGCCCCGCTGTTCCTGAGTGAGCTCACACTCACCACCGCGCTGCGCACCGCCGCCATGTCGGCCCTGGCCGCCCAGACCCTGGCCCGGCCCGACAGCCGCGTGATGGCGCTGATCGGCAACGGCGCGCAGAGCGAATTCCAGGCGCTGGCCTTCCAGCACCTGGTGGGCATTGAAGAACTCCGGGTGTACGACGTGGACCCCGCCGCCAGCGCCAGGCTGGTGGCCAACCTGCAGGGCAGCGGCCTGCAGATCACCGTGTGCCAGAGCACGGCCAAGGCGGTGCGCGGGGCAGACATCGTCACCACCGTCACCGCCGACAAGGCGATGGCCCTGATCCTCACGCCCGACATGATCGAGCCCGGCATGCACCTCAACGCCGTGGGCGGCGACTGCCCGGGCAAGACCGAGCTGCACGGCGACATCCTCGACGCGGCCAAGGTGTTCGTGGAGTACGAGCCACAATCGCGCGTGGAAGGCGAGATCCAGCACAAACCCGCGGACTTCGCCGTCACCGAGCTCTGGCAGGTGCTGCGCGGCGAACGCGCCGGGCGCGACAGCGCCGATCAGGTCACCGTGTTCGACTCGGTGGGCTTCGCGCTGGAAGACTTTTCGGCCCTGCGCTTCATGATGGACAGCGCGGTCCGGCTGGGCATGGGCGAGCGCATTGCGCTGATCCCGCAACTGGCCGATCCGAAGAACCTGTTCGGGATGCTGGCCACACCCGCTTCACCCGTGGCGCGGATCGCGCAGCTGGCCGCTCGCGCGGACGCTTGAGCAGAATCAGTCGTCCTCTCCCAGCTCAGGATTCCAGCCCAAGTCCCGACCGCGCTCGGTGGCCCAGGCGTAGAGCTCGGCGTGGCGCTGCTGCAGTTCGGGCGCCAGGTTGCTGGGCAGGTTGCCATAACGGTCCCAGCAAGCCTCGACCTGCCCCATGAGTTGCTGCATCCGTGACAGTGGCCAACCGGCACAGTCCTCGGTGCGGGGCAGCAGATCGAACAACCAGCCATCCAGCACCACGCGCCCCAGCATGGTCATGCCATGGGTATCCTGGTGAAAGCCGCTGTACGTCATGGTGTCCTTCATGCTGCGTTCCTTGTGGTCTGCGGGTGGCCCATGGCTCACTCCTTCCATTTGCCCAGATAGGCGTTGATGACTTCGATCACGGCCTGCGACTTGATCACCAGTCCCAGGTCGATCATTTCCGAACCCAGGACCATGCCGTGGTTGTTGGCTGGCACCGGCGCTGGCACCAGATGGTTGGCCTCCTGCCGGAAGAACACGGCCGCCACCACGCCTGCAAAAAGAAACCGTTTCTCCGGCCGCTGCAACGGATGAAGCTTGTCGGGCTGGTAGACAAACACCGGGCTGCCACTGGAGCCGGGGTACACCGCAGCGTCGATCAGGAACTCGGCTCGACCTTCGAAGTCGAGCGCCATCGGTGTGGCGGTCGTGCCGCGCCGCAGAATCGGCATCAGGTTGACCTGATCCCAGACGCCGCTGGGGTAGCCCACAAACAGCACCTCTTCGAGCGCATCCAGCGCACGCGTGGCCGCCGCGTCGGGAACCAGCCGGCTGTCGATCACGTGGTAGTACAACTCCACGCCACGATCCCGGGCCGCCTGCTCCAGCGGTCGCATCGGGATGATGGCCAGATCCACAGCCGGGTCGGGGTGCATGAACCAGGCATGGGGAAAGCTCTCGATGTTGAGCTGAAAGCGCTGGCCCAGCAGCGGCTGCCCATTGCGCTTCTGGGTGAACACCAGACCACCACTGCGCACACCGTCGACCAGGTGCCGGTTGGTGACGATGAAGGTGTGGCTGCCCCGGGGATGGGCATGGCTGACGACAAACGCGGTGCCAGATCCCTCGCTGCCGTCTTCGAGCACCGTGTCCACGCGGATGGTGTTGAACAACAGCTTCTTGGTGGTGGAGTTGATCTCCATGGCTGGATACCGGTATTGCCTGAGGACGTCGGGGTCAGGCAGCTGTCACGGTGGCGGACGGCTTTTTGCGCGGCAGGATCATCACGTCGGTCACGATCACCTTGAGGCGGTAGGAGCGGTTCATGAGATCGTCAAAGTCCTCCAGCAGGAGCTTGAGGCGAGCCTCCGACAGGATCACGTAGATCAGCACGTTCGAGTCGCTGTCGAGGGCGCCCGACTGGACGCCGAACGCGCCCACGCCGGTGGCATCCACCACGGTGTAGCCCCCCACGTCGCGCGCCTTGAGCCGCTCGGTCACGATGTTCTTGAACGCGTGTGCGGTGATGAGGGTGAGCAGTTTCTTCGGCTCCAGGGATCGCATGATCAGAACTCCATGACGTCGATGCAGGAAGGGTGTGGGATGACCGACTTGCCACTGGGCAAGCCTGCTGCCACCTCAAAAAATGGACAGCAGCTGGAAGTACAGCGGAATGCCGATGATCACATTGAACGGAAAAGTCATGGCCAGGGCCATCGTGAAATAGATGCCGGGGTTGGCCTCCGGAATGGCAGCACGCACCACCGCCGGCACGACGATGTACGAAGCGCTGGCCGCCAGCACTGCGAGCATCAGCGTGTCCCCATCGGACAGACCCGCCCATTGCGCCAGAGCGATGGTGATCGACGCGTTGACCACCGGGATGACAAACGCAAAAACCACCAAGATGGGATCGATGCCCTTCATTTCGCGCAGGCGGCGCCCCACCATCATGCCCATCTCCAGCAGGAAGAAGGCCAGCAAACCCTTGAACAGGTCGCCGGTGAACGGCTTCATGACCTTGTATCCGTCGACACCCACGACATAGCCGATCAGCAGGCTGCCCATCAGCAAGACGATCGCTCCGTCGGTGAACGATTCGTGCAAAACACCTTTGAGCGAGAAAGCACTTGGGCCGCGTTCCGCCATCGCAGTGACGCCTCGACCGGCGCTTTTCCTGGCATCTGCGGAACGTGTCATCGCCGCCAGCGCCACAGCCATGATCACGGCCGGTGCCTCCATGATCACCAGGGCCACCGCCATGTAGCCGCCGTGGGCAACGCCCTGGTTGTCAAGGAACTGACCGGCCGCAATGAAGGTCACCGCACTCACCGACCCATAAGTGGCGGCGATGGCCGCTGCGTTGTACCCATCGGTCCTCCAGCGCAGCAGCGGGTAGGTGTAGGCAGGCACCAGAAACGCCATGAACAGGGCAATACCGAGGCCGAGCACGATCTGCGGCTGGATACCGCTCTCACTCAAGGCAACGCCGCCCTTGATGCCAATGGCCATCAGCAGATACAGGGAAATGAACTTGGAAATCTGGGCCGGAATCTCCAGATTCGAACGCACCGCCGCAGCGAAAACGCCCAGGATGAAGAACAGGATCGAGGGGTCAACCAAAGCTGAAAATATGCTTGATGACATCTTTACGCTTCCGGGTTCGGGACAATTGAAGACATGTCGAATGCTCGTCAGTCCCGGCGTGCCCGGGTGTTGAGCTGGTTGATGGCGCGCAGTGCAGCCTGTGCCGCCGCCTCGGCCTCGGCTTCGCTGCCCATCATGGTCAGGCGGCCATAGTTGCCGAAGGCCTTCACATCGATCAGCGTCACGTTGGCGGCTTTCTCGGCCTCGTTGGCGGCATAGACGATGTATCCGGCCGGCTCGGTCTCCAGAATGAACATGCTCTTGCCGGGCAGCAGCATCGAGCCCTTGCGCACCTGGCGGTTGATCAGCGTGGCGTGGTCGGGCGTGACGGCGCGGATGATCTCGCTCCAGGTGATGCGGCAGGCCATCCGGTCCTCAATGCCTGCGCCCATGTGCTCCAGCACAATGCGACCCGCTTCCTGCACCTCGCTCTGGTTGCGGAAATGGATTTCCATCGAGCCAAACGAGCGCTCCACCACCTGCTCGCCCATGCGAACGTTGGTCTTCTTGAGCGCGATGTCAGACAGGTGGTGAACCGCCATGCCAGGGGCGACCTCGATCCACATGCAGGCATCGCCCGGTATCGGCAAGAAACCCTGCGAGGAGGTGCCCAGGTACGACGCCAGTTGCGGTTGCAAGGAGTCGATGAACACAAAGGTGCGCAAGCTGATGTCCATCAGATTCCTCAACGGGTCAGCCCCATGTACAACATGGGCAGCCGCTCGGGCAGTCGCTCCACGCGATCAATGACCGTGAAGTTCTTGGCGCCGAAAATGTGTGAAACGTATTGATCGGCGTGCGGATCCAGAGACAGGGCATAGACGGTGATGCCCTCGCGCGCCAGTTCTTCCACCGCCCGTTTGGTGTCGTGACGCAGGTACTGCGGATCGCGAACATCGTTGTCGGCCGGCTCTCCATCGGTGATGACAAAGAGGATTTTTTTGCGCTGGGGTTGCTGGCGGAGCTGGACAGCCGCGTGCCGCAAGGCGGCGCCCATCCGGGTGGAGTACGCACCCTTCAAGCCCGCCAGTCGCGCCTTCACGAGATCGTCGTAGGGCTGCTCGAAGTCCTTGAACCGGTAGTAGTGCACATCGTGCCGACCGTCGGAGCAAAATCCATGCAGGGCGAACGGGTCGCCGATCCTTTCCAGCGCGTCGGACAGCAGCACCGTTGCAGACCGCGTCAGGTCCATGATGCTGCTGTCCTGGCCCCGCACCTTGTCGTTGGAGGACTCCGACATGTCCAGCAACACCATGACTGCCAGATCGCGCACGCTGCGCTTGTAACGCATCATGATGCGGGGATCAGGCTGCTGCCCGAGCCGGATGTCGATCAGGGCGCGGATGGCCGCGTTGATGTCGAGCTCGTCGCCATCTTCCACGCGCCGGATGCGCTGCATGCCCTGCGGAATCATGGACTCGATCAGGAACTTCAGGCGCGAAATGACGGGCTTGTTGTCGGTGATGGTGTTCTCTACGAGGGCCACATCCCCCAGCGGAGGCCGGCGCTCCAGCACGGTCGCCCAGCTGGGCCTTTCCAGCTGGAGCTGGTAGTCCCATTCGTTGTAATGGCAGGGCTGCGCCAGCGGTTCCCGCCCCTCCAACTCGTTGATGCTCACGCCTTCCTGGTCCAGGTAGAACGGCGTCTGCAACACCCAGACTTCGCCGGCGTCGTCGCCTGCAAACTCGTTGTTCACCTCGTTGACCATCTCCATCAGGCTCACGTTCTTGCGAACCTGCCGGGGTTGCCAGGTCGACTCCAGCGCGGCCTCCAGGTCGTATGCCTCGGAATGCCAGACCGTCCGGTTGTCGTCGCGGTACACGGCGCGCAAGCCATCCGTGCGCGCGTTGAAACCAGGCAGACCCACCACCTCCAGTTCGTGCGCGAGTGCGACCCCGATGTTCCAGCTGAGCTGATGGTCGTGCAGATCCTGCTCGCTGCGGAACAGCTCCACACCCCTTCGGACCCAGGGATGGGGATCGCTGGCCTGGGTTTCCAGCAGGGCGCGCGCCAGCCGGTTCAGCAAGTCGCCCACCGTGGCTTGCCGGGTCACATCCAGTGGCGGGTGCAGGGCGAGCCAGGCGCTGCGCATGTTGGGAAAGTCACGACACGCCAGCTCTTCGACCCGCGCGTCTTCGATGACCTCGATGATCGCCATCTGGGTGGTGTTGAGCGCCTGCATCGAAAGCGGGCCTGCCGTGTAGACCAGATGGGCTGCGCAGTGGTTGGCCGCTGCACGGTAAATCGACAGCCCGGACACGGCCTCAGCCGATGTCTCCCCACCCCCGGGTTGGTGGTCGTCGAACGCGTCCGCCACGTGGATGACATGGCGTTCGATGTAGGGCTTCAGGCCCTCGCGACTTTCGTAGTCGCCTGCGGTCGGGCGCAAGAAAAAATCGCGGCCCCACATGGCGCGCAGGTAGATGTTGAGCCGCCGCTGGACGTCGACAAACAGTGTCCCCTTGCGCTCCTGCTGCAGCACGCCCAGCGCATCCGGGCTGCTGAGTGAAAAGTAACCGAGCTGCCCTTCAAAGTCGCTCTTGTAGGCCTGAGCCCCCCACTGAACCCAGCGCCGCAGCCCACCCAGCGTCAGCTGGGTCAGCAGTCGATCGAGGTTTTCCAGCATCGGCCGCAGGCCGCGCGGCGCCTGCGCCAGCATGATTTCCAGCACGCTGAGGTAGGAGCGGAACAACTGCCCGTCGCCCAGGCGCTGCGCGGCCAGCGGTGCTGTGCCCACGATCAAGGTCAGCACATGCCCGGAGGTTTTGGACGCCATGCCCAGCAGGAAATTGACCAGATCGGGGAGCACCTCCTCGCCGATGGCGCGGCAGACATCGGGCACCTTCTGCAGGTAGCTGACCACCAGTTCCTCCCCACGGCCCAGGTGGTGCAACGCCACCGCACCCTTGAGGTAGTTGTCCAGCCCGCGCGAAGAGAACACCCGCGCCGCCTCGTTCCAGGAAGCGCGCAGCACTTCCTGGGCGTCGTGAGGCAGGTCCTGGTGGACCTGCTGGAAATCGTCGAGGTGGATAGCCATGGGGTGTTGCCGGTGGATCGGTGCAGGCCTGGCCTGCGCCGGGTCGCCGCCTAGAAGTAGGTGGTGACCGCAGAATCCAGGGCGTCGCGCATGTCGGGGTCGTCCGTGATCGGACGCACCAGCGCCACCCGACAGGCCGCCAACGGTGCCACCCCCTTGGCGATCAAGGAGCCCGCGTAGATCAGCATGCGGGTCGACAGGCCTTCGTCCAGGCCGTGGCCCTTGAGGTTGCGCGCACGCTCGGCAATGTGCACCAGCTTCTTGGCCACCTCCAGCGGCACCCCGGACTCGTGCGCAACGATTTCAGACTCCACCTCGTGCTCGGGATAGTGGAAGTCAAGACCACCAAAACGCTGCTTGGTTGACTGCTTGAGGTCCTTCATCAACGACTGGTAGCCCGGGTTGTAGGAAATCACGATCTGGAAATCGGGGTGGGCGTGGAGCAACTCGCCCTTCTTCTCCAGCGGAAGGATGCGCCGCGCATCGGTCAACGGATGGATGACCACGGTGGTGTCCTGGCGCGCTTCGACCACTTCATCGAGGTAACAGATCGCGCCATGCCGTGCGGCCAGCGCCAGGGGCCCGTCCTGCCAGCGGGTACCGGCGGCATCGAGCAGGAAACGCCCGACCAGATCGGAGGCGGTCATGTCTTCGTTGCAGGCCACGGTGATCAGCGGCTTTTGCAGCTTCCAGGCCATGTACTCGACGAACCGCGTCTTGCCGCAACCGGTGGGACCCTTGAGCATGATGGGCATGCGCACCGAGTAGGCCGCCTCGTACAGTTCAACCTCGTCGGCCACAGGCCGGTAGTACGGCTCGCGCTGGACCACGTACGGCGCCAGCACATCCGAAGGCAGGGCAGCCGATGCGGGGCGGGACTGCGCCGCTTGCGGCTGCGCATAAGGGCGTGACATCGCATCGCGGCGGGGCGAGTAGGTACGCGTGAAGCTGTCGTTGGTCATGGCGGTCACCCAATGGAAAAGTCAGTCTGGCCAGACACGCGATGGAAAAAGCGCGGTGCTGTCTGGCGGTGTCTCGAAACCTGTAGCCGCAGCGCTGGCGCGGGGTCGGCGGGCCGCCTGACGCGGGCGCGCTGCGGGGCTCGCTTCAACAGGCGCTGCACGCTCGGAGCCGACCACCCCGTCTGCCGCAGGTGACCCGGTGCGCTGGACGGTGCGCATGTTGGCCGTCAGTTTCTCTTTGAGTTTGTTCATGTTCCGATCACCTCTGAAATCAGGGCGTCCATTTCAGCGGCCGCCGCAGCGCCTCGGCGGCCCATCTGATAAACCGAGATACCTTCCAGGGCTGCGCTGCGGTAGACGGCGCGGCGGCGAACGCCGGTCTTGAGCACCGGCAGGCCGAACTCGACCAAAGCCTCTTGCATGGCCGAGGACAGCGCGCTGCCTGGCTCCACCTGGTTGAGCACCAGACAGGCCCTGATGCCGGGATTGACCTTGCGGACCTCCTCGATTTCCTGGGGCAGCTTCATACTGGCCCAAAGGTCGATCGGGGATGGCAGCACGGGAATCAAGGCCACGTCGCAGGCCCGCAAGGCCTGCAGTGATGCCTGGCTCTCCAGCGAGGGCGGGCAGTCCAGAACCAGGTGGCTGTAGGGGCGAAAGTTCTGGCGCAGCGTGCTGGCGCTCCAGTGGCCGGGCATCTGTTTGACCGTGGCGGGAAAGGGTGCGCTGCCCATGCTGGCCCACTGGCGGGACGAGCCCTGCGGATCCAGATCGATCACCACGGTATCGCCTCGCTGCGCGAGTCCTGCAGCCAGATTCATGCAGAGGGTGGTCTTACCGGCACCGCCCTTCTGGTTGATCACCGCCATGACAAGCGCGCCCATCTCAGGCCTCGCGCCCGCCACTGAGCGCGTTGATCTGTACGGCCAGTTCCCGCTCGACCCCGGTCACGCCTTCACCCGTTTCAGCCTGCAGCGTGAGATTGACGTATTTGCTGCCGAAATTGATGTTCTGCGGGTGGATGCCGCTGACCTTGGTCAGTGCGGCCAGCGCATCCAGAAAATCGCGTGTTTGGGCGTACCGCTCAAACTCGAATCGGCGGAACAGCGTGGCGGGTTTGCCGCGCTCTTCCCAGCCTTCAGGCGTTTCGGACATGCTCGCTCCTCAGGTGGTCCAAGTCTTGCAAGTGCTGCAACTCTTCAGCAAGGATGTCTGCGAACAGGTCAGCGTTGGCGGTGTCTCGCATGCGCTGTGCATGGACGTGCGCCTCCTGGTAGAGCCTCACGGCTTCAACTTCCAGTTCGTGGTTCGCAAGCAGAAGTTCGTCGACGTTGCGACCCAGACGCGCCGGCAGCAGGTTGCCCGCAGAGGGTGCAATACCCAGTTCGATCAGGCGCTCCATCAGACGCTCGGCGTGCTTCAGCTCTTCGACAGCTTCGCGGCGCAAACTGTCTGACAAGCCCACGTCGCCCCACAGGCGGGTCAGCGCGCTCTGCGCCAGGTACTGCTGCACCGCGCGCGTTTCGTGCGTGAGCGCACGCTTGAGCCATCCCAGGGTCCGTGGATCGACACTCATCGTGTGACCTGCAACGATCAGCTGCGGGTGGAGGTGATCTCGGCATCGCGGCCGCCACCATCGGCGTCCGGCCCGCTGGGCAGCATGCCTTCGACCTCGTTGTGCACGCGGGCGATGATGTGCGCGGCCACCAGGCCATCGCCCACACGCTCGCAGGCGTCTGCGCCCGCCCGCACCGCCGCGTTCACCGCGCCGGTCTCGCCGCGCACCAGCACGGTCACATAACCGCCGCCGACGAACTGGCGACCGATCAGGCGCACTTCGGCGGCCTTGGTCATGGCGTCGGCCGCCTCGATCGCGGGCACGAGGCCGCGGGTTTCAATCATGCCCAGGGCGATGCCAGTGGGGTTTGCCATGTCTTGCTCCTAATGAATTTGCGTGCCGTTCGGGCTCAATATCAAGCTGCCGGAGCAGACGGCAACATGCCCTCCACTTCGCTGTGCACGCGGGCGATGATGTGCGCGGCCACCAGGCCATCACCCACGCGCTCGCAGGCGTCTGCGCCCGCCCGCACCGCCGCGTTCACCGCGCCGGTCTCGCCGCGCACCAGCACGGTCACATAGCCGCCGCCGACGAACTGCCGACCGATCAGGCGCACTTCAGCGGCCTTGGTCATGGCGTCAGCCGCCTCGATCGCGGGCACCAGGCCGCGGGTTTCAATCATGCCCAGGGCGATGCCAGTGGGGTTTGCCATTTCTTGCTCCTAAAAAAGACCATCGCCAGGACGGCGAAAAAAAATCAAGCCGATGCAGTGGCGGGCAGGATGCCTTCCACCTCGTTGTGCACGCGGGCGATGATGTGCGCGGCCACCAGGCCATCACCCACCCGTTCGCAGGCGTCGGCGCCGGCGCGAACCGCTGCGTTCACCGCACCGGTTTCGCCACGCACCAGCACGGTCACATAACCACCGCCGACGAACTGACGCCCGATCAGGCGCACTTCGGCGGCCTTGGTCATGGCGTCAGCCGCCTCGATCGCGGGCACCAGACCGCGGGTTTCAATCATTCCCAGCGCAATACCCATACGTTCAGCCATTTCGTTTCTCCTTGATCAAACAAAAAATAAAGAACCCACCACTGAAAACACCCGGGCATAGACCTCCCGGTCTGCCCTGCCCCATCTATCTCACGTCTGCCAGTTGTCGATGATTCCGCAGACGGTCAGATCGGTCATCACATTCACATCCGGCATCGCCCACCGTGCAGCACTGCCGGTCGTGGTGAAAACCCACTTGCCCACCGGCACACCCACCGGATCGCAGGCCACCATCAAGCCACCGGCCTGGTTCTGCAGCACCAGCAGAGACGACGCTTGCAGCCCCGCAATGCGCCGGGTGCAGACCAGTTCATCCATGACCCGCATGATTTCCATCAGATCGCTTCCGCTTCCCAGTGATCAATGATCCCGACGATGGTCAGATCGGAAGGAAATTCCTTGCTGCCGGCGGCTTCGCGAGCCGCCGAAGACCCCACGCAGATCACCCAGTCGCCTGGAATGCAGCCCACCGCATCCACCGCCACGCTGCGGGTACCGCCTGTCTTCTCCTGCACCACCAGCAACGGCCGATGTCCAAACGCATTGATCCGGTTGGTCGATACCAGGGTCTTTTCAACTTTCATGATTCTCATGATCTGGCCTCAGCGTTTCATCGTTGCTCAGTGGCCCACGACCGGCACAGGCCCATCCACCCAGGCGCAGCGCTCGCTACCGTCCAGGTCGCTCACAGCCATCTGGCAGTGAAGCAACCCTTGCTCGTGGAGATGGGCGTAACGCGCCTGGGTTGCAGCCACCACGCGCCTGCAGCGCGCGACGGCCCGGTCGCGGGCACCGGGTACGCGCGCGGCGTAATGAAAGTGCACCAGCACGGGAATGGCGAGGCCTCGAACCGTGTTCAGGCCGGTGAAGATCTTGATGCCGATGTCCATGTCGGCCGCGCCTTCTTCCACCGTGTCCAGGTGGGCAAAGTAGAACTTGTTGCGGAGTTGCAGTTCGCTCATTGCCTCGCCGGCACAGATGAAGCGCTCGTTGTGACCGATGTCGACGTAGCGTCCTTCGTGGTGCTGGATCACGTACTGGATCTGCGACAGGTTCGCCTCCAGCAGCCGCACGATCAGCCTGTGCATGCCAGGCCGCAGGCCACGCTGGCTGTCCGCCGCCACCACAGCCGCTTCGATGGCGTGGCGTGCGCCGTCGGCACTCATGCCCAAGCTGTCCCGGAACAGCGCGGCACTCTCCACAAAGCGCATCGGGCAGCTGCCACCGTGGCCGTCAGGCAGGTGCACGCGGATGGCGTCGGTGTCGGTGTCCATGCCGACCAACAGTGTGTCGGGCGCAGCGCCCGCACCGTAGGTGTTCTCAATCGCTGACCGCAAGCTGGCCAGCCGGTCGGCAGCGGCCTGCATTGCCACGTCGTCCTGACTGCCATGGGCGGCGCAGCCCTGATGACAGGGCAAGGAACTGCTGTAGTGGTAGACCGCGATCTTCAGGTAGTTGCCGTCGTCGCCCCCCGGCAGGGCACCGGCCAGCCGCAACAGTTCGCGCTGGGTCCAGTCCGCCACATCGCCTTCGATGTCGAACAGCGCACCGGCATAGGCCTTGACCCAGACCGCAGGGTTGGGCAAGAGACGGAACACAAAAGGCAACAAGCCTTGCAGGCGGCCATCCGCACATGGACTGACATCCAGCGTGTGATAGCCGCAAGCCGCCAGGAATTCCGCATCGATCTGCATGCGCTCCCGCCAGGGCGCCTGATCGGCCAGGGTGTTGTCCACACACGCCTTGAAGCTGCGGAAGATGCAGAAAGAGTGCAGTGCGCGCAGATCGAGCCCGGACACCCAGGCGTTCTCCAGCAGCTCCGGGGGAAGTTCGTATCCCAGTTTGTCGCGCGCCACACGCTGGGCGCGCGAGACAAAATCCAGCTCGTGCTGCAAGGCCGAGAGTGTCTTGAGCGCATCGACAATCGGCGTGAATCGGCCCCGCACCCGCTGCTCGTACTCGTACAGGCAGCGATTGAGTTCCTGATCCACCAGCACATGCTCGCAGGTCTGCCCACCACCAATCACACAGGCGGGATGGTCCGCTACCTGAGGCCGATGCGGACGCACGGCTTCTCGCATGGCAGCGAATCGTTTGCGCGTGTTCACTGGTCGTGCCCCGATGTGGTGATCAGCCGCGCGCGCCGCCAGACAGGGTCACCAGCGCACCGTGCCCGGTGTTGCCTGAAGAGCCGGTGATGCGACTTTCGGGCACCTCGGGCTGAGCGACCACTTCCCGGAAATGCGCTGCGCTCATACCCACACCACGCGGCTTGCCACGGGCCGAAGGGTTGCGTGACAGACTGGAAGCGCCCTCGGTCCCGGTCACTTTGCTCAAGGCACTCCACGCATCGCCAGTGACCTGTCGACCGGCCTGGTTGCCATCACCGGTCAAACGGCTTGCCGCCGGGAGGCCGGCTTCTGGGGTGGCCTGCGAAGTCACAGAATCCCGGTGGCGAAACTCCGGTGTTCCGGTGATCAGACCATCGGCCTTGTTGACGGGGCCGGTGATGCGTTCGCTGTTGCCACCGCTGCCGCTGACCTCGCCAGACTGTCGCTGCTGCGCAGCGCGCGCTGGCGTGCTGATGCTGAACGCCACGGGCGCCGGAGCTCGCTGTGGCTCCACCCAGGTGGAGGTGCGGGAGACAAATCGTCCGCTGGTCGCACAGAACTTGGGACCGTTGTCCGCTCCGATGTAGGGCGTGCCACTGACCGTTCCGCAGGCGCCGCGTTCATCACCGGTCAGCTTCGGGCCACCCGCGCCGGGACGGTCACCGGTGACAGCGGTGGTCGGGATCATGGCCTTGCTCGGCATGCGCGCCTCTTGCGCCTGCGCTGCAGGGGCTTCGCAAAAGTTGTTGTATTGGCCACGACCGATGTAGGGAGTGCCACTGATCGGGACACAGCCACCGGGTTCATCGCCCGTGACGCGTTTGGAGCGCCCCACGTAGCTGCCGGAGACCGGCTGGCCACGCCAGGTGTGGTCGATCGAGACTTTGGCGACGGGTTCAACGCGGTCGCTATCGGCGCACACCGCCTGCTGCTGTTGGGCTCCGACGTATTCGGTGCCGGTGACCGATGAACAGCCACCCTTTTCGCCACCGGTCATCTTGGTGCTGCGGTTCAGGTCCGTTCCGGTCAGGGCCCGACCAGTGTTGGTTTGCATCGAAGCAACCTTGTGTGGCGACGGCGCATCACACAGCGCTCCAAAACTCTCGGGCGTGTAGTACTGGGAGCCCGTGATCGCGCGGCAGGAGCCAGGCTCGTCACCGGTGACTTTGGATGAGCGACCCACTTCCGAGCCAGAAACGGTCTGACTGGAACGCGATGACATCACGCTCACCTTGCGGGGTGACACTGGCGCGGTCGTGCCACACACCGCCTGAAACTGCTCCACCGCGAGGTACTCGGTTCCGGTGATGCCACGGCAGGCACCGGTGTCATCGCCGGTGACCTTGCCGGACTGCCCCATGGCAGTGCCAGAAACAGGTTTGCCATGGCTGGTGTGCGTCACAGCCACCTTTTGCGGCGCACGCGCGCCGTTGCCCGACGCGGAAAAATCCCCGCCAGACCTCAAACGATCGGATTTGGCATCGGTGTCCGCGCGATGCTCCGCCAGCCCTGCGGCCGACTTTCCGCGAGCAGCGCCCAGCGCCTGTGCCAGCCCTTTGGCGGGTGATGGAACGGTCGGACTGCTGTTCAAGCCGTCGTCACGGTCGGCCTTCAGGTACTCGGTGCCCGTGATGCCGCGGCAGGTGCCCGTTTCATCACCAGTGACCTTGCCGGAGCGCCCTGCCTCGATGCCGGTGACCTTTTTGCTGCGATCGATCGGCGTGCCCGTCTGCGCTTGCGTTGGCACGCCAAGGCCTTCCATCACGCCCGACAACACCGATGCGTCTGACCTGGCACGCATGCGACCCGTGGTGCGCGTTTCGGCACTGGCCTTGACGCTGCCCGAGCGCGACTGCACCTGGCGGCGGTGCATCGCCTTCTGGCGTCCCGTTGCGCCATGACCGCTTGCAAATGACGCAGCGCCTGATGGCGTTGCCGCAGTGCTCCGGATCACCTGCGCCACCCGCTGCAAGCCGGTCTTGCCGTCGGTGGCCAGCGCCAGACGTCGGGCACGGGCCACGGCACGGGCAGAACCAACGTCCGACCCCGTGTCTGCGAGGACAGAGGGCGCAGTGCTGGCCGGTGACACCTGATAGCTGCTGGTGGTTACCGTGGGAATCGCCGTGGCGGTGGTGCAGACGTCTGCACCCTCGGTACGGACGCCACCCTGACAGCCGCAACCACCGTCGCCAGCGCTTTCTGTCTGCTGAGCCGCCACCCTGGCAACTGGCCATTTTTGTGGCACCGACGGCGATGCCTTGCCCGCCAGCGCCGCTTTGCCCGATTGACTCAAGGCCTGGCGGCGCTGCCGGGCTGCGCTGGCCGCCGCCGCTGGCGCGCCACTGTGATGACGCTCCACCGGGCGCGACACCGCCATGGCCGGGCGAGCGGTCGCCGCAACCACCGATGTCGCGGAGGCGGGTCGGGTCACACCGGCTTTACCGTGCAGCGCCATGACTTGTCGGCGCATCAGGGCGAGCTCGCGTCCGGACAGGGTCGCCTGAGCTGGGCTTGCATCCGCTGGTGTCATTTCATACCTCTGGCGTTGGTGGAGGGTGTTGTCGGGGCTGGTCGGCGCATGCAGCTCTGCAATTGGGCGCAGGAGCTGGTGCTACGCAGGATCAGCGGTAGACCACGAAAGACATGCCCTGGCTCTGCGAGTAGTTGTCGTACGCGACCACCCGCACCAGGTGGGTCGGAAACTCGCGGTGGCAGTTCTCGATCTCTGCCAGCACGGCATCGACCGACTGTTCGCCAAACAAGGGCAGCTTCCACATGTACCAAAAGTTGCTGGTGGCGGCGGTTCCCTTTTCGGTGTGCTCCACCGCCGGGTTCCAGCCCTGCGCGATGGCGAAGGCGATCTGGCGACGGATCTGTTCCGCCGTCATCGGCGGCAGGTAGGAGAAGGTTTCGTATTTCTGGGACGCTTTGTATGCTTGGACAGCCATGTCAAACTTCCTTGGAGGGGTATGGGGTTGGGTCGGTCACAGTGAACTGTCGGGGTATCACTTGTGGGCCAGGTCAAGCTTGTCGACGGTGTCGAACTCGAACTTGATCTCTTTCCAGGTTTCCATGGCGATCCTGAGTTCCGGCGAATGCTGGGCAGCGGCGGTCAGGATTTCCTTGCCTTCCTTTTCCAGCTGCCGCCCCTCGTTGCGCGCCTGCACACAGGCTTCCAGCGCCACACGGTTGGCGCAGGCACCGGCGGCGTTGCCCCAGGGGTGACCGAGCGTGCCGCCGCCAAACTGCAGCACCGAGTCGTCACCAAAGATGTTGACCAGAGCGGGCATGTGCCAGACATGGATGCCGCCTGATGCCACCGCAAAGACGCCGGGCATGGAACCCCAGTCCTGGTCAAAGAAGATGCCGCGGCTGCGGTCTTCCGGGATGAAAGATTCGCGCAGCAGATCGATCCAACCCAGGGTGGAGGCCCGATCCCCTTCCAGCTTGCCCACCACCGTACCGGTGTGCAGGTGGTCACCGCCCGAGAGGCGCAGAATCTTTGTCAAGACGCGGAAGTGGATGCCATGGTGCGGGTTGCGGTCGATCACCGCGTGCATGGCGCGGTGGATGTGCAGCAGCATGCCGTTGTCCCGGCACCAGTTGGCAAGGCCGGTGTTGGCACAGAAACCACCGGTGATGTAGTCGTGCATGATGATCGGCGCGCCGATTTCCTTGGCGTATTCGGCACGCTTGTACATTTCCTCCGGCGTCGGAGCGGTCACATTCAGGTAGTGCCCTTTGCGCTCGCCGGTTTCGGCCTCGGCCTTCAAGGTGGCCTCTTGCACAAAGTCAAAGCGTTGGCGCCAGCGCATGAACGGCTGGCTGTTGATGTTCTCGTCGTCTTTGGTGAAGTCCAGGCCGCCGCGCAGGCACTCATAGACGGCTCGACCATAGTTTTTGGCCGACAGCCCCAGCTTGGGCTTGATGGTGCAACCCAGCAGCGGACGACCGTATTTGTTCATCAGGTCGCGCTCGACCTGGATGCCGTGGGGCGGACCGCCACAGGTCTTGATGTAGGCGATCGGAAAACGCACATCTTCCAGGCGCAGGGCGCGCACCGCCTTGAAGCCGAACACATTGCCCACCAGCGAGGTGAACACGTTGACCACAGAACCTTCCTCAAACAGGTCGATCGGGTAGGCCACGAAGGCGTAATAACAGGTGTCGTCGCCGGGCACGTCCTCGATGCGGTAGGCGCGACCCTTGTAGTAATCCATGTCGGTCAGCAGGTCGGTCCACACCGTGGTCCAGGTGCCCGTGGAAGACTCGGCGGCGACCGCTGCCGCCGCTTCTTCGCGGTCCACGCCGGCCTGGGGCGTGATCTTGAAAACGGCCAGGATGTCGGTGTCCAGAGGGGTGTACTCTGGCATCCAGTAGGTCTGGCGGTATTCCTTGACACCGGCGTTGTAGGTCTTGGTGGCCATGCGGCGAACTCCTTCTCGGGTGGTCGAATGTGGTTGGCTGAAGCCCAAAAGCAGCCCGGCATGTACTGTCTTGGGGCGTGATTGCTCTGAACTGGTGCAGATTGTTGGCCCCCAAAACAATAAACAAAAGTAAAATGTTTAGACCATAATGATTTATAAAAATCTATCATTAGAAGATCGACCATGAATCTGCGCCACGCCACCCTGCACCAGCTGCGCATCTTTCTGGCCGTTGCACGGCACTGCAGTTTTGCCCGCGCAGCCGAAGAACTGCACCTCTCGCCGCCCACGCTCTCGCTGCAGGTCAAACAGCTGTCTGAAACGCTGGGGCAGCCGCTGTTCGAGCAGCTGGGCAAGAAGATCTACCTGACCGCAGCAGGCAAGACCCTGGCCGAAGCATGCGAAGACATCGAGGCCCGCATGCAGCGGCTGGGTGAAGACCTCGCCGCGCTGCAAGGCGTGGAGCGCGGCAGCCTGAAGCTCGCCATCCTGACCACGGTGAAGTACACCGTGCCCAAATTGCTGGGCGGTTTCTGCGCGGCGCACCCGGGCATCGACGTGGCCATGGTCGTGGGCAACCGCGAGAACCTGCTGCAACGCCTGAACGGCAACCAGGACGACCTCTACATCATGGGCCAGCCGCCCGAGCAGATGGACGTGGTGAGCGAACCGTTTGCCGACAACCCGCTGGTGCTGGTCGCCCCGCCCGATCACCCGCTGGTGGGCAGGCGGCGCATCACACCGAAGCGCCTGGCACAAGAACCTTTCATCCTGCGCGAGCCCGGCTCGGGCACGCGGCTGACCGCCGAGAACTTCTTCTCAGGCCAGGGGCTGGTGCTGAAGAACCGGCTGGAGGTGGGCAGCAACGAGGCGATCAAGCAGACGGTGGCCGGCGGACTGGGACTGGCCGTGCTGTCCACGCACACGGTGACGGCGGAGCTGGCGCTGGGCGAGCTGGTGCAGCTCGATGTGGTCGGCTTTCCGCTGATCCGCCGCTGGCACGTGGTCTATCCGCGCGGCAAACGCCTGTCGGCCGCGGCGCTGGCGTTCAAGGAATGGATGTACACCCACCGGCCCCTCAGCGAGACCGATCCGGCCGCCCGCAACCGGGCTCAGTGAGGCGCCGAAGGGTCGCGCAGCGGCCGGATCTGCACCTGGTCGATGCGCCGGCCTTCGAGCTTGAGCACCTCGAAGCGCCAGCCCGCGCTGTCCACGTGCGCGCCTTGCGCGAGCAGGCGCCCGGCCACGGTCTGCATCAGGCCGGCCACGGTGTTGTAGCGACCCTTGTCTTCATCGGGCAGATCGTCGATCTCCAGGCGGGCCTTCAGTTCGGTCACCGGCATGGCGCCATCCACATGCCAGCTGCCGTCGGCCTGCTTGGTGGCCCAGGCGTCCACCGAGCGCTCGGGAGACAGCTCCCCGGTGATGGCTTCCAGCAGGTCCAGCGGCGTCATCAGGCCCTGCACCACACCGTATTCGTCCACCACGAAGGCCATGCGCGTGGATCGAGCGCGGAACTGCTCCAGCAGTTCCATGCCGCTGAGCGTTTCGGGCACGAAGGTCGCCGGCAGCGCGTGGGAGCCGATGGTGCCGGCCGCGCCCTCTTCGCGCAGCGCCAACAGGCGCGGCAGGTGGATCACGCCGACCACATCGTCCAGTCCGCCGCGGCACACCGGGTACCAGGAATGCCCGGCCGCCCAGGCCTTGGGCAACGCGTGCTCGATGCTGTCGTCCGCATCCAGCCACTGGATGTCCGACCGCGGCACCATGATCGAGATCAGCTGCCGGTCGTCGAGCAGAAACACGTTGCGCACCATCTGGTGCTCGTGTGCCTCGATGATGCCGGCGTCCACACCCTCTTCCAGGCTGGCGTTGATTTCCTCTTCCGTCACCTGCTGCTGGCCCTGGTTGTCGATGCGCAGCAGCTTGAGCACCCACTGCGTGGTGTGGGTGAGCAGCCACACGAACGGCTTGGCCGCCTGGGCCACGAAAGCCATGGGCCGCGACACCCAGCGCGCCACCGTTTCCGGGTACAGCTGACCGATGCGCTTGGGCACCAGTTCGCCGAAGACGATGGTCACGAAGGTGATCACCACCACCACGATGCCGGTGGCCGCCCCCTCGGCCGTGCCCTCCGCCAGTCCCCATCCCATCAGCCAGGCGGCCACGCCGCCGCTGAACGCAGCTTCACCGACGATGCCGTTGAGCATGCCGATGGAGGTGATGCCCACCTGCACCGAAGACAGGAACTGCGTCGGGTGCTCCAGCAACTTCAAAGCCGTCTGGGAACCCTTGTCACCGGCCTCGGCCATCGCCAGCAGGCGGGCCTTGCGGCTGGACGCCAGGGCCAGCTCCGACATGGCAAATGCACCGTTGAGCAGCGTGAGAAAGAGAATGAGCAGCGTGTCCATGGTGTCGCGGCATTGTCCTTCAGAAACATGCCTTCCCGGAGGCTCCGGCCGGTGCGATGGACAATCGCTCCATGGCGACCTACCTCATCGGCGATGTTCAGGGCTGCGACGCACCCCTGGGCCAGCTGCTCGACACGCTCGGCTTTTCACCCAGCCGCGACACGCTGGTCCTGCTCGGTGACCTGGTCAACCGCGGCCCGGCCTCGCTGGCGGTGCTGCGCCGCATGATGGCGCTGGATGGCGCAGCGCACTGCCTGCTCGGCAACCACGACCTGCACCTGCTCGCGGTGGCCCACGGCGTGCGCAAGCCGCACCGGAGCGACACCGTGCAGGACATCCTGGACGCGCCGGACCGCGAGGCCCTGCTCGGCTGGCTGCGCCACCGTCCGCTGGCCCTGCAGTCACAAGGCTGGCTGCTGGTGCACGCGGGGGTGCTGCCGCAATGGGACGCCGCGCAGACGCTGGCCCTGGCCCGGGAGCTGGAGCGAGAGCTGCGCGGACCCGACTGGGGCGTGCTGATGCACAACATGTACGGCAACGCCCCTGATCGCTGGCACGATGGCCTGCAGGGGCACGACCGGCTGCGGGTGGTGGTGAACGCGCTCACGCGGCTGCGTTTTTGCTCTGCCGACGGCGTGATGGAGTTTCACACCAAGGAGGGTGCCGACGCCGCCCCCGAGGGTTTCATGCCCTGGTTCGATGTGCCGGGACGGCGCACCGCAGGCACGCCGGTGGCCTTTGGTCACTGGTCCACGCTGGGGGCCGTGCAGCGCCCCGGCGTGCTGCCGCTGGACACCGGGTGTGTGTGGGGAGGCTGCCTGACCGCAGCACGGCTGGGTGACACGCCGGGCAGCGTGGAACGCATCGCGGTGCCCTGCCCGGAGGCCAGTCGGCCGGGCGCGGGATGAGCACTTCCGCTCAGCCGTTTTCCGGCTCGGTCTGGGGCGCGCTCTTGAAGAGCGCCGGCACCTTCTTGCGGGTCTTGATGTTGGGTGAAACGCGGCTGGTCGGCTGCTTCTGCGCCGTCTCCCAGGCCGGCGCCGCCTCGGCGGCCAGGCTGGGCTCGTAAGGCTTGTCGAACAGCGGGTCTGCCGGTGCGCGCGGCGGACGCGCCTGGCGGCCAGCGGGAGCGCGGGCCTCCCGCTCGGGGCGGCTGCTCCGGCTTTCGCGGATGTCGCGCATGTCGCGCTCTTCGCGCATCTCGTCGGGCTGTTGCCAGGCACGCTGACCGTCGTTGAAACGACCGGCCGGGCGCTTGTCGGCTTCCAGTTCCAGGGCTTCGAGTTCGAGCTTCTTGCCCAGCAGCTTTTCCAGGTCGCCCATCAGGCGCGTGTCGCGCGCGCTGACAAACGACACCGCCAGGCCCGAAGCGCCTGCGCGGCCGGTGCGCCCGATGCGGTGCACATAGTCTTCGGCGTTGAACGGGATGTCGAAATTGAACACCGCCGGCACGTCCTTGATGTCCAGGCCGCGCGCGGCCACGTCGGTGCACACCAGCAGGTCGACCGCGCCGCTCTTGAAGGCTTCGAGGGCCTTCAGGCGCTCGTCCTGGCTCTTGTCGCCGTGCAGAGCCGTCGTGTTCAGACCCTCGCGCTCGAGCGAACGCGCCAGGCGCGCGCAGCCAAGCTTGCTGTTGACGAACACAAAGGCCTGCTTGAGGCCGCGCTCGTTCAGGATTTTCTTGAGCACCGAGCGCTTGTCGTCGTCGTCCACGCGGTAAAAGTGCTGCTCCACGGTGGAGGCGGTGGCGTTGGAGCGCGCCACCTCGATCGTCACCGGGTCCTGCAGGTAGCTGTTGGCCAGGCGCTTGATCTCGGGCGAGAAGGTGGCCGAAAACAGCAGCGTGGTGCGCTGCTTGGGCAAGAAACTCAGGATGCGCTGCAGGTCGGGCAGAAAGCCGATGTCCAGCATGCGGTCGGCCTCGTCGAGCACCACGTACTCGACCTGGTTCAACACGCAGTTCTTGGCTTCAATGTGGTCCAGCAGGCGGCCCGGCGTGGCCACCAGCACCTCGACGCCTTTTTTCAGCTCGGCGGTCTGCGGCTTCATGTCCATGCCGCCAAACACCACCGTGCTGCGCAGGTTGGTGTACTTGGCGTAGAGCTTGACCTGCTCGGCCACCTGGTCGGCCAGTTCGCGCGTGGGCAGCAGCACCAGGGCGCGCACCGGGTGGCGGGCGGGCGAAGTGGAGGCGTTGTCGTGCTTCATCATGCGCTGCAGCAGCGGCAGCGTGAAGGCAGCGGTCTTGCCGGTGCCGGTCTGGGCGGCGCCCATCACGTCACGCCCCTGCAGCACCACCGGGATGGCCTGCGCCTGGATCGGCGTCATGTTCTCGTAGCCCATTTCGGCCACGGCGCGCTCCAGCAGGGGAGACAGGGAAAGTTGGGAGAAGGATTGGGTCATTGCTGTGCGCGCGGAACAGGACCGTCCGCTGGTTACGCGTTAACCCGGTATTGTCTCACTTTGGGTGGTTTTCACCCAGCGGAGACCGCCGCCCGGCCCAGGCCCGGGCGACGCTCACCTCAGATCTGGCGCGCGTTGAAGGTGTCGCAAGCCTTCACGCTGCCGGTATCCAGCCCCTTGTGAAACCAGCGCTGGCGCTGTTCGCTGGTGCCGTGGGTGAAGCTGTCGGGCACGATCTGTCCCTGGCTCTTGCGTTGCAACGCATCGTCGCCAATGGCGGCCGCAGCGTTCAGCGCTTCATCGATGTCGCCGGGTTCGATGATGTTGTTGGTCTTGTGGTTGTGATGGGCCCAGATGCCGGCAAAACAGTCGGCCTGCAGTTCGAGGCGCACCGACAGGGCGTTGTACTCGCGCTCGCTCACGCGGCGGCGGGCCTGTTCCATCTGTTCGGTCACGCCCATCAGGTTCTGCACATGGTGGCCCACTTCGTGCGCGATCACGTAGGCCTGTGCGAAGTCGCCCGGTGCACCGAGCTGGCTGCGCAGGGTCTCGTAAAAGCTCAGGTCGATGTAGACCTTCTGGTCGCCCGGACAGTAAAACGGCCCCATCGCCGACTGGCCGGTGCCGCAGGCCGTGGGCGTGGCGCCGCGGAACAGCACCAGGCGCGGCTTCTGGTACTGCGCGCCGCCCTGCTGGAACACGGTGGTCCAGACGTCTTCGGTGCCACCTAGCACCGAAGCCACGAACTGGCCCATGGGGTCGCTGGGCTTCTCGGCACTCACCGGAGCGGGCGCGGTCTGTTCCTGCGTGGGCAGGAGGCCCCCGCCACCGCCCAGCACACCCAGGATCGTCATCGGGTTGATGCCGAAGATCCAGCCCGCCACGAGCGCGATCACGATGGTGCCCAGCCCCACGCTGCGCCCGCCCACGCGGCGTCCGCCGCCCGCACCGCCACCGAACATGCCCCCGCCGGACGATGAGCGTCGGTCCTCCACCTGGTCGGACTGGCGGTTGTTTTCCCATTTCATGTGGCTTCTCCTCGGGCTTCGTTGGGTGCGGGGAACTCGGCAATGCCGCCATGGTCGCACAATGATCATCACGGGGCCGCTCATGACAGCCCATGAATTCGAATACCAAAGCATGACAGAGGCCACGATGCAACGCAAACCCGACCGGCACCGGCCTTCGGCGCGCCTGTGGGCGCCGGCCCTGGGCCTGGTCATGGTTCTGCTGGCGGGCTGTGCGAACACGCTCAATGCCAAGGTGACGCGCTTCAACCAGTGGCCAGCCGACACGGCGGGGCAGACCTTCAGCTTCACCGCCGCGGAACCCCGGCGCGAACTGGAGATCGGCGCCTACCAGGCAATGGTGGCCGGCGAGCTCCAGCGCCTGGGCCTCAGGCCCGCGAACGGAGCACAATCCGGGCGCTTCGTGGTGGATGTGCAGGCCAGCCTGGACGAACGGCAGCGCCAGCAGCTGGTCCCGGTGTACAGCGACCAGTGGGCTTACGTGGCGCCGTACCGCACCGCACAGGGCCGACTGTACGGTGGCCACTGGGTGCCCGACCCCCTAGGTTCGCGCTACATCGGCGATCGCACGGTGGTGCGCACGGTGCAGCAGAGCAGCCTGAAGCTGCGCATCAGCGAGCCGGCCGCCCAGCGCACGGTGTTCGAAGCCACCGCGGTGCACGAAGGCACGGGCAAGGACCTGGTCGAGGTGGTTCCCTACCTGGTGCGCGGCGTGTTCCAGGACTTCCCGGGCGCCAACGGGCAGGTGCGGCGGCTGACGTTCGACCTGCCCTGAAGACCCGCGCTCAGGTCTTGGGCAAGGTCACCCCGACCTGACCCTGGTACTTGCCGCCACGGTCCTTGTAGCTGACCTCGCAGACGTCGTCCTTGTCGCTTTCGAAGAACAGCACCTGGGCACAGCCCTCACCGGCGTAAATCTTGGCCGGCAGCGGCGTGGTGTTGCTGAATTCCAGCGTCACATAGCCTTCCCATTCGGGCTCGAAGGGCGTCACGTTGACGATGATGCCGCAGCGCGCATAGGTGCTTTTGCCCAGGCAGATGGTCAGCACGTTGCGCGGGATGCGGAAGTACTCCATGGTGCGCGCCAGCGCAAAGCTGTTGGGCGGGATCACGCACACGTCTTTGTTGATGTCGACAAAGCTGTTTTCGTCGAAGTTCTTCGGGTCCACCACGGTGCTGTGGATGTTGGTGAAGACCTTGAACTCGGGCGCGCAGCGGATGTCGTAGCCGTGCCGCGTTCTGCCGGATCTGACCGGGCTCGAAGGGCTCGATCATGCCGTGCTGCTCGCACATGCGGCGGATCCATTTGTCGCTCTTGATGCTCATGCTGCGTGCTCCGTGGAATTGCACCCGATTGTAAGGATGCGGCCCCCACGCTTCGCCGCTGCGCGGGTCGCTGCCCCGAGACCAGGGAGGCCTCCGGTCTTCGCCGGGTCCGTGGAACTGACCCGACCTGGGTTCGGCCCAGCGACGGATCGCCGTCAGGCGCCGGCCACCACGGTGCGCTCCACCACCCGGTCGTCCCCGAGCACGATGAGGGCGAAGAGCAGTTCGTCCAGGCTGTTGGCCTGCGCCGTCTTGCGTGCCAGCAGCGGCGTGGCCTGCGGGTCGAGCACCACGAAGTCGGCTTCACAGCCCGGCTGCAGGTTGCCCACCACGCCATCCAGCCCCAGCGCCTGCGCCGCACCCGCCGTGTGCTGCCACCACAGGTGGCCGGGGGAAAGGCTCAGACCCGGTTTGGTATGGCCTTCGCGACCCACGCAGTAGGCGGCCAGCATGGTGTGGAAGGGTGAGAAGCTGGTGCCACCGCCGACGTCGCTGGCCAGGCCGTAACGCATGCCGGCCGCGTCGGCCGCGGCAAAGTCAAAGAACCCGCTGCCGAGGAACAGGTTGCTGGTGGGGCTCACGGCCGCGGCAGCACCGGTCTTCTGCATGAGAGCCCGGTCGGTCGGGTCGAGGTGGATGCAGTGCGCGTAAACGGCGCGCTCGCGCAACAGGCCGAAGTCGCCATACACGCCGAGGTAGCTGCGCGATGTCGGAAACAGCTCGGCCACCCACTTCACCTCGTCGACGTTTTCGGCCACGTGCGACTGGATCCACACATCGCCGTATTTCGCCGCCAGTTCGCCGGCGCCGCGCAACTGCGCTTCGCTGCTGGTGGGCGCAAAACGCGGCGTGATGGCATACCCCAGGCGGTCCAGGCCGTGCCAGCGTTGAATCAGCGCCTCGGTGTCGATCAGGCTCTGTTCGGTGTCATCGCGCACACCCTCGGGGCTGTGACGGTCCTGCAGCACCTTGCCGGTGATGAAGCGCAGGCCACGCGCCTGGGCTTCCTTGAAGGCTGCGTCCACCGACTGCGGGTGCGAGGTGGCGAACGTCAGCGCCGTGGTCACGCCGTGGCGCTGGAGTTCATCGAAGAAGAATCCCGCCACCTCGCGCGCGTGGTGCTCGTCGCTGAAGCGTGACTCGTGCGGGAAGGTGTAGTTTTCCAGCCAGGGCAGCAGCCCGGCGGCGGGCGCGCCAATCACATCGGTCTGCGGGTAATGGATGTGCAGGTCCACAAAACCCGGCGCAATGATCCGGCCGCGCAGGTCTTCCACCGCCACGCCGGGATACCGTCCGATCAGGGCATCGTGCGCGCCCGCGGCGCGGATCACTTTGCGACCCTTGGCGTCGGGCCCGATCACCAGCAGCCCGTCGCGGTCGTAGACGGGTTGCTGCTGGTCATCGAATCTCAGGAGGGCGGCGCGGAAGGCTTTCATCTGTCGCGGAGCTTAGCTTCCCGGCTCCGACCCGGCATACGGAGGGACAAATAGGAGTCATGGGCAACGTGAGACAAGTCACGCACGCAGGCCCACGGTCAGCGCCGGATCCGGCCGATCACGCCTTCGGTCAGCCAGTTCATGGTCAGGATCTCGGCATCTTCCAGCGTTTGGCCGGGCGCGATGGCGAGCTTGCCCTCGTTGTCCTTCACGCCGCCCTTGCCACCCGCAAACACCGGCAACTGCCCGGCGGCCATCTCGGCCTGGCGCTTCTGCACCTCGGCCTGCACGGTGGCGGGCACCTTGCGGCCGAAGGCATCGACGCGGATCATGCCTTCGCGCACGCCGCCCCAGAC
>LNFM01003890.1_pt1 | contig 30721 bp, 30 predicted proteins | sample 596031 | NCBI WGS metagenome assembly LNFM01 (sample SAMN04254537, study PRJNA301005) | activated carbon metagenome | isolation source: dual media filters at the Ann Arbor, Michigan drinking water treatment plant | place: USA: Ann Arbor
GGCCTCGACGTACCGCCAGGAAGACGATGCCCAGCAGCACGGCGACACAGAACGGCACCAGCAGGACGCGATAGACCGTGAAGGCGACGGTGTCGGTGAGATCGACCAGCCCGAGGCCATGCAGTGTCTCGACGAGCGTGTAGCCGCCGAAGGCGACGAACCCCCAGAACACGAACAGGTGCGCCATGCCGACCCACGGCTTGCGCGCGATGACCTTGCCCTGGAAGACGACCTCGACGACGAACCGCTCGACACGCCGCGGCAGCTGATCGACGGAGAACGCCCCGGGGGCGGCCTGCATGAGGCGCCAGCGCGCCGACATCTGGGCCGCGAACAGGCCGAAGCTGCCGACCACGACGACCCAGAAGGCGAGGGTCTCGAACATGGCGGCGTCCGCTACTTCTTCAGCTCGGCGATGAGCGCCGGCACGATCTCGAACAGGTCACCGGCGATGCCGTAGTCGGCCAGCTCGAAGATCGGCGCCTCCGGATCCTTGTTGACGGCCACGATGGTCCGCGCCCCCTTCATGCCGACGACGTGCTGAATCGCGCCCGAGATGCCGAGCGCCAGATACAGCTTCGGCGCGACGGTCTGCCCCGAGCTGCCGATCTGCCGATCCATGGGCAGCCAGCCGTTGTCGCAGATCGGACGCGACGCCGCGAGCTCGGCCCCGAGGGCCTCGGCCAGCTGCTTCACCAGATCGAGATGTTCAGGGCCCTTGATGCCGCGCCCCACCGAGACGATGCGCTCGGCCGCCGTCAGGTCCACCGCCTGCTTCGATTCCTGGAACGGCGCCTCGGGCCGCTGCCGCACCGCGGCCGCCTCGAGGGTGGCGGCGTGCGCCACGACAGGGGCGCTGCCCTTCTGCACCGCGTCGGCACGCACCGCGCCGGCCTGCAGGGTGGCGAAGTGCGGGGCCGGCCCGGCCGCGTCCACGTCGGCCTGCAAGCGGGCCTGGAAGACGGGACGCGTGAAGCGGAGGCCGCTGCCCTCGCGCCGGATCGCGACGCAGTCGGACACGAGGCCGCGTCCGCAACGCGTCGCCAGCTTGGGCATGAAGTCGCGCGCCTGGTACGTGTGCGCCGCCAGCACCAGCGCCGGCGCCGTCGTCGCCACGACGTCGGCCAGCGCAGCCACGTAGCCGTCGGCCGTGTAGTTGGCGAGCGCCTCGTGCTCGACCATCAGCACCTGGGCGACCTGCGCCTCGGCGAGGGTGGCGGCGATGGGGCCGACGCCCTGTCCGGCAAGGACGACCGTGACCGGCTGGTCGAGCGCCTGGGCGGCGGCGATGGCCTCCCAGGTCGATCGGTGCACCTGCCCGGCGTTGTGTTCCGCGATGACGAGCACCATTACGACACCACCCGCACATCCTCGCGCAAGGCGCGGACGAGTTCCCTGGCGGCCTCGGCGGGCGTGCCCGCGATCATCCGCGTCTGTTTCTGCTTGTCCGGGGCCCGGAGATCGACGACCTGCTGGGTGGCCGGGGCGGCGGGCGCCGCGACGACGCGGATCTCCTTCTTCTTGGCGGCCATGATGCCCTTGAGCGTCGCATACCGCAGCTGATTGATGCCGCTCTGAATGGTCAGCAGTGACGGCAGCGGCATCTCGAGCCACTGGAACCAGCCGCCTTCGAGCTCGCGTTTGACGCGCAGGCCACTGCCCTGCACCTGGACGTCCATGATGATGGTGGCGTGGGGCACGCCGAGCCGTTCGGCCAGCACGACGCCGGTCTGCCCGAACCCCATGTCGTCGGACTGCAGGCCCGTGAGCACCAGGTCGGGCGCCTCGGGGCCGATGGCCGCGGCCAGCGCGTCGGCCACGACGAAGGCGTCGGCCTGCGGCAGCGCGTCGCCCTCGACGTGCACCGCCCGGTCGGCGCCGCGCGCCAGGGCTTCGCGCAGGACCTGCGACACCCGGGCCGGTCCGGCGGACACGGCGATGACCTCGCCGCCGTGCGCCTCGCGCAGACGGAGCGCCGCCTCGAGCGCGTAGGCGTCCGGTTCGTTCATCTCGAACTCGGCCTCGGCGTCGCGAATCCAGGTCCGCGCGTCGTTGGGACGCACCTGCCAGTCACGGGTGACGACCTGCTTGATGCAGACGGCGATTTTCATGGCTCAGGTCTCAGGGCTCTTGGCTCAACACCGCAGGCTCAGGGCTCACGGCTCGGGGCTCGACACAGCAGGCTCAGGGCTCACGGCTCGGGGCTCGACACAGCAGGCTCAGGGCTCATGGCGCCGTGCGCCCTGGGCCGTCGGACTACTCTTCGAACGCCTTGAACAACAGGCTGGCGTTGGTCCCGCCGAAGCCGAACGAGTTCGACAGGGCGTACCGGACGCGTCCCGGGCGCGCGACGTGGGCGACGTAGTCGAGGTCGCATCCCTCGGCCGGGTTGTCGAGGTTGACCGTCGGCGGCAGCATCTGGTGGCGAATGGCGAGCGCCGTGATGCCGGCTTCGAGTCCCCCGGCCGCGCCGAGCAGATGGCCGGTCATCGACTTGGTGGACGACACCGCGAGGCGGTGCGCGTGCTCGCCGAAGGTGGTCTTGATGGCCTGCGTCTCGGTCGGGTCGTTGACCGGCGTGGACGTGCCGTGGGCATTGATGTAGTCGACCACGGACGGCTCGACCCCGGCCTTGCGCAGGGCCATGCGCATCGCACGCACGGCGCCCTCGCCGCCTTCGGGCTGGCCGGTCATGTGATAGGCATCGCCGGTGAGGCCATAGCCGACGATCTCGGCGTAGATGGTCGCGCCGCGCGCCCTGGCCCGCTCGAGTTCCTCGAGGATGACGATCCCCGATCCCTCGCCGATGATGAACCCGTCGCGATCGCGATCGAACGGGCGGCAGGCGCGTCCCGGGTCGTCGTTGCGGGTGGACAGGGCCCGCATCGCGCCGAAGCCGCCGACGCTCATCGGCGTGACGGCCGCCTCGGCGCCGCCCGTGATCATCACCTCGGCATCGCCGCGCTTGATGATCTCGTACGAATCGCCGATGGCATGCGCCGACGCCGAGCACGCGGTGCACGACGCCTGGTTGGGGCCCCGGGTGCCGAAGCGGATCGAGACCTGGCCGGACGCCAGGTTGATGATCGCCGACGGGATGAAGAAGGGCGAGATCTTGCGCGGGCCGCCGGCGATGTACTGCTCGTGCTCGCGCTCGATGGTGCCGAAGCCGCCGATGCCCGACGCGATGTAGACACCGACGTCGAACGAGTTCTCCGGCGTCACCTCCAGGCGCGCGTCATCGACGGCATGCTGACTGGCCGCGATCGCGTACTGGATGAAGGGGTCGATCTTCTTGACCTCCTTCTTCTCGACGTAGGCCAGCGGGTCGAAGTTCTTCACCTCGCCCGCAATCCGTGTCGAGAACGCCGATGCGTCGAAGTGGGTGATGGGGCCGATGCCCGATCGGCCGGCGCAGAGCGCCTCCCAGTTGGCGGCGGTGCCCACCCCGATGGACGACACCATTCCGACCCCCGTCACCACGACTCGCCTGGACACTCCCCCTCCGTCCCCGGTGTTCCGTACCGGTGTGGCAGTTGCTACTTCTTGCCCTTGCCGTGCTGCTCGATGTACGCGATGGCCTCGCGCACGCGGGTGATCTTCTCGGCGTCGTCATCCGGGATCTCGACCCCGAACTCCTCCTCGAAGGCCATCACCAGCTCCACCACGTCGAGCGAATCGGCGCCCAGGTCGTCCACGAAGGACGCATCCGGCGTGACCTCTTCCTCGTCCACGCCCAGCTGCTCCACGATGATGCTCTTGACCTTGTCTGCCACAGACGACATCTGACACTCCTCCTGCTCAGGCGTACATGCCGCCGTTGACGGCGAGCACCTGCCCGGTGATGTATCCAGCCGCATCTGATGCGAGGAAGCACACCGCCGCGGCTACATCCTCCGGCGTGCCCAAACGTCCGAGCGGGATCGCGGACGTCCAGTTCTTCTGGGCGTCCGAGCTGATGTCCCGCGTCATATCCGTATCGATGAGCCCCGGGGCCACCACGTTCACCGTGATGGACCGCGAGGCGACTTCGCGCGCGAGCGCCTTCGAGAAGCCGATGATGCCGGCCTTGGTCGCCGCGTAGTTGGTCTGCCCGGGGTTGCCACTCTGGCCCACCACCGAACTGATGCTGATGATGCGCCCGCTGCGCTGCTTCAGCATGGTCTTCAGCACCGCCTGGGTGCAGAGGAACGTGCCCGTGAGATTGGTCGCGACCACGGCGTCCCAGTCGTCGCGCTTCATCCGCAGCAGCAGCTGATCGCGGGTGATGCCGGCGTTGTTGACCAGGATGTCGAGGCGGCCGAACCGCTCGTTGGTCGTGTCGATGACGCGTTTCACGGCCTCGGCATCGGAGACGTCGGCCGCCAGCGCGAGCGCCTGCCCGCCGGCCGCCGTCACCTCGGCTGCCACGGCCTCGGCGGCATCACCTCGCGAGGTGAGCACCACGGTCGCGCCAGCGCCGGCCAGCGTCAGGGCCGTCTGCCGGCCGATGCCGCGCGACGCCCCGGTGATCACTGCCACCTTGCCTGAGAGATCGAGCCTCACGATGCTGCGAAGAGCGCCTCCACCGCTGCGAGTTGTTCAGGGGCTCCGAAGCTCACTACCTGAGCCTCGCGGTCGACCTTGCGCACGAGTCCCGCGAGCACCGTCCCCGGGCCCACCTCAACATACGCGCGCACACCAGCCGACACAAGATACCCGATGACGTCCTCCCAGCGCACGGCACCGGAGACCTGCGCCACCAGCGCGTCGATCGCCGACACGCCGTCGCGCCTGGGCACGGCGTCGATGTTGGCCACGACCGGCACGCGCGGCGCCTGCACCGCGAGGGCCCGCAGTTCGGGCTCGAGCCTGGCCTGCGCCGGCGCCATCAGGGCGCAATGGAACGGCGCGCTCACGTTGAGGGGCACCACCCGCTTCGCGCCGCGCGCCTTCGCTTCGACGCCGGCGCGCGCCACCGCCGCGGTGCTGCCGGCGATCACCACCTGGCCCGGCGCATTCAGGTTCGCCGGACTGACCACGTCGCCCTGCGCCGCCGCCTCGCACGCCGCCAGCACCGCCGCGCCATCGAGCCCGAGGATGGCCGCCATCGCCCCCTCACCCACCGGCACCGCTTCCTGCATGTAGCGGCCCCGGTGCGCCACCACGCGCACCGCGTCGGCAAAGCCGAACGTCCCCGCCGCGACATGCGCCGAGTACTCGCCCAGCGAGTGGCCGGCCGCCCACGCCGGGGCGAACCCCCGCGCCTCGAGCACCCGGTAGGCCGCGATGCTGGTCGCCAGGATGGCCGGCTGGGTGTGCTCGGTCAGGGTGAGCTGGTCCTCGGGGCCGTCGAAGCACAGGCCGCTCAGCGAGCGGCCGAGCGCGGCGTCGGCCTCGGCAAAGGCCGCCCGAGCCTCGGGGAACGTGTCGGCGAGGGCCTTGCCCATCCCGACGGACTGGGACCCTTGTCCCGGAAAGAGAAACGCAATCATTCGGCGTGTCCATGCGAGGGCGCGGCGCGCCAGGCGCCCGGGTCCCGCAGTCCGTCCTCGAGACGGGCGACGAGCCGCTCGCGGGCAAACCGCGCCGCGAGCCGCACGCCCGTTGCAATGGCCTTCGGCGAGGAGCGCCCGTGCCCGATCACGCAGAGGTGACGCAGGCCGAGCAGCGGTGCCCCGCCGTACTCGGAGTATTCCAGACGCGCCCGGAACCGACGCAGGGCCCCGCGCGTGAGCACGGCGCCCACCTGCGCCGTCACCGACCGGGCCATCTCTTCGGCCATCAGGCCGTCGATGGCCTCGACCAGGCCCTCGCTGGTCTTCAGCACCACGTTGCCCGTGAATCCGTCGCACACGATGACATCGGCCGCCCCGGTGAACAGCTCGGACGCATCGAGGTTGCCGATGAAGTGCAGCGGCGTCTCCACCAGGCGCGCATGCGCACCTCGGACCAGCGACGTGCCCTTGCCGGGTTCCTCGCCGTTGGACAGCAGCCCCACCCGCGGTCGGTCGACGCCCAGCATGGCCGAGGCATACGCCGCCCCCAGCCGGGCAAAGACGACGAGATGCTCGGGTCGACAGCTGACGCTCGCCCCGGCATCCACCAGGATGGCCGCGCCGTCACGTGTGGGAATCGTCGCGGCGATGGCCGGCCGCTCGATGCCCTCCAGCAGGCCGAAGGCCCCGTGCGCCGCCATGACGGCCGCGCCCGAGTGCCCGGCCGTGAACAGGGCCGCCGCCGCGCCGTCGGCCACCGCCTCGGCCGCCACGCGCACGGAGGCACCGGGCCGTCGCCGCACCGCCAGCGCCGGCTCGCCCATCCCGATCACGTCGGGCGCGTCGAGAATGCTGATGGAAAGGCCGTCGACTTCAGGGAACCGGGCCAGCTCGTCCTCGAGCACGGCACGCGCCCCCACCAGGAGCAGCGCGAGGCCGTCTTCGCGAGCGGCCGCGACCGCGCCATGCACGACGGTGCGAGGGGCGTCATCGCCCCCCATGGCATCCACCGCAATGCGCATCCGCCTACGCCCCGCCTTCGCCACGGCTGCGGCGCGACACGTCCCGCGTCACGCGAAGCGCCGGACTCAGGCTTCCTCGGTGACCGGGCGCACCTGGCGACCGCGGTAGTACCCGCAGCTGGTGCACACCACGTGGGGCGGCTTGAGCTCGCTGCACTGGGGGCAGGGCCCGAGGGCGACCGGCTTGAGGGCGTCGTGCGTACGGCGCTTGCTCGTACGGCTCTTCGAATGACGTCGCTTGGGATTCGGCATGACTGGTTACTCGCGCGGGGCCTGAGGGCCCGCGTCCTTCAGGAGGGACTTCAGACCCGCCAACCGCGGATCCTCCCACCGGTTCTCACACGTGCACGTGGTCACATTGCGGTTGCTGCCGCACTGGACGCACAGACCCTGGCACTCCGGCCGACACAGCGGCTTCATCGGCATGGCCAGGTAACACTGCTCCCGCGCCACCTGCGCGAGGTCGATCCGTGGCTCGTCGTACAGCACGATCGACGGATCCTCGTCGTTCATCTCACGGCCATCGTCGTCATCGTCGGACACCGCCGACGGCGAGGGACGGACATGAGCCTTCTCGACCGCCACCGGCACGAACCGCAAGTCCACCGGCACATCGACCGCGAAGTCGACCGGGTCGGTGCACCGCGCGCACGACAACGACAGGTGCGCCTGCAGCTGGCCGCGGAGCTGGTAGGTCTCGGCGCTGCCCCGCTCGACATCGCCCTCGAAGTGGACCGGCCCCCCGACGACGAAGTCCTCGGCGGGCGCGTCGAGCGCCGCGGCGGGGATGTCCGCGACGACAGGAACACGGTCGGCGGCGAGGGTCGTGAGGTCGATCACCATGGCTGGGCAGCACAGCGCCAGTCCAGGGGACCCGCGCGAACGTTCAAGGATAGCAGACTCAGGCCCGGGGCGCCTCGATCCACGGGCGAGGAATGTACAACTCCTCGAACAACCGGACGGCATAGCGGTCCGTCATCCCGGCGAGAAAGTCCCGCGCGGCCGCGTCCAGCCCCTCCCGCTCGAGGGTCCGGACGTCGAGCCAGGTCGCCGGCTGCTCCCGCACCTTCTCCCACAACCCGCCCAGAATCCCGGTGGCCTTGGCGAACTCGGCCGTCGCGACCTCGTTCTCGTAGACGTGCGCGAACATGAACGCCCGGAGATCCAGCAGCGCCTGCAGCACCGGCTCGCTCATCCGCAGCGACTCCAGCCCGCAGGCCAGACTCTGCTCGACCACGTCGGTCACCATCACCCCGATCCGGTCCGAGGAGGTCTCCCCCAGCACCTCGGCGGCCGACCGCGGCAGGTCGCGCGGGTCGAGCACGCCCGCCCGCACCGCATCGTCGATGTCGTGATTGACGTACGCGATGATGTCCGCCACTCGCGCGATCTGCGCCTCGAGCGTCGCCGCCCGCTCCGACGCCGGGACGTTGATGGGCAGCCCGTATTTGCCCTTCGAGTGCGTGGAGATGCCCTGTCGCACCTCGAAGGTCAGGTTCAACCCCTCCCCGCCGTGTTGCTCCAGCACCTCGACGATGCGGAGGCTCTGCGTCGCGTGGGAGAACCCGCCAGGCACCAGCTTGTCGAGCACCCGCTCTCCCGCGTGCCCGAACGGGGTGTGACCGAGGTCGTGCGCCAGCGTGATGGCCTCGGTCAGCTCCTCGTGCAGTCGCAGCACCTTGGCGAGCGTGCGCGCGATCTGCGACACCTCGAGCGTGTGGGTGAGGCGGGTGCGGTAGTGGTCGCCGGCCGGGGAGAAGAAGACCTGCGTCTTGTGCTTCAGGCGGCGGAACGCCTTCGAGTGCACCACGCGGTCGCGATCGCGCTGGAAGGCCGGACGGATCGGATCCTCGGCCTCCGGGCGCGCGCGTCCCTGCGTGGCGTCGCTGAACATCGCCTGCGGGACGAGCATCGCCCGTTCGCGGGCTTCGAGCTGCTGACGGATGGTGGTCATGCGGACGGGTGGGGCTCGGCGGGGCCGCCGAGGGCCTCGAGGAAGCTCGTGCCGTGGTCCAGCGGTCCCACGCCGAAGTTGACGGCCACCGTCTGCCCCAGATCGGCAAACGTCGCGCGCGTGCCCAGACTGACACCCGCCGCCACGTGCGCGCCGGTGGCCAGCAGCGGCACGTACTCGCGCGAATGATCGGTGCTGGGCGTGGTCGGGTCGTTGCCGTGGTCGGCGGTGATCAGCAGGAGGTCGGTGGCGCGCAGATGCGGCAGCAGGTCCGCCAGCCGGGCGTCGAACCGCTCCAGGTTGCGGGCGTATCCCTCGACGTTGTTGCGATGGCCGTACAGGGCGTCGAAGTCGACGAGGTTGGCCCAGATCAGCCCGCGCGGCACGTCTCGCATGGCCTCCTCCACCCGGTCCATCCCCTCGTCATCCGATCCGGTGGCCAGATGGCGGGCGATGCCGCGGCCGGCGAACAGGTCCTTGATCTTGCCGACCGCGACCACCGGATGCCCCGCGTCCGTCAGGCGATCCAGCAGGGTCGGCGCCGGCGGATCCAGCGCGTAGTCGTGCCGGTGACTCGTGCGCCGGAAGGCGCCGAGCTCGCCGACGAACGGCCGCGCGATGACGCGGCCCACGCCCATCCCGCGACTCACCAGGTCGTACGCCACCTCGCACCAGCGATACAGCTCGGCCACCGGCACGATGTCCTCGTGGGCGGCGATCTGGAAGACGCTGTCTGCCGAGGTGTAGACGATCGGCGCACCCGTGCGCAGGTGCTCCGCGCCGAAGCGCTCGATCACCTCGGTGCCGGACGCGACGACATTACCGATCGCCGGGCGCCCGATGCCACGCGCGAACGCCGCCATCAGCTCCGGGGGAAAGCCGTGCGGGAAGGTCGGGAACGCCTCCGTGAGCACGAGCCCCGCCATCTCCCAGTGGCCGGTCACGGAGTCCTTGCCAGCGGAGGCCTCCGCCATGCGTCCCCACGCGCCCGCCGCCTGGCCCGCCGGCGGCCCGAGCGCCGGCACGAGTCGGTCGAGACCGAGATGCCGCAACGTCGGCAGGTGCAGGGGGACGCGCCGCGCGATGTTGCCGAGCGTGTCGCTGCCCGCGTCGCCGTACCGGGCGGCGTCGGGCAGTTCGCCGATGCCGACGCTGTCGAGCACGATGGCGACGATCCGCTCGAAGCGGAGCCCCATGATCGCGATCTCAGGCCTCGTGCGTCGCCGACGAGAAGTAGTTGGGGACCGAGCGGTTCGACCGGATGGTCGCGATGGCGTGCTTGAACACCATGTGGTCGACGCCCTCGTGGTCGATCACCAGGGCGAAGCGATCGAAGTTCTTGATGCGCCCCTCGAGCACCTGGCCGTCCATCAACCGAATCTGGACGACGAGCCGCTCGCGTCGCGCCGAGTTCAGGAAGACGTCCTGGATGTTGGGCGGCGCTGACGGCTTGGACTCGCGGTGGGATGGCATCAGCGGCAGACTCCGTGGGCCTCGATCAGGGCGCGGGCCGCGTCGAACGTGTCGTCGCGTTCACCGGCGCCGTTCAACCATATCACTCTCGGTTCCTTCCTGAACCAGATCAGCTGACGACGCGCGTAGTGCCTGTTCTCGCGCACGATCAGCGCGCGTGTCTCGGCATCGTCACGCACGCCATCGAGCATCTCCAGGATCTGCCGGTACACGAGCCCGCCGAACGGATTGGCGTCACGCGGGATGCCTGCCGCGAGGTTGTCGTGCACCTCCTGCACGACGCCGCGCTGCCACTGCGCGTCGACGCGCCGCGCCACCCGCGCCGCGATGTCCTCCGAGGGCAACCGCAGGCCGACCACGCACACGTCGTACTCGGGCAGGGGCGGCCGCGTCTCGGCAAAGTGCGCCGACAGGGTCTGCCCGGTCAGCAGCCACACTTCGAGCGCCCGGATCAGGCGCTTCTCGTCGCGCGGCATGATCCGCGCCGCCGATGGCGGGTCGACACGATGCAGAATCCGGTGCAGGTGCTCGACCCCATGACGCACCGCCCGCGCGTGCAGGCGGGCCCGCACGGCATCGTCGCGGCCGGGCCCGTCGAACAGGCCCTCGATCAGCGCGCGGAAGTAGAAGCCGGTGCCGCCCACCAGCACCGGCAGGCGACCACGCGCCGAGATCTCGCGGATGCGCGTCGCCGCGTCACGGGCGTACTGGGCCGCCGAGTACACCGCTGTCGGCTCCACGACGTCGACGAGGTGGTGCGGGATGCCGCCCTGTTCCTCCACCGGCACCTTGTCGGTGCCGATGTCGAAGCGGCGATAGACGGCCGTCGAGTCGCAGTTGACGACCTCGCCCCCGTACGTGCGGGCCAGACGGATCCCCAGCGCGCTCTTGCCGGTGGCGGTGGGCCCGAGCACGGCCACGAGAAGGGGCCGCCCGGACGCTGAACGAGGCACGGTCACGTCGACGCCCCTAGAGGGCCGCCGCGCCGCTCATGTGCGCGTCGCCGGTCACTGTGAAGGGGGCTGCTCGTTGTAGTAGAAGGTCACGGTGAAGAAGGCCGTCGGCGAGGGGTACTCCGGCGGCAGCGGCGTGGTCGGATTGGACCACTGCAGCGAGTTGGCAGCGGCCCGGTCGAAGGCATCGATGCCTGACGGCTGCTTGATCGCCACATCGGTGATGCGTCCGTCCTTGTGGACGTTGAAGGTCACGACGACGTGACCGCGCATGACCATGGCCGCTTCGGGAATCAGCCAGTTGCGCTTGATCTGCGCCACGAAGCGGCGAATCCAGGGGCCGAACTCGACGCCCTTGGTGTCGAACTGGATGTAGGGACCGAAGGGGGAATTGCCGCCGTTGGGATTGTTGAAGGCCTCGTTCTGGACGTACTTCTCGAGGTTCTTCAGCGCCTGCCCGAGCGATCCCCCGGGAGGACGCGCCGCCGGACTGGCCGAGGCCGGCGTGTTGCGGGCCTGCGGATTGGCCACGACCCCGGTGTCCCCGCGCGCCAGCAGACCACTCTGCCCGTCGCGGACGTTGACGCCCTGGTTGGTGGCCGGCGTCTGTGAGGCGGGCGTCGGCTGATTCTGCGGAGGCGTCGGCTGGGCGGCGCGGGCCTGCTGGGCCTGCATCTCGCGCAGCGACTCGGAGGGATCCGGCGCCGGCCCCCGGCCCTTCGCCAGGTCCTTCTGCGTCTGCTTCTCGACGAACTCCAGCGAGTTGCCCCGCGAGAACGGCTGGCTGTTGCTCGCGTCGGGCGCCCGCTGCGTGGTCTGCGAGACACGGTCCTGATCGGCCAGCGACGCGGTGTCCTTCGGCTTGGCCGCCTGCATGTCGATGCGCGGCTGCACGTACACGAAGCGGGGGCGCTGCTGCTGTTGCTGCTGCATCGCCAGCGCCTGCTGCCGCTCGATTTCCTGTTGCTGCTGCTGCGCCTGCTGGGCCAGGTATTCCTTGATGAACGGCAGCCGCGGCCCGAACAGGAGGAGGGCGAAGATCGCGGCATGCAGGAACACCGAGGTCATCACGGCCTCGCGCCGTGACATGGCCGCGTCTATCGTCGGCGGCTCGGGTCGGTGGTCCTCGAAATCGATGTACATCCGGTCTCTTCAGTATAGGGGGGCCGCGCGGAGAATGCAGGGGCCGCGAGCGGCACGGGCGCGTTCGGGAACGCGCCGCTCCCTAGGCCGGCCGCTCGGCAACGTACAGATAGACGACGCCGAAGGTCAAAGGGACGGCCTCGCAGCGCGTCAGCCCGGCGGCCTGGAGCTGGGCCACGAACTCGGACGGGGGCGTGAAACTCTCGACCGAGGCGGGCAGGTAGGCATAGGCCTCGCCGTGCCGGGACACCAGACGGCCCAGCCGTGGCAGCACGTTGCGGAAGTACCAGAGGTAGGCGGCCCGGACGAGCGGCTGCTGCGGGGTCGAGAACTCGAGGATGGCCAGGCGACCGCCGGGCTTCAGCACCCGCGCCACCTCGCGCAGGGCCACCGAGGCGTCCTGCACGTTGCGGATCCCGAAGGCGATGGTGACGGCATCCATCGACGCCGTCGCGGCCGGGAGCCGCATCGCATCCCCCCTGACCAGCGGGATCACCCGGGCCCGCCCCTCGCCCCGGAGCTTGCGCTGGCCGACCTTGAGCATCTCGGCCGAGAAATCGATGCCGAGCACCCGTCGAGCCAGGCCCCGCCTGACCATCGTCCTGGCGACGTCGCACGTCCCCGTGCAGAGGTCGAGCACCTGTTCCCGACCGGTCAGCCGCAGGCGCCGCACCGCCCGCCAGCGCCAGTAGAGGTCCTGCCCGCCACTGAGGACGTGGTTGAGCAGGTCGTACCGCCCGGCGATGGCGTCGAACATGCCGGCGATCTTCGCGGGCGCCTTGCCGGTGTCCGGTGTCAGGCCGCCGTAGGTCGGCCCCGGGTCGAGCGCGGTCATGCGCGGTCCGCCTGCGGGTCCCACAGCGGATAGAGCTGGTGGTCGATGTGGAGCAGCGACAGAATCCGGCCGGCCATGAAGTCGGCCAGATCGGCAATGGTCTGCGGGCGCTGATAGAACCCAGGCATCGCCGGCACCACCACCGCGCCGGCCTCGGCACACGACACCATGTTCTTCAGCTGCGGCAGGCTCATCGGCGTCTCGCGCGGCACGATGATCAGCGGTCGACGCTCCTTCAGCATGACGTCGGCGGCACGCTCCACCAGAGACCGCGACAGCCCGTGGGCGATGGCGGCCATCGTCTTCATCGAGCAGGGCACGATGACCATCGCGTCGGCCCCCTTGCTGCCGCTGGCGATGCGCGCGCCGAGATCCTTGTTGCTGTGCAGGACCCACCCGCCGCGCCGCACCCCCTCGCCCCAGGTCTCCTCGAGGTACGCCTGCAGGCGATCGACCTTGGCCGCGGGGCCGAGCTCGTCGATGAGCAGGCGCCGCCCGTACTCGGTGATGACCAGGTCGACGTGCTGCCCGTGCTGCAGCAGCGCCGACAACGTGCGCATCGCGTAGAGCGCCCCACTGGCCCCGGTGACCGCAAGAACGATGCGGCGAGGCGTGTCAACTGACATAGATGCTCAATCCCGTCGTGGCCAGATACAACAACCCCACCCATCCGTTCATGTCGAAGGCGCGCTTGACCTGCGAGAGGTCGGTGGCACTCACGAGCGACTGCTCGAACACGAGCAAGGCCGCGACCAGCGCCACGCCCCCCTGATAGACCGCTCCGAGCCCGGCCACGATCCCGAGGACGACCAGACTGGCGATCGTGACGACATGCAGCGCGCGCGAGATCGCGATGGACGTCGCCACGCCGAAGCGCACCGGAATCGACCGCAACCCGTGCGCGCGATCGAAGTCCAGATCCTGGCACGCATACAGCACGTCGAACCCGCCGACCCACGTCCCGATGGCCAGGCCGAGCAGCACGGGCTGCCAGGACATGCCGCCGCCGGACGCGATCCACCCGCCGACCGGCGCCACCGCCATCGCCAGCCCCAGGAAGAACTGCGTGGCCCACGTGAAGCGCTTGGCGAGCGAGTACCAGAACACGATCGCCAGCGCGACCGGCGCCAGCGCCAGGCACAGCGTGCTGATCTGGCCGCAGACCACGACAAACGCCACGCTGGAGACGACGAGAAAGATCGACGCCTCCAATCGCGACATCGCGCCGCGGGGGATCTCGCGCTGCGCCGTCCGCGGATTGAGGGCGTCGTAGTGCGCGTCCACGAGGCGGTTGAACGCCATCGCCGCGCTCCGGGCCGCGACCATCGCCGCCACGATCCACCCCACACGTCCCCACGTCATCGCCACGGTCCGGCTCGCCAGCAGCGCCCCGACCAGCGCGAACGGCAGCGCGAACACGGTATGGCTGAAGCGCACGAACGCGAGGTAGGTGCGGAGGCGGGAGAGGAAGGGCATCAGGGCTCAGGGCTCAGGCTCAGAGCAAATCGTCGAGCCACCGCAGGTCGGACGTATCGGACGCCTCGGCCACCAACCATTCTTCCACGTCCGTGACCGCCGGTGGCGGCACCCGGACGACGGCACGGCTGGTGGCGCCCGGTGCCAGGACTCCGAGAGCGTCGCAGCCCAGCGCTCTGGCGCCGCCGAGCGTGGCGGCGCGCAGCAACGATCGGGCCGGCACGTCCGGGGCGAGGTCGCGCAGCGCCTGCAGTTCCGCGAACAGGTTGAGGTCGGCCACGCTGGCCAGGCTGTCGGTGCCGATGGCGACCGCCCCCCCGGAGGCGAACACCTCGCTCACGGAAGGGACGCCTGCGCCGACCCATCGGTTGCTGCGGGCACAGAGCACGAGCGTCGCGCCAGTCGAGGCCAGCATCCGGAGTTCTTCGCGGCGCAACTGTGTGCCGTGCACGACCAGCAGTCCATGGTGGAGGACCCCCAACTGCGCGAGGTAGGCCACGGGCCCGACGCCGGGCGTGGGCCAGGTGCCGTCCCACGCGCCTCGATCGGCCGCCAGGTCGCGCAGGGGGCCCTGCCCCGTGGCCAGGAACACGAGTTCTTCCGTCGACTCGGCCAGATGGATGGACGAGACGGCACGGGCCGGCTCGTAGCCACTGGCCAGCCCGCGGATCAGGTCCGACGACGTGGAGTACGGCGCGTGCGGGGCGCATGAGGGCGACAGCCGCGTGTTGCCCGCCGCGCACAGGGTGTGATGCGTGCGGCGCACCGCCAGCCGTGTCTCCTCGAGCAGGCGGGTGGCGTCGGCCGGGCGAAGACCGAGGGCCTCCCGGAAATGCACGCCCCACAGCGACGAGGCCGCCAGCGGCGAGACCGACGCGTCGGTGTTGCCGATGTCGCCGACGCCCAGCGTGCCGGTCGCCTCCATCGACGCGATCGCCTCCCTGGCGGCGCCGATCACGGCGGCCGGAGCGGCAGGCGTGCCGAACCGTACGGCGAGCATGGCCCGCACCCACGCCACGAAGCTGTCGGCTGGCGGGACCTGTCCCGCCAGGTGCGAGAGTTCGAGATGCGTGTGGGCGTTGACGAGGCCGGGGAGGATCACGGCCTCACTGAGGTCGAGCAGGCGATCGGCCTGCCGCTCCGACGGCGCCTCCGCTGCCCCGACGCCGACGATGTCGCCACGCGCCGTGTCGACGTCCATCCAGCCGTGGCGCAGCACCGGCGCCGCGATCGGCACGAGCCACCCGGCGTGGACCCGGACGATCATCGCCCGCTCAACTCGGCGACTGCGCGCGCTGCTCGCGACCGGCGCGGGTGCGCGCTTCGTACGCCGCGAGTTCGGCCGGCATCAGATCGGCGCCGTCGCGCTTGGCGACGTCGAGCGACAGCCGACGCGGCACCGCGCGCTCCAGGAACACCGGCGGCCCCACCAGGTCGTAGTGCATCGTCCGCCGCATCGGCGTGAAGCCGGCGTTCTCGATGTTGCGCACGATCTCGACTTCGTCCATGCAGAAGCTCGCCCCGGCCGCGCGGACGACGTTCTCCTCGATCATCACCGAGCCCATGTCGTTGGCACCGAAGGCGAGACTGAGCTGCCCGACCTTGCCGCCCTGCGTGACCCACGACGCCTGCAGGTTGTCGAAGTTGTCGAGGACGATGCGCGACAGGGCGAGCGTGCGGAGATACTCGACCCCCGTCAGTTCGACGCCTGCCAGTTCGGTGTGATCGGGCTGATAGCTCCACGTGATGAAGGCCGTGAAGCCATGCGTCTCGTCCTGCAGCGCGCGCAGCCGCATCATGTGCTCGATGCGCTCCTCGGGGGTCTCGACGCTGCCGTACATCATGGTGGCGGTCGTGCGCAGTCCCTGCAGGTGTACTTCACGCATCACGCCGAGCCATTCGTCGGCCGTGGCCTTGCCGTAGCAGTTGAGCAGCTTGCGGACGCGATCGACGAGGATCTCGGCCCCGCCTCCCGGCACGCTGTCGAGACCAGCGGCGATCAACCGCGAGACGACCTCGGGCACCGGCAGCTTCGACATCCGCGAGATGTGCAGGATTTCTGGCGGCGACAGCGCGTGCAGGCGGAACGTCGGGTAGGCGCCCTTCACGGCGCGAAACAGGTCCTCGTACCACGCGAGCGGCAGGTCCGGGTTGTGTCCGCCCTGCAGGAGCAGCTGACTGCCGCCGACGCTGATGGTCTCGTCGATCTTGGCAAACAGCTCTTCCCGGGACAGGACGTAGCCGTCAGGACTGCCCACGGTGCGATAGAACGCGCAGAAGTTGCAGCGCGCCACGCAGACGTTCGTGTAGTTGACGTTGCGGTCGATGATGTACGTGACCAGACGCTCGGGATGGCGGCGCGCACGGATGCCATCGGCCAGCCGGCCGAGTTGCCACGTGCTCGCCTCGCGGTAGAGCGTCAGCGCCTCGTCGGCGTCGATCCGCTCCCCTCTCGTCACCTTCGCTGCAATTGCATCCACGGTCATCTGTCGGTCCGATTCTCGTCAGCGCTCATCTGGATCTCGGGTCTGGATCTCGGGTCAGGCCCTGGCCCGGGGCCGGCACTCACCGGCAGCAGCGCGTCGATGGCGCGCAACACCTCGGGGCGATCCGGGGCCCAGCCGTCCTGCATCGCCAGGCCGAGATACCGGGACAGGCCGCGCACGGCGCGCTCGTCCAGATCGTAGCGGATGTTCTGGCGCAGGTACTGCTCGAGCCGGGCCGCCTCGACGGCGTCTCCGCCAGCCTCCGCCGCGGCCAGCGACGCGATGGCACGCTGCCCGTCGTCTCGGGCCGCTTGCAGACGCCCGACCAGCCCAGGCGTCAACAGCCCGGGACGCACGGCCCAGACCGCGAACACGAACGGCAGGCCGGTCATCGCCTTCCAGGCCGCGCCCAGATCGACCTTCTGGGCACCGAACGCCTCCCAGGGCGCCCGCAGGGCCGGGTCCCCGATCAGCAGCGCCGCGTCGGCGGTGTCGAGCATCGCCGCGAGATCGGGGGCGGCGTCCACGAACGCCGGCGTGATGCCGAAATGATGTCGGCACAACACGCGCAGCAGCGCCACCGAACTGCGGGAGCTGACGTCGAGCGCGATGCGCCGGACCTGCGCCAGCGGCACCCGCGTGAACAGCGCGACCGAGTTGACCGGGCCATCGCAGCCGATCGCCAGGCCGGGCACGATGTCGTAGGTCACCGGCCCACGCAGGAGTTCGATGACCGGCACCAGGCCGAGATCGATCTCCCCCGCGTGCAGCAGACGGGCGCACTCGGACGGCACGTCGGCCCGCAGCGCGACGTCGGCGGCCTCGGCCAGGGTGGCGTAGAGCGGTCGGGCATTGAGGAAGCCGACCGCGCCGATGCGGATCACGCGCGGCGCTCCGCAAACGCGCCGTCACGCTCCACGACGTCGAGTGACGCGGCCTGCAGGTTGCGGCGCACCTCCTCGAGGATGGCGCGGCGCGGACCGTGCGGCATGGCGTCGCGGGCGGGGACCGCGTCGATGTCGTTGGCGCCGAACAGCAGGCACGACTGCGAGAGCTTGGCGCCCATCCGCGTCCAGTGCGCCTGCACGTGGGTCACGTTGTCGAGCACGAGCCGCGCCAGCGCAACGTGCCGCATGTCGTCGTACCCCGTGGTCGGCTGCTCGGCCGAGACCTCCACCGGCAGCGGCGCGCACGCGCGCACGACGCCGGTCGCCGCCTGCCACGCCCGCAGCTGCTCGAGCTGATCGAGCAGCACGTCGTCGTCGGACGGCACGCCGACGGTGACCGTCTGGAGGACGAGGCCGGCGTCAGCCACCGCGCGCAGCTGCTCGAGGTCCAGCCGATCGAGCCGGGCCGTCGCCACGGCATCCAGACCCGCGGCGCGCAGTGCCCCCAGCGTCGCCGCCAGCGATCCGCCCCAGTGGACGAGCGCATCGAGTGCCCACCCGGACAGCGGCACCGCGGTCGTGGCGCGGACGGCGCGCACCGCTGCGACGGCGGCCTCGAGCGAGACGGGGGTGCCCATGAACCGCACCTCACCGGCCTCCGCCGGCACCTCGACCGCCGCATCCTCCGGACGCCCCGTCACATCGATCGTCTCGATGCGCACGAAGGTGCCGCGGCCACCATGCAGGCGGGTGCGGACATCGGCCGCGAGCATGCCGAGGCCGATCAGATCGCGGCTGTGCGCGAGGGCACGCAACTGCGTGCCGGAGAGGGCGGTACCGGCCGCGAGGGCCTCGGTCAGCTGGTCGAAATCCACGGCCACCATGGCAATCATTCCTGGGTCATCTGATCGTTGATGCGCTGCGCCAGCGCGAGCGCCCGGCGGCCCTGCGCGCCATCCACACGGGGCGCTCGGCCGTCGCGAATCGCCGCGACGAAGTCCTCGAGTTCGCGGCGCAGCGGCTCGGCTTCTGGCACCGGGACCGGGCCGCCCTCGATGGCCGGCCGCGCCCCCTCCACCTTGCGCAGACGCCAGACCTCGAGTTCACGGCTGGCGTAGTCCACCGACACGTAGGCCGAGGGTTCGATGAAACGGACCTTCCGGACGCGGTCCCGACTGATCCGGCTCGCCGTCAGGTTGGCGATGCATCCCCCGGCGAACTTGAGTCGCGCGTTGGCGATGTCCACACGCCCGGTCAACACCGGCACGCCGACCGCCTCGACGCCGATCACCTCTTCCTCGACCACCGACAACAGGACATCGAGGTCGTGAATCATCAGGTCGAAGACGACGTCGATGTCGAGGCTCCGATCCGGGAACGTGCCGAGGCGATGGACCTCGATGAACCGCGGGCGCGTCAGGAACGGCCGCGCGGCGTCCACCGCCGGATTGAACCGCTCGGTGTGCCCCACCGCCAGCACCACCCCCTTCGCCGCGGCCCGGGCCATCAGGTCGTCGGCCTGCGCGAGGGTCGTCGTCATCGGCTTCTCGACCAGCACGTGGATGCCGGCATCGAGCAGCATCGCCGCCAGCGCGTGATGCGCCTCGGTCGGCGACGCGATGGTCACGGCATCGACGCGACCGATGAGCCCGGAGGCATCGGTGAGGTGGCTGGCCGCGCCATGCTGCGCCGCGATCTCCGCCGCGCGGGCCTCGTCCACGTCCACGACGGCCGCGAGGGTCGCCCCCGGCGTATCGCCGAGGATGCGTGCGTGATGGCGTCCGAGCGCCCCGACCCCGACCACTCCGACCCGTACCGCGTCAGCCACGTGCCTGTTCTCCGAGAGGACGCCCGACCAGGGTCACCCTGGCCGCGTCCGCGGCGTCGGCGACGGCCTGACCGTCGAGCACGAGCGTGCGACCGGCGTCGATGGACAGGAGACGGATCCCGGCCTCCTGCAGTACCGCAATCGTGGGCAACCCCACGACCGGCACGTCGAACCGCATGTCCTGCTGCGGCTTCGCTACCTTGATGACGCAGGCGCCGGGGCCCGCGATTCGTCCCGCCCGGCGAATGGTCTCGTCGGTCCCCTCCATCGCCTCCACCGCGACCACGGCCTGGTCCTTGACGACGATGGTCTGGCCGATGTCGAGCCCGGCCACGGCGTCGGCCATCCGGTAGCCGAACGCCAGGTCCGCCCGAGCCGCGTCGTCTGGCGCCGGGCCGGCGAGATGGCCCTCGCGCGCCAGCAGCGGCTGGATGAAGGTGGTGGAGTCGAGCAGTTCGATGCCCTTGCCGCGCATGACGTCGGCGATGGCCGAGATCAGGGCATCGGTCGACTTGGCGCGCAGGCGCATGAGTACCTGCAGGAGCGTCCAGTCGGGCGTGATGTTGGCAAACAGCTTGGCGTGCTTGACCTGCCCGGCCATCACGGCCTGGGCGCAGCCGGCCTGTTGCAGGATCTGGATGCAGGTGCCGAGCTGACCGAGCGACACGGTGTGCAGCGTCGCGCCGACCGCCGCCGCCCGCTGGACGAGGTCGTCGCCGGTCTCTTCCTTGATGGCGACCACGGTGACGGCGTGGCCGAGGGCACGGGCCGCGTCCAGCACGAGCAGGGGAAAGGTGCCGTTGCCGGCAATCAGGCCAATGGACGCCATCGGCGCTACTCGTCCGGAGACACGTCCTCGGGACGACGCGTCGCCCGGCGAAGGATCACGCCGCGCTTCGACTGCCGGATGAAGTCGATGAGGTACTGGACCTCCGCGCAGTGCAGCTCCGGGTCCTTCTCGATTTCGGCCAGCGCGCGCGTGGTGTTGAGGCGCGACACCAGCAGGTAGCGATAGGCGTGTCGCAGGCGCGTGACGGCCTCGGCCGTGAAGCCGCGGCGCAGCAAGCCGATGGTGTTCAGGCCGTAGTTGCGGGCCCGGTTGCCGACGGTCTTGGCAAACGGCAGGGCGTCCTTGGTGACCACCGAGTAGCCGCCGATGAAGGCGTGGCTGCCGATGCGGCAGAACTGATGCACACCGGAGAACGCGCTGATCGTGGCGTAGTCCTCGACGGTGACGTGGCCCCCCAGCGTGGCGCCGTTGCCGAAGATCGTGTGATGCCCGACCTTGCAGTCGTGCGCCACGTGCGAGTACGCCATGAAGAGGTTGTGGTCGCCGATGCGCGTCACGCCACCGCCGCCGTCGGTGCCACGGTGCACCGTGACGAACTCGCGGAAGACGTTGAACTTGCCGATCTCGAGACGGGTCGCCTCGCCGCGGAACTTCGTGTCCTGCGGAATCAGCCCGATCGACGCGTACGGGAACACCTCGGTGCCCTCGCCGATCGTCGTCGCGCCGTCGATGATGGCGCCCGCGCCGATCTTGCAACGGGGGCCGATTTTCACCTGGGGGCCGATCACCGCGTTGGGGGCCACGGTCGTGCCCGCGCCGATCTCCGCCCCCTGCTCGACGACGGCCGTCGGGTGGATGATGGCAGGCTCGGGCTCGATGGCCATGACGAGCGTGCCTTCGGCGACGATCTGATCCTGGACGTAGGCCACGCCACGAACGCGGGCCATGGTGGCGCGGCGACGCTCGATGGTCAGCTCGAGGCGCACACGGTCGCCCGGGCCGACCGGCTTGCGGAACTTGACACCGTCGGCGCCCCGCAGCGAGGCCCGGTGCGGCAGGATCGACCCGTCGGCCATCTGCAGCAGCAGCACGCTCGCGGCCTGGGCCATCGACTCGATCATCAGCACGCCCGGCATGAGCGGCGCCCCGGGAAAGTGCCCCGGAAAGAAGTCCTCGTTGACCGTGACGTTCTTGATCGCGACCAACCGTTCACCCGAGGTGAAGTCGGTGACCGCGTCGACCATCTGCTGCGGAAAGCGCGAACAGAGGCGATCGACTACTGGCGGGAGATGGATGGACACGGAGGACTCGTGGGCAGCCGGGAGGAGGCAGCGCGGCCCGGCGACGATGAACGCCCCGGGCCCCGGCTGCCGCTGGCGGACGACTTACTTGGCCGCGGGCGTGGCGGCGTCGAGCGCGGCGACGACGTCGGCCGTCACGTTGAGGCCGGCATCCACCCAGACCACCCCGGCATCGGCGATGCTGAGGATGAAGTGCAGGTTCTTGGCCTTGGCCACCTGCTCGATCACCGGCAGGAGCTTCTGCTGGAACTGCACCTGCAGTTCCTGCGTGAACTCCTGGATCTCCTTCTGCGCGTCCTGGCTGGCGCGCTGGAGGTCGGTCTGCAGGCGCTCCACTTCCTTGGCCTGGCCGGCCCGAGCGGCCTCGCTCAGCACCGCGCCACCCTGCTCGAGCTTCTGCTGCGCCGACTGGAGCTGCTTCTGCTTGGCTTCGAGCTCGGCGGTGCGCTTGCCCTGGAGATCCTTGATCTTGACGCCGGCCGCCTGGCCCTCGCGGCTCGCCGTCGCGATGGTGTTCAGGTCGACGTAGGCGACCTTCGCATCAGCCGGGAAGGGGCGGGGCGCGGGACGGGCGGCGGGCTGCGCGGCGGCCGGCGCGGCAGGCGCGGGACTCTGGGGCGCAGCAGTTTGAGCGCTGGCAGCAGCGGCCACCAGCAGCAGACACGACACGGACATCGCAATCACGGACTTCATCGACAGCAATCCTTTCGACCCAGCACGGGCGGCCCTCCCGGGGCCGGACCCGCATCATTGAAACACACCCGCGGCTCAGCTCAGAACGTGGACCCCACGGCGAACCGGAACTGGAAGTTGCGGGTCGGGGTGAAGTCGTTCCGCAGCGTCCCTTCTCGCTGAGGGTTGGCAGCAAAGATCAGACGAAACGGCACGTTCAGGACCGGCATGAAGAAACGCACTTCCGCGCCCGTGGAGGTCTTGAACTCGCTCCAGGCGAAGTTCTGCCCGATGTCCCGCACCTGCCCGGCATCGTAGAACAGCACCAGCCGGACGGGACCCGCAACGCTGATCAGGTACTCGCCGTTGAACAGCAGGCTCTTGTTGCCGCCCAGCACGAGGCCGGACCCCGCATCGCGCGGCCCGATGCTCCGGATGTCGAAGCCGCGGACGCTGAACTCGCCGCCCTGCACGAGGCGCTCGAACAGCGGCAGCGGCAGCGTGTCGCCCCACGGCCGGATGTACTCGCCCTCGAAGCGGAACCCGACCGACGTGCGGCGGGTGTGCTGCAGGAACTGCACGTACTCGACCCGCGGCTTGAGGAACTTGGTGTTGCCGCCCAGTCCCGCCAGATCGATCGACGCCGTGAACCGGCGCCCGGTGTTGGGAAAGATCGGATTGTCGACCGTGTTGTGCACGACGCTCGGCACGAACTTGCTGATGGTGCGCGCACCGCCAGGCGTGCACGTCTGGCCGCCCAGCGGGTTCTCCTCGGTCGGGGGCGTCGTGACGCACTGCAGCAGCAGCGAGTCCTGCAGGAACGGATTGCGGCCGATGACGGCGGGGTCGGAGAACCCCTCGTTGAGGTCGCGAATCGTCGTCCGCTCGAACGAATACTGGAGGAACGCGCGCGTGAAGTTGCGCGAGAGCGGGAAGCCCCACACGGTGTTGATGCCCGATGTCTCCTGCGTGAAGGCGCCGATGTACTGGATGGCGCGGCGGGAGATGTCGAGCCCGGCCGTGATCGGGCGGTCGAACAGGTAGGGCTCGGTGAACGCGAGCTGGTAGAACTGGGTGCGCGACCCGGCCGCCAACGATAGCGACAGCGTCTCACCCCGGCCGAGGAAATTGGAGGTGGCGAAGGCCAGCTGGCCGAAGAACCCCTCGAACTGCGACACGCCGGCGCCGAAGGTCAGCTGGTTGCGGTTCTGCTCCTGCAGCGCCAGCGTCACGTCGACCTTGTTCTTCTCGCCCGGCGTCTTCTTGACGTCGATGCCTTCCTGGCCCTCTTCCAGCTGCTTGAAGTAGCCCAGCTGATTGAGGCGGCGCACGCTGTTCTTCAGCGACTCGGTGTTGAAGACGCCCCCCTCGAGCAGATTGAGCTCGCGGCGGATGACGTTGTCCCGGGTCGTCGAGTTGCCCTTGAAGGTGATGCGGTTGATGAAGTACTGCTCCCCCTCCTGCATCCGCATGGTCACGTCGACCACCGGCGGCCCGTTGGGCTCGGCGCCTTCGGGGAGGAACTTCTCCGGGTCGCTCGGGTCGACCATGTCGAGCGGCTTGAGGTCGGGGAACCCCGTGAACTCGAAGTAGCCGCCCGTGCCATACAGCTCGCGCGCCTTCTCGAGCCCCTTGCGGATCTTCTTCTCGGAGTAGTAGTCGCCCGTCTCGAGCTTGAAGATCGGCTGCAGCGCCTCGCCCTTGACGACGGTGTTGCCTTCGAAGGCGAACTTGCCGACGCGATAGCGCCGGCCTTCGCTCACCGGGATGCGCAGCTGCACCTGCCGCGACTTGCCGTCGGCCGAGGTCTCGAGCGTCCGGATCTCCGGCTGGCCGATGCGGGCCGCGATGTAGCCTTCCTCGCGATAGAGCCCGCGGACGTTCTCGGCGTCTTCCTCGAACTTGGCCTGCTGGTAGACGCCCTTGCTGCGGAAGCGGTTGATCAGGGTCCGCTCCTTGTTCTCCTTCATCCGCCGCTTGAGCGCACCGTCACCGATCGCTTCGTTGCCGATGAAGTCGATGTCCTTGATCAGGACCCGCGGGCCATCCGTGATCTGGAACGCCAGGTTGACCAGCTTCGGCCCGCCGGCGATCGGCGTGATCGTGTGGGTCACCTCGCCGTCGATGTAGCCCTTCTCGGCCAGCATCTCCCGGACGACACTCTCGACACGGCGAATCTGCGCCGGGTCGATGAACGAGTCGAGGCGGATGACGTTGTTGATCTCGCGCAGCTTCTCGTCGACCTTGGTCGCCTCGATCTTGTCGCTGCCGACGTACTCGACGATCTTGACCCGCTGCCGCTCCTCGAGCCGGAAGCGGACGTACTTGCCCACCACCCCGTTCGGATACGGCGTGTCGAGGACCTCGACCGCGAGGTCATCCAGGAAACTGGTGGCCCACAGGCGCTTGAAATCCTCGACGAGATCTTTTTCGACCTCGGGCGTGTACGGCACCCAGACGTTCTGGGACGGGCGGCTGCCGCGGGTCTTGATGTAGTACAGGTACGTCTCGAACTCGATCGAGGAGACGTTGCCCTGGGTCGGGAAACAGAGTTCGACGACCCGGAGCACCGGGCCGCTGCCGGCGACCGGCTGCGCCGTGGCACTCGTCGGCGGGATGACCGCACAGGCCCCCTCGGCGTCCAGCACACTCCGCGCAGGCAGATCGGGCGCCGGTGCCGGCGTCGGCTGTCCGGGCGCGGGCGGCACGTCAGGGCCCGGGCGCGGCGGGGCCGCGTCCGTCCCCGGGGCGGCGGGCGCCGGGTCGGGGGCCGGCGTCGCTGGCGGTGCCACAGGCGTGGTCGGCAGCGGCGGCTGCGGCGCGGACGGAGGCACCTGCGGCGACGTGGGGGGCTGGACGCCCGCGAAGGCGGCTGGGGTTGCCCACAGGGCCAGGCACAGTACCCCAACAGGGGCAGCGAGTTTCATGCGTGTTCGAGTGTCCGTGGGGCGTCTGTTCGGCAGCCCCGTGCCCGTCCGAGACAGGCCGGGCCGCCATGGGAAGCTCTTCCCATGGCAGGCCAAGCCGTCAGTGTACCGGACATGAGACGCTCGGCGCTACCGGGTGGCCGGCCGGCCGTGACGGAATGGTGATGACGCAGGGCGCTGGGCGCAGGGCTCGGAACGGCAGGCTCAGGGCGCCGGGCAGGGGCGGGCGGCCGCGGCCGAGGGCCGGGCTCACCTGACGTGAGCCCGACGCCCTCTCCCGCGAGTCTCCTAAACGGTGACCAGCTGCAGGCCCGGGGCTTCGGTGCCCGCGGGGCGGTAGTGCGGCTGACCATCCACCATGTAGACCTCGAAGGTCCCTCCGGCCTTGAGGCGGCCGCGGATGAGCTCCTCGCTCAGGGGATCCTCGATGTACTTCTGCAGCGCGCGACGCAACGGCCGGGCCCCGTAGGAGCGGTCGTTGCACGTGACGTTGATGATCCAGTCGAGGACATCGTCGCCCAGCGTGAGCTTGAGCTGGCGGTCGACGAGGTTGCGGTTCATCTGCGCGACCAGCAGGCGGGTGATCGACCGCAGGTCGTCGTCGGTCAGCGCCTCGAAGACGATGATCTCGTCCAGGCGGTTGATGAACTCGGGGTTGAAGGTCCGCTTGACCTCGCCGAGCACCTGCTCGTTGATGGTCTTGGTCTCGGTCGCCTCACCCGGCTGGAAGCCCAGCGACGCCTTCTTCTGGATGTAGCGGGCGCCGATGTTGGACGTCATGATGATGATCGCGTTCTTGAAGTTGACGCGATTGCCCAGCCCGTCGGTCAGGTGCCCGTCCTCGAACACCTGCAACAGGATGTTGAACAGGTCCGGATGGGCCTTCTCGATCTCGTCGAGCAGGACCACCGAGTACGGGTTCCGCTTCACCTTCTCGGTGAGCTGCCCGCCCTCTTCGTGCCCCACGTACCCCGGCGGCGAGCCGATCAGCTTGCTGACCGAGTGCTTCTCCATGTACTCCGACATGTCGAAGCGGATGAGCGCATGGTCGCTGCCGAACAGCAAGTTGGCCAGGGCGCGCGCCAGTTCGGTCTTGCCGACACCCGTCGGCCCGAGGAACAGGAAGCTGCCCACCGGGCGCGTCGGCGCCTTCAGCCCCGCCCGCGACCGCCGGATGGCGCGGGACACGGCCGAAATGGCCCGGTCCTGGCTGACGACGCGGTCGTGCAGTTCCTCTTCCATCCGGAGCAGCTTGTCGCCCTCGTCCTCGTTGATCGAGGTGAGGGGCACCCCCGTCCACTTCGAGACGACCTCGTCGATCTCGGCGCGGCCGACCGTCACACGGCGATGACTCGACGCGACGTCGAACTTCTCGCGGACGAACTGCAGGTTCTCGCGAGCCATGACTTCCTGCTCGCGGAAGAACTGGGCGCGCTCGAAGTCCTTCTGCGAGACCGCACTCTCCATCTGCTCGACCGCCACCCGGATGTTCCGGTTGATCTGGCCGAACTCCTCGCTGAAGCCCGCCTCGCGCAGCTTGGCCCGCGCCCCGGCCTCGTCGAGCAGGTCGATGGCCTTGTCGGGCAGGAACCGGTCGGTGATGTAGCGGCTCGACTGGTAGACCGCGGCCTCGAGCGCCTCACGCGAGTAGTCCACGTGATGGAAGGTCTCGTAGCGCTCCTTGATGCCGAGCAGGATCTGGATCGCCTCGCTCTCGCTGGGCGGATCGACCTTGACGGCCTGGAAGCGGCGCTCGAGCGACCGGTCCTTCTCGATGTACTTGCGGTACTCGGCGGGGGTCGTCGCCCCGATGCACCGGATCTCGCCGCGCGACAGCGCGGGCTTGAGGATGTTGGCGGCGTCCAGCGAGCCTTCGGCCGACCCGGCCCCCACCAGCGTGTGCAACTCGTCGATGAACACGATGATGTTCGGGTTCTCGACCAGTTCCTTCATGATCGCCTTCAGGCGCTCTTCGAACTGCCCGCGATACTTCGTGCCCGCGACGATCAGCGAGATGTCGAGGGCGAGAATCCGCTTGTCGGCCAGGAAGTGCGGTACGTCGCCGACGGCGATCTTCTGCGCCAGACCTTCGACGATGGCGGTCTTGCCGACGCCGGGCTCGCCGATGAGGACGGCGTTGTTCTTGGTGCGGCGGCAGAGCACCTGCTGGACGCGCTCGATCTCCGTCTCGCGCCCGACCAGCGGGTCGAGGGAACTCTTGAGCGCCGCCTCGCTCAGGTCGCGGCTGAACTCCGCGAGCAGCGGCGTCTCCTTGACCCGCGTCATCGTCGTCTTCTCGTTGAGGAGCGCGACGATGTCCTCGCGCACGGTGGCGAGGCGCATGCCCTTCTCCATGAGGATGGTCGCGGCGACCGACTGCTCCTCACGGAGGATGCCGAGCAGGAGATGCTCGGTCCCGATGTAGTTGTGCGACAGCTGATCGGCTTCCTCGGCCGCGAACTGCAGCACGCGCTTGGTCTCGGCGCTGAAGGGGATCTCGACCGAGGTCGAGACCTTCTCGCGGAAGACCGTGCGACCCTCGACCTCCTTGCGGATGGCTTCGAGGGAGAGGTGAGAGCGCGCGAAAATCCGGCTCGTCAGCCCCTTGCCTTCGCGGATCAGGCCCAGCAGCAGATGCTCGGTCTCGATCGAGACACTGCCCAGTTGGCTGGCCTCATACCGGGCGAAGAAGAGGACGCGCCGCGCTCGTTCTGTATACCGCTCGAACATGTGGTCCCTTGGAAGAACTCACGCCGCTTAGCGTGGGGTGCCGTGTGTCGGCATTATACGGGATGCTCCTCGGCTGGCCGCCCGCGCGAACACCCGTGCCGGCAATCCGTCGCCTGACCGCGCAGTCGTCGTGACACTGCCGCGGCCCTGTCACTAGGACGCCACAGCGCCACCACCGGATGGGTCGTGCGTCAGGCCGGCAACAGTTGGCCGCCTTCGAGCCGCAGCACGCGGTCGCAGGCGTCGGCAAGGCGACTGTTGTGGGTCGCGATCACCGCCGTCAGCCGGTACTCCGCATGCATGTCCCGCAAGAGCGAATGCAAGGATGCGGCCGTGTGCTCGTCGAGGTTGCCGGTCGGCTCGTCGGCCAGGAGCAGGGCGGGGCGCATCACCAGCGCGCGGGCAATCGCGACCCGCTGCTGCTCGCCCCCCGAGAGCGTCCCGGGCCGATGCGACAGGCGGTGCGCCAGTCCGACCCGCTCGAGGAGGGCCTGCGCGCGCGGCCGGCCCTCCGCCAGCGGGACCCGCCCGATCCGCAGCGGCATCTCGACGTTCTCCAGGGCGGAGAACTCGGGGAGCAGGTGGTGAAACTGGAACACGAATCCAACCCGTTGGTTCCGGAACGCCACCCGCCCGGCGTCGGTCAGGGTGTGCAGGCCGACCCCGTCCACCACGACGGTCCCCCCGTCCAGACCGTCCAGCCCCCCGAGCACGTGCAGCAGCGTGCTCTTGCCCACCCCGGACGCGCCGACAATCGCCACCATCTCGCCGGCGGCGACCTCGAGCCCGACGTCGCGCAACACCTCGACCGGCCCGTTGGGCGTGGCATACGACTTCTGCAGGGCGGAGACGGAGAGGAAGGACATGGAAGGCTCAGGACTCAGGGCTACTGATACCGCAGTGCCTGGGCCGGGTCGAGGCGCGAGGCCTGGCGCGACGGGTAGATGGTCGCGAGGAAGCAGATGGCCAGCGCGGCGAGCACGACGAGCACGAAGTCGTCGGGCTGGACCTTGAACGGCACGTAGGCCACCTGGTACACGTCCATGGGCACACGGATCAGCTTGTAGCGATCCAGCACCGTCGTCACGCCCAGACCGGCGAGGGCCCCGACCAGCGTGCCGATGGCGCCGATGATGAGCCCCTGCAGCATGAAGATGGCCGTGATGCTGCCCGCCGCGGCGCCCATCGTCTTCAGGATGGCGATGTCCCGGCTCTTCTCCATGACGAGCAGCACGAGCGAGGCGACGATGTTCAGCGCGGCGACCATCACGATGAGGCCGATGGTGATGGAGATGGCGACCTTCTCGAGCCACAGCGCCGAGAACAGCGACTGGTTCATCTGGGCCCAGTCCTGCGTGATGTAGGTGGCGCCCAGACGGCTCGTGATGTCGCGGGCGACCTCCGGCGCGGCGTACATGTCGTCGACGCGGACCTCGATGAAGTCCGGACGCTCGCGGGCGAGCAGCCGTTGCGCGGTCGCCAGGTCGACGAAGCCGTATGCGGCATCGAACTCGAACAACCCGAGCGAGTAGATGCCGGTGATCTCCAGCCGCCGACTCCCCATCGTCGGACCGAAGGGCGAGAGCGGCCCTTCCGGCGTCATCACCGTGACGGTGTCGCCCACACGGACGCGCAGTTGATCGGCGAGGACCTGCCCGATGGCGATGCCGGCCAGCGACGCCTCGGGCCGCGTCGCCAGCGCGCCCAGCGTGCCCGAGCGCATGCGGTCACTGACGTCGGTGACGTCCCCTTCGGTGGCCGGGTCGATGCCCTTGACGGTGATGAAGGCCTGCTGCTCCCCCGCCGTCACCAGCGCCTTGCCGAGGACGATCGGCGAGGCGCCGATCACATGGGGGACCTGCTTGAGGCGCCGCATGTCGGTGGCCACGTCCGTGAGGCCCTCGCCCACCTGCCAGACGTAGATGTGCGGCGACGCGCCGACGATACGATCGCGCAACTCCCCCTGCAGCCCCGTCATCAGGGCCAGCGCGATGATGAGCGCCATCACGCCGACGGCGACGCCGACGGTCGAGATCACCGAAATCAACGACAGGAAGGCCTGCTTGCGCCTGGCGACGAGATAGCGGAGGGCGAGGAAGAGTTCGAAGGGCATGGAAAGGGGCTCAGGGCTCAGGGCTCGAGGATCATGGCTCAGAGAGGATACTGCGCGGGGGATGGCAACGCTCATGCACCAGAGCGGGGCCATGGCGCGCGACGTGAGGAATCTCGAGGTCTTTCGGCAGGCTGACGCGTTGTTCTTTCGCGTGGTGGCCGTTTCTGCCACCATCGGCCGCCCGGGGCGTTTCAGCTTCTGCGATCAGCTGACGCGAGCGGCCCTCTCGGTGCCCGTCAACCTCGTGGAAGGCAGCCAGCGCTCCACGACGCGCGACTACGCGCGGTTCGTCGAAATCGCGGCCGGCTCCGCGGCCGAGACCGGCTATCTGTTGTCGGTCGCCTCGCGGCTGGCCCCACGAGACATGCCCATCAGCGCCCTGGCCGCCGAGTACGACGTGCTGGTTCGCCGCATCCACGTCCTCCACACACGACTGCGTGCGCTCGACACCGCCGCCCGCGTGCCCGGCCACGCCGCCACGGTCTCCGCCGGCCCTCCACCGCCGGCCGAGCCCTGAGCCCTGTGCCCTGAGCCGTGAGCCGTGAGCCTGCCTTCTGAGCCCTGAGCCCTGAGCCTTGAGCCTTGAGCCGTTCAGTCCTGCGCCACCCTGACGCTCAGCGCCGGGGACGCCTCCTCGAAGCGCGTGTTCGCGCC
>LNFM01010230.1_pt1 | contig 30720 bp, 32 predicted proteins | sample 596031 | NCBI WGS metagenome assembly LNFM01 (sample SAMN04254537, study PRJNA301005) | activated carbon metagenome | isolation source: dual media filters at the Ann Arbor, Michigan drinking water treatment plant | place: USA: Ann Arbor
CCGCGGTCGGCCTCGGCAAGTATGCGCACTCATATCCTCTGTCGCTATCCGGCGGCCAGCGGCAACGGGTGGCGCTGGCGCGGGCCTTTGCCATCGAGCCCGACGTCGTGCTGCTGGACGAACCGTTCAGCGCGCTCGACGAACTGACGGCGCGCAAATTGCGGCTGCAGTTGCAGGAGCTGTGGCTCGACCATGCGCCGAGCGGCATTCTGGTGACGCACAACACGCTGGAAGCGGCGTTTCTGGCCGATCGCGTTGTGGTGCTCGGCGGCAAGCCGGCGCGCGTCGAGAAGATCGTCAATGTCGCCGAAGCGCGACCGCGCAACGCCGAGAACTCGTTCTACTTCGACCTGCATCGCGACATTCTGGCGACGCTGGAGCGGCACGCCGGCTAGCGGATCGTCGCGCCAGGACTAGCCGACTTGCATCTAGCCGACTTGCATGTTGCGCGCCTCTAGCACCGGAGCCGGCAAGTCCGGTCCAAGCTGCTCGCCGTAGATGCCGCTGAACATCTCGGCCGCTTGGGCCAGCGCGGTCTTGTACTTCTCGCGTTCGGCGTCGGCCTCGACTTCCGCGGCCGTCTTTGGCGGCGTCGTGCCGGGTGCCGCGGCCTTGACGGCCTCGGCTCTGGCGGCCTCCGCCTTCTGCGCTGCGATCTGTGCGCTCTTGGCCAGCTTCTGGACCTCGGTCAGTTTCTTGTCGAGCTCCTGGTAGCCGCCGTCTTCCAGCGCCTGCCCGCCGATGAAAACGACCTGGCTGATGCCGAGCAGCCCGAGCATCTCCGGCGGTATCTTGAAGGCTTCGAGGCCGGTGGCACTGGCGGTGATCAGTGCGACTGCCACCACCAGGCTGAAGATCGCCATCTGGAAACGGTACGGGTCGAACTCCTTGGTATTGCTGTCGACGAACAGCTCGCTCCATTTCGCGTGGGTCTGCACATCCTTGCCGGCCGGCAGCCATCCCTTGCGGCGCAGCCACGCCCAGTTCTCGAGGCTGAGCCTGCGGCGCGCCACGTAAGCCATCTTGCCGCCGGCCGCGCCGACCGCGCTGATGCCCATCAGATAGAGAATGTCGGTCGACATGTTGGCCAGGAGACCGGTGCGCAACACGTGAAACAGCAGCAGCGCGAAGACGATGAAGGTGAAGGCGAAAATCTGCAGCTTGGCGATGCTGGCGCGGCCGTAAGGGTTCTTGGTCAACTCGACCGGATCGAGCGACGACCAGAATCTCGGCGCCTCGCCGATTTCGGTGCCGGGATCTGCCTCGCGTTCCTTTTTTTTGTACTGCCGGACGCTGGCGTACCAGGACGCCGCCGCGCTGCCCGGATAGATCAGGCCAACGACGATGACCGTGAACAGCAGCGGAAACCACAGACCGCTGACCGGCAACGTGCCCTTGAAAATCGGCTGGACACCGGTGGTCCCTTCAATGTTGGCGGTGACGGTGATCTCGGCGGTTTGCGCCGCCGGCCAGAGACAGGGCGGCGTCGGAATGTAAATCCCGATCACGGTTTGCGTGGCGTCGCTGCGGTCCGGCGCTTTCGACGCGGCCGGGTAGGTCAGCGGGGCGCCGGCTTCGGTTTGCGGGCAGCCGAGCCGGAAGCGATCCTTGCCCGACCAGGTCAAGGTGACGTTCACGTCGGTCAGCCGATTGGCGGGCTGCGGCATGCGGAAGTCGTTGACTGTTCCGCCGGCCAGCAATTCGGCGCGAAAGGCGCCCTGGAGCAGCGCGGCATTCTTGCGGGCTTCTGCTTCGGCAGCCTTCTCCTTGGCGCGTGCCGCTTCCTCAGCCTTCTTGGCGGCCTCGGCTTTCGCAGCCTCGGCCTTCTTCGCTTCTTCGGCTTTCGCGATGTCCGCTGCCGCGGGCGGTGTGGGCGCGCTACTGCCCTGCGCCTGTGCGGCGGCCGGGGTGATGGTCAGCAGGAAAATCAGTGCGAGCGGCCAGAGCCGGCGTCGGGCGTTGTCGTTCACGGCACCCCCCTATCGGGAGGTGGGCCGGTGCGGCGAACGAACCGCGCATACGTTGATGCGCACACGCGGTTCGCGCTCACGCCACAGCGAATCCGGACATCCTAGGACTGAAAAAAACCGCCCGCAACCCACAGGTGCGTTTTTATTTTCGGCTACCCCGCGATCGGGCGAGGTGGCCTAAGCGGCTTTCTTCCAGAGTTGCGTCGAGGCCAGCCGCGCGCCGTCGGCCAGCGACGCCAGCTTCATCCAGACGATCTTGGTGTCGACCTGAACGCGGCCGGCAAAGGTGCCGAAGCCGCAGTCGACGCCGGCGATGACATTCTCGCGGCCGACGGTGTTGGCGAAATTCAGGATGCGGTCGGCGACCACCTCCGGATGCTCGACGGTGTTGACCGTCGAGTCGATCACGCCCGGCACGATGATCTTGCCATCCGGAAGTTTGACGTCGCGCCAGATCTTCCATTCATGCTCGTGGCGGCCGTTGGCGGCCGGAAAAGACACCGCCATCGGCTTGGCGGTCAGCACGATATCGACGATGTCCTTGAGCGGCACGTCGGTGTGATGCGGCGCCATGGTCGAGCCCCAGCACACATGCATGCGCATGCGGTCGGCCGGAATGTCGGCGACCGCGTGGTTCAGCGCGGCGACGTTGACCTCGATGATCTTGCGGAATTCCGCCAGGCTTTTGTCGAGATAGACCATGTGGCGGAGCATCGCCAGGTCCGGGCAATCGAGTTGCAGAATAAAGCCGGCATCGACGATGGCCTTGTATTCGCGCTTCATCACATTGGCGAGCGCGAAGACATACGCCTCTTCGGTCTTGTAGTAATTGTTCTTGAGATAGCGCGCGATCTGTCCCGGCGAGGGCGAGGTCATGAACAATTCCTCGGCCTTGACGCCCTTCATCACGTCTTTCGACAGATCGATGTCGGCCTGCGCCGCCGCCCAATCCTTCCACGTCACCTCGCCGCTGCACGACGGCCGGTGCTGGAACGGCGACGCGAAATGCGTCAGCAGCGCCGCCAGTTCGGGAAACTCCGGCTCGCCGGTGCCCATCGGCGGCGCGCTTTCGCCTTCATAGCCGGTGAGCCGGTCGAGCACGTGCACCGTATAGTCGGTGCGGCCTTGTTCGCCGTCATTGACGATGTCGATGCCGGCTTCGATCTGCTTGCCGACGACGTATCGGGTCGCCTCGCGCACGGCCTCGGTGAGGGCGGCCTTGTGCTTGCCGCGCTCGTTCTGTTCGGCGATCAGCAGTTCGACCACCTTGGCGGTGCGGGGCAGGCTGCCGGTGTGGGTGGTGAGAATGCGGCTGGTGCTGCGCTTCATCCCATGGGTCCTTTTCTTGTTGTCGTTGATCAGAAGGCCTTCATCGTCTCGCGCACGTGCTCGACCTCCGGCGGGCTGGCGAAGAACGACCCGACCAGTCTGCGCCATTCCTGGAAGTCGGCGGATTCGCGGAAATCGACGGTGTGGTTTTCCAGCGTCGCCCAGCCGACGAACAGGCGGTAGCGCTGCGGCTTCTCGTGCGAGCGTTGCAGCGACAGGCTGGTGCAGCCCTTGGCGCGCTTGAACAGCGGGGCGGCGGCGGCGACGCCCTTTTCGAAGTCGGCTTCCATGCCGGGCTTGACGTCGATCTGCGCGATTTCGAGGATCATGCGGGAGGCTTCCTTGGTGTTTCCACGGGGCTGGTTTTTGTGCGCGGCATTATGGTCCGCCGCCGCCAGGGTGGAAAGGGCAGGGGTTCCGCGCCGCCAGGCCGGCATTCCGTAAGGTCATGCGGGACGGCGGTTCATCATGGATGCGCGGGTCAAGCCCGCGCATGACGCCGTCTGGGGCGGCAGTGGGACCAGACTCGCGCTTTGATCGCGGTCATTGCCGGGCTTGACCCGGCAATCCATGATGAATGTCAGCGCGTGATATCGCTATACAAGTCACGCCATTGTGGGTTTCCGGACTCGACCAACTGTAGCTTCCAGAGCCGCGGCCAGTGCTTGATGTTCTTTTCCCGCTGAATGGCTGCGTGCGGGGTATCGTAACGTTCGAAATGAACCAGCATCTTCAGCCCGTAGCGTTGCGTGAAGCCTTTGACCAACCCCTCGCGATGCTCATAGGCGCGTCGGACCAAATCGTTCGTAACGCCCACATAGAGCGTGCTCCGCGGCTGGTTCGTCAGGATGTAAACCCAATAGGCTGCCATTCTGGAGAGCCATCATGGATTGCCGGGTCAAGCCCGGCAATGACAGAAGAGGGCCCGGCAATGACCACAAACAAAGCTTGAGAAGCCGGCGCGCTACTCCGCGGCCTGCTGGTCGGCGGCGTCGAGAAAGCCGCCGGACTGGCGGTGCCACAGTGCGGCATAGGTGCCGCCAAGGCGCAGCAGGCTGTCATGCGAGCCTTGTTCGATGATGCGGCCCTGGTCCATGATCACCAGCCGGTCCATCCGCGCGATGGTCGACAGCCGGTGCGCGATGGCGATCACCGTCTTGCCATGCATCAGCGCGTCGAGGCTCGACTGGATCGCCGCCTCGACCTCGCTGTCGAGCGCCGAGGTGGCTTCGTCGAGCAGCAAAATCGGCGCGTCCTTGAGGATGACGCGGGTGATGGCGATGCGCTGGCGCTGGCCGCCCGACAATTTCACGCCGCGCTCGCCGACATGGGCGTCGTAGCCGCGGCGGCCGAGCTGGTCCTCAAGGTCGAGAATGAAGTCATGCGCATGCGCCATCTGCGCGGCGGCGATGATTTCCGCCTCGCTGGCGTCGGGCCGGCCGTAGCGGATATTGTCGCGGATCGAGCGATGCAAGAGCGACGTGTCCTGCGTCACCACCGACACCTGCGTGCGCAGGCTTTCCTGCGTGACGCCGGCGATGTCCTGGCCGTCGATCAGAATGCGGCCGCCCTCAAGTTCGAAGAAGCGCAGCAGCAGATTGACCATGGTCGATTTGCCGGCGCCGGAGCGGCCGACCAGCCCGATCTTCTCGCCAGGTTTGACGTCGAGCGTCAGCCCGTCGATCAGGCTGGTGGCGCGGCCGTAGCCGAACCGCACAGTGTCGAAGCGGATCTCGCCGCGCGTGACCTTCAGCGGTCTGGCGTCGGGCTTGTCGGTCAGCGTATGCGGGCGGGCGATGGTCTGCATGCCTTCCTGCACCACGCCGACATTTTCGAAGATGCTGGTGATCTGCCATGCCACCCAGCCCGAGGCGCTGACGATCTGCGTCGTCATCGGCAGCGCCATGGCGACCGTGCCGACGCCGATATGACCCTGCTGCCACAACACGATGGCGAAGGCGGCGGTGCCGGTGATCAGCATGGCGTTGAGCAGGATCAGCGTCAGCGAAAACAGCGTGTTCAGCCGCAGCTGCTCGTAGAAGCGCTCGGTGTGATGATCGATAGCGCCGCGCACATAGGCATCTTCGTCTTTGGCGCGGGCGAACAGCTTGACGGTCAGGATGTTGGTGTAGGAGTCGACGATGCGGCCGGTCACCATCGAGCGCGCTTCCGACATGATCTTGGAGCGGTCGCGCATGCGCGGCAGGAAATAGCGCAGCATGACGATGTAGCTGGCGAACCACAACAGGATCGGCAATGCCAGCCACGGATCGGCGGCGGCGAGCAGCAGCAGTGCGCTGGTGCCGTAGACGATGATGAACCACACCGCGGTCAGGAGCGCGATCAGGCTTTCGCGGATCGCCGGGCCCGTCTGCATCACCCGGGTGGCAATGCGGCCGGCGAAGTCGTTCTGGAAGAACGACCACGACTGCCGCACCACGTGCCAGTGGTTCTGCCATCGGATGCGGTTCGAGACGTTGGCGGCGATCGCCTGGTTCATCAGCAGATGCTGGGTCATATAGGCGGCCGGCCGCGCGATCACCATCACGGCGGCCATGCCGAGCAGCATCGGCCAGGCGTCGGTGAACACATCCTCGGGCGCCTTGGTCGTGACCAGCGTCACCACCTCACCGATGAACACCGGGATCAGCACATCGAGCAGCGCCACCACCAGACCGGCCGCGAACAACGCCCCGAACAGGCCCTTGGCCTGGCGCGCGAAGTGCCAATAGAACGCGATCAGTCCGGCCGGGGGCTCGGCGGCACCCGGGACGGCTGTGGGATTCAAGCGGCGTTCGAACCAGCGAAACATAAGGTACTCAAGACGCCGCGCGTCGATGGGCCGGGAAGTAATGCGATTATCGCCTACGGACGCTTCATGTCGAGACCGTGGCGCGGGACATCACGGTTCTGGCACAGGCCGGGCCGCCGCGCGCTGGGCGGCCTGGCGCAGGCAGGCCGGGCACAGGCAGTCCTCGGCCGGATCGCCGGTCATTGGACCGGGCATTGTACCAGGCATGGGCAGCCGCACCGGCTCGGCCGCGCACCAGCAGTCGCCGGACTGGCTGCAATCGAAGGCGGTGCCGCAGCGGGCGCAGGCGAGGCGGCGTAAGGTCGGAGCGGGCGCGGTCATACCGGGATGCCGATTGCGGGGGTACGGGCTCTGCTGTCACATTGCAGAACCGAATCGTCCCTAAAAGCAACCGCATGCCCACCGCGCCGCCGCTGGTTGAGTTCATCGGTATCACCGCTGCCGTGCTGACCACGCTGTGCTGGCTGCCGCAGGCGATCAAGGCGTTCCGCGAGAAGGAAACCCGCGCCATCTCGCTGCCGACCACGGCGACGCTGGCGCTCGGCATCGTGCTCTGGCTGGTCTACGGGCTGTCCATTGGCGACGGGCCGCTGATCGGCGCCAACGCCGTATCCCTCGGGCTGGTGCTGACGATCATGGCGATGAAGCTGCGTTACGGCTGATGCCACGGCGACGGTGACAAGGGCGCGGACTCCCAATAACACAGCACTGCCGCCCACCAGCCGCCAGAGAACACCCATGCCCGCAATGTCGCCTTACCTGCTGCCGATCGTCCTCCTGGTCGGCTCGAACCTGTTCATGACCGCTGCCTGGTACTGGCACCTGAAGTACAAGGAGGTCCCGATCCTGTCGGTGATCTTCATCAGTTGGGGCATCGCCTTCATCGAATACACGTTGGCGGTGCCAGCCAACCGGTACGGCCACGCCGTCTACAGCGCCGCCCAGCTCAAGACCATGCAGGAGGTCATCACCTTCGCGGTGTTTGCCGGCTTCTCCGTGGTCTACCTGAAGGAGCCGATCACCTGGAACCAGGGCGTCGGCTTCGGGCTGATCGCCGCCGGCGCGTTCTTCGTCTTTCACAAGTGGTGAAAGCTGCAGACAGACACCGAGACGTTCGTCCCCGCGGAAGCGGGGACCCAGACCTTGCCACATCAAAAGCATTGCTTCGGGCAAAGTCTGGATTCCCGCTTCTGCGGGATGAGCGGAGATTGTTACTTCGCCGGCGTGACGCGCAGGATGCGGCCGTTGCTGCTGTCGGTGAGCAGAAACAGCGCGCCGTCCGGTCCCTGACGCACATCGCGGATGCGTTCGCCGAGGCCCTGCAGCATCCGCTCTTCATCCACCGCCTTGTCGTTCTTGAGCGACACGCGTGACAGTAACTGCAATTTCAGGCCACCGTTGAAGACGCTGCCTTTCCAGGCCGGAAACAGGTCGCCGGTATAGAAAGTCATGCCGGACGGGGCGATCGACGGCGTCCAGTGAAACACCGGGTCTTGCATGCCGGGCGCCTGCGCCTTGCCGCTGCCGATCGGCGAGCCGCCGTAATTGACGCCGTGGCTGACGACAGGCCAGCCGTAGTTCTTGCCGCGCTCGACGATGTTGAGTTCGTCGCCGCCCTGCGCGCCATGCTCCTGCTCCCACAATTTGCCGTCGGCGGGGTTGAACGCCAGTCCCTGCGGATTGCGGTGGCCGTAAGACCAGATTTCCGGCAGCGCGCCGTCCTTGCCGACAAACGGGTTGTCCTTTGGAACGCTGCCGTCCGGCGCGATCCGCACGACCTTGCCGAGATGGTTGTCAAGCTTCTGCGCCATCTCGCGGTTGGTCGAGTGTTCGCCAAGCGCCACGAACAGGTTGCCGTCCTTGGCCTGCACGATGCGGGCGCCGTAATGCTGGCCGCGCGAGATCGCGCCCTGCTGGCGGAAAATGACCGAGACGTCGCTGAGGCGCGGCTTCTCGCCGGCGTCGAGTGTGGCGCGCGCCACCGCCGTGCGGCCGCCGCCTTCGATCGGTTCGGCATAAGTCAGGTAGAGCGCGCGGTTCTGCGCGAAGTTGCGGTCGAGCAGCACGTCGAGCAACCCGCCTTGGCTGCGCGCCAGCACCTTCGGCACGCCCTCGACCGGCGCTGACAGCGTGCCGTCACGGTCGACGATGCGCAGGCTGCCGACGCGTTCAGTGACCAACATGCGGCCGTCATCGAGGAACTGCAGCGCCCAGGGATTGGACAGGCCCTTGGCGATGGTTTCGATCCGCAGCGGGCCGGCCGATGAGGGATAAGTCTGCTGCGCCACGGCGGGCGTGAGCAGCGTGGCAAGGCCGAGACCGGCGGCAAGGGCAAACGAGGGGATGATGTGTTTCATGCCGCCATTGTGCCCGCAATCGCGGCACGAATGCGAACGGCGATGATGCAATCGCTGGAATGTGATCAAAGGCCGCAGCGGCGGCCGGCGATCAGCGCAGCCGCTTGCGGCGGTGCGGCAGCGTCAGCATGGTCAGGCCGCCCATGACGGCAAAGGCCAGACCGAGCACCAGCGCCAGCGCAAAGACGCTGCCCTCGTTGTCGATGATCCGAGTGGCCGCCATATTGGCACGGGCGATCTCGATCGACACGATGAAAACGGCGACAAATGTGCAGAGCGCCAGACCCAGCGTCGTGACGGCCTGCGCGACGGCCACGGTGCGTCGCTCATCACCGAGCTTGCGGTCCAGGGAGGGCGCGAAACCAGCGTCTGGTGCTTTCATGACGGAACCCGCTATCGACAACGGACTTCTGAGGATGCCCGGATAACGCAGGAAGCCGGCAAAGGTTCGGCCCGATTTTGGCGATTCCGGTCGCCAAGCAGGCCGTTTTCGTGACGTTTTGGTTAATAGAAGGTTACGCGCCGGCCTGGCGCCTAATGCGCCGCTGCCAGTTGTGCGGCCTCCCAGTCCATCGTCACGTAGCCCGGCTCGGCGGCGACCCGTCCGAGCCAGTCGCGGGTGGCCGGAAAGCGCGAGAGGTCGAAGTCGCACTGATCGGCCACGTGCGTGTAGGCATAGAGCGCAATGTCGGCGATGGTGAAACGGTTGGCGACAAAGAAATTGTGCTTGGTGAGGTGCGTCTCCATCACCGACAGCGCGCGGTAGCCGTTTTCCATCCAGTCTTCGAGCGCGTGGCTTTGCAGGTCGCGGCCGCCCTTGATCAAGGCAAGCCAGAAATAAGCATTGCCGATATTGGGCTCCAGGCTGTGCTGCTCGAAGAACATCCATTGCAGCGCCTCGGCGCGTTCGATGCGGTCTTCCGGCGCCAGCGTGGTGCCGCCGGCGACGTACCAGAGGATGGCGTTGGACTCCGCCAGATGGCGGTCGGGCGCGACCTCCAGCAGCGGCACCTGGCCGTTCGGATTGCGGGCGAGAAATTCCGGCGTGCGGCTCTGGCCTTGCAGGATGTCGACCTCGACCAGCCTGTACGGGATGCCGAGCCGGGCCAGCGCGAGGCGGACCTTATAGCTGTTGCCGGATCGCTGCATCGAATAGAGCGTGTACATACTGTTCTTCATCCCCTGGCGGCTCTTGAGCGACCGCGCGCGGAACTGGCCGGTAAAGTCCGGCAATTGCGTGACCGGCACAAGGCTCCGTGCGATCAAAAAATAAAACAGGCGGCGGCGTCCCGTCAGGCGAACGCACGCACCATGGAAGCATTCCAGCTCGAAATGCTATTCCGCCGTCACCCGACGCTCCGGGGCGTACGCGGGTAGCGCATCGTCATCGGCCGGCACTCGGCCACAAAGCGGCCAGCAGTTCAGCCATGGTCAACCGGGCAGGCGGCCGGGCAGGATGTCGATGGCGCTGCGCAGCAAAACACCCAAGGCTTGACACCCAAGGCTTGCGATGCGCGCCCTCCCAGGCTCCCGGATTTCCGATCGTCAAACATCCCGTCGGGTAGGGCAAGCGGTGCCGCAAGTCCGCCGGCTTTACGGCAACAGTGCAACTTTTCTGGGTCGACTGCGTTGTGGCCTCAGCTAAAGACCGCAAGGAGGAGCTGATGCATTCGGTGATTTACATCATCGGACTGATCGTCGTGATCATGTTCATTTTGAGTTTCTTGGGACTTCGGTGAGGAGATAAGCATGACCGACACAACAACTGTGGTTGCCATTCCAACGGATCAACCAACAACAAACTTTGACTGGGGCGCGATCGTCGGGGGAGCGTTGCTTGCCTCCATTCTGGGGCTCGTGCTGCTTTCGTTCGGTGCTGCCGCGGGCTTTGCGTCGTTCTCGCCCTATAGCTGGAACAATCCGTCCGCGACCACGCTCTCGATCATCGGCGTGGCGTGGTTTTCGCTTGTCATGATGGGCACCGCTATTGTCGGCGGATATTTCACCGGCCGGTTCCGCCGTCGTTCGGGCGCCGTTCCGCTGGAAGAGCGCGAGGCTCGTGACGGTGCTCATGGCCTGCTGATGTGGGCGATGAGCTTTGTGTTCGGCGTCGCTATTGCCTATGCGGTGGCGTCGGGTGCGGCGCAGACCGCCGGTTCGGTGGCAGGCGGCGCGGCTGCGGTCGCGGCGCAGAGCGTGCCGGCGGATCGTGCCTCGAGCATTGTCAGCAACATGATGCGCCCGGCCGGCACCGAGCCGGCGCAGGTCGAGAACCCGCAGGCCGAAGTGGGCCGGGTTCTGAGCACCAGCGCGCTGCGCGGCACGATTACCGAAGAGGACCGCAATTACGTGGCCCGGATCGTCGCGGCCGAGGCGAAAATTCCGCCCGACGAAGCCCGCAAGCGCGTCGATGCGACCATCGAGCAGGCCAAGGCGGCGGCGGAAGCCGCGCGCAAGGCGGCCGCGTGGCTCGCCTTCCTGATCGGCGCCGTGTCGGTGCTGGCCGCCGGTGGCGCCTTTGCCGGTGCGCGGTACGGCGGCCACGAGCGTGAAGAAAACATCTGGCGGCGGTAACGTCGCGCGATGAAGGAAAAGGCCCGGCATGTTGCCGGGCCTTTTTTTATGCGCTGATGTAAGGCCGCGGCCCCCAGGACTGTGCCCGTCACCGCAGGCGAGATCGCTTCCGCTTCCGTCCACCGATTGTCGGAACATCGGTGCGTTGCGCGCCGTTCGGCTCACACGTTCTCACGCACGCTGTCAGCGATGGAGCCGCACCGATGTTTCTTCGCGTCGATAAATTGCAGATCGAATTGCCCGTGCCCGCCGCCCAGGATCCCAATGCCGCCGCTGCCTTGCAGGAACTGCTCGGCGGCAAATACGGTGAGATGTCCACGCTCAACAACTACCTGTTCCAGAGCTTCAACTTTCGCAGCAAGGACAAGCTCAAGCCGTTTTATTCGCTGGTCGCCGCCATCACCGCGGAAGAGCTTGGCCGTGTCGAGCTTGTCAGCAACGGCGTCGCCATGCTCAACAACGGCCCCGATGACGACAGCGACGAGGACGAGGGCGGCGATATTTCCGATGCGCCCTACGAGGACATGAAGGACATCCGTCTTGCCGCGGCCTTCCTGTCGAACGGCGGCGGCGCAACGCCCGTGAACAGCAACGGTGTGTCGTGGAGCAACGACTGCGTCACCACCACCGGTAATGTCATCGTCGATCTGCTGCACAACTTTCATCTCGAATGCGGCGCGCGGCTGCACAAGCTGCGAGTCTATTCGACGCTGTCGGATCCGACCGGCCGCGAAGTCTGCGGCTATCTGCTGGTGCGCGGCTCGGTCCACGCCCATGCCTATGCGCTGGCGCTGAAGAAGCTCACCGGCGTCGATATCGACAAGATGCTGCCGACGCCGAACATCAATCTCGACCAGATTCCGGAATGCGCCAAGTACCTTGCGGAAGGCTCGCACCGGCGGCTGTACACTTTCAGCCCCGACGACTTCACCGAAATCAAGGGCATCTGGGAGGGCGAGAAGACGTTGCCCGGCGATCCGAAAGGCGCGCTGGAAGTCGTCGAAGGCATGCCGGACGGCGGCAAGATCCACCAACTGACGGGCATCCCCTCCGCCTTCACGCCGGATTATGCGCCCGAAGAGATGTTCGAGATCGCGCCAGGCTCTACAAGAAATCGCGGTAATGCCTAGACGCCGCCGCCGAGACGCGGCGGCGTCTCCCCGGTCTGCGGATAATAGGACGCCGGCCGCTTTTCGACCTTGATCTTGAGCGCAGTCGCGCGCCGCTTGATCGCATCCAGCGAACGCTTCATCTTGGCCGCGATCAATAAGCGCGACACCTTGGCTGCCGCCAGCCGGCGCAATTCCGCGTCGTCGGCTTCTGTCCAGCCCTGCTTCCTGTTGAACATGTTATTCACCTGCATTTATCCGGCGCAGGGCGTCATCGCCCGGCCGGCCGAACCAAGCTACGCCCTGATTTCGTCCGGCGTTACGTCATAAGTTAATGCGCGCCTGCTTATCTTCGGCGCTTACTGTGCCTCAAAAGGGAGCGTACAGCATGGCTGACAACGATCTGGCCCAGACGGCCTATTGGCTTTCCTGGAAGGAATTCAACCGCACGCCCGGCATGCCCGACGAGAAGCGTGCAATCTCGCAGCAGTTGCGCGCGCTGATCCGGAGCGAGATGGACCGGGGCGAGCGTCACGCCGACAAGATCGCCGCTTTCGCGCTCGGCGCGCTGCGCCAGCAGGTGCAACGCGAACAGTCGCAGGCGCGCGTCGGTTCGGGCGCGCCGTCCGCGGCTTAACGTTTGATGAGATGCAGGTAAGCCGGGTCGAAATCGCCGGCGGCCTGGAGGCCCGGCCAGTCGAGAACTGTGAGCAATCCCGGCTCCCATGTGATCAGCCCGGCCCGCCGCAGCTGGCGCAAGGTGCGGTTGATGTGAACGAGGCTGAGGCCCAGCGCATCCGCCAGATCCTGCTGGGTCAGCGGCAACCTGAATTTCATGTCGTCATCGATCAGACCGACCGACAGGCCGCGCGCCACCAGTTCGCAAAGAAGATGCGCCATCGCCACGATGGCGGTACGGCCGCCGATGTTGCCGATCCACTGCCTGAAGATCGCGGAGTCGATCAGCGTCTCGCGCCACATCACCGATGCCAGGTGAAACGAACGCTCGAAGACGTGGTGAAGGTCCTCGTGCGGAATCAGGCCGACCGTCGCCGGACCGATGGCGGCGACGCTGTGGTCCATGGTGCGCAGAAACACGCTTTGCAGATCGGGGATATCGCCAGGCAGATGGAACGACATGATCTGCCGCGCGCCGCTGGCGACGACGTCGTAGCGGCACAACATGCCCGAAATCAGCAGTGCCGAAAACTGCGGCTTGTCGCCGGCCACCACCAGATTGTCGCCAGGTCCGAGATGCTTGGTCGCGATGCGCAGCTTGCGGAGCAAGGCCTTGTCATCGTCCGGCACCGTGGCGATGGCTTCGAGCTTGCGGAAAAGCGGCGCGGCCAGATCTTGCGGGGACATGGAGCCTCGAGTGGTTCCCGCGACAACGCGCCGTGACGGCAGGTGTTCCACCGGGTTCCGCTGCCGGGCGGCCAGCAAAAAGCCCCGGAACATTTTCCGGGGCTTTGAAGCATCAACGCGGCGGCGCGGTCACCATTTCTGGGTGCCATACCAGTCGTCGACGTCCTTTTTCACCTGGTCCTTGGCGATGCCGTAGCGCTCCTGGATCTTGCCTTCGAGCTGGTCGCGGCGGCCATTGATCTTGTCGAGATCATCATCAGTGAGATCGCCCCACTTTTCCTTGATCTTGCCTTTGACCTGCTTCCAGTTTCCTTCAACGCGGTTCCAGTCCATGGGAAATCTCCTTGTTGGGTGCCCGGGTAATGCGCCGGCTGACAAGTTGTTCCTGCGGTAAAAGCTGAACGCCCTGCACCGCAGCCGGCATGCGGAATTTCAAGCGCCTGTCCTCGTTTGCGGCGCGCGCGAAATGCCGCAACGGCTGTTGGGGTCGATGCGGGAACGCATGCGGGCACAGCCTGTTGGACTCACAAATCGCTGGCGCGCCGCAGAGCGACGGGCCAGCATCCGCGCCGGACAGCTCCGGCATGTCCCTCACTGGAGTTCAACGTCATGAAGCAACTCGCCATACTTCTGCTCGGTACATCGCTGGTAGCGACGCCGGCGCTCGCGCAGACGAGCAACCAGATCCAGAACCAGAACGCCGTGCCGAACGCGGCCGCCCAGCAAGGCGCCAATACCGGGATGCAGCAACGGGCCAACGCGGGCGCGGTCAGCGCCAACTACATCACGCAGAACGACCCGAACCTCTGGCGCGCCAGCCAGTTGAACGGCATCAACATCTACAACGACCGCGACGAGCAGATCGGTTCGATCGACGAGGTTCTCATCGATCGCAACGGCGACGTGAAGGCAGTGGTGATCGGCGTCGGCGGCTTCCTCGGTATCGGCCAGCGCAATGTCGCCGTGCCATTCGAGCGTCTGCAGTGGCAGGTTCGGGCGGATGCTTCCGCGGATGCCGGCTATGGCACGTCGGTGCCGGGCCGCCCGGGCATGACAGGAGCCGCAACCACCACCGGCGCAGGCGCCGCGACGGGCGCAGTTCCCGCTACGGGGACGACACCGGCGACGGGCGCGGGCGCGCCGGCGACCGGTCCCGGCACCGCGCGGCCGACCGACATGGCCAACCGCACGGGCGCCGAGAACCGCGACGCACCGCGCCGCGCGATACTGGCCAATGCGACAAAGGAAGAACTCGAGAACGCGCCCGAGTTCGAATACGCCAACTGATGCGCATCGGGCGCAGGCGTCGCGTCTGCGCCCGCCGCGCAGTGGCGTCGCCCGCTCGTGCGCGAAGCGTATGCAACTTCGGTGTTCCCGAATGAGCTCCGGAACGAAGGGCTGCTGTCATGCATTGGGTCGCTGTCGGGGGACACCCAAGGAGTGTGTGAAATGTTGAAAACCTTGCTGATCGCCTCTGCTTTCGTTGCCAGCGGCGCGATCTCTGCCTCCGCTCAGTCGAACACCGCGCCACCGAACGCCGGTGCGGCGGCCGGTGCGAATGTGTCTGCTGCGACGCACTGCCGTAATGCACAGGGCCAGGTGCAGATGAAAACCGCGGCCCAGGCCGGCGGCACGTCGGCCAACGGTTCCGCCACGACCGGCGCGGGCACGCGGCCCTCGGAGGGCACCGCAACGACGGGCACCGGCGCTGCCGGCGCCGGCATGAGCGGGCCGCCGGCACGGCGGCCAATCTGCCGAACTGCTAAGGCGTTTGCATCCGCCATGGTGCGTTGCATCTGCGCGCCGGAGCCCGCCTTCCCAGGAAGGCGGGCTTTTTCTGCGCTGGGCGGTTCATGCCTCTTTCTGTATCGCGCGATACGCAGCGGTGCGAGAAGCTACTGCTCCCCCGCCACCCGTCTTAGATACGCCCCATACCCCGACTTTCCGTACCGCTCCGCCGCTTTCATGAGGCGGGCGCGATCGATGAAGCCCTTCCGGTAAGCGATCTCCTCCGGGCACGAGATTTTTAGCCCCTGACGGCGCTCGAGGATTTCGACGAAACTGCCCGCTTCAAGCAGGCTGTCGTGCGTGCCGGTATCGAGCCAGGCAAAACCGCGCCCCATGATCGCAACGTCGAGCTGGCCGCGTTCCATGTAGATTCGGTTGACGTCGGTGATCTCGAGTTCGCCGCGCGCCGACGGCTTGATCGACGCGGCGATGTCGAGCACGTCGTTGTCGTAAAAATACAATCCCGTTACGGCGAGGTTTGAGCGCGGCGCCGCCGGCTTCTCCTCGATGGACACGGCACGTCCGGACCCGTCGATTTCCACGACGCCGTAACGCTGCGCGTCGGCGACCATGTAGCCGAACACCGTGGCGCCGGAAGGCCTCGCCTGCGCGGCGGCCAGAAGCTCGGGCAGGCCGTGCCCATAATAGATGTTGTCGCCGAGGATCATGGCAACGCGATCGTCCCGCACGAAGTCCCGGCCGATAATAAAGGCTTCAGCCAGTCCGTTGGGCTGCGGCTGCTCCGCGTAGGACAGTTTCACGCCGAAGCTGCCGCCGTCGCCGAGCAGGCGCTTGAAGGCATCGCCATCGTGCGGCGTGGTGATGATCAGGATATCGCGGATGCCCGCGAGCATCAGCGTGCTCAGCGGATAATAGATCATCGGCTTGTCGTAGACCGGCAGCAGTTGCTTCGACTGTACCAGCGTCAGCGGGTAGAGCCGCGTGCCAGATCCGCCGGCCAGGATGATTCCCTTCACGATAGCCCTTCCGCTTTTCTCTGTGCGCCGCCGGTGTCGAACAGGCTGTCGATGGCCTCGCGCATCCGCTCCGGCCACGGCTTTGCCCGGAAGCCAAATGTGCGCGCGAACAGCCCGGAGTCCAGCGCCGAATTGGCCGGCCGCCGCGCCGGCGTCGGATAGTCGGCCGTGGTGATGGCATCGACCGGCGGCCGCTTGTGCGTCCGCTGGGCCTGATAGTCGACGATTGCTTCGGCGAAGCCGTGCCAGGTCGTGACCCCTGAGCCGGCGAAATGAAAGACGCCGCGCGCGGCTTGGCCCGCGATCAGGGCATGGTTCACGGCCAGAATGGCTTCGGCAATGTCGGCCGTCGATGTCGGACAGCCGTGCTGGTCGGCGACCACCCGCAGCCGGGCCTGGCTTGCCGCCAGCCGCAGCATGGTCTTGAGGAAGTTGTTGCCATACGGCCCGTAAACCCAGGCGGTACGCAGAATGACGGCGTTCGGGCCGGCGGCGCGGACCTGAACTTCTCCCCCGGCCTTGCTGCGTCCGTAGACGCCGAGCGGGGCGAGGGGGTCGGTTTCGACATAAGCCCCGGTCTTGCTGCCGTCGAAGACGTAGTCGGTCGACAGATGCAGCACCGGCACGTTGGCCGCGGCTGCCGCCCGCGCCACGTTACCGGCACCCGCGGCATTGACGGCGGTGGCGGCGCTGTCGTCTCCCTCCGCCCGGTCAACGGCCGTATAGGCCGCTGCATTGACGATCAGGCGGGGTTTGGCGTCCGCCACCGCCGCCTCGACGGCCTGGGGCGATGTAATATCGGCGGTTTCGCGTGTGACCCCGCGGAGGCTGACGCCGCGGGCCTGCGCCAGCGCTGTGAGTTCGCGCCCGACCTGGCCGGCCGCGCCAAAGAGGAGGATCGGCCCGTTCATGGCCCCCGGACCTGTCCGAGCCGCTCGCCGGCGTAAGCGCCCGAACGTATCGGCTCCCACCAGTCGCGATTGTTGAGATACCAGCGCACCGTCTTGCGCAGGCCGGATGCGAACGTCTCGACCGGCTTCCATCCCAGTTCGCGTTCGATCTTCCCGGCGTCGATGGCATAGCGGTGGTCGTGGCCCGGCCGGTCGGTGACGAAGTGTATCAACCGGTCGCGGGGACCGATCGCTGCGTCAGGTGCCATGTCGTCGATCAGCGCACAGATACCGCGAACCACATCGATGTTCGACTTCTCGTTCCAGCCGCCGACATTGTAGCTTTCGCCGGCCATGCCGGACTGCGCGATCAGCACCAGCGCCCGGGCGTGGTCCTCGACATAAAGCCAATCCCGCACATTTTTGCCGTTGCCGTAAACCGGAATCGGCTTTCCTTCCAGCGCGTTGAGGATGACCAACGGAATGAGCTTTTCCGGGAAGTGATAGGGGCCGTAATTGTTCGAGCAGTTCGAGAGCACCACCGGCAGCCCGAATGTGTGGTGCCATGCCCGCACCAGATGGTCGGCGCTGGCCTTGGAGGCCGAGTAGGGAGATCGCGGCTGGTACGGACTGGTTTCCAGAAACAAGCCTTCGCTCTCCAGCGAGCCGAATACCTCGTCGGTTGAAATGTGGTGAAAGCGGAAACTCCCTCTCGCCTCACCCAGACTGTTCCAATAGCGGCGCGCCGCTTCGAGCAGAACGTAGGTGCCGACGATATTCGTCTGGATGAATGGAGCGGGTCCGTCGATTGAACGATCGACATGACTCTCGGCGGCCAGATGCATGACGATGTCGGGACGGAAGCTGTCGTAAATCCGGTTCACGGCCCCGGCGTCGCAGATATCGGCGCGCTCGAATGAAAAGCGCGGATCGGAAGCGATCGGTGCCAGATTGGCGAGATTGCCGGCATAGGTCAGCTTGTCGAGCACGCAGACCCGATGTCGCGTGCTTTCGATCAAATGGCGCGCGACCGCGGAGCCGATGAAGCCGGCCCCTCCCGTCACCAGAAAGCGAAGGCTGTCGCTCATGATCCGAACGCGAATGGAGATGTAAAGTCACGCAGGTACGGCAAGCTCGCGTCCTTGTCCGAGACGTGAACATCCGCCGCTGCGACCGGCCAGTCGATGGCCAGGTCCGGATCGTCCCAGCGCAGGCCGCCTTCGCAGTCGCGGGCGTAATAGCCGTCGACCTTATAGGCGACCACCGTGTCCGGTGCGAGGGTGCAGAAGGCATGGGCGAAGCCCGCGGGGACAAAAATCTGCTGGCCTTCCTCGGCCGACAGCGTTGTGGCGCACCAGCGGCCGTAAGTGGGGCTGCCCCGGCGCAAATCGACGGCCACGTCGTAGACGGCGCCCTGCAGCACGCGGACGAGCTTGGCCTGGGTGTGCGGCGCGGACTGGAAATGCAGGACTGGTTATCCTGGACGAAGGTGCAGTCAATGCCGGCTTCGGCGAACGAGCGCCGATTGTAGGTTTCCACAAAATGACCGCGCTGGTCGTCGTGCTTCTGGGGCGTCAAAAGCATGAGCCCCGGTACTGAAAGAGCCAATTTTTTCATGGTTTTGAGCGCTGCTGTTTGCATGCAGATAAACGATGAGGACCAACATCAAAGCGGGTTGTCAAATGCCGTCGCTATGCAAGCAGCAGGAGCGAGAGGGTCGCCCGCACCGCAGGATTAGCGTCATTCACCTCCTAGTGAATGGAAGTAGGTTGTATTTTTAAAAAATATAACTTTAAATAGAAGTTCCAGTACTCCACTCGGGGGAGTGTGTCATGGCATTAATGCCGCAGGAGACGGCTCAATATCTGGCAAGCCTCACCTTAGAAATGACCGTGATGGCCGACAGCGCCGGTTTCGAGGTTTTGGCTCACCTATACCGGATGGCGCAAATAGAAGCCGAACTCCAAGCCCGTCCACCTTTGTTTATGCTAGGTCCAGAACGGAAAGCGCGTGCGCCGTCAGAGATGGCCACTGCGTAGTCCGCGCACTTGCTACCTTAGACCGCAGGACGACATCTGCGATGTTCGCTGAGCAAGCTGCGCGTCGCGACAAGCTTGACCTTCTAACGCTGCTGGTGCGTTCGTTTGTCGCAACGCACGAATGTCGGAACGCATTTTACGTCCGGACGTTGGATATGGAGAAGCAATCGGATTCTCCATGATTTGGCCGGCACGATGCGCGCAACAGCGTCGCGCGCCGGACTGGTCGCCTATCAGTGCACGGCGTGCCACCGCTTGGCGTGGCGCGATATTCCGTCCCTGCCGGCCTACCGGCTGCCGCCGCTGTCGCGTTACGCGCAGGCGGCCCCGGCGCCAGTCAAAGCTGCGCGCGAGTAGACGTCGTGAGCGAGGCGTCCGACAACCGGAATCAGATTCGCCGGCGCGTCAGCATTCCGGGCTGGCTTGAAACTCCGGCAGGCAAATGCATCCCCATCACGCTGGCGGACGTTTCGGAAGAGGGCGCGCAGCTTTGCATCAGCCCCGACTTTGCCCTGCCGGCCCATTTCATCGTGCTGCTCACCCGCGACGGCCGGGTCAAACGCGGCTGCCGCATCCTCTGGCAGAAGGGCGATCGCATCGGCGTGCGCTTCTTCCGGCTCCCGGCCGACGCCGCCTGATCGTTAGACCTGCTCGGCGTTGAGGTAGGCCAGCCGCGCGCCGCAGAAGGCGCAGACCAGGCCGAGGCCCAGCGCGGCCAAGCCGGCCAGCACGTCGACCGTGCCGCCGACATTGCCGCTCTTGCTCATGACGCCACCGGCCGTCGCCGCCGCGAACACCACGGCGATGAGAAATCGTTGCGCCAGCTTCGACACGAACGCGCGCTCGCGGGCGGCTGCGATCAGATAGATGCCGGCGCCAAGACCGCCGACAAAACCTGCGGCCGCGATCGCCCACCAGGCCAGCGCCGAGACGAATTGCTGCGGTTGTCCGGCGCCACTGCCGCGCAGTACCGCGTCCAGACCGGCGCCCAGCACGGTCAGAATGATATGCATCACCAGCGCGGCAAAAACACCGCAGGCGATGGCCGCGGCGTAGTGCAGGCGGCGGGGAGGGTCGTTGTCCAAGGCCAGGTTCCGAATGGCGCCAAGGACGGCGCCGCGCCGCAACGTAGCCGATTGCCGTTTCGAGGGCGAATGCGGCGTCCGGCTTAAGGCCGGGCCGATCGCAACAACTCGTGGAATTCGCGCTCCAGCGCCTCAAGCGCGGCGCGCCGCGCCGGCGTCATCAGCGGGAGCGGGGCATCAACGGGATGATCTTGCGCACCCGGCAGGGCGGCCGGGTTTGACCGATAGTCGCCCGTTTCCAAGTTCATCGTTTCCCCCGGTAGTGACTGCGAATCGCCAAGCGGTATCTGAGTCGGGCTGTCACCCGAATCTGTGGATAACTCCGGCCAAGAATTCACCGGGCGGTGTTGCATTTCGGCGACAGGCTGCGGCGACAAGGCTGAACCGGGCCGGCGGCGTCGCGTTAGTCTGGGCGCGGGAGAGTGGGCGAGGGGCCGTCGTGGCAAGCGAGCAAGGCATCGTCGAAACCGACATTCCGGCCCGGCTTGACCGGCTGCCGTGGGGCCGCTTCCACACGCTGGTGGTGGCGGCGCTCGGCATCACCTGGATTCTCGACGGCCTCGAAGTGACGCTGGCGGGGTCGCTGGCCGGCGCGCTCAAGGACAGTCCGGTCCTTCAATTCAGCAACACTGATGTCGGCATCGCCGCCAGCGCCTATCTGGCGGGCGCCGTGCTGGGCGCGCTGTTCTTCGGCTGGCTCACCGACCGCCTCGGCCGCCGCAAATTGTTCTTCATCACGCTGACCGTCTACCTGATCGCCACCGGGCTGACGGCGTTCTCCTGGAATCTCTGGAGCTTTGCGCTGTTTCGCTTTCTCACCGGCGCCGGCATCGGCGGCGAATACGCCGCCATCAACTCGACCATTCAGGAGCTGATCCCGGCGCGGGTGCGCGGCTGGTGCGATCTGGTCATCAACGGCAGCTTCTGGATCGGCGCGGCACTCGGCGCCGCCGGATCGATCGTGCTGCTCGACCCGGCCGTGATCGATCCGGAATATGGCTGGCGCCTCGCCTTCCTGCTCGGCTCGATGCTGTCGCTGGTGATCTTCTTCATGCGGCTGTGGATTCCGGAAAGCCCGCGCTGGCTGATGACCCATGGCCGCGCCGACGAAGCCGAGCGCGTCGTCGCCGGCATCGAGGCGCGCTTCACGGCGCTGCCGCCGGCGGAAGACCTGCCACGGGTGCGGCTGCAGATGCGCACCTCGACGCCGCTGCGCGAGGTCGCGCACACTTTGTTCAAGCGCTACCGCCAGCGCAGCCTGGTCGGGCTGGCGCTGATGACGTCGCAGGCGTTCTTCTACAACGCCATCTTCTTCACCTATGCGCTGATCCTGACCGACTTCTACGGCGTGCCGTCGCACCATGTCGGCTGGTACATCCTGCCGTTCGCGCTCGGCAATTTTCTCGGCCCCTTGCTGCTGGGCCGGCTGTTCGACACGCTGGGCCGCCGCCCTATGATCGCCTTCACCTACATCATGTCTGGCGTGCTGCTGGCGGCGACCGGCTATCTGTTCATGCACAATCTGATCGACGCGCAGACGCAGACGATCTGCTGGATGGTGATCTTCTTCTTCGCTTCGGCGGCGGCGAGTTCGGCCTATCTGACGGTCAGCGAGACCTTCCCGCTCGAGATCAGGGCGCTGGCGATTGCGTTCTTCTATGCCATCGGGACGGGCATCGGCGGCGTGGTCGGGCCGTGGCTGTTCGGCGCCCTGATCGACACCGGCTCGCGCGTCAGCGTCTTCGGTGGCTATGCCCTGGGCGCGGTGCTGATGATCGCCGGCGGCCTGATCGCCTGGCGCTGGGCCATCGCGGCCGAGCGCAAGCCGCTGGAAACCGTGGCCCGGCCGCTGACATTCCTGGATTGAGCAGCCTTAACGGCATTTGCGCCGTATTTGGTGCGTTAAAGCTTTGACGGCGGGCGCTTCGGCCTGTACCGGAAGCGCATGGCTCCTCCTCCTCTTTTACAGCTTAAAGATATCGCGCTCACCTTTGGCGGCACGCCGCTTCTGACCAGCGCCGAACTGTCGGTCTCGACCGGCGAACGGGTGTCGCTGATCGGCCGCAACGGCTCCGGCAAATCGACGCTGCTGAAGATCGCCGCCGGGCTGGTCGAGCCCGACCGCGGCACCATTTTCGTGCAGCCGGGCGCTGTCGTGCGCTATTTGCAGCAGGAACCGGATTTCTCCGGCTTCGACACCACGCTGGCTTATGTCGAATCCGGGCTGAAGCCGAACGACGATCCCTATATCGCCCGTCATCTCGTCGAAGAGCTGGGGCTGACCGGCGAGGAAGACCCGGCGCATCTGTCCGGCGGTGAATCGCGCCGCGCCTCGCTGGCGCGCGCCCTGGCACCGTCGCCCGACATTCTGCTGCTCGACGAGCCGACCAACCATCTCGACCTCACCACCATCGAGTGGCTGGAGCGCGATCTCGATTCCCGCCGCACCGCCATGGTCATCATCAGCCACGACCGGCGCTTCCTGTCGACGCTGTCGCGCCAGACCGTGTGGCTCGATCGCGGCACCACGCGCCGCATCGAGCGCGGCTTCGAGCATTTCGAGGAATGGCGGGACATGCTGCTGGCCGAGGAAGAGCGCGAGCAGCACAAGCTTGACCGCAAGATCGTCGCCGAAGAGCACTGGATGCGCTACGGCGTTTCCGGCCGCCGCAAGCGCAACATGCGCCGCGTCGGCGCCCTCCAGGCCCTGCGCGAGAGCCGCCGCACCTATCGCGGCGCCGCCGGCGACGCCACCATTACCGCCGGCGCCGCGGCGCCATCGGGCGTGCTGGTGATCGAGGCCAAGGACATTTCCAAGCGCTACGGCGACCGCGCCATTGTCAGCGACTTCTCGATCCGCATCCAGCGCGGCGACCGCATCGGCATTGTCGGGCCAAATGGCACCGGCAAGACCACGCTGATCAACCTGCTGACCGGCGTGTCGGAGCCCGACAGCGGCACGGTCCGGCTCGGCTCGACGCTGGCGGTGGCGACCCTCAACCAGCACCGCGACAGTCTCGATCCCAACGTCACGGTCAAGGACGCGCTGACCGGCGGCGACGGCGACACGGTGATGGTCAACGGCCAGCCCAAGCACGTCATCGGCTACATGAAGGACTTCCTGTTCTCCGCCGAGCAGGCCCGCACCCCGCTCGGCAAGCTGTCCGGCGGCGAGCGCGGCCGCCTGATGCTGGCGCAGGCGCTGGCCAAGCCCTCGAACCTTCTGGTGCTCGACGAGCCGACCAACGATCTCGACATGGAAACCCTCGACGTGCTCGAGGACATGCTCGGCGACTATCCCGGCACGGTGCTTCTGATCAGCCATGACCGCGACTTCCTCGACCGGCTGGTCAGCGGCGTCATCGTGCCGGAAGGCGATGGGCGCTGGACCGAGTACGCCGGCGGCTATTCCGACATGCTGGTGCAGCGCGGCGCCGATCTGGTCCGCGAGGGCAAGGCGATTGCGCCGAAGGCGGAGAAGGCGCCGGCCGCGAACAAGCCGCCGGTCGCCAAGCGCAAGCTCGCCTTCAAGGAGAAGCACGCGCTGGAGACGCTGCCGAAGACCATCGCCACGCTGAACAAGAAGGCGGCGGATCTGCAGGCCAAGCTCAGCGATCCGCAGTTCTATATCCGCGACCGCGCGGGCTTCGAGAAGGTCACCACGGATCTCGCCGAGACCCAGCGCAAGATCGCCTCGGCCGAGGAGCAGTGGCTGGAGCTGGAAATCCTGCGCGAGGAACTGGCGAGCTGACGCCTAGATGCCGGCCAGCTCGCGCATGATCTTGTACAGCGCGGCCTGACCCTCGAAGCCGATGCCGGGACGGTCGGACAGCGTCACCGCGCCATTCTCGACCCGCGCATCGTCGGCGAAGCCGCCGAAATCGCCGAACACGCCGGGATAGCTCTCGGCGCCGCCGAGGCCGAAGCCGGCCGCCATCGCCAGCGACATCTGGTTGCCGCCGTGCGGGAACATCGCCGTGCGCTGCCAGCCGTGGCGCTTCAGCATGTCCAGGGTGCGGGCATATTGCGCGATGCCGTAGGCCTGCGGCGGATCGACCTGGATGATATCGGAGCCGGCGCGCCAGCCGCCGAAGCGCACCAGGTTCTCGACGTCCTGTGTCGAATAGAGGTTCTCGCCGGTCGCCAGCGGCGGCGCGTAGACGCTCGCCAGTTCGGCAAACAGCGCCAGGTCGAGCGGGTGGCAGGGCTCCTCGAACCAGCGCAGCTTGAACGGCGCCAGCGCCTTGGCATAGGCCAGCGCCTCGTCGCGGGCGAATTTGCCGTTGGCGTCGACGGCGAGGCGGTCGCCGGAGCCGACAACCTCCATGACGGCTTCAAGCCGCCGCACGTCTTCGTCGAGCGGCAGGCCGCCGACCTTCATCTTGACCATGGTGTAGCCGGCGTCGAGATGACGGCGCATCTCGTCCTGCAGGTCCTTGATGGTCTGACCGGGCCAGTACCAGCCGCCGCCGACGTAACAGAACACTTTCGCCGGCACCTTGCCGCCGCTGAAGCGGTCGGCCAGCACCTTGTACAGTGGCTGGCCGGCAATCTTGGCGACCGCGTCCCAGACGGCGACTTCAATCGTGCCCATGCCGATCGAGCGTTCGGCGTCGCCGCCGATCTTCTCGCGCCGCATCATGGCGGCGAGGACCTTGTCCGGGTCGAGATTGTTGCCGGTCGCGTCGAGCAGGGAATCGGACGCCGCGGCCATGATGCGTGGAATGAAGCGCTCGCGCATCTGCGCGCCGCAGGCATAGCGGCCGGTGGAATTGAAGGCGAAGCCGCACACCGGCTTGCCGTCGCGGATGACATCGGTGATGACGGCGACCACCGAGGTGGTCATTTCGCTGAAATCGAAACTCGAGTTGGCGAGCTTGGATTTCAGCGGGATCGCGGTTTCGCGGATATCGACGATGCGCATGGAGGAGCCTTTGGAGAGGGATGGCATGCCCGGCCATCCTCGGAAAGCACGATGGCCGGGACATGCCCGGCCATCGCAGTTTTCACAAGGTGGATTACTTGATCTGCGGAATGTTGGCTTCCTTGATCACCTTGCCCCACTTTTCGATATCGTTCTTGATGTAGGCGGCGAACTCGGCCGGGGTATTCGCCACCACGTCGAAGCCGAGCTGGGCGCAACGCTCCTTCACGTCCGGCATCGCCATGACCTTGACGATTTCAGCGTGAAGCTTGTCGATGATGGCCTGCGGCGTACCAGCCGGGGCGAGGATGCCCTGCATGGTCTCCGATTCCTGGCCCTGAATGCCGGCTTCCGCCATGGTCGGCACGTCCGGCAGCGCGGCCGAGCGCTTGGCCGACGTTACCGCCAGGCCGCGCAGCTTGCCACTCTGCACTTGCGGCGCGGTCGGGGGCAGGGCGGTGAAGGCAATCTGCGTGTGATTGCCGACGACGGCCTGAATGGCCGGTCCGGCGCCGCCGAACGGCACGCTGGTGACGTCGAGCTTGAGCGTCAGCTTGAACAGTTCGCCGGCGAGCTGCGGCGTGGTGCCGACGCCCGGGTTGCCCATGGCGAACTTGCCGGGGGTCTTGTTCACGAGGTCGACCAGTTCCTTCACCGACTTGGCCGGCACGTCGGAATTCACCACCAGGATGTTGGGCGAGGCGGCGGCCAGTGTGATCGGCGCGAAGTCCTTGAACGCGTCGTAGGGGTTCTTGGCGTAGAGGCTCGGGTTCACGACGAAGCTCGAGCTGGCTATCAGCAGGGTGTAGCCGTCCGGCGCGGCCCGCGCGACCTGCATGGTGCCGAGGTTGCCGCCGGCGCCGGGATGGTTCTCGACGACGAACTGCTGCTTCAGGTTTTCCGACAGCTTCTGCGCGATCAGGCGCGCCATCACGTCGGTCGGGCCGGCCGGCGCGAACGGCACGATGATCCGAACCACCTTGTCGGGGTAGGCGGCTGCCGGCTGCACCAAAGCTGCACCGGCGATCAGCGCCGCCACGGCGCCCAGAATTCGCATTGGCATTTTCATTTCAAACTTCCTCCACTGTGTTGCACCGGCCCAATGAATGTTCGGCCGGTTTCGGAAATAGACTTCAGGACTTCAAACCGAGTATCGCGCGCGCTTCCTTGGCCGTGGCCAGTTCGGCGCCCATGTCGTCGAGAATGCGCACCGCCTTTTCGCAGAGTGCGGCGTTGCTGGGCGTCAATTTGCCCTTGCTGATATAGACGTTGTCTTCCATGCCGACGCGGACATGGCCGCCGAGAATCCAGGCCTGCGCCACCATCGGGAATTCCCAGCGGCCGATCGCGAAGGCCGCCCACTCGGCGTCCTTCGGCAGCAGCGACTGGGCATACATCAGGGTCTGCGGCGTCGAGATGAAGCCGAAGCGCACGCCCATGACGATCTGGAACAGCGGCGGGCCCTTGAGCACGCCCGTGTCGAGAAGGTGGTTGGCCAACTGGATGTCGCCGCTGTCGAACACTTCCAGTTCCGGCTTGGAGCCGGCCTTCTGGATTTCGTTGGCCATGATGGTGACGTTGTCGGGTGTGTTGATCACAGCGGCGGAGCCGGACCACATGGTGTTGAGATCGAGCGTGGCGATCTCGGGCTTCAGCTCGACGATGTGCTCGACGCGCTTGAGCGGATGCAGGATCGACGTGCCCGGGCCGGCGATCTTCGGATCGTCCTTGCTCGGCACGAAACGGCCGCCGGGACCGGTGGTGAGATTGATGATCAACTCGGAGTTCTTGTCGCGGATACGCTCGACCACTTCGCGGTAATGCGCGAGCTCCATGCTCGGTTTGCCGTCCGGGTGGCGGACATGCAGATGCGCAATGGCCGCACCCGCCTTGGCCGATTCCAGCGCGGCGTTGGCGATCTGCTCCGGCGTGCAGGGCAGGCCGGGATGCTGTTCGATGGTGGTCAGATTGCCGGTCACCGCGACCGTCAGAATTGTCTTCTTGCTCTTGCTCGCCATCGCTTCCCGTTCCTGAATTTGACGCGTCGATTGACTTTAAACAAACGACTGTTTACTTCTGTTTCTTCCCGCATCGAGGGGCCAGAGTCAAGCGTGCGCAAAGGGACCCGATTGAAGAGCACTGCGACCAAAGCTGCGTCGGATGCCCGCAGCCCGCGAGCCGCGTCGCGCCCGGGCCGCCCGCGCAAGCAGGATGTGCAGGGAGCCGCGCCGTCGGTGCGCGAGCGCATTCTGGAAGTTGCCGAACGTCTTTTCGCTGAGCACGGCATGTCGGGCGTCGGGCTGCGTGCGATCACCGCCGAGGCCAAGGTTAATCTTGCTTCCGTCGCCTATCATTTCGGTTCCAAGGAGGGCCTCCTTGAGGAGCTGTTCGCGCAGCGCGCCGCGCCCATTGCCAAGGAACGGCTGCGTCTGCTCGACCAATGTTTCGAGCAGAACGCCACGCCGACGCTGGAGCAGATTCTCGACGCCTTCCTGCGGCCGGCGCTGACGCATGGTGTTGAACCGCAATTCGGCGGCCCGGCTTTCGTCAAGCTGCGGGCGCGGCTGGCGACCGAGCCGGAGTCAATGACGCGCAAAATTCTCGGCAAGGCGTTCGACCACTCCAGCAAGAAGTTCATCGAAGCGATCGTGAAAGCGTTACCCGAGATACCGCGTCCGGAAATCGAATGGCGTTTTCATTTCATGCTCGGCGCCATGTTCTACACCATGGCCGACAGCGGCCGGATCCAGGCGCTGACCAGCGGCCGCTGCGATCCCGGCGACGTCAAGCGGGCGCTGCATCACATGATTCCGTTTCTGGCGGCGGGCTTTCGCTCCGCGCCAGTGGCCTGAAATCGAACCACACCCAACCACGAAAAGGATGCACCAATGACGGCTCGCAAAGTAACGCGCCAGGACATGGCCGAAGCCGCGGAGAAGTACAAGAACTGGGGCAAGTGGGGTCCCGATGACGAGATCGGCACGCTCAATTTTACCAGCCCGGACGACATCATTGCCGCCGCGCAACTGGTCAAGAAGGGCAAGGTGATCTCGCTCGCCCTCAACTTCGATCACACCGGTCCGCAGGGCGCCAAGAGCAAGTACCCGGCGATGGGCCGCACCAATCCGATTCACACGATGTATCGCACCGGCACCGACGCCTACGCCGGCGTGCTCGACAAGCGCGGCATCCAGGCGGCCGACGACATGGTGACCATGCCACTGCAGTGCGGCACCCAGTGGGACGGGCTCGGTCACGTCTTCTACGAAAAGAAGATGTGGAACGGCTATGACTGCCGCGAAGTGACTTCGGCGGGTGCCGCGAAGTGCGGCATCGAGAAGACCAAGAACAAGATGGTCGGCCGCGGCGTGCTGCTCGACGTGGCGCGCTTCAAGGGCGTCGAGTCGCTCGAAGACGGCTACGGCATCACCACCGAAGACCTCTACGGCACCGCGAAGAAGCAGAAGGTCGAACTCAAGCGCGGCGACTACATCATCGTCCGCACCGGCATGATGGAACGCTGCCAGAAGGCGGGAAGCTGGGACGGCTATCCGGGCGGCGATGCGCCGGGCCTTGCCTTCGATACGCTCGACTTCATCAAGGAGACCGAGCTCGCGGCGCTCGCCAGCGACACCTGGGGCTGCGAAGTGCGTCCGAACGTGGTGAAGGAGGGCGAGAACATCAATCAGCCCTGGCACTGGATCACCATTCCGATCATGGGCATGACCATGGGCGAGATCTTCAACGTCAAGGAACTCGCCGACGATTGTCTGGCCGACAAGACCTACGAATTCATGTTCGTGGCGCCGGCCATTCCGATCACCGGTGCCGTCGGCTCGCCGGTCAATCCGCTGGCAATCAAGTAACCGCAAAGCGGCTATCCCGGACGGTGAAAGCCGTCCGGGATTTTTACCGGCAATCATTTTAAAGCGCTCCCGGGTCTGACGCGCGTCTTCGATGCTGCGCCCGGGACAAGTCGAGAGGCAAATCGCATGACCATCGGACACAACAAAAAACGCCTCGGCGCCGAAGTGCTCGCCGACATGCTGGCAGGCTATGGCGTGACCCACGTCTTCATGGTGCCGGCGGTGCTGCGGCGTACCTTCGCGGAGATGGAGCGACGCACCAAGATCGCGCGCGTGCACTGTCACGGTGAAAAGTCGGCCGCCTACATGGCGGACGGTTATGCGCGCGCCTCCGGCAAGCCGGGCATCTGCATGGCGCAGGTGATCGGCGCCCTCAATCTCGCCGCCGGCCTGCGCGACGCCTGGCTGGCGCATTCGCCGGTCATCGCCATGACCGGTGGGCGCGATCCGAAGACCAAGTTTCGCAAGGTCTATCAGGAGATCGACGACATGCCGGCGTTCGAGCCGGTGACCAAGATGAACGTCACGATCGACGAAGTGACGCGCATTCCCGACATGATCCGGCAGGCGTTCCGCGCCGCCACGACCGGAGCGCCGGGGCCGGTGCATCTGCAATTCCGCGGCAATGAAGGCCAGCTCGACGCCGAGGAAGGCGAGATGGAAGGGCTGGTCGAGACGCAGTTCGCCCAGGTGCCGCCGTTCCGGCCCGAGCCGGAAGCCGAGCGCGTCAAGGCAGCGCTCGACCTGCTGCAAAAGGCCGAGCGGCCGATCTTCGTGGTCGGCGGCGGCGTGCGCTCCTCGGGGGCGGCGGCAGAGCTGACCGCGCTGGCGGAAGCGCTGCAGATTCCGGTTGCCACCTCGCTCAACGCCAAGGACTGCATCCCCGGCACGCATGACCTGTCGGTCGGCGTGGTCGGCAGTTATTCGCGCGAAAGCGCCAACCTCGCGGTTGGCCGCGCCGATCTGGTCTGTTTCATCGGCACCGAGACCGGCGGCATGACCACGCATTTCTGGGCGGTGCCGAAGATCGGCACACCGGCCATCCAGATCGACATCGAGCCGGAGTCGATCGGCCGCAATTATCCGTTGCAGGCCAGCGTGCTCGGCGATGCCAAGAAGGTGCTGGCGGCGATGCTGGCGCAGGCCGACAAGGCGAGCGCCAAGAAGCGCGAAGGCTGGATCAAGGAAATCGGCAAACTGCGCGCCGACTGGTACGCCAAGTACAAGCCGTTGCTGGAAGCCGATGCGGTGCCGATCAATCCGGCGCGCATCGTCGGCGAACTGAGCAAGAACGTGCCCGACGACGCCATCGTCATCGTCGACACCGGCCATGCCGGCATGTGGATGGGCAACATGTACGACACCCGCAAGCCGACGCAGAGCTACATCCGCAGCGCCGGCCATCTCGGCTGGGCGTTCTGCGCCGGCATCGGCGCCAAGGCGGCGTGCCCGGAACGCCCGGTGATCGTGTTCACCGGCGACGCCGGCTTCTGGTACCACATCGGCGAAATCGAAACAGCGGTGCGCTGGAAGATCAACTCGATCACCATCGTCAACAACAACGGCGGCGGCAACCAGTCGAAGCGCGGCTTCGATCGCGTCTATGGTGGCGAGACCAATAACCGTTCGCGCGAG
>LNFM01003511.1_pt1 | contig 30718 bp, 28 predicted proteins | sample 596031 | NCBI WGS metagenome assembly LNFM01 (sample SAMN04254537, study PRJNA301005) | activated carbon metagenome | isolation source: dual media filters at the Ann Arbor, Michigan drinking water treatment plant | place: USA: Ann Arbor
CATCGCCTTGCTCCTTTGTGTCGCCACTTCCGGTGGCGTTGGTGAAGCCAGGCTACCACTTATCACACTGTCCGAATTTCTGGAGCCCCCTCTCTTGGAACAGACCTTTTCGGCATCCCTGTCCGTTCCAACAGCACTATTGGAGCATGCGTCGTTATCCGCCGAGCCTCGGCACGAAGACGTGCTGACCGGTAGCGGGGACCGTTACATCAACATTGTGTCGCCGGTAGTGAGTCAACCAACTTCGTCGTTAGATCCTCTGCTTCTCGAATCAACCGATGCCTCCTCAACATTATCCGTCATCGGCTACGTACGAATTGTCCTGAGCCAACAGGAGCTTCAAGAAAACCTCCAGCACTTTGTCGTGGCGACCGGGATCGTGGTCTGTGTGGTGCTGTCGATCGGCCTGCTTCTCGTTGTGGTCCTCACGCGAACGATCACCAGGCCGATCCAGTCATTAGTGAACGCGACCGGCCTCATCGCAGAAGGCCAGTTCGAAGTCGATGTCCCGGCTGGAGGGGCCTATGAAGTGGACATTCTAGCCACCTCCTTTCGCCGAATGACGACCAAGCTCCAAACGTCGCAGGAGCAAGTCTTCGACTATCAACGGGGCCTAGAAGCGAAGGTCACCGAGCGAACCCAGGAGCTGGAAACGGCAACGCAGGAGGCTCGTCGTTTGGCGGAGGACGCTCAAGCCGCCAACGTGGCGAAATCCCAATTTCTCGCGAATATGAGCCATGAAATCCGCACCCCGATGAATGGCGTGCTCGGGATGACGGAACTTTTGATGGCCACTCACCTGACCGAACGTCAACGGCGCATGGCAGAAACCGTCCAACGGTCCGGGACCGCACTCCTCGGTATCATCAATGACATTCTGGACTTTTCAAAGATCGAGGCAGGCAAGCTGGAGTTGGAGCGGATCGAGTTTGGCCTCCGTCAGACTATTGAGGAAGCCGTAGAACTCTTCGCCGAGCCGGCTGGCAAAAAGGGGGTCGATTTGACCTGTTTCTTGCCGAACGAGATTCCTGATGCGGTCATCGGAGATCCTGTTCGGCTCAGACAAGTCTTATTGAACCTCGTGGGGAATGCCATGAAGTTTACCGAACGAGGGGAAGTGTCCTTACGCGTTCATTGCCTTTCGCAGGAAGCCGACCGGGTGATCTTGAAATACGAGGTGAGGGACACCGGAATCGGGATTCCCGGAGAAACTCAGAAGCGCCTCTTTACGGCGTTTTCACAAGCGGACGGCTCGACCACGCGACGGTTTGGCGGCACGGGACTCGGCTTGGCCATCGTGAGACAGCTGGTTCACTTGATGGGGGGCGAGGTCGGCATCGAGAGCGTGCCCGGCCAAGGATCCACGTTCTGGTTCACCACACAATTGGGATACAACCCGAAGCAGCACTCGAAGGAATCGGCGTTGAGTCGATCGCTCGCAGGCACCAGAGTCCTGATTGTCGACGATAACGCGACCAATCGCTTCATTCTCGAAGCGCAGTTACAGGGCTGGGAGGCTGAAACCATCATCGCCGACAGTGCGGCAATGGCATTAGATCTATTAAAACAGGCCGTGACTGAGGGCACGACTGTCGATCTTGCGATCCTCGACATTCACATGCCTGACATGGACGGCATCGAGCTCTCCCGCGTGATGAAAGCCGACCCCGCACTCCGGACCATTCCACTCCTGGCCCTCAGTTCGGTCGAACCGGACTCATCTTCCGGACTGTCGGCATCATCGAACTTTTTTGCCTGGCTCCGGAAACCGGCCCGACAGTCGATGCTTCTGGATTGCCTCCTGCGGCAACGATATGCCTCGACCGAGGCCGCTCCGATCACTGCATGCGCAACCCCAGCCCCCACAGTCAGCAACAAGCGAATCCTCCTTGCCGAGGACAACCCGGTCAACCGTGAAGTGGCGTTGGGGATGTTAGAGTTTCTGGGTTACCACGTTGACCTGGTCGAGAATGGCCAGCAAGCTGTTGAGGCCGTATCGAGACAACGCTATGATCTCATGTTCATGGACTGCCAGATGCCGGTCCTGGACGGGTTCGCCGCAACGGCCGCCATTCGCCAGCATGAAGCCTCGGTCGGTACTGGTCACCATATTCCATCATCGCCTTGACGGCCAATGCCATGGAAGGTGATCGGGACAAGTGCTTGGAGGCTGGGATGGATGATTACCTTTCAAAGCCTTTTTCGCAAGAAGGCTTGCGAGCCGCTCTCCAACGTTGGATGGTGACGAAACCACTCACACACCAGCCTGCACCTCAGGTGCTATTGGAAAAACAAGATCACCTCTCAAACTCCGTTAGGGATTCCGATGATCGACGAGTCCATATGGAACAACTTGCTGGCCATGGAACGATCAGGACGTCCGGGCGCTTTGCAGACAATTCTTTCTCTCTACCTCTTCGATTCCAGGCGGCTGATCCTGGAAATCCGCAAGGCTATTCAGACCGGAGATGTGACAGGGCTCACCGCTGGGGCCCATCAGTTGAAATCCGCCAGCGCACAAGTGGGTGCCCTCGCCGCCGCCCATCACTCCGGAGAAATCGAACGGCGCGCGAGGAGCAGCTGGATGTCGCAATCAACCTCCTCCTACCCCTTGAGCAAAGCGTCGAGATGGCTTGTAGAATTTTCGAAGGAACGCTCCGCGCGAAAGCCGCCTGATTGCGGATTACTCCTCTCAACGAGTTCCGGACGGGATGTCCCACTCCACCAACGCAACAAGCAACACCGTTCGGCTATTATTGGACTCTGGTTGGTATGCCAACAGCAGCGGAGAACGTGGAAGATCAGGCGACTTCGGTGTCTTCTTGCTGTCGTTGGAATGGTTCCTTCTCTAAATCCTTCATTACGTGGTGGAGCCTCGCCCACTCATCCGGACTGGGGTTCACAAATTCACATCCTAAACTACTGGCTCGATACCACAGGACGACGGCTTGGGAAATCTGGATAGGGGTTGGTGATCGGAGGTGTGAACCTGGAACTGAAGAACCGTACCGGGCTTTACTTCAATGAGACTGCAAACGTGGCAGCCTTGAATCGACAGGTCGCTCAGAGCTCCTTCGCCCAAGACAACGTTTATTGAGCTGAATGAGCTCCGCCTCCGTATTCACTGGCCTACGCCAATATCCCAGCAGTAATAAGGCCTCACTGCACCAATTCGTCTCGGTTGGTTGTGACCTCACGATACAGCGCCAGTGAACCGATGCTGATTGCGGTCATCAACATAACCACGATCGTCAGGAAATTGAACTTGGTGGTCAGGCGTTTGCTCATGAAAGTCGTATCACTGGATGACTTGCGTGGCTCCATCAATAATGTGCTTAGGTAAATCGATCTTCATTGTACGAGCCGTTTTGTGATTGATCGAAAACAGCACCTTTCTTGGAGGAACCACTTGAATCGCCCGAGGAGTCCTCTTGTTGAGGACCTTGATGGCAATCTCTGCACATTGATTTCCAATGTCGCTGTAGTCTCGCTCTAAGGCATACAAAGAACCGGCCTTGACCCAGGGCGCAGACAACCCGGCGAATGGAATCTTATTACGAAATGAAAACAGCAAAATGGGCTCGGCAGTCTGCGGCGATACTACCACCTGATCCGTAATACCCCAAAGAAGATCGACATTGTTCGCCAAACTCTCCAGCGCTTCAGGAATGTCACGAGGTGCATCTACTGGTTTCGGTACGAGTTTCACACCGAGCTTTTTGGCGAGGTTCAGAGCGGAATCAATGCTTTCTTGGTTTTCTTTCGGATTGTACAGCACTCCGACGGTCGCCAATTCAGGCAGGATCCGTCGCATCCTGTCGAATTGACTCTCGAGCGAAAACTCAAGGCTCACTCCTGTGAGATTTCCATTTTTCCGAAACTTTTCCACATTGGCAGTGAGGCTGGCGATAATCGGCACATCCCCGGATTCGGCAAGGACTGATTGCGTCGCCAATGAGCCGACGGTCAGGAACAGGGCGGGAGTGTTCTCCTTGAACTGACGCAACACATCTGAAGCATTCGCACTGTTCCCCTTCAAGTTCTGGAGGTGGACTTCGACCTGAACTCCGGCACTAGCCAGAGCGGTCTGAAAGCCCTTGACCATGTCGGCATAGGGAAGCGAGTCCTGGCTGATCACAATCACTACCTTGGAAGAGGCGGCCACCGCAGGCAGCGGCTGATGGATAAGCCACGCCAGCCATCCAATCACGAACCAGCACGTAATCGTCGTTCCTATTCGAGAACGTCGCACTGGGAATCCGTTCCCTTCAGAAGCGATATTTCAACTTCAGCCAATATGTTCGGCCATCCTGCAGGATGGTATCTTGAACGTGCTCACCGGACCCAGGATCACCGTACCGATGGCCAAAGAGGTTATTCACCTGGGCGGAGAACTCCCATCCCGGCAGCAGTTGCTGCGTAAACAGCGTCGCATTCGTCAGAAACACATTCTTGGCACGGTCGCCGGTGAGAGTGAGACGACTACTCATGTAGCGAGTTTCCAAACTGGCGAAGACCTTGTCGTTGAAAAGCGGAATGATCAGATTCCCCTTCACCAGATGCTGAGGGGAATTCGTGAGTAACCGGTCGCTTGCACTGTCTCTCGCCTCCTGTATCGCATAGCTGATCCGCCCATCCCATCCGTTCGGCCATTTTCCTTCCAGCGTCAGCTCAAGACCCTTCGCATTGATCTTGTTACCATTCCGATAGACCAATAATCCATCGCTCGGGTCGAGCACCTGGCTGATCAGCCTATCAATCTCGTAGTAGTAGCCGCTAGCAGACCCTCGAATGTGATGGCCAAGATACTGTTCTCAAACCAGTTCATATGTACTGATACTTTCTGGTTTGAGGTCTGGGTTGGGCTTACTCCCTACACTCGCCACATAGAATTGCTCGAACGGATTCGGCGCACGAAAGGCTCTTCCATACAGCAACTTGGCTGTTGTGTCTCGCCAGGTATAGATCAACCCGGCCCGTGGATTGGCCGTCCCGCCGAACGTCGAATAGTGGTCATAGCGGAAGCCCGCATTGAGGATGAGATTGTCTGTGATGGCAAACTCATCCTGGAGGTAGAAGGCCCCGATGTTGGACTTTCGCTTGTCATCCAGATAGGTCGCGGGTGGGTCGGCATCCTTGTTGGACTGATCCATGCGAAACTGACTTCGGAATTCGCTCCCAAGCGTGACCTTATGCTTGTCGAACAACCGCTTCACCAGCGTCAATTCTCCCCCGACTTGATCGGTCGTCAGAAAATCTTGATTTAACGTTGGAGGGGGATAATCGACAAAGAAGTCGCCACGGTAGTAGTAGCGGTCGTAATAGAGCCGCCCTTTCACGGTCAGCTGATTGGCAAATTCGTGCTGATATTTGAGATCCAGATACCCACGGTTATCGACCGTGGCATCTCGGCCGTTGTTGAATATTGTTTGAAACGACGCGGTCGGGATTCTCTTTTTCCGTCCCACATACCCACCCTGCAATGTGAAGTCTCCGTAGGAGGCTTTGGCAAAGAAGTTGTGGAAGGTATCCTGGTCCATTCGATGGGCGATGCCGTTGTTTTGATCAGGTGTGTTGAACTCTTGGTAAAACAAATTTTGCTGACCCACACTGTAGTAATAAGACCCGGATGCGATGAATTCGAGTCCGTTGGAGAGCTTCTGACCGTAGGTGAGCCGGCCCTTGTTTGAGGTGTAACTCGAGTTTTCCCATGAACCTTCCGCCCCCTTGATATCGCGACCTCGCTTGGTGATCACGTTGATAACCCCGAAGAATGCGTTCGTCCCGTACAACGATGAACTCGGACCACGAACAATTTCGACCCGATCGATGAGGTCGACATCGATGGGAGAATCCGTCCCGATCGGCGCTTGGTCATAGACCGCATCGTTCAATCGATGACCATCCACAAGCACTAGGACCCGACTGTTATAGTCGCCGGGTCGGTTGAATCCACGAATGCCGACATAGTCACAGTTCCGATCATAGGTGGCAAACAGTCCCGGAACGCTCTGGAGCACTTGGGCGAATGTACGATACCCGTATTTTCTGATTTGATCAGCGCTAATGATCGTCACCGAGGCCGGCGCTTCATTGATCTTCTGTTCATACTTCGCCGCACTGTAGACGATAGGTGTTTCCCCCAGTAACATAGCCTCCTCTCCGGATAGCTGAGCAGGCTGACTCGTGGAAGTTGGTTCGCTTTTTGGAACGACGCCTTCCAACTCCGTCTGCGCAATTCCCGACATAGGACACAGAAGGATCAGCGCAATACCAACCCATACCGAACAGAACTTGCCCAACTGGGACGCATGCCAGATTGTCATGGCTATTCTCACCTCTATCCACAAGGCCAAACAGCGGATACCTATCGTTCCGGGTGCATCTGAACCCACGGTAGCAGCAATTTCTGAGTGGTAAAGAATTGGATGAAAACCAGCGGCGACCTTGAGCGGATAGAGAAGGAGAGCTCGTATTCCCGGCAGGAAGGCTAGCGACTGAGCGCTCTCACACTGTTACCAGTGAGCTATTGGAAGACTCTTTCTGATGGGGATAAAGTTCGACTTGCCTAATGAAATGTTGCTGGTGAACCGAATCTGAACGGAAGGGTCGGATTATCCTTTGATGTTCCCGATCGGTCGAAGCTCCGCCACTTTCTTGGTGATTCCTGCTCGATCAACGGTCTCGACCACCTCGGATATGTCTTTGTACGCGAACCCCGCCTCCTCGGCCAGGCCCGACATCGAGACGGCCTTCACGAGAATGCCTCGCTGTTTCATGTGCTTCTGGACCTGCTCACCCCGAATGGTTTTCTTCGCTTGCGCACGTGACATCGTGCGCCCAGATCCGTGCATCGTTGACGCAAAGGTGTCACGCATCGCGCCTTGAGTTCCAGCCAATAGATAGGACCCGGTTTCCATGGAGCCACCGCAAATGACCGGTTGACCAGTCGTCCGATACCGTGGCGGGAGCTCAGGACTCCCCGGCCCTAATGCTCTTGTTGAACCTTTCCGATGGACGACCAAATCGCCCTCCGGATATCGCTCGACTTTGGCGATGTTGTGCGCCACGTCATAGACCAGCTCCATACCCAACTCCTCTGCCGATTGGCCGAATACAGCGGCAAAGGCTTCTCGAATCTGATGAGTGATGACCTGGCGGTTGGCAAAAGCGGTGTTGGCCGCACAGTTCATAGCTGAAAAATAGTCCTGCCCTTCCACTGATGTGAACGGGGCGCAGGCCAGTTGCTGGTCGTTCACGGAAATTCCATATCGTCGCATCGCTTTCTCAAATACTTTGAGATAATAACTTGCGACCTGATGACCGAACCCGCGAGATCCGCAGTGGACCATCACAACAATCTGCTCATGACCGGTGATGCCCCAGGCTGAGGCTGTTTCTTGATCAAAGACCCTATCGGATGCGACCACCTGCACCTCAAGATAGTGATTACCCGATCTCCCCACACAGCTCCCCCTTCAGATGCCAAGAGCCGTCGTCTCCATATGTGATCGTGAGTTTGAATGTACTGAATACGACTCCATCCGCATCTTTCCAATACACCAGATCCGAGAGCCAATCGAACAACAGTTCGGCAGGATCCTCTTCTCTTCGTTCCACTGATTTCCGCCAGGTAAACCCGACCGTCGAAGGATCGGCCATCGCTTCGATGACCGCGCACGTCGCCCCGTGAAAGAGTTCTTGGAGGGAATCACCGGAAGCATCAAACGCCAAGTCAGCCGTGGCAATGTCGTCTAGAAAGCGGAATGAGTGAGACATCGAATGTCACTCGAAGTGATACGCCGATCTGAACCCATCGCGGGGAGAGTACGAGTTCTGAAGCGAACTATCCGAGCTCGAAGACTTTGGGGAAATTGGTGAGGTTCCGGCAGCCGTCCTTGGTGACGAGCACCATGTCTTCAATTCGGACTGCCCCCAATCCTGGATAATACAGCCCTGGTTCGACCGTGACGACGTGGCCCTCTTGGAGGAGTGACCCAGTTCGACTGATCCGTGGCGCTTCGTGAATATCGAGCCCCACTCCATGTCCAGTACCATGAAAATACCCTTGCATACGTCCATTCACCAAACCGGTCTTGTATCCGGCCTTTTCAAAACGCGCGCAGATGCCCTGATGAATCTTCATGCCATCCGCGCCATCCTTAATCTTGTCGATGGCGTCTTCCTGGGCATCCTTCACGGCGCCATACAACCGTTTGAGTTCCGCGCTCACCTTCCCGCGTATCACCGTGCGCGACATGTCGGCAAAGTAGCGACTCGTGGCCGACCGAGGGAAGACGTCAAAAATAATGCTGCGATGAGCCGGCAACGGTCCGCTTCCTTCATTGTGTGGATCACAGGCCTGCTCTCCCCCTGCCACAATCGTATGCTGGGCGATACAGTCCCGCTCCATGAGCTTCACGTTAACAAACTTTTTGATCCGTTCCGAGGTCACCACCTCGCCATCGAGCCAGAGTTGCTCATCCTTGATCTCGGCCCGGCGTAACAGCGTGTGGGCTGCGGCCACGGCTTCTTCCGTGGCCCGCTGCGCGTCTTCGATATGACGTACTTCTTCCGCCGTCTTCAGCACACGCTGTTCATAAAACGGGTCTCGCTTTGGGTTGAGACTGTATCCTCGCTCTTGTAATCGCGCGGCATGGATCACCGGGAAATTCGCCGGCACCGAAAGACGGCGGATTTTGGACTCTTTCAACACCACATGGACAATATCAACTGCGGTCGGGTCTTTGATTCCCTGTTTCTTCGCCTTCTGTTCGATTTCCGAGTAGGACAAGACTCGATCCACTGAGGCTTGAGTCCTGGCACGATCCATTTCTAGATCGCTCATGACCATCAACCGCTCACCCTTGATTTCCAGGTAGATGAACGGGTCTGGCGCCATGAAGCGCGTGGCATAGTACAGATTCGAGTCCTGCTCACTGGCGGCGATGAACAGTGTGGCTGATTCTGGTTGGGAGACGGTAGCGCGTTTCATGTATATGCTAGTGGGACAGCAGAGTTGAATGGAAACCCGTGGGGTGACAAAGCCTTAACTTTGGTGATGCTAGCATGGGGGCGTGGGTCGGTCAAGAATCGAGTCCCTCACGGCACGGCGGGAGCCGGCGATGGATTCATATCTCTCGGTCGCACTCCGGACTCTTCATCCGGCGTCATCAAATCCATCGGCAGCGTCAGAGTGTTCGTTAGGACATCGACGGCGAGTTGGGCCAACCCCGATAGGCCGGATGCAAAGGACTTCACCGGTAAATAGGTGACCTCGGGATCGTCCAGCGCTCCCTTCATGGTGAACATCGCCGTAGCAATACCCTTGCGATCCCCCGCCACGATTCGCCCAAAGAGCGGAATCGTCTTAAGGAATTGAGAGTATGAGCCAAACGGACTCACGGCGACGGCCAGATCCAGCTGGTCTGTCGGCAAGTCGTAATTCCCGGCAGCTGTAATTTTCAGAATGGGACTGTCGATGATCAGATTTTCCGTCTGAAACATCCCATCTTGAATGGCAACGGTGGAAGAAATTCTGTTGTATGGCAGCCCCTCCTTTTCAAGATCGACCTTCCCCTGCAACACAGCCGGGAGGTTCAACAAACTAATGATCTTCCACACTGCTCGCTCGTTCGTTTTCAGGATGCGCCCATTTTCCATCAACAACTCAACTTTGCCGTTCAACGAAGGGTAGACGCCATGGGGATTACGTCCATGCCCGCGAAGCACACCGCTGAAGCGTATTTCTCCCGATGCGCCCTGGAACTGAGTTTTGGTCAGCCGCAAGAGGTCTTCACATTCTACTCCGGTAGCCCTAAATGACAGGTCAAAAGCCGCCGGTGCCTTGGGGGGAAGTTGCACGACAAGCCGTCCGGCCACTTGCCCATGGGTAGACTCGCCCGTAAGTCGATCGACATCAAGCACCCCGTCCTGAATATTGATTCGAGCGGCAAGTGAACCGAATTTCAGATGCTTGTATCGGCCACGTGCAACGGTCGCAGCCATGGTGACGTGGCTGGTCGCCGCCAACGTTTCGAGGAACTCCCGGATCGGAGTCCGTTCCCCCTTGGGAATCACCAGACTTAGATCTAATTGGTTGGACTCGATCTTGCCGGTGACAATCGGCTTCACCATCCAATCTCGGACCGTGGCCTCTATGGCGACGTCACTCCCTTGAACCTTAAACGACAGTCGCTTGAGTTCGACCTCGTTGCGGGCAAACTTTACGCGGGCATAGAAATCTTGTAGATGCCCATCAATCCCTTTTGCCTGCATCAGCCCGTTCGTCAGTCCCATCCATCCAGTCACCCGCCAGGTCTTCCAATTCGGCTCCTTTCCTTTGACATCAAGCGAGACTTCGATATTCCCCGCTTCAAGCCTATCTTTGGCTAGCCATTCGGGAAGACTGGCTACCGATACCGTACCGGTCGCCACGGCCATATCGATCAGAAAGCCATTCCCAAACTGCATGGTTCCCTTACCGGGAATGGTCACAGAGGGCAAAACCAGCTCGATGCGATGCAGCTTGATGCTGGTAGACTGAGGCATCACCCCTTCAAACTCCACAGTGGCGTGAGGACCGACGGGTTTCGCAATCACCCCGAACGCGACTTTGGTCTCATCCAACACAACGGACCCTTGGATATGAGGTCTCGCCGTCGAACCAGAGACTGCAATTGTTGAGCTGAACACCCCCTCGAATGCACTCTGTTCAATCACCGAGGAACGAAACAACCGAACCATCTGCGCTGCATCGCCGCGCGTACGAATAATAAAATCCTGATACTGGCTTTGAGGTCCTCCAGTAACGGTACCGTGAACCTGCACAGCAGTTCCCCCAAGATGTCCGACAACTTGATCAAACTGTGTGGCTCCATCGGTCAAGATAAATCTTCCCAGCATCCCGGTCACACGATCTGGTAAATTCACATGGGTGAAACTCACTTGACGAGCGTTGATCTCCCCACCCGCAAATGTGATCCCACCGGGCTGATTCAACCGTCCCACGAGGCGAAATGTGGATTGCGACGTCCCCTCAGCGTCGCGGATACCGGCGAGCAACTGCGTGACTCGCTCCGATTTCACAGTCTTCGCCAGAAACTCAACGAACTGCACTGCCGCCGTCTCTCCCGTGATCTCCAATTCCAGCCATGGGCCAGCATCGAGAAACGACACCTCCGCCTTTCCGCCAGTGATCTGCATTGCCCCATACATTCCAGTGACCTTCGCAATGCGAACACGCCCAGTCTCGACCACCACCGCCGCCGAGAGGTCTTTCGCAGCGATACGATCATTACCAATCAAGCCGCGACCTTCGCTGACATGAAATTCTCCGATCGTCGAAAGTTGGGGACCACTCGTCGCGGACCCAGTGAGCGTTGCATTCACCACTTGCACCTTGCCATCGATCTGGCGATCAGCCAGGAGGGCTGGGAGCTGCGCATGGATCCAGTCCGGGGGAATGGTTTTCAGGAGCTGCGGGAGGGAAACCAAAGAACTGCTGAACGTGACGGCAAACGTCGGCTGAGGAGTCAGCAGGCCGGCCAGATTGGCCTTTCCTCTCAGTGTGATGTTATTCAAATGCGCGGTCATGTCTGACAGAACCATGTCATATCCGGACACACCCGGCATCACGCGAACGGTACTCTTGAGGTTCAATGCCCCTTGAAGATGCTCAGAAACCGGCCTGGGGCCGAGAAAGTCAGCCGCGTCCCGAATCTTGAGGTCAGCGGCGTCGATTTGTCCTTCAAACTGAAAACCGGTGGCCGATTCAGCAACCTCTTCACCGGACAATGACACCGAGGCTTCTGCTCGTTTCACGACACCGTCCAGTGACACAGCCGATAGGCCTGAGTCTCCTTGATGCGCTGCTGATACATGCAATTCGGCGAAACCACGATCAGGCCGCACTAGCAGCCTAAACTCGACGTGCTCCAGCTTGAGAGACCGAATGCCATCAGGTCTGGCGGCATCAATGACCGTGATCGTTCCGTTGACGAGCGTCGCCTCTCTGATCATGAGTGTCCGCGCCATCATGTCCATCGTGTGCTGGTCGACCTCCGCCTGCCCATCCACCTTATCGGAAACATTCCAACGACCGCGTTCGTTTCGCCGAAGCGTCAGCGTTGGTTCCTCAATCAACAATCGCTTGCCGACAACTTGTTTTTTGAGGAGGGGGAGAAGACGTAAGACCAGATCGACACGCTTAGCCGTCAGGACTACCTGTTCTGATTCAGGATCATGAATCTTGACATCGGTGAGTTCCACACGGATACGTGGGAAGATCACAAACTTGACGCGATGCACGTCGATCTTTCTACCCAGACTCTCCTCAAGCTGTTCCAGGACAAAGTCTTTGAGATAGTCTTGGCCGGTCAGCTCCCTCGAAAATGAGAGGAACGCAACGGCCAACACCGCGAAGGCGAGTACGATCACGAGCGCAAGCCGAAGACGGAACACACCACCCCCTTCAGATTACGGACAGGTTCTTGTGGGCATCTTACCGGATCAATCGCTCAAAATCCATGAACTCAGCGTTCTATAAGGGGTTTCTCCACTCCGATTTCATAGTTCCAGGACACCCTACGTCCGATCCTCATCCACACGTAAGACGGCAAAGACCCTCCTGGATAACCACCATTTTTAATACCGGACAAGAGTGCGGTCTTATTTTCGCATACATGGGCCCTCTACAGTTGACAGCGACCAGACATTAGAACTACACCTCTCCTATGGCGATTCATTCCCGTGCAGGACAACCAGCACCGGCCTCGATTCTGGTGGATGTGGGAAAACTCCGCTCTGCCTATTCAACCGAGAAACCTGACCCATCTGTCCGAGAACAACGCGTGTCATTCGGTACATCAGGCCATCGCGGCTCTTCCTTCAAACACAGCTTTAATGAGAACCATATCGTGGCAATCACTCAGGCAGTTTGCGAATACCGGGCTGCGCAGCGCACGACTGGGCCGCTGTATTTAGGGAAAGACACCCATGCACTGTCGGAACCGGCCTTTGTCACTGCCCTTGAGGTCCTTTCTGCCAATGGTGTCGAGGTCATGATCGACAAAGACGAGGGCTTTACACCGACGCCAGTCATCTCTCATGCCATCCTCACCTACAACCGAGGCCGAACCTCCGGTCTGGCCGATGGCATCATCATCACCCCATCTCACAATCCCCCGGAAGACGGCGGGATCAAGTACAACCCGCCGAGTGGCGGCCCAGCTGATACACAGATTACAAAGTGGATCGAGGATCGAGCCAATGCCCTTCTAGCCACCAACCTTTACGGAGTGAAACGTCTTTCCATTGAACAGGCCAGACCGGCATCAACCACACATCAGCACGACTATATCGGAGCCTACGTGAGCGATCTACGCCATGTGGTTGATATGGACACCATCAAAGCCGCTGGGCTCAAGCTTGGGATCGACCCGCTCGGCGGGTCCGGTGTGGCCTACTGGCAGCCGATTGTCGAACGCTACGGATTGAACATCGAGGTCGTGAATCCAGCCGTCGATCCAACGTTCCGTTTCATGCCCTTGGATTGGGACGGCAAGATTCGGATGGACTGCTCTTCTCCCTACGCCATGGCAAATCTCATTGCCTTAAAAGATCGCTTTGATGTGGCATTCGGCAATGATGCTGATAATGACCGGCACGGAATCGTCACTCGTTCAGGCTTGATGAATCCAAACCATTACCTGGCCGTCTCGATTGCCTACCTCTTTGCCAGCCGTCCCGGCTGGAAATCCGATGCCAAGATCGGCAAAACCTTAGTCAGCAGCAGCTTGATCGACCGAGTCGCGGCCAAACTGAAACAGAAACTGGTGGAAGTGCCGGTCGGCTTCAAGTGGTTCGTCAGCGGTCTGCTCGATGGCTCGCTTGGCTTTGGCGGCGAGGAAAGCGCCGGTGCCTCGTTCCTCCGACGTGATGGAACGGTCTGGTCGACTGATAAGGACGGCATCATCATGGACCTGCTGGCTGCTGAAATGATGGCGAAGACCAGCCTTGATCCATCCGAGTTGTACCGAGCCCTCACGAACGAACTGGGCGAGCCGGTGTATGAACGGATCGATGCGGCTGCCACACTAGAGCAGAAAACCATTCTCTCTAAACTTTCGCCTGAGCAAGTGAAGGCCACGGAGCTGGCTGGAGATAGGATCGTGGCGATGCTCACCAAGGCTCCGGGCAACGGCGCAGCCATCGGCGGACTGAAAGTCGTGACGGAGAACGGCTGGTTCGCCGCCAGACCCTCTGGGACAGAAGATGTGTACAAGCTCTATGCGGAGAGCTTTAAGGGGCACACGCATCTGAAGCAGATACAAGAGGAAGCGCAGGCGCTGATTGCCAAGGCCCTGGCGTCAGCCAAGTGAGAAACCAGCTATGTTTGAGCTGGGGAATACCGCAGTCCTGATCTGGAGTATCATCTTCGGATCGATTGGTACCGGTTTTGCCATCTATGGCAAAAGACAAAAGACCATTGTCCCGTTGTGCATTGGAGTGGCCCTCTGTGTCTTTCCCAACTTCATCGAGAACGTCTACTTGCTCGTCTTTGTTGGAGTGGTGTTAATGGCAATTCCATATTTTGTGCGGGTATGAAACCAAGCATGATCCCCTCATTTTTCTAACATGAATGTTTCACCTGCTCTTCGCTGGCCCCTGCCGAAGCACGACTATTGGTCTACACCGTTTGCCGAATCGTTACTTCAGCATCTAGACCTTCGCCCCAGTCTAAAAATCCTCGATGTCGCCTCCGGCCACGGCATTCCGGCCTTCTATCTCGCTGAGCAGGTCGGCTCTTCCGGCGAGGTACTAGCCATCGATGTGAGCGCCGGTCAGGTCGCTCGGGCAAGAGCCATTCAAGGATCGCACCTGCCGTGGCTCCGTTTCGACTGTGCGGACATGCGCGCCCTCCCTCCTAATCTGCCGACCTTCGATCGCGTCACAGGCAATCTCTCCGTCATGTTCTTCCGTCCCAATCGGTTTGAAGCAGTGCAGGGACTCGTCGAACGACTTAATCCAAGAGGTCAGCTCGTCCTGACCTTTCCGTCCTATGGAACATTCGATTCACTGTGGCAGCTGGTGGATCAGGCGATGGTTCAGCAAGGGCTGATCAAGGAACGAGAGCGATTTCAGGACTATCTAAAGGAACGTCCGTCAGCCCAGGATGGACGAAGATGGCTTGAGGAACTCGATCTTGAACGGGTCGAGGCTATCGAGTATCCGCTTAAAGTGGCGACTGGCCCTGGTCAAGAGTTTCTCTATCATCCTTTACTTCGTGGGGGCTTTCTCGACGACGTGTACGAATGTTTCGAGGATCAGTCACTCGCCGATCGGTTCATGACCGACATCGCTCAAGACATTACCCGATTCACCCCGCTGATCGCACAGCGTTGTGTGCTTTCGGGATGGAAGCGTACCCCAGATTAAGAGGCCTGCTGCTCTGCGTGATAGGAGCTACGGACGAGCGGCCCTGATTCGACATGACCAAAACCCATGGCGAGACCTTCTTCTTTGAGTGCAGCAAATTCGGATGGGTCATAAAACCGTGCGACGGGCAGGTGGTCTCTCGTCGGCTGGAGGTATTGGCCAATAGTGATGATGTCGCAATCGACCGCTCGGAGATCGCGCATGACCTCCCGCGCCTCGTCGAGTGTTTCCCCCATCCCTAGGATCAATCCGGACTTTGTCTTCATCCCATAGTCCTTAGCCCTCGCAAGGAGGTCCATCGACCGCTGATACTTTCCCTGCGGGCGGATCGATGGGAAGAGCCGCCGTACTGTTTCAATGTTGTGATTCAGAATCTCCGGCCTTTCCGCACAGACCGTCGCCAGTGCCTCTTCGTTGCCTTCAAAATCAGGGATCAACACTTCGATCGTGCAAGTCGGGTTCAGCCGTCTAGTCTGTCTGATTGTGCCAGCAAAGACTGAGGCTCCGCCATCAGGCAATTCGTCACGATTCACTGATGTGATCACGGCATGTCGCAGACCAAGAGCACGCACCGCTTCCGCGACACGACCTGGCTCCGTCTCATCTACTGGGAGCGGCCTGCCTGTCTCTACTGAACAGTAGTGACATCGCCTAGTGCAGATATCGCCGAGAATCAGGAACGTCGCAGTCCGGGCATTCCAACATTCCCATCGGTTCGGACAACGAGCCTCTTCGCAGATCGTGTGGAGCGTGAGCCGCTCCATCGTCTGTTTGATATCAAGATAGTCTGATCCTGTCTTCGCATTGACCTTAAACCAGGATGGAAGGCGAGGTCGGCTAGTACCTGCGAGGGGGTGCGTACCTGTCGCTGAAGATCGGAGATCGCTCAACGGGACAAAACTCATGAACGTGATCCATCCGAAGAGTTGGACCGGAACCAACTGAGAACTTTCCCCCAAAGGCTAGGTCGCTCAGACTCAGCTTGTGGAGGATCCGGATATTCCACCCACAGTTCCTGTGAACCCCGATAGATCCCGTCGCGAAAACTCCTTTGAGTTTTGAGCTGCCGGTAACCCTGAATATGCAAAGTCTGGATCAAGATGGTGAGTGCGTCATCCTGGGTCGGATGAGTCTCCGTCGTGACGCGGACGGTTTCATACCGTAACAAAGCTCGATAGCCTTCCCCTACACGTTCAAACTCAACCGGCCTGCTGAATCCCCGTTCCCGGTTGTCCAACCCGGCGAGCTGATGTTTATCGAGCCCTCCTCCATCCATCATTCATGCTAAGGCTCGATACACGGCAACCAAGTCACTCAACGCAATGGTCTTGTTCTTGAGTATGGCCCGTTCCGCTTGAATCATCTCTCGAATCTTTGGATCGGCCGCACCAGATGTGAGACAGGAGGCACCGAGCGCCAGAATTCGGTCACACTCGTCGGCGAGCTTTCTCTTCACAACGGGATTCACCGACAAAATCTCCATGAGCTGGCGTCGCGTTTCATCCAGATGCCCCTGGAGTTCGGAATCCGGATAGCTCTTCCGCGCTGCTTCATCGAAGCAGCGATCGAGGTACTGAGTCAAAAAGACGTAGAGGCGCACGAGCGCGGCCGCGATATCCGTTTGATCGTTCGTAGAGACAGGCATACGTTCTCCCTCCGTCTGAGGTAATGGCCGATAGTTAGAGCATGACTTCAGACATTCAGCAATACCTTCACATCGTTGCCTTCGATTTTCACTTGATAGGCTTCCACCTTCGAGGATGGGTTATTCATGCACGAGCCGGTCGTCACATCGAACCGCCAGCCATGCCACGGACAGGTGACGATGTTGCCTTCCAACTCTCCCTCGCCCAATGGCCCTTCCCGATGGCAACAGGTGTTGTTGATCGCATGGATCGTCCCATCCACATTGAATACGGCCACGGTCTTCCCATTGGCTTCCGCCACAATCCCATGCCCTAGCTTTACATCTGTTAGGGCTGCAACACGTACGAACTCCGCCATGCCTTCCCTCCAATATGAGACCGCTCAATTGGTACTAAACGGCTGCTTGATCTTCTTCAGCAAACTATCGACTGACAGGCCAGTTTTCTCAGCACCACCGAGTGCTCCCATAATTTTCTTTGCAATATCCCGAAACGCCTCAGCCTGAGGGGATGCCGGATCGGCCACGACGATGGGATGGCCGGTATCGCCCCCATCTCGAATGGCCGGATCAATCGGGATCCGGCCAAGGAACGGCACATCGACCTTGGCTGCTGCCCGCTCTCCCCCACCATAGGAGAAAATCTCCGTGCGCTCACCACAGTGGCCACACACAAAGTGGCTCATATTCTCGATAATGCCCAGAAGCGGAACATTGACTTTTTGAAACATCGCCATACCCTTACGAACATCGTAGAGCGCAACTTCTTGAGGCGTGGTCACGGTGATCGCCCCAGCTAACGGAACCATTTGTGACAATGAAAGCTGCACATCACCGGTGCCTGGCGGTAGATCGATCAGCAGATAGTCCAAGTCCCCCCAGAGCACATCTCGGAAAAAAGCCTGCAGATATTGATGGACCATCGGACCACGCCAGACCAGCGCGGTTTCTTCCGGCACGAGGAACGCCATGGAAATTAATTTTACCCCGTAGTTCTCAACAGGAATGATTTTGCCGTCCTTCTGTTCAGGGCCGGTGGTACACCCCATCATCATGGGGATATTAGGACCGTAGAGATCAGCGTCCAAGAGACCGACCTTCGCACCGGCCAGCGCCAAGGCACAAGCCAGGTTCGACGACACGGTGGACTTCCCGACTCCACCCTTACCACTGCTGATCGCAACGACATGTTTGACACCAGGAATCAAATTATCTTTTCCCTGGGCTTGCTGCGTCCCATGGGCATGTTCATCAGCCATAGCTAGTCTCCAGTTCAGGTATGTTCAACCGCATCGTTCAGCAATGAGGCCCCTCATCGAAGCGCCATCACGCATGGTCCCATTATCATAAGGGATGCACCAGGTGAAATGAAATGGGCCGGTCGGGCTATCGTCCATGCGCCGACTGGGGCAACAAAGAACGATGACCCCTGGTCGTCTGGGATGTATACTGAAACTACACAGAGTCATTATTTTCAGGACGATCGATGACCACCTCACCTTCTCTTGAGCCAGCCATCCTCCGCATTGGAGAACAGCTTGCGCAACTGTCGGCCGGCCTTTCACCCTCCATTTTTGATGGCCGCTGGTGGTCCCATTCGGCCATCAATCTGGCAATGAAAGATGCATCGTTTAAGACCCGGTTGTTTCACTTCATCGATGTCCTTCCGGTCATTCAAGACGATGAACGAGTTGTCTCGCTTGCCGAAGAATACTTCGGCCGTGAGAGCAGCGAGTTGTTCGGACTTCGGTGGGGATTGAAGGCCCTGGCCTCAACAAGCGTAGGTGCTCGCCTTACCGGTAAGTCGATCAGAAAACAGATCGAACAGATGGCCACAACGTTCATTGTCGGTGCGACAGTTGAAGAAGCGGTTCCGGCCTTGTCACAGTTATGGACAGACGGACGAGCCTGGTCTGTCGATCTGTTGGGCGAGGCCACCATCAGCGAGCAGGAAGCTGATCGCTATCGTGACCAGTGTCTGAACGCCTTAGTCGAACTGGGACACGCCACGAAGACCTGGTCTTCCAATCACTTGCTCGAACGAGACCACCTGGGGCCCATCCCGCGCGTGCAACTCTCGCTCAAGATTTCGGCTCTCTCCTCTCGGCTGGACCCGATCGATCCCGATGGAAGTTACGAGTCGGTCGCCACACGTCTCCGTCCACTGGTGGACCTTGCGCAGTCGCTGCCAGCCGGATTGATTTTCGATATGGAGCAGGCGGAGACCAAAGACCTGATCCTGCATATCTTTAAGCAACTCTTCGCAGAGCCGGCCTATCGATCCTATCCCTATGCCGGACTCGCGTTGCAGGCCTATCACCGAGAAACCGAACGAGACGTACAGGATCTAGTAGCCTGGACGCGAACACGTCATGCGCCGATTACAATCCGACTGGTCAAGGGAGCGTACTGGGATTCGGACACTGTCCGATATCGGCAAGCAGGCTGGCCACCTCCGCTTTTTGGCCATAAGGCAGAGACCGACATTCAGTACGAGCGATTGATTCCAGTGCTATTTGAACACACCGATCTCATCCGACCCGCGTTCGGAACGCACAATCTTCGCACGTTAGCAGCCATCGAAGCCCATGCGCAAGCACGGGGCCTGGCCCCTGATGCGCGCGAGTACCAAATGATCTTCGGCATGGCGGAGCCGTTCCAGCAAGCCATGGTCAAATTAGGCCGTCGTGTACGCTTGTATAGTCCTGTGGGTCGGCTTCTCCCCGGTATGGCCTATCTGGTGCGGCGGCTCTTGGAAAATACGTCGAACGAATCGTTTCTTCAGAAAGAGTATGTCCAGTCCCAGCCATTGGCCCAGCTCCTTGCTCCCCCAACAGCACCGCCTCAACTCCAACGCACAACAACGAACGGCAGGAAAAGTTTTGGCAACGAACCGCATAGCGACTTTTCGCAGACGGCGGTGCGGAAAGCCATGCAGGCAAGTATTGGATCGGTTCAATCCCAGTTGGGCCGACAGTGGCACGGTGGAGCACCAGATATCAGGTTGACCGGCCCGTGGCTGGAATCTCGTAATCCTTGTAGACCAACTGAGGTCGTGGCCCTGGTGCAGAGCGCAGCGGTATCTGATCTGGACCACACCATCGAACAGGCGATCAAACAATGGGACCATTGGCGGCGGAAAGCTCCGGAAGAGCGATCTGAAATCCTGCGTCAGGCTGCATTGGAAATACGTCGTCGCCGGTACGAGCTGGCAGCGTGGGAGATCTTTGAAGTCGGCAAGCCTTGGCGGGAGGCCGACGCGGATGTCGCCGAAGCGATCGACTTCCTTCGCTACTATGCAGATGAGATGGACCGTCTGGCTGGACCGGTACGATTAGGCAACCGTCCGGGAGAACTCAACCAGCGCACCTATGCGCCGCGCGGTGTGACCGTCGTCATCGCACCATGGAACTTTCCACTCGCCATCCCCGCCGGAATGGTTTCTGCGGCACTTGTGACCGGTAATCCAGTTTTATTCAAACCATCGGACCGCTCGCCCGGCTTAGGGATTCTCCTCACTAACATCTTCATCGAGGCCGGTATACCGGCTGGATGCTTGACCTGCCTCCCGGGTGGGCCGGAGGTTGGCCAAGCACTCATCGCACATCCCCAGGTCGTGACAATCGCGTTTACCGGATCGAAGACCGTGGGACTCCACATCTTAGCCGAGGCAGCCCGCGTTCGCCCAGGACAGCCTATGGTCAAGCGGGTGATTGCCGAGATGGGTGGGAAGAATGCCGTGATCATCGATGAAACGGCGGATCTCGACGAAGCGATTGCCGGCGTCGTCGCATCGTTCTCCGGCTACGCGGGGCAGAAATGCTCGGCTTGCTCCCGAGTCATCGTCCATCGCACCATCTACGACTCCTTTGTTTCCCGCCTGCGTGAGGCCGTGCTGAGTTTGGACATCGGTGATCCCTCAAGACCCGGTACCAGAGTGGGGCCCGTGATCGACGCAAGAGCCCAAGCGACCATCCAACGCTACATTTCACTCGGCCACGAAGAAGGCCAGCTCCTCGTGCAGCGCACCGCAGATCAGAATGGATATTTTGTCGGACCGACGGTGTTTGTCGATATCCAACCACATCACCGTGTGGCCCAGGAGGAAATCTTTGGACCGGTGTTGTCGGTCATGAAGGCTGACAGTTTTGCCGATGCGATCCGTTTGGCCAATGAAACCGAGTATGCGTTGACCGGAGGGGTCTATGCCAGGAGTCCTGCCAATCTTGCGATGGCCCGCGAGCACTTCGATGTAGGGAATCTGTACTTAAATCGACCAATCACCGGTGCCCTTGTTGCTCGTCAACCATTCGGTGGGCACCGCTTCTCAGGGGTAGGTGCGAAGGCGGGCGGGGAAGACTATCTGGCTCAATTCATGATCACGAAAGTCATCAGCGAGAACACCCTTCGCCGGGGATTCGAATCGACTCAATGAGGCCTTTGCCGCTTTGATGTCGTATTCTTCAAGTTCTTCTGTGATCTCCGTGACCACGCCACGGTCCTCTTTGACGGCGGATAATTCCTGCCGCTCTGAATACTTCACGAGCCCAACCCCCTTGGCGAACCAGGCCGTCATCACGTCGATTCCGGAGACGGTACGACGGCTCCCGGACAAGTGGATCTTCATGTTCATCCGCGCTTCAACCTTAATAGCCTCCTGAAACGTACCGGCTGGGACGGTGATGGTTTCGCGACCGATGACCTTACTCCACCCCTGGGTATCGACCTTCTCATCGGTTTGGTCACGATCCATATCGCTACCGAAATCAACCCCCATTCGGTCAAACTGTTGGAAGGAGGACGGAACTCTCAGTGGAAATCTGAAAATCTGGTAGGGTGTAATGTGTTTCTCCAGCGGAGTTCCGGGCTCCGACCCATAGTACACAATGCCGACCGCGTCGCGTCGATAAAAGCTATCCGACGGTCCATGATTGCCCGGGTTCGTATCATGGAATACCGTCACGGTGACACCGTTCATCGTCTTCGTTCCCGAGACCGTTGAGACATTCGTGAAAAACTTCAGTTCGACAGTTTGGAGCGGGCCCTCGCTGATCTGACCACGATAGGTCCAGCGGCTCCCGACCGTATCAGGGAAATACTCCTCGGACTTTGAAATCGTGACCGGCTCCTCAGCTCCCAGCACCACAGACCATGGGTGGAAACCCAGGAGAGCGCACAGTCCTACCGTCAGTACGAGTCGTCCATCACAGTTAAGCTTTGCCATCATTCCAACTCCAACTAGGATTGTTTTGACGGTATCATAGGAGTCTAGAGAGCGGCAAGCCGCTCAGCACTGTGCTGAGTTTCGATACCTGCTTGTCTTGGCCCGCGTCTCCCCGCATAATTCACTCCGACATGGAACCTCTCATCTCCTCAACACCTCCTGCGGAGGATCGACTGACGAAATCCTCTGATCGTCCAGCAGCCCTCATTACTGGAGCGTCGGGAAGCATTGGTCGTGCCATCAGTCACGCGTTCGGAAAAATCGGATGGTACGTAGGAGTCCATTACTATCAGAATAAACCAGGGGCCGACGCAACCTTGGATCGCGTCCTCGATAGCGGTGGAGTCGGCGACTCCTACCACGCTGACATTCGAGAAGCTGAATCCGTTCGGCGCATGGTCGACACATTTGCCGGCCGCATATCCGGCCCATTAGTATTGGTCTGCAACGCCGGGATTGGACAGAGCGAATTGCTCGTGCGTCATGCGGACGACATCTGGGATAACGTCATCGCCACGAATCTCACAGGCACATTTCACTGCCTGCGAGCCATGGCGCCTTCCCTGCTCGCTCGTGGCGGAGGCTCCATCATTGTGATTGGTTCCCACACGGGATTCCACGGAGCGACCGGCCAGAGTGCGTATGCGACATCGAAGGCCGGACTAATCGGGCTCGTCAGAACAGCCGCGCTAGAATGGGGACCGCAAAATATTCGTGTGAATCTTCTGCTGCCTGGATGGCAGAAAACTGACTTGACGGAGGGCATATTCCCCTCAGATAAAGGCTGGCTCGATCATGCCCTGCGCCGACCGGCGGCGCTCGACGAAGTCGTAGGGACTATCGTATACGTAGCCCAGCTCAAGGACGTATCGGGACAGGTATGGAGCTGCGACAGCAGACATCTTTGAGCGAGGCATCGCACCTCTTACCCTCAGCTGTTGGAGATTGTTCATGAGATATGGAGTCTTCATCACCGGTACCGATACGGGAGTTGGGAAGACATTGGTCACGGCAGCGCTCGCCCTTCATCTGAAGAAGCGTGGTGTCCTGGTCGGTGTGATGAAACCGATCGAGACGGGCGTGTCGCCTGCACGAGAGATGCAATCCGATGCCGGCAGACTACGATCAATTATTGAAAGTGAGGAACCATTAGGGGCGATCCGCCCCTACTCGTTTGATCAACCGGTCGCTCCGCTTGCCGCAGCACAGGCTCAAGGCCACCCCATCAATCCAGATACGATTAAGAAAGTCTATCGTCTTCTATCCAGCCGTTACGATTGCATGGTAGTCGAAGGGATCGGTGGGGTACGAGTGCCGATTACCCCGAAGATCAGTGTGACTGAGTTGATCAAATCACTGCGTCTTCCGGTTGTCGTGGTTGGCCGATCTGGGCTAGGAGGGATCAATCATGCGTTGCTGACAATTGAGGCACTTCGACGCAACAACATCTCCATCGTTGCCTTAGTCCTCAACCAAACACAGTCAGCTCGGTCGGCTTTGGCTCGTCTGCAAGAACGGACGACTCTGGAGATTCTCCGCAAACAGACAGGTGTACCAGTACTCGGGCCCCTTGCTTACGAACCAGGCCTGCCTGGACGATTCCGACCAGCCGTCCTTCATCTCGCCCGATCCGCAGCCATTAAGAAGTTGGCGCACCTGGTGTCGAGAGCCTCAAAACGAAGTCGTTAACTGCTTGTGCAACATCTGATGCCTTCAGCACTGCAGAGATGACCGCGACTCCGTTGGCACCAGCTCGGATGACGTCTTCGGCATTGTTAAGCGTAATCCCACCAATCGCAAAGATTGGAAGCGGCGTCAGTTGGCGAATCGCCTTCAGTCCGACAATCCCCACGACCGGATCATGGTCCAACTTTGATCCAGGTGTGAAAATCGGGCCAAACCCGAGGTAGTCTGGCTGGCCGGCTGTCGCCGCTATCACTTGCTCTCGATTGTGCGTCGAAATCCCGATCAGTTTGTCAGGCCCCATCACCTTTCGTGCGAGATGGATCGGCAAATCTCCCTGTCCTAGGTGTACTCCGTCCGCATCCACAGCCAGCGCCAAATCGCACCGATCATTGACGATGAATAGTACACCAAGTTCCTGGGACACTTTTCTGAGCGGCAACGCCTCCGTATAGGCTGCATTCATGGAAGCCGTCTTGTTCCGGTACTGAAAAATCTTGGCACCAGCCGTCGCGGAAAGTTTCAGGACATCTACTAGTGGACGATCAGTACAGACCGACGGATCCAGAATGATATAGAGGCCGGCTAGTACCGATGCGCCAGGATTCTTCTCTGGCGAAACTTGAATCATCTCAGTTACCGCTTGGAGTGCTCCAACGCCTTCTGTTTGACGATACGGAAGTGGGCTTCCAGTTCCTGCCGCATGGCGATCGCCACCAGCCAATCCGGCACCATAGATTCGATTTCAATCACGAGTTCGAAAGTCGCACGCGTCTGATTCCCCGCTCCAGCCGGCTCGAGCATCCACTCCCGATGATAACGTTTGAAGTCCCCACCCTTCAGATCGGTCACCAAGCCGCCGTTCGGCAAGCTCCTCGATTCCGTCACCAACCGATGTTCTCCTGGCATCAGAGGATGCTCGATACGAAGATCGATCGTGGCCACCCCTTCACGGATAGTCAGCTCGGCGACCCGCATCCGAACTTCAAAGAGATCCGGCCAATGGGAGTAATCCGCCAACAAGGCTTGTATCACTTCCGGCCTGGCTGGAAAAAGCGGATGTGCCGTCGCACGGATTCCACCACCAGGTTCCGTCTTCACTGCTAGCCCATCTGTATCAGCCGCCGCCAGAGCACCCGGCTCCAATACGACAGCGGACAGAAGCACATGGACGGCCAACAACAGAACGAGACCCTGTGATGCTGTGGCTCGTCTACCCAACAATCGCATCCAGTAGCCGCTGGTGAATCTTCCGCACCCGCTCAAGCTGTCCTTTGGCTGGAAACCGTTCGTAGAAGCCCTCGGCACGGAACTCCTTCGTCAGCGGTGCCCATGGCTTGACGATCTCAGCAAACGGTTTGTGTGAACGCTGTTCATCCCAGTCATTGATGAGCTTGCGATCCACGATCAAATCATCTAGTACGCGGATCAATGCCTTGAGCGTCACATCGCGAGTAAACATATACCGCTCGTTCTGCCCCCAGACCTCACCCATGACGTCCTTCACTCCCTTCAGGTAGTCGCGCACCAGGGCGTAGCAGCGATCAGGCTTCATCCCTAAGTGCGACTCCATCCAACGCCTATGGACCGTCACGACTTTCAGCAGTTCGTTGAACACCTCGGACTGCAGAATCCATTTCTCCTGTTTACTCCGCCCCCCAAGGCGATTGATCTTGTACTGCAGCGGCGAGTCCGATTCGCCATAGAGGAGATTCACGACCTTGGCGGCGAATTTCTTTTCAGGGCTTTCCCACGACACCTTCTCATAGAGGTCAACCAAATGCGACCGGTTGATTCGCGTATGAGTCGAATTGATGATGACGAACATCTCGGTTGCGAAATCGGCGCTGCGTCCGTCGAACAACAAACAGGGCACTTCCACCTGTGCGCTCTGATCGGGATGTTTCTCATGGAAGAAATGAAGCCCGGCCAGTCGATGTTGGCCATCGATCACCAGATACTTGCCTTTGGGTTCGCTTAGATGACCGATCGAATCTGAGTCGCCCGCTTTTTGAAAGCGAAGAGTTTCGTCGGTAAAGAGCAGCACGGTGCCGGGAATCATCGGTTGCGCCACGACGGTCTCATAAAAATTCACGATCTGTTTGATTTTCTGACGATTCAGGACCCGCTGGAACCCCTTCTCGCTCCGCTCAATGCCCGCAATAAACTGCGCCACGTCGTCATGTTCGGAAATCTTGGCCTGTGCGATCTCTTCACCCTCGAAGTAGTATCGGCTGGTGAATCGAACCTTTTCCAACAGTTCACCGGCCTTGTAGGCGATAAAATAAAACGTGCCCTCTTTTTGCGTGATCCGCGTTGCGAGCATAGAGCCTCCATTGGTTTGAATAGAAGCTGGCGCGACGATTCTACGCGGCCCTCTCCATGGCCGCAAGACAAGCTCCTGTGGTACGATCCTCCACCGATGATCTCACAATGGTGCAAGTTTGCCATGTTCATCTCACTTCTGATGACAGGACTCGTGATGCCCTCCGACACCAGCGCACAGGACTCGGAAGACTCAGCAGCCACGACTGAACTATCGTGCAGCTTCACGATGGAAAAAGGTGACACCGGACGCCCTTGCCATGTTCCATTTCCACAAGGATGCCTGGTCGCCTCCATCCCCGGAACCAAGCACCCCTGGACCACGATCTCGAAAGGCGGTCGCCTGCAGTGCCGGTTTGACGAAGCGAAGACTGATTGGAAAACAAACATTGTCGGCACCTGCGACCGATGCCAATCAGTCCGATGTTCGGCCCACTTCAGTGTCCGCTTTGATTGTTCCTCTCAGCAATAACTCTCCCAGATATCCCATGTCCATCACGGCCGCCATCAAACAAGAAGCCCATGCGCTGGGATTCGATGCGGTTGGGATTACACACGTGTCGGGTGACCAGACACAGTCAGCTACCGGCAACCAGGGAAACAGCCCCACCTTCAATTCAGAAGCCGCGATATCTCAACGCCTCTTTGATCGTCTCACCGGATGGCTCCGGCGAGGCTATCACGGCACCATGACCTGGATGGAGCGGGCTCCGGATAAACGCGCCGATCCTCGTCAGGTGCTTCCCGGCTGCCGGTCAATCATCTCCTTGGGAACCAACTACCTCACCGACCATCGTGCCAACGAACAACCTGGCTACGGTCGCATTGCCCGATATGCTTGGGGAAAGGACTATCACAAGACCCTAAGCATACGGCTGAAGCAGCTGGAACAACGCATCTCCAGCCTTGCACCTGACGCTCAAACCCGTTCGTACTCCGACACCGGCCCAATCATGGAAAAAGCCTGGGCGGAGCAGGCGGGCCTAGGTTGGATCGGGAAACATTCCAATCTCGTGTCAGCGGAATATGGGTCTTGGTTGTTACTGGGAGAAATCCTGACTACATTGGCTCTAGACGCTGATGAGCCGGCGACTGACCTCTGTGGCAGCTGCACGCTCTGCATTCAAGCCTGCCCCACGGGAGCTATCACCGAACCCTACGTGGTTGATGCCACTCGTTGTATTTCCTACCTGACCATCGAACTGCGTGGTGATGAGGCCGCTGTTTCTCGGGAGTTACAAGGGGGCATGGGGAACAAGATCTTCGGATGCGACGATTGCCTTGACGTGTGCCCCTTTAATCTCCGAGCCGAACCGACTCAGGAACCTGCTTTTCAACCTTCGCGCTGGAGCCTTTCACCTCACCTCAACGAACTGTCTCAGCTAGATGAGCAGACCTTCGCCACAATATTTCAGCAAAGCCCGATTCGGCGCGCAAAACACCAAGGGCTTCTCCGGAACGTCGCCATCGCCCAACGCAACCTGAAGCCCATGTAAACTCCACCAAAGCTTCTCACCGCGCTCTAGCCCGAATCGAATTAGATACAGGATGTATCTTATTCGATTCTTCACCTTATCCAGACCACTTGATCCACAACGTCGACTTCCTCCAAACAGAACCTTTCAATCTCTACCAACAACCTGATAAATTATTAACCTTGCACAGAAATTATAGTTACTTCACTCAAGAATCATACGCGAGGCATGTATTGTGCAAATTCGCAAGATCCTAGGGGTCTCAGTCCTTGCGAGGCAGGGCCATTTGGACTCAAATGAATGCACAACCGAAAATTTTTCTTTGTATTTTTCCTACTAAATTTGGTAGATAGTCCACCAGACGTTTGTCGATGAAGGGTGGGAGGGGGATCAATTCGCCACGCTTGTCGGGGGCAGCGTCTTTTTTCCATAAAATACAGTCATAAGGGAGGCAACTATGCAGAGGTTTCGTGTGCTCACAGCTACATTAGGGCTTGCCGTCATCTTGGGAGCCAGCGGCTGTATCACTATGCCGGGGTCCGCAGGGGCAAAGGTCCACGATGTAACATTCACGGCGATGGAAACGGAAATCGTCGTTGATGGGAACGGGACGAAGTACAAAGCCTGGACTTTCAATGGGCAGATGCCGGGTCCGGTCGTGCGGGTCACAGAGGGTGATACCGTCAACTTTACCCTGATCGGCGACAAGGATAATACCTTCCCCCATTCGATGGACTTTCATGCGGCCGAGCTCGACTTCTTGAAGAACTACCACAAGACGGTTGGACCAGGCGAGACACACAAGTACTCCTTCGTGGCGAAGAAGCCTGGCGTGTTTTTCTACCACTGCGGTGCGGGCCCCATGATCCAGCACGTCGCGCGTGGTATGTTCGGTGCCATCATCGTTGATCCAAAGGACGCCAATGCGTGGCCAAAAGCGGATCGTGAATTCGTCCTGGTACAGTCCGAGTTCTGGAAGAATCCAGACAACGTGCAGGCGATGTTTGACCGGAAGTGGGACAATACGGTTTTCAACGGCGGGATCTTCAAGTACCATCCGTTCTTCCCGGGGGGAGAGCCGTTGGAAGTCAAGGTTGGTGAACGGGTACGCATCTATTTCGTAAATGCCGGCCCGAACGAGTTCTCCTCGCTCCATCCGATCGCCGAAATCTGGGACAATGTCTATGAAAGCGGCAATCCGGCCAACAAGTTCGTCGGGGTCCAGACCTATGTGGTCGGTCCAGGGAGCGCCGCCACCTTCGACCTGATCGCGGACAACCCAGGGGCGTATCCAGTCGTGACCCACTCCTTAACGGGCGCCTTGCGTGGTGCGATTGCCGTCGTGATCGCCAACCAGAATCCCAAGGACTATAAAGGTCAGTTGATGCCAAACACCCCCTGGAACCCGTAATGAATGAGCGGGGTACGGAGGTCTTGCAGTCAATTCATTCTCACACAAAGGAGTAGACAATATGACTTTGAGTAAGAAGATTATGAGTATGGTGGTTGCCGTGGCAGCCACCTGGACCCTGAGCAGCGCGACATCCTTTGCCGCAGATGCGTCGCTCTATGATCGACTTGGCGGACAGGGTGCTATTCAAGCCGTTGTCACCAAGTTCATCGGCAATGTGGGCGCAGACAAGCGCATTAATAGTTATTTCGCAACCACCGACCTCAAGAAACTCAATAGGCTCCTGGTCGAACAGGTGTGTGCGGCGAGCGGCGGCCCCTGCACCTACTCGGGCCGTGATATGAAGACGACGCACAAGGGCATGAAGGTCACCACCGCTGCCTTCAACGCACTCGTGGAGGACTTGGTCAGTGCCTTGGATACCTTCAACGTCCCGAAGAAAGAAAAGGACGAGTTGCTCGCCGTCCTCGGGCCGATGAACAAAGATATCGTCGAAGTTCCCTAGTGACGTGCAGTAGTAAACACTGCGGTAGTCCCATGTTAGTCTCTCGCCGGTCCGGACCAATGAGTTCGGACCGGCGAGATCATTTCTACTGCTAGATCAGCCCCCCTCTACCCCAATTAAGCCACGTTCCATGAGATAGAGGCACAGCAACTAAGGATAATATCGTGTTAACATAAGCACCGAATCTGTGCCTCTAGATGCGCAGCGAGAGTAGCCATCTGGTAGGAGCACCAGTTACCATCACCAAGGAGGAACCATGAGAGGGACGCGTTTGATTGTGACGTTGTGTAGCTTCATCGCCGTTGCCTTGTGGAGTACAGCCGGCTGGTCCGGCCCTGAGTCCGACCCACTGAAGCCTCGTGTGCCAGACGCTGAACGTGGGGAAGCACGAAAAATGAAGAGCCCGATCACCGTAACTCCTGACATCATCGCCAAGGGCAAGGAGCTCTATGAGGGCAAGGGTACCTGCGCAAACTGTCATGGCCAGACAGGAGAAGGTGACGGTGCGGGTGGAATGTTGTTGACCCCGGGCCCCCGAAACTTCACGAACTGCAAGTTTCACAAGAAGCGAAACGATGGGGAGCTGTTCTGGGTACTGAAGAATGGGAGCCCAGGCACCGGCATGCCGGCCCTTGTGAAGGGGGGCATCCTCACCGAGGAAGAAGCCTGGTCAATCATCGCCTATGAACGAAGTTTCTGCAAGGACACGGAATAGAGGCTGAAAGACTTTCACTCTGCGACATGGGCACGGGCTGTCAGTCGAAACTTTTGACTGACAGCCCGTTTTCTCTTTACCATCAGCCACCAAGCTTCTCACCACAAGACGATGAACCGTCGTTTCACTCATTCATCCCAAGGCTTCTCTCTTGGTTAGAATCCACGCTACCGTCAACATATCAGCGTGCCTTGCTGCCTCACCCCCCTATCAAGCCATCTGAATTTCTTACCCAAGGCCTCCTCGTTGCGTCATTTGAAATTCTTACCGGGACGGGGACGTGGTGTTGGATCTGAA
>LNFM01003515.1_pt1 | contig 30694 bp, 31 predicted proteins | sample 596031 | NCBI WGS metagenome assembly LNFM01 (sample SAMN04254537, study PRJNA301005) | activated carbon metagenome | isolation source: dual media filters at the Ann Arbor, Michigan drinking water treatment plant | place: USA: Ann Arbor
AGGGAACGACGGCGGGCGCCGCCTGAGGCCTCGCCGCGCCCGGCGCAGGGACGACCTCCGTAGCCTCACTGCCCGCGGCAATGCCTGCAGCGCCCGGCCGCTACATCACAACGTCGATGAGATACGGACCTTTCGTCGACATCGCATTGGAGAGCTGCCTGGTCAGTTCTTCGAGATCATGCGCCTGCCCCCCCGGCACGCCCAGGCCCTTCGACAGTGTCGCGAAGTCGATGGTGGGTCGATCCAGTGTCAGCATGTCGATCGCACGCGGCCCCGGCTGGGCGGCCCCGACATCGGCAAGTTGACTGTAGAGAATCTTGTAGGAGCGATTGGAAAAGATCATCACGCACACGTCGAGATTCTCGCGGGCCATCGTCCAGATGGACTGGAACGTGTACATGGCGCTGCCGTCGCCGATCATCGCGATGACTTTTCGATTCGGACAGGCGACCGCCGCCCCCACGGCCACCGGGCTGCCGAAGCCGATCGATCCGCCCATGTTGTTCAGCCAGTCGTGAGGGGGGGCACCCGCGCTGTAGGGGAAGAAGCCGCGGCCGGTGGTGACCGATTCGTCGACGACGATGGCGCCCTCCGGCATCGTTGCGCCTAGGGCTTGTCCCAGCCCCTCGAGCGTGAACTTGCCGATAGGCTTGTCCGGCCTGGAGGGCTGTGCGACCCCGGCCGGCTTCTCGCTCAATGCGCCCAACTCGGCCGCAAGCGCTTCGAGCGAAGCCAGGGGATCGCCCTCGATGGGGCAAAGGGTCGTGACCTCGCAGCCCTCCGGCGTCAGGACGCTGGGTTTGCCGGGATAGGCAAAGAACGCCGCCGGCGCCTTCGTGCCCACGAGCACCATGCGTTCGGTACCCTTCAGCATCTGCTGCGCCGTTTCCACGACGAAATGCAAACGCAGCACGGGCACGCGACCGGCTCCGCGCTCGATGCGAGCCGTGCCGCCGGCAGCCTGAACGGTACAGCCGGTCTTGGCTGCGATCTTGCCCGCGAGTTCGAGCCCGCGCGCGCGCAGCGCACGTCCGCCGATGAAGAGCATGGCGGACTTCCCGTGCCGCAATGCCTTCGCCGCTGCGACGACGGCGTCGCTCGTGGGGCCGGCCGGTCCCGGTGTTTCCGGCGTATCGGCCACGGCATCGGCTTCTCCCCAAGCGGTATCCGCCGGCAGGATGAGGGTTGAAATCTGACCCGGTGCGACGCGAGCGGCCTGGATGGCAAGGGCCCCGTCGCCCGCAACGGTCTTCGACGTCGGAGAGGTCTTGACCCAATGCGAAAACGGTCGCGCGATGCCTTCGATATCCGCGGTGAGCGGCGTGTCGTACTGGATGTGATACAGCGCATGCTCGCCGACGATGTTGACGATGCCCGACCCCGCCTTCTTCGCGTTGTGCAGGTTGGCAGCAGCATTGGCAAGGCCCGGACCCAAGTGCAATAGCGTTGAAGCGGGCTTGTCGGTCATGCGGTAGTAGCCGTCGGCTGCGCCGCTGCACACGCCCTCGAATAGTCCGAGGACACAGCGCATGCCCTCCACGCGATCGAGTGCACCGACGAAATGCATCTCGGACGTGCCGGGGTTGGCGAAGCAGACCTCTACCCCACCCTTGATCAACGTTCTGACGAGACTTTCTGCACCGTTCACGAGTTCTCCTTCCTAAGTGTTCGCGAAGCCGCATGGGCACGACGCTGCCGCGCGCGTGTCCTGAATCTGATTCGGTTGCGTCATCCTGGGGCGTGGTCGTCGCGCCAGACGAAGGTGATCACCCATTCGCTTCCCTCGCCTTCGATGCAGGCGATCGTGCCGTTGCCCGGCTTGAACTCGACGACCTTGCAGGATTCGTCACCGCAGACGAGCTTCGACGCCGTGCGCAGCAGATAGTCGACATGACCGCACATCATGACGTCACCCGATGCAGACTGGATCTGCGCGATGAAGGGGGCAACCGGGTCGTCGGTGTTGATGGGATAGGCCGCTTTGGCCGCGCGTTCCGGCATGCCGAGTTTGGCCGCGATGCGCTCGGCGGTATCGATGGTCCATTGCTTGTCGCTATGCAGAATGCGCACGGGCGAAGCACCGAGTGCACGCAGACGCTCGCCCAGACGATCCGCCTGGCGCTGCCCCATCGGGCTGATGTGACGCTGCGGATCCTGCGCCGCCGACAGGGCATCGACATGATGGACCAGATAGACCTTCATCCTCTCCTCCGTTCGTTCGGTGATGCCGCCCGATCAAGGCAAGGCGGCTTCCGAACGAATACTGCGAACGAGCGCAAAGGTCAACCGCAATATCGAGGGCGGCGGGGGGCCAACCCGTTGAACCGCGTCAGGGTTCGTCGCCTTTTCGCTGCGCGGACGCCTGGTCTCGGGTAATCCATAGACTGCCGAGTATGGAGGCGAGCAGCACGACGCCGACGACCGAAAGAGCGAAGCCGATGGGAATCTTGTAGACGTCGAGGAGCAGCATCTTTATCCCGATGAACACCAGGATGAACGCAAGGCCGTATTTGAGTAGATGGAATCGGTCGGCCAGGTCCGCGAGCATGAAATACATGGCACGCAGGCCGAGGATGGCGAAGACGTTCGACGTCAGCACGATGAAAGGGTCGAGCGTGATCGCGAAAATGGCGGGAATGCTGTCGACGGCGAAGATCACGTCGGTCACCCCGATCATTACCATGACCACGAAAAGCGGCGTGAAATACCGCTGGCCATCGCGCATGATCGCGAACTTCTCGCCATGGTATTCGCTGGTAATGCGCATGTGCTTGCGCATCCAGGTGAGAATCGGATTCTTATCCATGTCGGGTTCGGCTTCCGCCATGAGCAGCATCTTTATCCCGGTAATCAACAAGATGGCGCCGAACACGTAGAGGATCCAGTGAAACCTGGAGATGAGCCAGGCGCCGATCAGGATCATGATCGCGCGCAGCACGATGGCGAGGATGACGCCGAGAATCAGCACCCGACGCTGGAACTCCGGACGCACGCCGAAGAACGTGAACAGCATCAGGAACACGAAGATGTTGTCGACGGCGAGCGACTTTTCGATCAGATAGCCGGTGAAGAACTCGGCGGCCTTGTCGTTCGCGATCTCGCGTCCCACCTTGTCGTCGAGATACCACCACAGCAGCGCGTTGAACACGAACGACAGCGCGACCCAGACGATGGACCAGTTGAGCGCTTCCTTGAACGAGACTTTCGCCGCTCCCTTGGACTCCAATACCAGCAGATCGACGATGATGGCTACGACGACGAATACCGCGAAACCCGTATACCAATACCACGTGCCGATGGTTTCCATGCCTTCTCCGAGATGCTCGATTGTTGTGTCGGGCGAGCCCCGTCATCATGGGTGCGCACCTTCCACTTGGCACTCGTCGGGGCGCGAAGCGGCCTCTGCGGCGAGCGCGGCGAACGATATCAGGAAGGAATCGGGGAGTTGATTGAGATGTTGTATGACAGCGATTACGCGCCGACGGCTTGCTCGGTACCTCCCCGGCACCATGCGGATGGCGACGACGGGCAGTTTCGGTACGCTGCCGGTCACTGCGGCGCTCGCGCGCCGCAGTCGATGCGACGGCTCGAAGTCAGTGCGGCAGTTTGACGCCGGCCGTCTTGATGATGCTGCCGTAGCGGGCAAGCTCCTGCTTGATGATCGCGTTGGTTTCGTCGACGTTCGAGACGAAGGGCTCCGCACCTTGCTTCGCGATGTAGTCTTGTGCGATCGGGGTTGCGAGAACGGCCGCGATGTCCGCGTTGATTCGATCGACGAGAGCGCGCGGGGTCTTGATCGGGGCGACCACGGCGGTGATGCCCGTGAGCCCGTAATTCGGCAGTCCGGCTTCGGCGAAGGTCGGGACGTCCGCAATGGCGGCGAGCCGCGTGTTGCCGGTTACGGCGATCGGCCGCAGCTTGCCCGATTTGATCATCGGAATCACGGTGATCGGGATCTGGAACGACATCTCCACGCGACCGCCCAGAAGATCGGTCGTGGCTGGGCCCGAGCCCTTGTAAGGCACGTGGGTAAGCTGCGTGCCGGCCATCATGTTGAAGAGCTCGCCCGACAGATGCGTATTGGTTCCGATGCCCGACGACGCGAAATTTAGCTGGTCCGGGCGCGCCTTGGCGAAGGCGATCATCTCCTTCAGATTCTTCACGGGCACCGAAGGATGCAGCACGAGCACCACACGGGAGCGCGCGAGCGTTGCCACGCCGGTGAGATCGCGAACCGCATCGTAAGGCATGTTGGGGATGAGATGCGGGGTGCTGAACATCGCGGCGCCGGCCCAGCCGATCGTGTGTCCATCGGGGGCGGCCTTCGCGATGTAGTCCATCCCGATGACCGTGCTGCCGCCCGGACGATTGTCGACGATGACGGATTGGCCCCAGCGCTCGGACAAGCGGGCGGCGACCATGCGCGCCATCGGATCGGTACTTCCGCCCGGCGGATACGGCACGACGTAGCGCACCGTTCTGGCCGGAAAGTTCTGTTGAGCGACAGCCGGCCATGCCGGGAGTGTCGCGAGTAAGATGACGCCGATGCGGCAAGTGCACCAGATGCCGGACTTCATGCTGCCTCCTCCAAATTCGACAGGGTGTTGCGTGCCGGGCTGCGGCGAGCGCGTTTGGGCACGTAAGTGGATGCGACGAGACTACCTGCTCGGATCGTGCGAGACAAGGCTGTTCACGGCCCTCGCCCGCGTCCGGGCACCCGGTGGGTGATGCGTTCAGGGCCGACCCGCTCAGGGTTGACTGCCGAAGGCGGGATAGGAATACTCGGTGCATTCGCTGACGGCGCTCCACCGACTACATGGTGGACGCTCCTGTCCCCTGCGGATGCGCATCGATACCCATGCGCGCCGCGATCTCTGGAGGAAACCGATGATTTCGATACCCGCCGCAAGGCTACGCTGCCTTGCCGTCGGCGCGCTGTTGGCCGTTGCCCCGACAGTGTCCGCGCAAACCTATCCGAGCAAGCCGATTCGCATCATCAGCCCGTATCCGCCCGGCGGAACGACCGACCTGCTGTCGCGCATGCTCGCGCCCAGAATCACCGAGAGCTGGGGCCAACAGGTACTGGTCGAGAATCGTCCCGGCGGAAACACCGTGATCGGTACCGAGGCGCTCGTGCGTTCGGCCCCCGACGGCTATACGCTCATCTGCATTCTTTCCAGCCACGTCATCGTTCCCAATCTCACCAAGACATCGTTCGACGTCCTCAAGGACTTCACTTCGGTCGCGACGATCGGTGCCACGCAACTCGTTGTGGTCGTTCACCCATCCGTGCCCGCAAAGAATATCCAGGAACTGATCGCCCTGGCGAAGAGCCGCAGCGGTCAACTCAACTACGGGTCCGGCGGCAGCGGCACGGTGACGCATCTTGCAGGCGAGTACTTCAACATGCTGACCGGCGTGAAGATTCAGCACATTCCGTACAAAGGGTCGTCGCAAGCGCTGACCGATCTCATCGGCGGCCAGATCCACATGTATTACAGCCCGCCGATCGTCGCCATCCCCCACGTGAAGTCGGGTCGCCTGCGTGCGCTCGGATTGACGGGCGATGCGCTGATCGATGCCTTGCCTCAGGTCCCGCTCGTATCGAGCGCCGGCGTGAAAGGCTTCGAACTCAAGATCTGGTATGGCTTCCTCGGTCCGGCCGGTATGCCGAAGCCGATCGTCGATCGACTCAACGCCGAGGTGAACCGGATCCTTGCGCTGCCGGAAATCCGGGACCAGCTGCTGACCAGCGGCATGAACCCGTTCCCGTCGGCCCCGGATCGATTCGACGCACTGATCAAGTCCGACTACGACAAGTACCGCAACATCATCAAGAACGCCAACATCACGCTCAAATAGCGCACTTGCCGCCGGCCGCGTGATCGCGAGTTGACTGCGGCGCAGGGGGGCGGAATACACTCGCGGTTGTGCCGAACTCAAGTAGAGCCAAGGAAGGTTTCAGAACCATGTTACGCATGAGCAAGCTGCCCCTGGAGGGCATCCGCGTCATCGACAGCAGTTACGTGTTCGCCGGGCCGTATTCGACGGGTCTCCTCGGCGACATGGGGGCCGAAGTGATCAAGGTCGAAGGGCCCTCGCGTACCGACATGACGCGCGGGGGGGCCTTCTCCGGCATGATGCCGGACAACGACAAGGGTGACGACTACTGGAACCGCACCAGCACGTACAACCTCGTCAACCGCGGCAAGAAGTCGCTCGTGCTCGATCTGTCGAAGCCCGAGGGCCGGGAGATCTTTCTCGATCTCATCACGAAGAGCGACATCCTGCTCGAGAACTTCACCCCGCGCGTGATGCGCGGCTGGGGCATGGACTATCCCAAGCTCAAGGAGAAGCATCCCGGGCTCATCATGATCTCGAACACGGGCTACGGCCGTGGCGGCCCCTACTCCGATTACCCGGCCCAGGCCACCACCCAGGAAGCCACGCACGGCCTCGCCGCAGTGACGGGGTATCGCGGCGGTGATCCTTCGAAGGCCGGTCAGTCTTTCGTGGATTTCCTGGCCGCGTGGGCCTGCATGACCGCAGCACTGCTCGGGCTGCGCTTCCGCCGCCGTCACGGTCGCGGTCTCTGGGCGGACATCGGCATGTACCAGATGGGCTGCTACAACGTGAGCGAGTTCGTGCTCGACAACATCGCGAACGGTGCGCCGGGCGAGCGCATAGGCAATCGGCACCGGCAGTTTGCACCGCAGGGTACGTACCGTTGCTCGGGTCGGGACGAGTGGGTCACGTTGTGCGTGCGTGACGATCACGAATGGACGGCCCTCTGCGATCTGATCGGTCAACCGGGCCTGGCTGCCGATCCGCGCTATGCAACGGTCAAGGCGCGTCACGAGAATCACGACGCGATCGACGAGATCATCACCCGGTGGACGAAAACGGTCGGCAAGATGGAAGCCATGGAGCGTATCCAGGGCGTCGGTGTACCGGCCGGCGCGGTGCTCGAGAACCGCGACCTGCACTTCAATCCGCAAATCGCCGCGCGCGGCCTGCTCGAATGGATCGACTTTCCGCCGGAGCGCAAGATGGGGCCGCGCCGGCGCGTCATCGGGCGCCCGTGGCAGTTCAGCCGCGCTCCCATGCAGGTGCGCGGGCCGGCGCCGGTATTCGGCCAGGACAATCGCCACATCATGCGCGATATCCTGGGTTACGACGATGCAAAGATCGAAGCGCTCGCCCGCCTCGAAGCGTTTGCCGATCAACCCAGGAAGACGCGCGAGACCCCCGACGTCAGCATGGACGATCGCGTCAAGCTCGGGCGTCTTGCGTACTGGGAACCGGACTACCACAAGCAGTTGGGCATGTAATGTCGATCGCCGCGGGTGGTCGGCGCGAACCGAGGGGGCGCCATCCGCTGCGTCAGACGATCGGCGCAGCAATTCTCGGTGCCGTCTGGGTCGTCGCTGGTGGAATCAGTTCCAACGCCGATGCGCAGGGCGGTGCACCCGCATACCCCGCCAAGCCACTGCGCTTCATCCTCCCGGTCGCTGCGGGATCGACGAGCGATACGATTGCTCGCCTGGTCGCCCGTGCGCTGTCCGACGGACTCGGTCAACAAGTCGTGTCCGAAAACCATCCCGGCGCGGGCGGCAACATCGGCGTACCCATCGCGGCGCGTGCACCGGGCGATGGCTACACCCTGCTGCTCGTCTCGTCGGCGCAGGCCATCTCGCCCAGCATCTACTCGAAGCTCAGCTACGATCTCGCACGCGACTTTCGTCCGGTGACCCAGATCACCGAGGGGTTGTACATGCTGACCATCCACCCCTCGGTGCCGGCGAAGTCGGTGCCGGAACTGATCACGCTTGCGCGCAGGCGGCCCGGTCAGCTTTCGTACGGTTCCGCCGGGGTGGGGACAGGCACGCACCTGACCGGCGAACTGCTGAAGGCCGCCGCGGCGCTCGATGTACTGCACGTTCCGTATCGCGGCATGGGTCCGGCAATCGGGGAACTCGCCGGTGGTCAGATATCCATGGCCTTCCTTGGGTTGCCTTCCGGATTGCCGCAGATGCAGGCCGGCAAGGTACGCGCCTTGGGCGTGACATCGTCGAAGCGTTCTTCCGTCGTGCCTGAATTGCCGACTCTCGCGGAAGCCGGGCTTCCGGGCTTCGAGTCGACGACCTGGCAAGGGATCGTCGTGCCGGCTGCGACGCCGATGGAGATCGTTGGGCATTTGAATGCGGCGCTTGTCCGGGCGCTGAACGTGGCGTCGGTGCGTTCACGGTTCGCGGCTTTGGGGGTTGAAACAGTCGGCAATGCGCCCGAACATTTCGCCCGCTACATCGAGCTCGAAACCCACAAGTGGGGCAAGCTGGTGCGCGCCATCGGCCTGCCCAGGCAGTAAATAACGCAAGCGCGGGCCGAACTCGTCGGCCACGAAACTTTAGACTGTGCTCTCTGAAAAGGAGGTTGTCATGGCTTCGAATGCTGCAGCGATCAAACCAGCCGATCGCTATATCGATGTCAACGGACTGAAGATCCACTATGTCGACTGGACGCAGCCGGGGGACGAAGCCAAGCCGCCGTTGATCATCCTGCACGGGATCGGTCGCATGGCGCACAGTTTCGATCACATCGCGCCGCATTTCTGCGCGCGTTATCGCGTCATGGCAATGGATCTGCGCGGGCACGGCGACTCCGGCTGGCATCCGCAGGCCGCCTATCTCGTCGAGGACTACGTGCAGGATCTCATCGGCATGGTGCAGCAGCTCGGCCTTCGGGACGTGACGCTCTGGGGCGCCTCGACCGGCGGGCGGGTTGCGCAGGTATTCGCCGGAATGCACCCGGAGCTGACCAAGGCGGTCGTCGTCGAGGACGTCGGACCCGAGCGGCCGAAGGAGATCTCGAACCGACGCAGTGGCCGCATGGCGACCGAGCAGCTCGGTTGGGTGTCCGTCGACGAGCTGGTCGGCCAGCTCAAGTCCTCTTCTCCGCGCACGTCCGAAGCGCTGCTGCGTCACTATGCCCTCCACAACACGAAGGTCCGCGACGACGGACGCATCGTGTACAAGCGCGATCCCGACATCGAGAAGGGCTTCATTCCCACCGAGATCTGGCGCTTCGTGAAGGCGATCCGTTCGCCGATCATCTATATTCTCGGCGGCGCGAGTAGCATCGTGCCCGCCGAAACGCAGGAAGAGCTGCGCCGCGCCCTGCCGCAGGTGCGCATCGAGACGATGCCCGGGCTCGGTCATTACCCGAGCGACGAAGATCCCGCGGGTTATGCCGCCGTCGTGGACCGCTTCCTGGCGGATGGCGCCCGATGACATCGGCTGCGACGCTGCCCCGGGTCGTTGTGCTGTCGACCGGGGGTACGATCGCCGGCCGCGGCAGTTCCAGCACGAGCCTGAGCGAGTACAAGGCCGGCGAAGTGCTCGGCGAGCATCTCGTGGAGGCGGTCCCCGAGATCCGGCAGTACGCCGACGTTCGTGTCGAACAGATCGTGAACATCGGCAGCACCAATCTCGGCATTGCCCACTGGTTGCAACTGGCGCGCCGTATCGGCGAGATCTTCACGAACGAGCCGGACGTGGCGGGTGTCGTTATCACGCATGGCACGAACACGATGGAGGAGACCGCCTACTTCCTTCACCTGACCGTGCGGCACGACAGGCCCGTGGTGCTGGTGGGGGCGCAGCGTCCCTCGACCGCCATCAGTGCCGACGGCCCGCTCAATCTGCTGAGTGCCGTCCGCACGGCGGCCTCGGTGGAAGCGCGCGGCAAGGGCGCCATGATCGTGATGAACGACGAGATCAACGGGGCGCGTGACGTCACGAAATCCAACACCTATCGGGCAGAAACGTTTCGCTCCGGCGAAATGGGATTCCTCGGCTACGTCGACGCGGACAAGGTGTGTTTTTACCGCGCCTCGACGAAGCGTCACACGGCGCAGTCCGAATTCGACGTTGCCGGATTGACCGGCCTGCCCAAGGTGGCGATCGTCTACTCGTATCTCGAACCGGACACCGCACCGATTCGTGCGCTGGTCGATGCGGGTGCGCAGGGCATCGTGTTCGCCGGGACAGGTGCCGGCGGGCTGACCGATGCCGAGCGTGTCGCGATCAAGGTGCTCGCCGCAGGCGGTCAACAGCCGGTCATCGTGCGCGCGACTCGAACGGGCAACGGACGAGTCATCGCCCGCAAGGAGTACGACGCCGAGGGCATGGTGGCCGGAGACAACCTCAATCCGCAGAAGTGCCGGATTCTCCTGATGCTGGCGTTGACGAAAACGCGCGACCTGGACGAGATCCGACGCATTTTCGCCGAGTATTGATACCTCTCGGATCGAAGCGCGCCGGCGTGCGTCTTACCCGCAACGTGATGAGCTGGAAGGCTCGCGTGGCCTGTGCCGGCGATCGCCGTGACTGTGCTCGGCGAGGCGATTCGTGAGCAATTGCGCATGAACGATGCATGTACGGTTGCCGAGCGTCGTTCGAGTTACTATCCTCGACCTTTCCTTCATGCAGGAGTGATTCCATGATCCGTTTCGTCGCCGCCCTGGTTGCCTTTTGTGCCGCAGCGGCCGTCCACGCGCAGAACGTCGAGGGTGTCCTCAAGAAGATTCGTGACGGCAAGACCGTCACGATCGCGTACCGTACCGATGCCCTGCCCTTCTCCTACGTCGGCAGCGACAAGCAGCCGGCCGGCTATACCGTGGAGCTTTGCAAACGCGTGGTAGCGACCATGGAGAGCCAGCTGAAGGTCAAGCCGATCGCAATCAAGTGGGTGGCTGCGACGTCGCAGAACCGGATGGAACTGGTGCAGAAGCGTCAGGTGGACATGGAATGCGGCTCGACCACATCGACCCTCTCGCGCATGGCGACCGTGGATTTCTCGAACCCGGTCTTCGTCGACACCACCGGTTTGCTCGTGACGAATGCGTCGGGGGCCAAGGATCTGGGTGGCCTTGCCGGCAAACGTATTGCCGTCGTCAGCGGCACGAGCAATCACAAGGCGGTGGAGCAGGCGCTGAAAAAGACCGGAATGAAGGCCACCGTCGTTGCAGTGAAGACGCGCGACGAAGGCATTGCAGCGCTCGAAGGGGGCAAGGCGGACGCCTTCGCAAGCGACAAGATCCTCCTGCTTGGTCTGGCCGGCAAGGTGAAGGACGCGACGCGCTACACCCTGCTCGAAGACAATCTGAGCTTCGAACCTTATGCGATCGCCTTGCCGCGTGGCGAATCGGATCTGCGGTTGGCGGTGAACCGCGGGCTCGCCGGAATTTTCGCGGGAGATGACATCGTCACCATCTTCCGCAGCGCCTTCGGCAACGAAGCCACGCCGAGCCCGGTGCTTCTGTTCATGTACGGCCTCGGTTCGCTGCCGGAGTGACGCCAGGACGGCGGCGCACCGCGACTGGTGTGCCGTCTACGCGTGCGCGGTGGCATTGCGCCGTGCTAATGTCGGGGCTTCCCTATCGGAGGAGCCACCATGGCGGATACCCCTGACAATCGCCGTTTCAAACAGATTCCCGTCGATCAACTGACCGCCGAGCAGCGCACCCTCTACGAGGCGATCCGCTCCGGTCCGCGATCGAAGCTTGCAAACTCGGGGGCCTCGCAGCCCGGTCCTCTCGGTGGCCCCTTCAATGTGTGGCTGCGCAGCCCCGGCATCGGGGATTGCATCCAGCGTCTGGGCGAAGAGATCCGCTTTCGCAGCTCCCTGCCCGCGAAACTCAATGAGCTTGCGATCATCATTGCCGGCCGAATCTGGACGTCGCACTACGAGTGGCACGCACACTGCAAGTTGGCCCTCGAAGCGGGATTGGATCCGTCCATCGCACAAGACATTGCGGAGAATCGTCGTCCGGGCAAAATGGACGAAGACGAAACCATCGTCTACGACTTCTCGATGGAGCTTCACAAGTCGCAAGGTGTGAGCGACGCTACCTACAAGCGCGCCGTCGATCGCTTCGGCGAGCGTGGCGTCATGGATATCATCGCGGCGAACGGGTTTTATACGCTCGTGTCGATGTGCCTGAACGTCGACCGGACGCCGCTGCCTGCGGGTGTGGTCAGCCCGCTCAAGTAGCGTCAAAAGCGCTTATTCGCGTGCTCGCGGCGGCGGATACGTCGCGAGCATCCGGGCCTTGAATTCGGCCCACACGGGGTTCGGTTCCCAAACACTGCGTTCCGTCGCGAAGGCCGACTCGATCGAATGCCCTTCGACGAGATGCAGGTACAGACCCATGAACGTCGAGACGCGCTTGTTCGCGGCACAGTGGACCCAACGCCGCTTGCTCCGGTAGAGCGCCATCGCGGCGAAGAAGGCGTTCAAGTGCTCGTGCGTCGGCTCGGTGAATATCACCGGAATGTGTTCGTACTTCATGTTCAGCGATCGAACCTTGCCGGGTTCGTCAGTGAGGGAGTAGCGCGGATCGTCGTGCAACGCGAGGTTCACGACGACCTCGTAGCCAGCCGCTGCGATGGCCGCGAGATCCTCTTCGTCGGGCTGTCCCGACGTAGCGAGCCCGGGTTCCACCATACGGTAGTTGTAGATGTCGGCGAGGCGCTCGGTCATGGCGTCTATCGGCGTGGCTGCGCTTTATTTCGCGCGCTTCGACAGCAGATCGAGCAGACGCAGGGGATCGGGTAGCGTTTCGATCGCAAGCAGCATGTCGCACGTCGTTTTCGCCACCTTGTCTCCCAGAACTTCGCCCGCGTTGCGCAGATACTTGTCGATGATGAGCGAAGGCGGCGCAGGATTGCGGGCATCGCCGAGCGGTATGTCGATGGGCTGGATCGTCGTCGCACCCTTCGCGACGATGACCAGGCAGCCCAGGGCGCCGTGCTTTGCCGATTCCGGATCCTCGATCGTCGTGAACTTATGCAGGTGCTTCTGCAGCTCGGGGCGGTGGAAAGCGGTATCGGAGAAACTCGATTTCAATACGGTGCCGTCGAGAACGGCCGAGGCGACCGGGAACTCGTAGCCGAACTTGCCGGCGAACTCGCCGGTCGGCCGAACCCGAAAGTACGGCTGCAGATGCGGCACGCGTATCTCGACCGATGTCAGATCCTCCAGCCGACAATCGCTCTTCGCACGAAACGCGAGCGCCGCGTCGATGGCACCCTGCGCGATGTAGCCGCAGGGATATTTCTTGAGCCGCCAGGTATCCGCGATCATCCAGGTGCCGAGCGCCGCAGTCGCGTTGGCGATCTCCACCCCTTCCATCCGTCCGGCGGCGACGACGCTGTAGATGTAGCCGAGGGGTGCTTCGATGGCATCCGGATTGGCTTCGTACCCGGTGGCTGCGAGTTCGACGGCGGTCATCCCGGCCTGGGATGCAATGCCGCCATGCAAGGGCTTCGTATGGGTGCCGAAGTTGCCGGTGATGCCGCCGGCCTGAGACGACGCGATGCCCCACGCGTGGCGCTGCTGCATGTCCGTCAAGCCGAACAGACGTCCGGCGACCGTCGCGGAGGTGAGCGGCCCGAACAACGCGGTGCTGTGCAAGCCGTGAAATTGATCGGGGCGACGCGGCACGATCCGGGCGATGGCCTCACCCATTTGATAGCCGGCCACGTAGGCCTCGAGCATCTGGCGTCCGCTGCGTCGACGCGTTTCGGCCGCCGCGAGCATGGCCGGAACGAGCACGACGCTCGGATGCCCCATGGTCGACGTGTCATCGAAATCGAGCGTGTGGCCGAGCGTGCCGTTGACGAAGGCAGCGAGCCACGTGGTCGTCCTGCGCGGGTTGCCGAGGATGGTGGCCTCGTCGGCGGTGCAACGATCCACCATCGCCTGGACCTTGTTGCCGGGATCTTCGCCGATGCCTGCGAGTGCGACGCCGATCTGATCCATGATGGCGAGCTTCGCGACCTCGATGTCGCGCCCGGGTACGCGATCGAGCGAAACGCTTCTGACGTACTCGGCGAGTGTTTGTCCGAATTGCATGAGTTCCTCCGTAGGCATGCGCGGGGGTGGCGCACGACGCGCCCGCGTCGCCGCTTGCACCGGGACAATGATACCTGCCGCGGCGGCGGACGCGTGGTCGTTCGATGGCGGCTAACGCGGGCGAAAGCGAGCGGAGGGCACGGTGTTGCGTGGCTTGTCGGCCAGCCAGCCGGGCACCGACTCCCGATCCGGGAAGCATGACAGTGCCGGCGGATCGGTGTCGATGGCCGAATTCAGTGCGGCCACGAGGTCGACGAAGGCGGGCTCGGCAGCGACGATCGCGACACGGACATTGGGATTGCTCGCGGAAGAACCGATCATGACCACGAGCAGATCTTCGACGGCGTCGAGGAGACCTTCGGTCGACCCGTCTGCATCGAGGAAGTCCACCACGACTTGTCGAACGTCGTCGTAACGCGCATCCGCAGTGATGTCGCGTACACCTCGAAGCAGTTCGGCCGGAGTGAACGTGCCGACTGCCCTCACCGTGAGCCGCGTTTCCGACCACTCCAGTTCGCACACCATGTCGTGACGCTCCCGACATCCATCCAGACTCACAATAACGGAATCGCCCTACACGGTTGAATCGGTGAATCCGGTAGTCGGACGGGGTGGGACCATGTAGAGCGCGTCGGGGAAACCCCGAGCCGCGCAGATGGTGTACCGCGGCGACGGCGCCAGCCTTTCTACGCCCGTCGCGGCGTACTCACGGCTTCGCGTTACTACCCGTCGCATCCGACTGCACCCACGGGCGAATGCGGACCGTTTGCGTCGCCAGATGCACTTCGATCAGAAAGAAAGCCAGTCCGACCACGAGTGCAAGCGTCGAACTCGTGAAAAGCACGCCGACGATCGACTTCAACGGGAAGTTCGTCAGTTCTTCGACGAACAGGGTCGCCACCACGATGCAGACCAACAGCGCAGACAGTGTGCTCGCGTTGATGGCAGCACTGGCAATGCGTCGTCGGCGTTCGAGGTTGCGCAGTTCGGCAACGAGCGCCTCGATACCGATCGTCTCGCGCAGCGCAGCGGATTCCGTCAGCGCCCTCCCCCTGTCGATGATGCGTGCGAGCCGCCCGGTCATCACGTTGAGCACACCGGCGATCCCCGTGAGCAGGAACACCGGCGCGAGGGCAAGCTGGATGGCGTGCGTGACTTCCGAATAGTTCAGCGGTACGGTGGTCATGGCGGTAGGTCGATGTTGTGCGTACTGCGAGTATACGCACGGCACAGGTCGCAGCCCGATCGATCGGCCGAAGGTCGGCGTGCTATCCTCCCCCCGGCGCCCGGATGGTGAAATCGGTAGACACAAGGGACTTAAAATCCCTCGGAGTAACATCCGTGCCGGTTCGAGTCCGGCTCCGGGCACCATTTAGTGGTGAATCGTCCCGATTCATTCCGCCTGTGAACTGACGCAACAAGCTTCACGCAGCGAGAGAAGTTCCACACGGTCTCGATTGTCGGCGCGGCCAGTTCCAATCTCACCATATGCCGCATTCGAAATACGGGTCGTCAGGTAATCGAGTGGTTACGAGCAGGGTGCTTTAGATTGGCGGTGACATGAATTTGAGCACCCTTCAGTCGTAGATATTCGTTCGTCGCGCAGTCCGTACGCGCGACGCTGCACGTGGAGCCTGTTGACCACGCTAGAACAGCCGGCGCAATTGGATGGCGGAGGCATCCTGCAGTCTCATCTCAGCGGGAACGCATACGTGTCGTGGTGCGTCAGGTGGGTGTCGAGGCAAACGGGGATGGATGATGAGGCCATCTGCGATGGATCCTCGCTCGTTACATGCGAGCTCCGTCTTTGATCCCCCGCTCCAGCGTGTGTGCAAGTATTTTCCGCCCAAACAACGTATCCGTTGTGGCCACCGGAGGGGCGGTTCTGAACTCGATCCTGCCTGAAGCCCGGAACGTAGTCGGTATGTCTTGGCATACCGGCGGCACGGGGCACAGATGGCGTAGAGAAAAGCCGCGCGTTAACCGGGCCTGCAGCTTGCGTTAACCGTCAGCGCATTGCAAATCATGTTGCCCGCTCGGATTGGGGTATGGCAGTTATGTAGGCAATCGAACGTGGCTCCTGACGCGGAGTATTCCGCATTTGCTTTCCATTAGAGTCTACACGGAGAGATTCATGAACAATATCGTTTACATCGTAGGTGCAGTTGTCATCGTGCTTGCCGTCCTCGGGTATCTAGGCTTCCGTTAACCCGTGCTGACTCGGGAAAGGCAGGGAAGCACGGGTCCTGCCGTGCGAGCCGATCGTCAACCACGTGGCTGTTGATAGGCAGCGTGGGTAGCCTCGGGCCGGTAAAGTTCAAACAGCAGGAAGAAGCGAGTACTCAGGCTCGAAATCCGGGCGGCCAATTTTCCGATGCAGCTCGGGCAAGCACGAAGCGCGTCGCCGGCGCCGATCGGAGGCACGATCGGCGCGGTGAACTTGATTCGCACTTACAGGATTGACTACCGCTTGCACACAGCAGAACGTATCGGAGCCTCTTCCCGCGGAGCATTCGCAATCCCTGATCCCTTCGAGGGCCGCCCGCTACTTGCTGCACGAGCATCCCAGACCATGGGGCGTATTGCGGATATCACCACGCGGTCACGCAAGGTGCCAGCGCAACGCGCCGAGCATCTTCGGGCCGTGGGCGTTCAACATGGGACAGATTCAAACGACGAAGGTCGCCGAAGCGGGCTTCGATGACCGTAGACGGCGCCTCCCCAGATTGAACCGCTTCGCCGAGCGCCGGCCACGAGCGAGTCCGATGCCCAGCATGATCGAATCAGTGGACTCGGGTCCGGTCATCTGCACTTCGGCGAGACTTTGTGCGGCCAGGCGTGCAGCCCCCGCCGGCGCCGGACCGATCTGAAACTCTCCGGGTACCTCAAGCCTGCCGCATGGCGTAGAGTGCACAGCGTTCTGTAATCTATCAAGGACCCGGCTTTCAACCAGCGATGTGGTCCCCTTCACACAAGCGCGCCAACCTGTCCGAGCTGGCCGATCAAGGCCGGCGCAGAAAAGATCGTTACGAACCATGGGGAACGCTACGTCGCCCTCCATTGACGCGAATCGGCTGGACTACGACCATCGGCTGGAGCACGAGCGTGTCCACTTGCTGCTTATCGACCATGCCAAGCATGGCCTGGCCGACATCGCGGCTGCGCGCACGTTCGAGGCTGACGCCGACATTGCTCGAATGCAGCGGCGCCGCAACCTACGCGCGCCCCGTATTACCTAACCGTATCCATCATCCATGCCGATCGCGACTATCCGTCGGCGCCCCTTCGCGTTCGTTCATTCCGTAGTCCCGCACCACGGTCGCCACGCGTAGCCGATAGTCGGCAAAGATCCGCTCGCGTCCCTGCGCCTGTACGAGTCGATGTCCTTCCAGATTGCGCCATGCACGAACGGCTTCTTCGTCGCGCCAGAACGAGAGGGAAACGTACTTGCCTGGCGTCGCCACGCTTTCGAAACGTTCGATGGAGATGAACCCGTCGAAGCCTTGGAGGTCGCTCCTAAGCGAGGCGGCCAGATCGAAGTATTCGTCGACTCGTCCTTGCGTAGGCCAGACTTCGAATATCACTGCGATCATGCGACCCTCCGTTCATCGAGTCATGTTGACGACGCTCTGAGCACGTCAGCCTCGTTCATCGATCCCATGCTCATGATAAGGCCGATTCTGTCGGCGGCCGACGCGGATACCGCACCGCAACGGCATCGATGCGCACCAGGAACGTGCCATATCGGTCGCCCTCACTCTACCGGGGCGCTGGAATTCCGTGTTTTCGCGCGAACGGACAGGCAAGCTTATTGCATCGCACCAGACAGATCTGTCTTTCGAGGCGAACCATGAACCATCGAATCGCGCCGCTTGCGTTTGCCCTTGTTCTCGCCTTTCCGCTGGATGTCGAAGCGCACGGACGAGCCCACGCGAACACGTTCGATCTGCAGTCGAGTCGCGGCTCCAGTTTCATCACGGCGACGACGGTTTGCGGATCCTCCTCCGCGGTACCGTGTCCCGCCATGACGCCATTCCAGGCTTCAGGTCCCTACGGTTCGGGTGGACGTTCGGCCGCCGTCACCGGGTCTGAACTGTCGCTTGCGTCTGCGGGGGGCAAGATCGAAGAGCATCGCGAACACCCCGCGCGAGCCCTGCTCGGCGGCCTCGGCATGTTGGTGCTTGGTTGCGCCGCGCGGTTGCGCGAGATACGGCGGCGTGCGTTTCGACTCCTCATCCCGCACGCGCACTGACCGGCTGCCTTCGCTTGTCGTCGAGCGGTCGCGACACCTTTCCGGTGGCACGATCCTCGGTATGATCGACCCTTCTTCGTCAAGACGAACAGCGTGGCATGGCTCGCCTTCGAACATCGACTCAGTCGCTCACGCTCGCATTGCTCTGTTTCGCGGCGGCGAGCGGTCAGGCAGCGGTCGTGGAAGAGATCGTTCGGCTTCCGGTGTTCGTGACCGCAAGCGATGGGGCACGGAGCCGATACGAGATCACGGTGACTGTCTTTCGGGACGATGAACGGGCTAAAGCGCCTTTTCTGGTGCTCAACCACGGTCGATCCGGAAGCGCCGTTGAGCGGGCGCGGTTCGGACGTTCGCGCTATTCCGAGGCAAGCCGCTGGTTCGTCGAGCAGGGATTCGCCGTCTTCCTGCCGACCCGCTTGGGCTATGGGGTGACCGGAGGTCCGGATCTCGACCATACAGGACCCTGTGATCTGCGTGATTTCGCGCCCGGCTTCGCTGCGGCGGCTCAGCAAAGCGAGGCGGTCGTCGCGTATGCGAAGTCCCAGCGCTATGTGCGCGCAGACCGGGGGCTCCTGGTCGGGCAATCGTATGGCGGTGCGACCACCTTGGCCCTCCTCGCGAAGAACATCGACGGCGTACTCGGCGGGGTGAACTTCGCGGGTGGTTCCGGCGGCAACCCGGGACGGCGACCCGAGGACCCCTGCTCGCCTGCCGAGCTTGCTCGTGTGATCGCATCCTACGGGGCCACGAGCCGAAGACCGAGCCTGTGGCTCTATGCCGAGAACGACCGCTACTGGGGCACGGTGCATCCGAAGCAATGGTTCGACGGCTTTCGTGCGTCGGGCGGTATCGGAGAGTTCGTGACGCTTCCCGCCTACGGTGACGACGGTCATTCGAGTTTTAGCCGCAATCCGGATGCATGGCGGCCTCACTTGCTACGGTTTTTGAAGTTGCTTGGATTGACGGGCCGCGACGATCCTCGTTGAGCGTGCCGACTGCCTGCGCGCCAGCGTCGTTCGTCCCTCGCGGTACGCCCTACCGTGCTCCGAATACGTCCCGGAATCGGCTCTGATCGATATGGCGCTCGAACGCGCCCATGGTCGCACCGACGTTCGGGTTCGACATCAGTTCCTGCATCGCCAGCTGGCCCAGCGTCTGGAAGGCGACTTGGATGGCATTGCTGCCGCCTTGCTTGAAGGCCGCCCGAGTTTGACCCACGCATGACACGGTGAGCAGGCGGGTCACGGTCTCGGCCATGGTCTTGTGTGCAGCAGCCTGAGCCGCCGCCGCGCTGGGCGATGCGAATTGCTGGATCTCGGGGTGCGCGGCCATGGCGAGAAACACCCAGCGGGCGAGTTCTTTTCGATCCTTGCCCGATGTGCTGTCGGCGAGGCATTGCGCCAACGGATTGACGGGCGCCTGGGCGTGGGCCAGGTTCGTGGCTGCAGCAAGGAGAGCGACGATCACGAAAGGATACAAGGGCGCCTCCGAGGGGGGGACATTGGGGGATCGGGTCAACGCTCGTCTCGCTACCCTTGATTCATCGACGGGCAATCCGGCTGGTGGGCCTCGAAGCGACGGTAGTTGCCGGTGCGGACGAAAACAAGTTCACGGGCGAATTCCGGGCAACGACGCGGATCGTCATGACGCAGGCCATGCCGCATCCGTCCGGACGTACATTCCTACTTATCGACAACCGGCGCGGAAAGATTACCCGTCATTCTACGGGCTGCACGAGTTCCGGCCCATCGTTTCGCACCGCGTTCACGAGGCGGCTCACCGGGTAGGCTGTCATGGCATTCGACGCAAAGGGCTGCAGCAGGTCGCCGATGTCGCGCACGTCCGGATCGAGCCACCGCTGCGCATGCTCGGGCGCAACGATCACGGGCATCCGGTGATGCAAGGTCTGCATCAGTTCGTTCGGCCCGGTCGTGAGCACCGTGAAGGTCGACAGTTCGTCTTCCTTCCCGGCGTGCCAGGTGTCCCACAACCCACCCATGAAGAAGGGGTCGCCGGACGCCATGCGAATGACGAATGGCGTCTTGTCGGGCGGATGCTCCCGCCACTCGTAGAACCAGTCGCAGGGCACGAGGCAGCGACGTTCGCGAATGAGCTTGCGGAACATCGGTTTCTCGTGCGCGGTGTCGCTCTTCGCATTCACGGGGCGAACGCCGGTTTTCCAGTCCTTTGCCCAGAAGGGCACGAGCCCCCACTTAAGCCGCGACAGAACGGCAGTGCCCTCCCCGGCCAGGATCACCGGCTGAAACGTGCCCGGTGCGACGTTGTACCGCGCATCGAGTTCGCCGGCCTCGTTGCGCAGATCGGCACCGAGCAGTTCGGCGATGCGTTCGTAGCGAGAGAGCCTGCCGTAACGTCCGCACATGAAAGTGATGGTCCGAAGTTGAAGAAATCGGCCGCGCAGTCAGGGGGCAGTCGCGGTTGTCGCTGCATCGTGCCCGGATTCGATGCTTATCGAGCGCGAGCGCAGCTGGCCGCATGCCGCATCGATATCCTGGCCGCCCGATTGCCTCAGTTTCGCAAGCACCCCGCGCTGGTTCAGCATGCGCGTCATCGTCAGCGCGCGGTCCTGCGCAGGCCGGCGGAAGCCGAGACCGTCGACATCGTTGAACGGGATGAAATTCATCACCGCGTACTTTCCGGCGAGCAGTCGCGCGATGGCTTCGACCTCGTCGTCGCCGTCGTTCACGCCCTCGAGCAGCGTCCACTGATACTGAACCGGATAGGCCGTGGCATCGGCATAGGCTTGCGCGCGCTCGACCAGTTCGGTCGGATGGATGCGAGGCGCCCGCGGCAGCAATTGCGCCCGGAGATCGGCCTTGGTGGTATGCAGCGAGAGCGCAAGCGCCGGTTTGACGCGGCCTTGCGGCAGCCGTTCGAATGCGCGCAGATCGCCGACGGTCGAGAACACCAGACTCTTGTGGCCGATATCGCCGAGGGTGCCGAGAAGTTCGATGGCTTCGAGGACGTTGTCGAGGTTATGGGAGGGTTCTCCCATACCCATGAACACCACCTTGCGCACCGTGCGCAGCGAGCGGGCGAGCGCGACCTGTGCGGCGATCTCCGCGCTGCCGAGTTGGCGGGTGAGCCCGTCCTGGCCGGTCATGCAGAACCTGCAGGCGACCGCGCATCCGACTTGCGTCGAGGCGCACAATACGTCCCGGGAGAGCAGCACGCTTTCGATGGTGCGGCCGTCCCTCAGTCCGACCAGGAGGCGCACGGTGCCATCGCTGCTCGATCGTTGCGTGCGGATCTGCGCGAGCGCACCGACTTGCCGGGCGATCTCTTCGAGTGCGCGGCGTATGCTCGACGGGAAAAACGTTTCCGGTGCCCGACGCCCGGCATCCAGCGGCTTTCCGGCGAGCCACGCGCGCAGCATGGCCTCCTCATGGGGCGGGCGCGCACCGTGGGCGCGCAGGAGCGTCAGCAAGTCGTCGATGCGCATGATGAGGGCGGATGCTAGCATCCATTCGGGGCCGAGGCGCAGCGCGGGCATTCCTCGAACGGCTGTTCCAGCCGGCTCGACTATTGCATTCGCGGCTGCGCGCCCGGATCATCGCTACAGGAGTCGATTCGCCATGTCCAAGCAGCGCCAGTTCCGTTTTTCCGATCACATTCAGCCTTCGCACGACGAACCGATACGTTCGGTCATTACCGAGTCCGACGACAGCGTCGTCGTCGCCTGGCACGTCAACCCGGGCCAGCAGATCGCGCCGCACGTCCACCCGAACGGTCAGGACACCTGGACCGTCCTCATGGGGCGGGGGGAGTACCAGATCGACGCAGACGGCGAAACGATCGCCATCATGCAAGGCGACATCGTCGTCGCCCACAAGGGCGAGGTCCACGGGGTCTACAACGACGGCGACGAACCGCTCGTGTTCGTCTCCGTCGTGGCGCCCGGGGACGCGGGATTCGAGGAACTGTGATCCTGTGCCGACCCGGATGACTGTCGGCGACATCCGCTTCCACTACTCACGAGCAACGACGGATCGATTTCACTGGGAGCATACCGACCGATGAGCGACGCCCTGGACTATCTCCTCAAAGCCCGGCCCGAAGCGATGGGTCACTATTTCAAGTTCATGGCCGAGGCGGGCCGGCATCTGGATCCGAAGACGCGTTCCCTCATCTCCGTGATCACCAAGGTGCACGCCCAGACCGAATCCGGGTTCAAGCAGTACCTGAAGCGGGCGCTGAAGGATGGTGCGCGGCCCGCCGAAGTGCTCGACGCTCTGCTGATGGCCTTTCCGGCGCTCGGCCTCACGCGCATCGTATGGGCCATCGATGTGCTGCAGAAGATGAACCTGCCCGAATTCAGCCTTGAAGCGCTGACGGGGGTCCAGGACTGGCGACCGATCGCACCCGTCGAGGAGTTCGCGCTGGGCGAAGCGACTCGAGCCGAGATCGCGGGCCGACCGATATTCGTGTATCGCAACGAGGTCGGCTTTCAGGTCTACGACGGGCATTGCCCGCATCGGGATACCGCCATTCCCGACGGTTGCATCAAGGGCTCACGCATCGTCTGCCCGCGCCACGGCTGGGAGTTCGATGCGAAGAGCGGATTCTGCGTCTTCGGCGGCGACGGTCGCCTCGACGTACTGCCGAATCGTGTCGTCGAGGGGACGCTGCAGGCGTTCTGGTAGCCGGTTCGCATCGAAGGCGGGAACGCGAACGGCTCGCTTCGAGTCGATGACTGGTGGCCTAGTGTCCTGAGTCGGAGATTCGTGCCATAAAAGCGCCGAGAATCGACGCCATACTTTGTCGGAAATCCTCGCGAGGTGTCCAACCTGGCTGCGGTTTCCTTCGCGTCTGGCGACGATTTCGACACTTTTTCCACGCATGGGATCGACGGTAGCGACCCGCACTTATGCTACGAATCTCCGAGACAGGACACTAGCGGCCCTTGCCCGAGGCTCACAAGCCGGTATAGTGGCGGCCGCTTTTTCGGAGTTGTTGCAATGGATGAAGGTACCCGCCGACAGGTCGCCGCATGGCTGCTTGCCTGCTGCACCCTGTTGTTTGCCATGATCGTCATCGGCGGCATTACCCGCCTGACGCGCTCGGGGCTGTCGATCGTCGAATGGCAGCCCATCATCGGTGCCCTGCCACCGCTCAACGAAGCGCAATGGATGGAGACGTTCGAGAAGTACAAGCTCACCCCCGAATACAAGCAGGTGAACTTCGGCATGAGCCTCGAGGCCTTCAAGGGCATCTTCTGGTGGGAGTACATCCACCGCCTGCTCGGCCGCCTCATCGGGCTCGCGTTCTTCGTGCCTTACGTCTGGTTTCTGCTGCGCGGGCGTCTGGACACACCGCATGCAATCAAGCTCGGTGCGGTCTTCGTGCTGGGTGGGTTGCAAGGTGCGATGGGCTGGTACATGGTGAAAAGCGGGCTCGTCGACGATCCGAAAGTGAGCCAGTTCCGGTTGACGGCTCATCTCGGCCTCGCGTTTCTCATCTTTGCGTGCATGTTCTGGATCGCGCTCGACATGCTCAAGCCCAGGCTGGCGGTCCCGTCTGCCTATCTGCACAAATTGGGGCGCGTCGCGATGGCCACGACGGTGCTGGTTTTCATCATGATCCTGAGCGGCGGGCTGGTCGCGGGCATCCGTGCCGGCTACGCATACAACACCTTCCCGCTCATGAACGGCCACTTCGTGCCGCCTGAGATCATGCTGATCGAGCCATGGTATCGAAACTTCTTCTACAACATGGCCACAGTGCAATTCGATCACCGTCTGATCGCCTGGATGCTCGTGCTGATCGTCCCCGCGCTCTGGATTGCGAGCCGACACGCCGACGTACCTGCCCGCGCGCGCATTGCGGCAGGCGTGATGGTCGGCGCACTCGGGATGCAGTTCGCGCTCGGCGTGGCGACCGTACTCTTGCGCGTGCCGGTTGTCCTCGGCACGATGCATCAAGGCGGCGCGGTGCTGTTCTTCGCTGCGGTGATCTGGTTCGCGCACGAGGCGATGCGCCCGGTGGCGAAATAGTTCGACCGCATCCTCGTTCTATGCGTGACGCGCAATATTAGTTCTTGATGCTGATGCCCGCGGTCTTGATCAATGCCGCCCAGCGTTGCGTATCCTGCTCGAATTGTTGGGCGAACGCCTTGTCGGTGCCGCCGCGCGCGACGAGTCCCGCGGCCTTGAAGCGTTCGAGCACATCAGGATCCCGGAGTTGACGGTTGACCTCGGCATTCCACTTTTGCACGATCGGCGCAGGGGTCGCCTTCGGGGCAAACATGCCCACCCACCACGTGGCTTCGTAGCCGGCGATGCCTCCTTCGGCGAACGTCGGGATGTCGCTGGCGATCGGGCTTCTCGCAGGCGTCGTCACGGCCAGGATGCGCAGCCGCCCTGCTCGATGATGCGGCGTGACCAATGCGAGCACCGTGACGATGCTGTGCAGCTGGTTGCCGATCACGCCGGCGACGCCTCCGCCTCCGCCCTTGAAGGGCACATGCACCAGTTCGATCTTGGCGAGGACTTTGAGCAGTTCGATCGCGAGATGCGTAGACGTTCCGGTGCCCGCCGATGCGATCGTGAGTTTGCCCGGCTGCTGGCGCGCGAGCGTCACGAACTCCGCGATGCTCTTGGCCGGCAGTGCGTTCTGCACGGCGAGGGCACCGGGCGTTTCGGCCATCAGTACGATGGGGGCGAGATCGCGATTCGCCTTGAAGCTCAGATCCGGGTAGAAGCTCGGATTGGTGGCGATCGCGCTCGTCGTGGCGAGCAGCGTGTAGCCGTCTGGGTTCGAACGCACGACGATCTCGGTCCCGATGTTGGTGCCTGCCCCCGGGCGATTGTCGATGACGACGGACTGGCCCCACGCCTGCGCGACCCCCGGCAGTATGGTGCGCGCCGTGATATCCGTAACGCCGCCCGGGGCATAGGGATTGACGACCCGTATCGGCCGGTTCGGATAGCGATCGGCAGCATCCGCTGCGATGACCGGCGCAGCGAGGGTGCTCGATAACGCGAGCGCGGCCCAGGCCGCGCACTTCGACAGGCGCTTCATTGCTTTCCTCCTCCAAGGTTGTTCGTGCGGGTGCTGCGTCAGCTCGTTTCGTCGTAGCCGAGTTCGGTGTTCCCGGCGGCGATGAGACCGCTCCACCGCTGCGGCAATGCCAACTCGCGCCCCACCATTTTCTTCGCGATGGATGTCTGCATCCAAAAGGCATGGGTCGGATGCGTTCCGCCTGCCACGATGATCGCGATGTTTTCAGGCTTGCTCGTGATCGGCCAGGGATCATCGGGAATGTTGGCTTCGTGCCTCTCCATCCAGGCGACGAGACCGCTCTTTTCCAGATCCGCACGCGCAATGCGCGTGTGCTCCCAGAGATACTGCTGGATCGAACGCTTGGTCCAGCCCAGCGATGCCAATTGATTTGCGATCGTGCGCGACATCAGCAGGATCCCGGGCGTGCCTTCGCGATGCGCGGCCAGGCAATTGGCATTGTGGGCACGCATGTAGGTCGAGATCCGGTACAGGCTTGCAGCGGCTTCGTCGTCGAGCGTCTCGGAACCGACGCCGCGGCGGATGATGTTCGCCGCCCCCGATGCAACGTTGACCGATACCGTGTTCGTACCGCTTGCATAGCCCATGTACTCGGCGTTGAACGGCTCCCACCCCGGGGGCAGACCGGCTTCGTCTTCGGCGAACACGGCGTTGGTGTAGCGCATGCCGCCGAACATGGCCATGGTCCCGGTGCCGGGCATCGCCCCGCCGACGTTCTGCTGCAATAGACGCAGCGCACGGCCGATGCTTGCGCCTGCAGGGTGGGCCGGGTCGGGTCCAAGGAGACCGAAGCCCGAGTTGACCCGGATCTGCGCCGCGATCGGGCCGTTGACGACGACGACGGGGAACGTGCTGCTGGACGTGGCTTGCCAGCCTTCGTGCTCCATGACGGGATCGAGCACGGCCTGCACCGCGCCGAGCAGCACGGGCAGGTACTCGGGGCGACCGCCGGCCATCGCGAGCGCGACTGCCAGCGTCTCCAGGGTGACGATCCCTCCGCGCGGCATGAACTTGCCGATGACCTTGTCGCGCGGTTCGTCGGTGCCTTCGAGGATCCAGCGGATGCGGTCCTCCGTGGGCGGCACGAGCGGCAAGCCATCGCCCCAGCGCCGCTTGATGGCGAGCGAATTGAAGTCGGTGAACGCCTGGGCGTAGTCGACGCTTTCCATCCGGACCATCGGCAGTTCGCGGGATCCGGTGCGAGCCTGGCCCGGGCGCCAACGGACGAGGCCGTCGACGAACATGCCCGCTTCGCGCTCGACCTGACTGATGTCGCTCTGGACCAGGAAGGTTTCGATCGGAAACGTCACCATCGCGATCTCGGGTGCGAAGCCCAGGCCTGCGACTGCGTTGCGTACGACGGTGACGAAATCGTGGCGGCCCATGATGACCGCGGGTAATCCTCGCTGCTCGACTTTGGCGGCTGCACGGCCGCACTCAGTGGCGCAGCGCCCTCAAGCGGCGTTGCCGACGATCACCGCATCGAAGCCTCGCTTCACGATGGCGTCGATGGTCTCGTCGGCCTGGATCTTCTCCTTCGCCGCGATGAGTTCGAACTCGGCGCTCGGAAACTGGCGCTGCAGATTCTCCACGAGGGAATTGAGCATGCGATCGGACTGCCACATGCCGTTCGACAGCAGCGCGACCTTCTTGTCGGCGAGATCCTGGAGGCGGGGCGCAAACGCGACCTTCACCTCGGTGGCACCGGTGGGATCGAAGACATCCATCGTGATCATCTCCTCTGCTTGGGTTCGAAGCGAAACGCGGTGTCGGGCTGGTGCGTTACTGGGGCTTCAGCCCGGCGGCCTTGACGACATCGCTCCACTTCCTGATTTGCGCAGCCACGAAGCGCCCGTATTCATCGGCGGGACCATGAATCGGCTCCGAGCCAAGTCGAGCATAACGCTCTTTCAGCTCCGGCGTGCGCAGCGCCTGAACCAGTGTCGCGTTCAGCTTGTTGACGACCTGACGCGGTAGCCCCGCCGGCCCTAGAACGCCGAAGTGGGACGATACGTCGAAGCCGGGCACGCCCGATTCGGCGATGGTGGGCACCTCGGGCAGACTCGAGGATCGATTGGCGCTGCCCACGCCGATCGCCGTTAGACGCTTCGCCTGGATGTGCGGCAGCGTGGGCGGCATCGCAATGAACATCATGTCGATCATGCCGCCCACGACTTCGATGAGGGCCGGGCCTGCACCCTTGTACGGCACGTGCAGCATGTCGACCTTCGCCATCAGTTTGAACAGTTCTGCGTTCAGGTGCAGCGATCCGCCGTTTCCGGAGGAACCGAAGGTGAGTTTTCCAGGATGCTTCTGTGCCAGGGCGACGAGTTCCCTGACGTTACGCGCCGGCACCGAAGGATGCGCCACGAGTATCATGCCGCCGTTGGCCGCCGGGGTAATGGGCGTGAAATCCCTGAGCGGATCGAATGGCAGCTTGGCGCTCGCGGCCGGATTGGTGAAGAACGAACCGCTGATCAGAAGAAACGTGTATCCGTCCGGGGCCGACTTTGCCACGTGATCTGCCCCGATATTCCCGGCGGCGCCGCCGCGAAAATCGAGCACGATCGGTTGGCCCCAGAGTTCGCTTGCCTTCTGCGCCAGTGCGCGCCCGATCGCATCGGAGGGGCCGCCTGCCGGGAAGTTGATCACCATGCGGACCGGTTTGCCGGGGTACTCCTGCGACAACGCACCCTGAACGGGAAGCGCGAGCATCGCGGCCGCGAGTACTAAATGTCCGTGCAACGGCATGGGTTTCAGTCTCCGTTCTGATTCGTTTCGCGTGTAGATCGCTGATCTGACTGCCGGGGCTGGCGACACCGGTCGCTTCCTCCTGCCGTCCGTCGGGATTCTAAGCGGCAACGTCGCCGGCCGAACATCCGCCCAGTACAATCCAGGCCATTCGCTTCTCGGGTACGGCGACGCTTGCGACAGGTCGCGCCGCGACGGTCCGTCGCCTCTTTTGCATCGTTTCAGGACACGCCTCGATGACTCGCAGAAATCTTCTGCTCGGAATCGCTGTTTTGTGCGCTACGGCCGTCGCGCTCGCCCTCGTCGGTCAGCACCAGTTCGGAATGAAGCCATGCCCATGGTGCATCCTGCAGCGGCTGATCTACGTCGTTATCGCCGTGGTCGCTCTCGCAGGCCTCCTCATCCGTCCGCTGCGTGTGCCGGCGGCCATCCTCACTTTGCTGCTTTCGCTTTGCGGTATCGCCACTGCGCTCTATCAGCACTTCGTTGCATCGAAGTCCAACTCCTGCGCGTTGACGTTCGCGGACAAGGTCGTCTCGTCCGTCGGGCTGGATCGACTCGCGCCGAGCTGGTTCGAAGCGACGGCAAACTGTGCCGAGGCCATTGTCTCGGTGCTCGGTGTGCCGTTCGACGTGTGGAGTCTGATGTTGTATTGCGTCGTCGGCGCCGGTTCCGTGCTTGTGTTGCGTGCACGATGACGCAGGATGACGCGATGAGCACCGAAGCGCCGCTTCGGATGTGCATTTGGGTCGATGCCGATGCCTGCCCGGGCGTGGTCAAGGAGATCCTGTATCGGGCGGCGAACCGCGAGCAGACGATGGTGACGTTCGTTGCCAATCAGATGCTGCGCGTGCCTCCTTCGCCGTGGATAAGGGCTTTGCAGGTGCCGTCGGGTTTCGACGTGGCCGATGAGCGCATTGCGCAATCGGTGCATCCTGGCGATCTCGTCGTCACTGCCGATATCCCGCTCGCTGCGCAGATCGTCGAGCGCGGGGCGCACGTGCTCGACCCTCGCGGTATCGTACTGGACGAGAGCAACATTCAGGAGCGATTGTCGGTGCGCAATTTTCTGGACGAATTGCGCTCGAGCGGCGTCGAGACGCGCGGCCCGAATGCCTACTCCTCGGCTGATCGCCAGCGCTTCGCCAATTCGCTGGATACGTTCCTCTCGAGACGTCGAAGGTAGTCGGCGCGTCGTCATGCCGAACTCGTCCGATCGCAGCGTCGTTGCGATGTAGAACGGGTGCTCGACGGCCCATCCCGAGCACGACCACTGGATCCGATAGAAGCGCGCACGGCGGGATCGACGCAGCCACTGCGGCGAGGGTATAGTTCGCGAGCCCAATCGACTTCATCTTCCGGCTGATCCCCCATGAGCACCGACGCAAACGTTACGCGCACCCTCGCCCGCTATGTCGTCGAATCGCACGCCGACGACGTGCCCGATTCGATGAAGCACGAAGCCAAACGTGCCTTGCTCAACTGGCTGGGCTGCGCGATCGGCACGGCTCGTCACGAGACGATCGATCGCGCACTCGCCGCAATCTCTCCGTTCGCCGGGCAGCCGCAGGCAGCGGTACTCGGTCGCGGCGAGCGCTACGATATTCTGACCACCGCTTTCCTGAACGGCATGAGCTCCCACGTGCTGGATTTCGACGATACGCACGAGAAGGCCGTGCATCCGAGCGCGCCGGTGTATCCCGCGTTGCTTGCTTTCGGCGAATGGCGCGGCACCGCCGGCAATGACTTGCTGCATGCATTCGTCCTCGGCGTCGAGGTCGAGTGCAGAATCGCCCTGTCGGTCTTTCCGGAACATTATGATCGCGGCTGGCATATCACCGGCACGGCAGGCGTCTTCGGCGCTGCTGCGGCCACAGGCAAGCTGCTCGGACTGTCCGAACAACAGATGACGTGGGCGCTCGGTATCGCGGCCACGCAATCGTCGGGGCTGCGCGAAATGTTCGGGTCGATGTGCAAGAGTTTCCATCCGGGGCAGTCTGCCCGCAACGGCATGGCCGCAGCGCTGCTCGCGGCGCGCGATTTCACCAGTTCGGATCAAGGGATCGAAGGTCTTCGAGGATTCGCGCATGTCATGTCGACACGATTCGATCCCTCGATCATTACGCGCGATCTCGGCAAGCGGTTCGAACTCGCCTACAACATGTACAAGCCGTACCCGTGCGGTCTCGTGATCCACGCCGTCATCGATGGGTGCCTCGAACTGCGCGAGCAGCACGCGCCGCAGCCCGAAGCCATCGATCGCGTGGAGCTGCGGGTCAATCCGATGGTGCTCGAGCTGACCGGCAAGCGTACGCCGACGACCGGGCTGGAGGGCAAGTTCAGCGTCTTCCACGCGGCTGCCGTAGCGCTGGTGCGAGGTCGTGCCGGCGAACCACAGTTCAGCGACGAAGTGGTCTGCGATCCGACCGTCGTCACCTTGCGAGAGCGTGTGACGGCCACTTCGGATCCTGCCGTCACGAGCTATCTCGAGGCTTACGTGCGTATCGTCATGAAGGACGGCACGGTGTTCGAGCGGCATGTTCCCCATGCGCTCGGCACCCTGCAGCGACCGATGAGCGATGCCGACCTCGAAGTAAAATTCCGTTCGCTGGTCGAGCCCGTGTTGCCTCGCTCACAGGTCGATGAGCTGATCGAACGCTGCTGGACGATCGACCAGCTGCAGGACGTGGGCGCACTCTCGCGAGCTGCCGCTTCAAGCTGATGCTTGAAGGG
>LNFM01003870.1_pt1 | contig 30674 bp, 24 predicted proteins | sample 596031 | NCBI WGS metagenome assembly LNFM01 (sample SAMN04254537, study PRJNA301005) | activated carbon metagenome | isolation source: dual media filters at the Ann Arbor, Michigan drinking water treatment plant | place: USA: Ann Arbor
GCAACGTCCGTCCCAAGCCCGACAAGGTGCTGGTCGATATCGCCGACTACGTCATCAAGTACCAGGTCAAGAGCAAGGAGGCGATCGACACCGCGCGCTACTGCCTGATGGACACGCTCGGCTGCGGCTTCGAGGCGCTGGAGTATCCCGCCTGCACCAAGATGCTCGGACCGGTCGTGCCCGGGACCGTGGTACCTAACGGCGCCAAGGTGCCCGGCACGCCGTACCAGCTTGACCCGGTGATGGCGGCGTTCAACATCGGCGCGATGATCCGCTGGCTCGACTTCAACGACACCTGGCTCGCCGCCGAGTGGGGTCACCCGTCCGACAACCTCGGCGGCATCCTTGCCACCGCCGATTGGTTGAGCCGCAACGCGGTCGCCGCCGGCAAGAAGCCGCTCACCGTCGCCGACGTGCTGGTAGCGATGGTCAAGGCGCACGAAATTCAGGGCTGCATCGCGCTGGAGAATTCGTTCAACAAGGTGGGCCTCGATCACGTCGTGCTGGTCAAGGTGGCCAGCACCGCGGTCGTCGCGCAGATGATGGGCTTGTCGCGCGACGAGATCATCAACGCGGTGTCGCTGGCGTGGGTCGATGGCCAGTCGCTGCGCACCTACCGCCACGCGCCCAACACCGGCTCTCGCAAGAGCTGGGCCGCCGGGGATGCCACCAGCCGCGCCGTGCGCCTGGCGCTGATCGCCAAGACCGGCGAAATGGGCTATCCGTCGGTGCTGAGCGCCAAGGGTTGGGGCTTCTATGACGTGCTGTTCAAGGGCAACGAGTTCAAGTTCCAGCGCCCCTATGGAAGCTACGTGATGGAAAACGTGCTGTTCAAGATCAGCTTCCCGGCGGAGTTCCATTCGCAGACGGCGGTGGAAGCGGCGATGACATTGCACGGGGAGCTCAAAAAGCTCGGCAAGACCGAAAAGGACATCAAGAAGATCACCATCCGCACGCACGAGGCCTGCATCCGGATCATCGACAAGAAGGGGCCGCTGAACAACCCGGCCGACCGCGACCACTGCATCCAGTACATGGTCGCGGTGCCGATCATCTTCGGCCGCCTGACCGCCGGCGACTACGAAGACGACATCGCTGCCGACAAGCGCATCGATACGCTGCGCGACAAGATCGTCTGCGTGGAAGACCCGGCGTACACCAAGGACTACCATGACCCGAAGAAGCGCTCGATCGCCAACGCGCTCACGGTTGAGTTCAACGATGGCAAGAAGCTGAAGGAAGTCGTGGTCGAGTACCCGATTGGCCACAAGCGCCGCCGCAAGGAAGGCATGCCGGTGTTGGTCGAAAAGTTCAAGACCAATCTCAATCGCGTGTTCGCCGCCAAGCAGGCTGGAGCGATCCTCGCGCTGTGCCTGGATTCGAAGAAGCTGGACGCCACACCGGTCAACGAGTTCGTCGACCTGATGGCACGCTGAGCTCGGCAGACAGCGGTTGAGGGAGCCAAGCGCTATCGTTGACGGAAAGGTTCCCGCGAAGGCGGGAACGACCGCACCGATCTGCCGTTTGCGGGTCTATGGAATACACAGTCTTGCGGAGTGACACCATGAACCGAAGCGCCCTTTTCCTGCCCCTTGTTGCCCTGGTGCTATCGGGCTGCGCGTCGACCTATTCGATGACACTGATGCCGCGCAACAGCGGCAAGCTGTACTACGGCGAGGCGGTCGAACAGTCGTCCGGCGGTCCGGCCAACATCAGCGTCACCATCGAGGACAAGACCTACTCCGGTACCTGGGTGGTCAGCACCGCGTCGCACTCAAGCGGCTACGTCACCGGTGGCTTCGGCTTCTATGGCCGTCGCGGTGGCATCGGCTTCGGTGGTGGCCCTGTCATCGTTGACAACCCGAGCGGCGGCGAGGCCAAGGCCCTGCTGCAATCGCCCGATGGCGCGGGGCTGCGCTGCGACTTCCGCGGGCTGGGCTCCGGACGTTCGGCCAGCGGCACCTGCCAGGACGACAAGGGCCTGCTGTACGACGTGCAGTTGCGTCCGAAGGGCAGCAGCTGATTCGCACTTGCTTTGTATCGACGCCCGGCTGCAGCCGCGCGACACCGGAACAACGACTGATCGCAGTGACAACGACGGAACCACAACAATGAGCCATAACCTGCACAACACGCTGCAAAGCTTCAAGGCGGGCAGCAAGAGCGGCAACTACCCGGCCATCAGCAAACTGCCGGTGTCGATCCGCATCGTTCTCGAGGCGGTGCTGCGCAACTGCGACGGCAAGAAGGTGACCGAGGAGCACGTCAAGCAGCTGGCCAACTGGAAGCCGACGGCCGATCGCGTCGACGAGATCCCGTTCATCGTCGCCCGCGTGGTGCTGCAGGACTTCACCGGCGTGCCGCTGCTGGCCGATCTGGCGGCGATGCGCAACGTCGCCGCCAAGGCGGGCAAGGACCCCAAGCGGATCGAGCCGCTGGTCCCGGTGGACCTGGTGGTCGACCACTCGGTGATGATCGACCACTACGGCGGCAAAGACTCGCTCGACCTGAACATGAAGCTCGAGTTCCAGCGCAACCGCGAGCGCTACGAGTTCATGAAGTGGGGCATGCAGGCGTTCGACACCTTCGGCGTGGTGCCGCCGGGCTTCGGCATCGTGCACCAGGTCAACCTCGAGTACCTCGCGCGTGGCGTGCACCAGAAGGATGGCGTCTACTACGCCGACACGCTGGTCGGCACCGACAGCCACACCACGATGATCAACGGCATCGGCGTGGTCGGCTGGGGCGTGGGCGGCATCGAAGCCGAGGCCGGCATGCTCGGCCAACCCGTCTACTTCCTGACGCCCGACGTGGTGGGCTTTGAACTCAAGGGAAAGCTGCGCGAGGGCGTGACCGCCACCGACCTCGTGCTCACCGTCACCGAGATGCTGCGCAAGGAAAAGGTGGTCGGCAAGTTCGTCGAGTTCTTCGGCAGCGGCACCAGCACCCTCGCCCTGCCCGACCGCGCCACCATCGCCAACATGGCGCCCGAGTACGGTGCCACGATGGGCTTCTTCCCGGTCGATGAGAAGACCGTCGAGTACTTCAAGGGCACCGGTCGCACCGCTGAAGAGATCGCTGCGTTCGAGGCCTACTTCAAGGCGCAGGGCCTGTTCGGCGTGCCCAAGGCGGGCGAGCTGAACTACACCAAGGTGGTTTCGCTCGACCTGTCGACCGTGGCACCGTCGCTGGCCGGCCCCAAGCGCCCGCAGGACCGCATCGAGATCGGTGCGGTCAAGCAGACCTTCACACGGCTGTTCAGCAATCCGGCCAGTGCGGTCGGCCCCGAAAGCGGCTTCAACCAGCCGGCCGACAAGCTCGCCAAGACCTTCACCACCAGCAATGGCGTTCAAGTGAAGAACGGCGACGTGCTGATCGCCGCCATCACCTCCTGCACCAACACCTCGAACCCGGGTGTCCTTCTGGCTGCCGGCCTGCTCGCCAAGAAGGCGGTCGAGCGCGGGCTCACGGTGCGCAAGCACATCAAGACCTCGCTGGCGCCCGGATCGCGGATCGTCACCGAGTACCTGACCAAGACCGGCCTGCTGCCCTACCTGGAGAAACTGGGCTTCTCGGTGGCCGCCTACGGGTGCACGACGTGCATCGGCAACGCCGGCGACCTGACGCCGGAGTTGAACGAGGTCATCACAAAGAACGATCTTGTCTGCGCGGCGGTGCTGTCGGGCAATCGCAACTTCGAGGCGCGCATCCATCCGAACCTGAAGGCCAACTTCCTCGCCTCGCCGCCGCTGGTGGTGGCCTATGCGATCGCCGGCACGATGATGAGGGACCTGATGACCGAGCCGCTGGGCAAGGGCAAGGACGGCAGGGATGTCTTCATCGGCGACGTCTGGCCGACCTCGGACGAAGTGCATGCGCTGCTCAAGCACGCGATGGATCCGAAGGCGTTTGCCGCCAACTACGGCAAGGTCAAGAGCGCGCCGGGCGACCTGTGGGAGAAAGTGAAAAGCTCGGCCGGTCAGGTGTACGCGTGGCCGAAGTCCACCTATATCGCCGAGCCGCCGTTCTTTGCCGACTTCTCGATGACGCCGGCCACCATGCCGCAGGTGAAGAACGCCCGTGCGCTGGGCATCTTCGGCGACTCGATCACCACCGATCACATCTCGCCGGCCGGCAGCATCAAGGACACCTCGCCGGCCGGCAAGTGGCTGCAGGAGAACGGCGTCATCAAGGCCGACTTCAACAGCTACGGCGCGCGCCGCGGCAACCATGACGTGATGATGCGCGGCACCTTTGCCAACGTGCGCATCAAGAACCTGATGATCCCCGCCAAGGCCGACGGTTCGCGCGTCGAGGGCGGCATCACGGTCCACCAGCCCTCGGGCCAGCAGATGTCAATCTACGACGCCGCGATGAAGTACATAGACGACGGCGTGCAGACGGTGATCTTCGGTGGCGAGGAATACGGCACCGGCTCGTCGCGCGACTGGGCCGCCAAGGGCACGCAGCTGCTGGGCGTGAAGGCCGTGGTAGCGCGCAGTTTCGAGCGCATCCACCGCTCCAATCTGGTCGGCATGGGCGTGCTGCCGCTGCAGTTCCTGGGTAGCGACAGCGCCGCCACGCTGGGCTTGAAGGGCGACGAGACCTTCGACATCGAGGGACTGTCCGGCGAGATCAAGCCGCAGCAGGAAGCCACGCTGGTGATCAAGCGGGCCGACGGCAACACACAGCGCGTCAAGGTAACGCTGCGCATCGACACGCCGATCGAGGTCGACTACTACCGGCACGGCGGCATCCTGCCGTTTGTGCTGCGGCAGTTGCTGGCCGCTTGAGGCTGGCTGCCGGGCAAGCCCAGACGCGCATGACATCGTCGCGAAGGCCTGCTTCAGCGGGCCTTCGCGCGGAGGTCACTGCTGCGTCCCCCACAACAAGAACCCGTCACGGACCGCCCGATGCAGCCAGATCACCCACCCGTCGTCGAATCACCCGGCATCGTCGACCGCCCGAACACGGATCGCGGGCTGCTTGGCCGCGTTGTACCGCTGCTCGCCCTGGGCCTGATGTTTCTGATGGTGCTGCAAAGCTGCCTGTCAACAACCTCGATTGCGCCGGCAGCCGCGCCAGTCGCTCCTGCCCCCGCCGCCAAGTGAACTCGGCTCGCCACCATGCCGCGTGATAGCGACCGGCCCTCGTCGGCGCGCAACGTGCTCGGCGGACCGCTTGCGTGCTGCTGCTTGCCGCCCGATGGACCGCGCACCGGCTTCTATCGTGACGGCTACTGCCACACCGGGCCGCAGGACACCGGATCACACACCGTGTGCGCGGTGATGACGGCCGCGTTTCTCGCCTTCTCGCAACGCCACGGCAATGACCTCGTCACGCCTCGCCCCGAATTCGACTTTCCAGGCCTGCAGCCGGGCGATCATTGGTGCCTGTGCGTTTCGCGCTGGAAGCAGGCACTCGACGCCGGCGTGGCGCCGCCAGTGAAGCTCGTTGCCTGCCACGAGCAGGCACTCAAGCAGGTCACGCTGGCGCAGTTGCAGGCACACGCAGTCTGACGGCGGCGTAGCGATCGCGGCGCGGGCTCAACCCGACCCAACCTCGCGGCGCTCAACGCCGCTACGCCGAACTCACATGCCCTTGAACAGGTGCGCGTAAAGCCGGCTCACCACCAGCGTCTCCTGTCGTCCGCGCAGGGCCAGAAATACCTTGCCTGATTCATCGCGCCGGGCCGACGTGATGCAACGAGCCTGGACCACTGTCCCCCGATGCACCTGCCAGAACTTCTGCCCATCGAGTTGCGGCAGCAGTTCCTTCAGCGGCATGCGGATCAGGTGTTCTCGATCAGTGGTCACCACGCGCACGTACTTGTCGGCAGCCTCGAAGTAGATGACCTCGTCCACCGGGACCAGGTGGACAACGGTACCCACCTGCGCCTGCACCACCTCCAACTGAGGCATGCGTGCAGCGCCGGTCGCCCCCGCGGCCTGGCCGAGGACCTCGCGCAGTTGCTCCACCGCCTGCTGCAGTGTGTCCCCGTGGGGCGCCCGATCGGTCAGGCGCTGCTTGAGACGCTGCACGCAGGCCTGTAGCCGTGGCGTGTCGACCGGCTTGACCAGGTAATCGACGGCTTGCGAGGCAAACGCCTGCACCGCGTACTGCTCGTAGGCGGTGACGAACACCAGCAGCGGAAACGGCGTGCCCTCGGGCCAGTCTTCAGCCAGCGCCTGCGCCGCCTCCAGTCCGGTCATGCCAGGCATGCGCACGTCGAGGAAGCACACCTGCGGTCGCCAGTGCAGCGCCTGCTCGACGGCCCGCGCACCGTCACCCACCGCGGCCACGATGCTCAGTTGCGGCCACAGCTCCGCCAGTTCGGACTGCAGCCAGGTCGACAGCAGCGTTTCGTCTTCGGCAATCAGGGCGGTAGGAGCAGCACTCAATGTCGACTCTCGGAGAAAGCAAAGGAACGGATCACGGTAACTGGCGGGAAGAAAGCGGCAACGACACGACGGCGAGCGTGCCGCCTTCAGCGTCATCGCAGCGCGCCAGCGTGAAGCTCGCGCGATCACCGTGCAGCGTGCGCAGCCGGCTGCGCACCTGCTCGACGCCGAAGTTCGCGCCGTCGCTGGGCGGACTGGCACCCAGGCCGACACCGGTGTCGCGCACCGACAGCACCAGGCGGCCATCACTGGCGCGTGCAGTCACCTCGATCCGGCCGCCCTCGATCTTGGGCTCCAAACCATGGCGAATGCCGTTCTCCACCAGCGGCTGCAACAGCAGCGGCGGTACCGGTGTCGCCGCCAGCTCTGCCGGCAGGTCCAGGCGGTACTGCAGCCGCTCGCCCATGCGAAAGCCCATCAGCGCGAGGTAGTCACGCAGCCGGTCGAACTCGACCGCCAACGGCTGGTCGGCGAAGCGACTTGCCGTCAGCGAGGCGCGCAGGAAAGCGTTCAGCCGGTCGAGCATCGCCACGGCACGAGCCGGGTCGGTGCCGATCAGCACGCGCAGGTTGGCCAGCGTGTTGAACAGCATGTGCGGCTCGAGTTGCGCCTGCAGCAGCTTGAGCTGGTGCTCGGTGGCAGCGCGTTGCGCGGCTTCGGCCTGCGACCGCACCTCGCCGAGCCGCTCGCGCAGGCCGATGAACAACGTGGACACGAGCATCGCGACCAGCGTGACCGACAGCACCAGGCGGGTGTTGGACGAGCCAAGCTGCGCCAGACTCGGCGACGAATAGCCGGTCAGCGCATCGCCGATCGCAAGTCCGGCCACGGGTCCCAGCACCATCGCCAGCACCATCAGCGGCAGCATCAAGGGCCATCCGAGCTTGCGTGAGGCGGTGTCGATTGCCACGCCACGACGGATCGCCGCGCGCTGCAGCAACCAGATCAGCGCCGAGCGGGTGACGTCGGTCAGCGCCCAGCACGACAAGCCGATGGCGTACGAGTAGACGAGCTTGGCCACCCAGCCTCGCCCGCCATCAATCGCGGTCAGGAACAGCGCGATCAGCAGGCACGCGACGGCCATGAAGCGCAGACCTCGCCACAGCCTCCCCTGCAGCGGCAATGGTGCCCTGCCGGGCGGCGCATCAGCAGGCGGGGTCGCGGGCGTCATGGTGGTCAGCATGGTATGTCGGGACGATGCGGGGTTGGGTGCCATCAGCGGCGCAGCACCTTGCTTGCGGACCGCACTGTGCCGGCAACGCCCCGATTGGTCACCGCGCGCCTGACCGGATGACAGCAGGCGCGACGAAACGATGGCGGTGCGCCGCCAGATGCGGCCAGTCGTCAGCTGGGCTAGCCGCTGGGGACTTCCGCAACTTCGGTGTCGGACGCCCTGACGCGCTGCGGCTACCGGTATTGCCGGTCGTGAAACGGGAACGCGCGTTGCCTAGATCACCACGCGGTCGATTGCGGCGAGCGCCGGACCACCCACACCCTGGAATTGCGTGATGAACCCACGAACCCGTAAAGAACTCCTCAGTCTGCTGTTCATCGTGCCACTGGCCAGTTGCGGAGGCGGCGACGACGGTGCCGCCACGCCAACGCCAGCGCCGGTGCCAGCCCCAACGCCAGTGCCGTCTCCAGTGCCCTCACCGACGCCGACGCCTCCACCTCCTGCGCCGGCCCCCACGCCAGCACCGCCGCCGGCACCCACGCCTGCGCCGACGGCCGCGCCGACGCTGCTGCCAACGGTGCGCCTTCCCGGCAACGGTCCGGACTACGGCGTCCGCCGCTGGCCGGATGGCCCGGGCGTCGGACCGTCAGCCACTGGCGCGACGGCAGGCGGTATCCCGTGCGGACTGAATCTCGCCGCCGTCACCTACCACGTGCACCCGCATTTGCGCATCCTGCTCGACGGTCAACCGCTGAAGATCCCGAGTTCCGTGGGCATCGGTGGCCCGGCCGCGCCTGCGCCCGGCTGCCTGTATGGCGTTCACACGCATGATGGCCAGGGCGTGTTGCATGCGGAATGGGAGACGCCGCGCGAGTTCACGCTCGGTCAGTTCTTCCAGATCTGGGGCCAGCCGCTGTCCCGCACCCAGGTGGCGGACCTGACCGGCCTGCCGATCGTGTTCTGGATCATCGACAACCGGATCATGACCGAATGGACCGGCGATCCGAACGCCATCACGCTGCCGAACGGCCGCAACATCGTGATCCAGGTCGGTGCGCCGGCGACGAACCTGCCGGTGTTCGAGTACTGACGGGCCGCAGGCCGCCCGCTGGCGGCACAATGGCGCGATGGGCACCGCGCCACCTGTGGTCACCGTCATCGACACCAACGTGCTGCTCGACTTCTGGGTGTTCGATGACCCGCGCGTGCATCCACTGCGGCACGCGGTGGAAGCCGGCCGCCTTGACTGCGTCCGCAGCATGGCCACGGATGACGAATTGGCCGACGTGCTGCAGCGGCCTGCATTCGCCGATCGACTGGCCGCGCGCGCGACTGATCCGGCGTCGTTGCTGGCGCGCTGGCAGGCGTCGGCACGGCTGGCGCCGCGCGTCTTTGCGGCGCCCTGGGGATGCACCGATCCCCTTGACCAGAAGTTTCTCGATCTGGCCAGCACGGCACGCGCCGGCGTGCTGGTGACCAAGGACAAGGCGCTGCTGAAGGTGGGTCGACGCGCGCAGCGTCAGGGCCTCACGATCGCCGACGTCGCCGGCGCAATTGAGATGCTCGCGCTGCCCGACTGACGTGATCGCCGGTGCTCGCATCTGCCTTCGAGCGCGGCAGCCGTGATGACGCCACTGTGGGTTCAATCGCCGTGGATCACCGCGTGGCGCAGGCCGATGGCATCGTCCAGCGCATGATGGCGCCGCAGGTTCAGGCTGCGTGCAACCTGATCCAGCGTCTCGTAGGCGACCGGAACGCGCAGCCACTGCGCGCCGACAGGCAATTCCTCGGTACCAAGCAGATCCGACAGCGCCCAGCGGTCGAATCCGGAATCGCTGATCAGCGTGATCGGTCGACCGCGCGCACGGCCCGTCAGCCACGACGCGAAGCGACCCGCCAACACGGCACGAGGTTGCGCGCACTGCTCGAACAGCGGCAGCACGACGTCGCAGACGAACTCGCTGCAGCGGTCGGCGAGCGGTACCGACGATTCGTCGAGCGTCTCGGCGATCTCGCCGTAGAACTCGCCGCCATCGTCGGCCACGGCGCCGAAGCTCAGCAGTTGCGGCTGCGTCAGGCGACTGAATTCGCTGTCGATGTAGACATGACAGTGGCCGACCGGCGCTTGCACCCGCTGCGATGGCAACGGCACAAATCGAAACAGCAGCACTTCATCCGGGTAATCGCCGCGCGACAGCGACAGCTTGTCGATCACCTGCATCGGTGGCAGGTCCGTCTCGCGAAAGCCGGCGCGCCGCAGCGCGCGCAGCGCCCGCACGTTGCGGCGCGACGGCCGCAGCAGGAAGCGATTGATCCCGCGCTGCGCCTGCAGCCAGCGACACAGCAGGTCGACCGCCTCGGAACCAAAGCCCTGGCCGCACACGCTGCTGTCGGACAGCCACAGGTCGAGGCAGGTCACGTCGTTGAGCACGTCGAGTCGCTCGTGGCTCACGAATCCGACGTCGCGCTGCAGGGCCATGCTGTGGATCATGAAGCCGCGCCCCTCGTACGGCAGGCTGCCGTCGAAGTAGTGCGGCGCATAGTCGTTGCTGAAGGCGGCGAAGCTCGGGATCGGATGATCGGGGAAGTGCGGCGACCCGAGCCGGCGCGGCGTCAGATCGCTCTGTGCCAGCCAGCGCCAGACCTGCGCGGCATCGGCCAGGCGCGCTGCGCGCAGGGCCACACGCGTCCCCACCGCAGTCACCGCAGGCGGCAGGGCAACGGCCGCCTCGGCGTGTTGCTCGGGCTGAAAGTCAACTTCGACCGGCGCGGACAGACCGACCCAGGCCACCTCGTCCACGTCGAGCAGGCTGGCCATGGCATCGCGCGCCTTGAGGTGCGCAGCGCTGGGACCGGTCATCGTCATCATCGTCACGTTTGCTGCTGCTGCGCTGCCTGACGCGCACTCGCGCACATCGATTGAGGTCTTTCGTGATCCAACCGCGCGGCCGGATAGAGAGCCGCTTGCCGGCCAAGGCTACACAACGGCGCCGACCAGGCAGCGCCGATATGCAGCACGTTGCTCGGTGTATTTTCACGTTCACGCACGCAGCCAACAGGCGGTGCGCCGTCACGGACCCTTTATGAACCACCCGATCCGGGCAACCGCCCCGTTGCGCCTCGCCCCAAGCAAGCTGCCTGCCGTGGGGACCACCATCTTTACGGTGATGTCGGCGCTCGCCGTCGAGCACGGCGCCGTCAACCTCGGACAGGGGTTCCCTGACTTCGACTGCGATCCGCGCCTGCAGCAGGCGTTGGCTGCTGCGATGGCCGCCGGCCACAACCAGTACGCGCCGATGGCCGGATTGCCGGCACTGCGTGAGGCGCTCGCCGCCAAGCAGCGGGCCCTCTACGGGCAGATCTGCGATCCGCACAATGAGATCACGGTCACGGCCGGCGCCACCCAGGCGATCATGGCCGCGGTGCTGGCGCTGGTCGCCCCGGGCGACGAGGTGATCGTGTTCGAGCCCGTCTACGACAGCTATGTCCCGTCGATCACGCTAGCAGGCGGCCACGCGATCGGCATCCCGCTGGATCATCGGCGTGGCTTCGCACCCGACTGGGATCGCGTCCGCGCGGCCATCACGCCGCGCACGCGCCTGATCATGCTCAACTTCCCTCACAACCCGACGGGGCGCTGCCTGCGCGCGGACGACCTGCGCGCGCTCGAGTCGATCGTTGCCGAGACCGGCGTGCTGCTGATCTCCGATGAGGTGTACGAGCACATCGTCTTCGATGGGCAACCGCACTGTTCGGTCGGCAGTTCACCCCTGCTCGCCCAGCATGCGGTGGTGATTTCGAGTTTCGGCAAGACCGTGCACACGACCGGATGGAAGATCGGCTATGTGATCGCGCCCATTACCTTGAGCGCGGAGATCCGCAAGGTGCACCAGTTCATGGTGTTCTCGGTCAACACGCCCGGCCAGCACGCGATCGCCGCCCACCTGACCGACCCGAGGACGTACCGTGACCTGCCCGCTTTCTACGAGGCCAAGCGCGACCTGTTCCGTGCTGGCCTGGCCGACTCGCCCTTCCGCCTTCGGCCATGCGAAGGTACGTACTTCGTTTTGGCCGACTACAGTGCACTATCGGACGAGCCGGACGATGTCTTCGCGCGTCGACTGGCCATTGAAGGCCGGGTTGCGGCGATTCCGGTCAGCGTGTTCTACGAATGCACCCCAAGGCCCTGGGATATGCGCTTGGTGCGCCTGTGCTTCGCCAAGCGCGACGACACGCTGAACGACGGTTTGCGCCGGCTTCGCACGTTCGCGGCACGCTAAGGCCGGCAGCACCGGCGGGGGTCACTGCAGCAACACCCGCGTCGGCCAGTTCCAGAGTCTTGCCCCAGGGCAAGTGCCGCAGCGCATCCCCTGAGACGATCACGCAGCGCGGGCTGTCGCTGCCCGGGAGGCAGCCCGCGACAGACCTCTGCCAGGTCGACCCGAAGGTCGGCCCGGTGAGAAGCAACCGCATGAACGACGAGATCACGACCCCGAATCGAGCCGCAGCCGACCAAGCCAGCGCTGCGGCCCCCGCCCGGCGGTCGCTGCGCGCCCTCCTGTTCCAGTTGGTCGCACCGCCGCTCTTGCTGCTCACCCTGGCCGGCGCACTGATCGTGTTCGGCCAATGGAGTCGGGAACGCGATGCGGCGCTCGCCGCACTCGCTGAGGCCGCCGAGAAGCTCTCATTGACCGTTGATCTCGAACTGAGCGTCGATCGCAGTGCCCTCGACGCGTTGGCGAAGTCTCCGCTGATCGACCGCGGCGATTGGGCCGGGCTGTACACACAGGCATCACGCATGGCGGCACGCACCCCGGGCGCGCTGATCGCACCGACCGCAGAAGACGGGCAGCTTGTCTTCAACACGGCCGTGCCTTTGGGGACGCCGCTGCCCAACCTGCTGGAGATTGAACGTCAGGATCAACACGTGCAGTGGGAAGGGGAGCTGCTGCCGGTCAGCTCGCAAGGCCTCACCCGCATCGCCCGCGAGCAACAGCGCGCCGTCTACAGCGACCTGTACTTCGGCGTATCCATCAAGCGTCCGACGCTGGCCGTTGCAGTTCCTGTCCTGCGTGACGGCGCGGTCCCGTACACGCTGACGTTCTCCTTCCCGCCCGACGCGATCGAGGCGCTGCTGCGCCGTCGCATCGATTCCGACGGCCCCAACGCGCTCGTGATCGATCGCAGTGGCCGCATCATCGCCGCCCGCGATGATGCGCATGTGCTGATGGGACGCCGCGTGCCGGACGCCCTGCGCCCCCTGATTGGCCGCAGTTCGGCAGCCGAGATTGAAGAACTGTCTGACACGGACGGACGCATCCAGGTGGTCGCCGCAGTCACTTCCCCGGTTAGCGGATGGACGATTGTCGTCAGCACCCCGGCCGACACGGTCTACGCGCCGGTGCGCCGTGTCCTGACCGCCTGGCTCATCGCTGCCCTGCTTGTGCTGGTCGCCGCCTGGGCGCTGGCCGTGCGCTGGTCGCTGCGTCTGGCCGCCCCGCTGGTCCGGTTGAGCGACCTCGCCAAAGCGCGGCCGCCCGAAGGCAGCCGCCCGGCGTGGGGCGGCTCGTCGATTCGCGAGATCGAACGTCTGGCGCAGGCGCTACAAGACGGCCAGCGGGCGGACCAGTTGCATCACGACGCCGTGCTCAAGCGCAACGTCGCCGAGGCAAGCGCGCTGCAGGCGCGCCGCGCCGCCGACGCCCTGCGGACCCGCGAAATGCAGCTGCAGCTGGCACTCACCGCGGGTCGCATGGGGTTTTGGCGGGCCGACCTGGCGCACGGGCAGGTTCAGGGCGACGCCCTGTTCTTGCAGCAGTGGGATTTGCCCGCCGACCAGGCCACGATCGCCGGCGACACCCTGATGCAGCGCATTCACTGCGACGATCGGGCGCTGGTTCAGGCCGAGATCACGCGGCAGACGCAAGCTGCAGGTGGCCATTATCAGGGCGAGTTCCGCATCGTCTGTGCCGACGGCTCGGTCAGATGGATCGCGGCGGCAGCCGACGTCGTGCACGACGAGGAGGCCCGCCCGCTGGCACTGATCGGCGTCAACACCGACATCACCGAGCGCAAGCGTCTCGAGCAACAGCTACGCGACAACTCGACCGCGTTGGAGGACGCCAGCCGCCGCAAGGACCACTTCCTCGCCATGCTCGGCCATGAGCTGCGCAATCCGCTGTCGCCGATCAGCATGGCTGCCGAGCTGCTGCAGCGACGCGCGACTGAACCCGAGCAGGTGCGCAGCACGGCGCAAGTGATCGCCCGTCAGGTTCGCCATATGGTGCGCCTGATCGATGATCTGCTCGACATCGCCCGCATCACGCAGGGCAAGATCCTCCTGCAACCGGTCACGGTGGAACTGCACGGCATCCTGCGCGATGCGCTGGAGACCGCCCGGCCGCTGATCGACGCGCGGCAGCATCGTCTTGCCGTGGCGGCGAGCGACGAGCCGCTGCATGTGCAAGGCGACCCGACACGACTGGTGCAGGTCGCGTCCAACTTGCTGACCAACGCGGCCAAGTACACCCAGGAGGGCGGTGAGATCAACGTGCGCCTGGCGCGTTGCGGCACCGACGCCTTGATCGAGGTCCGGGATACCGGCATCGGCTTGCCGGCGCACATGCTCGATTCAGTGTTCGAAGCTTTCACCCAGTCGCCGGAGTCGGCCCGCCAGGCGCAAGGCGGCCTCGGCATGGGTCTGGCCGTCGTCAAGCGGCTGGTGCAGATGCATGGCGGCACCGTGCGCGCGTCAAGCGCAGGCATTGGCCAGGGCGCGTGCTTTAGCGTCACCCTGCCGCTGGTCGCATCCGCGGCGGCCGTCGACAGCGCACCGCGCCTGGCAGATACGCAGGGGGGTTCGCTGCGGGTGCTGCTGGTCGATGACAACCGAGACGCCGCCGACAGCCTGGCCCAGTTGCTGGCTTTGCACGGATATGCCACGCGCGTCGCCTACGACGCCCGCTCTGCTCTCGAGGCGGCGCAAGACTTCTCGCCGCAGGTCGGCATCCTCGACATCGGCCTGCCCGACATGGATGGACGCACCCTGGCGGCCCAGTTGCGTGCCGCGCCTGGAGGCACCGCCATGCTGCTGATCGCCGCCACCGGCTATGGGCAGCTGAGCGAGGCGCAACCCGATCCGGCGGGCACGGACGTCCGCACCGCGTTCGATCACCTCCTGGTCAAGCCGGTCGACCTGGCGCACCTCATGTCGTTGCTGCGCAGCGTCCCGACGCCCACTCAAGATCCTTGAGATCGGGCGTCACCACTCGTTGCCGTGGCGCTGCATCGTCACGCTGCCCAGGACCGGGCGCACCGCGACGGCGGCGCCGATGGTCCGCCAATGCATATCGGCAAAGTCGCCGCGCAGTGACTTGAGCAAGTAGAGTTCGCGATCAATTTCCCGCCGGGTACGCACGCCCAGCCGGCGCAACAGCGGCACCGGCGGACACCAGCCGCGGATCGCGTGGTGCAGCAGGAACGCGCTGACCACGAGCGGCAGACCGAGCCAGGCCCGCTGGCGCAGCACGCCCAGCGCGAGCCCGGCGAGCGACAGGACGGACGCATTGACTTGCAGCCAACGCTCCAGGTCCCACTCACGCGCAAGTTCGTCGACCCGACCGTCGATCTCGTACTGCGGCCGCGCGCGGTAGTACGCCACGTAGGCATCGATGGCGCGGTCGATACGGGCGTTGATGGCCGGGTCGGTGACAGTGCGGACAGGGTCGTCGAGGTCAGCGGGTCTGGGCATGGCAGCCTCCGGAAACTCGCGCGTCGATGCAAGTCCGATGCCTGGTGCCGGCGGCTCCTGAGCCGTCCACGCGCGACAACCGCCAAGCTCGGGGTTCAGTCGTGCCGACCCACGGCCGATCCACACGCTGGTGGCCGGTGTTCAGCTCCGCTTCCGACAGTTCGCTGCCGCGCGCTGTCAGAGCCGTCATCTCGGTGGCGGTGAGCGGCGTCAGCATCCACGATTGCGGGTCTATGCCGTCGGCCCAATCGACAATCTCGGTGAACACCGACAGAAACGACTGCCGGCATGCCGGACAGGCCAACAGCATCACGTGCAGGTGGAAGTCATCGATCAGCTCGGCCGCGCGCACCAGGCCCTGCCGCGCACGCCACGCATCATCGGCCGTCGCTGGCCAGCACTGCGCACAGCCGACGCCCGGCTGACCCGAAGTCGAGGCCTTGACGCGATCGTCGTCAGCCATCGTCGCCGATGGGCGGTGGCAGCAATTGGGCGCTGCGTTCCGCCGGCAGTGCCTCCACATCGCGCAGCTTGCGCTGCATCTGGCGCGCGCGCGTGTCGGCGTCTTCCAGCGTCTTGGTCACGGTGGCAACCTGGCTGCGCACCTTGCCGATCCACTCGCCAAAGCGCGCGAACTCGGTCTTGACCGCACCTAGCAGCTCGCGCACTTCGACCGAGCGCTGCTCGATGGCGAGGGTACGAAAGCCCATCTGCAGGGAGTTGAGCAAGGCAAACAGCGTGGTCGGGCCGGCGACCACCACGCGCAGCTCACGATTCAACGCCTCGCTCAACCCAGGGCGCCGCAGCACCTCGGCGAACAAGCCCTCGGTGGGCAGGAACAGGATCGCAAAGTCGGTGGTGTGCGGCGGCTCGACATATTTGTCGCGGATCTTCTTCGCCTCGCCGCGAATGCGCAGTTCGAGGGCGGCACCGGCCGCCTCCATCGCCGACACATCCGCCGCCTCCTGTGCCGCCAGCAGCCGCTCGTAGTCCTCGCTCGGAAACTTCGCGTCGATCGGCAGCCACAGCGCGTTACCACCCGCCAGGTCACCGCGCCCCGGCATCTTCACCGCGAACTCCACCCGCTCGCCGGAGCCGGGCCGGGTCGCCACGTTGGCGGCGTACTGCTCGGCGGTCAGCACCTGCTCCAGAAGGGCCGCCAGTTGCACTTCCCCATACGAGCCGCGCGACTTCACATTGGTCAGCACGCGCTTGAGATCGCCCACGCCTTGCGCCAGCCCCTGCATTTCGCCCAAGCCACGATGCACCTGCTCCAGGCGATCGCTGACCTGCTTGAAGCTCTCGCCCAGCCGCGCTTCGAGCGTGCTTTGCAGCTTCTCCTCCACGGTCGCGCGCATCTGGTCGAGCTTCGCCTCGTTGCCCTGCTGCAACGTCGTCAGTTGCGTCTGCAAGGTGCTGCGCACGTCGGCCAGGTTGAGCTGGATCGCCCGCGTCAGATCAGCCAGTTGTTGCTGCATTGCGGCCGCGAAGGTCTGCAGCTGCAGCGCCGCCTCCTCGCGATTGGCGCGACTGCTGGACTCGGCACCCTCGCTGATGCGCGACAGTTGCTGCCCAAAGCCAGCGAGTTGAGTCGCCTGCAGGTTGGCCACCCCAGTGAGCTGCCCCAGCAGCCCGGTTTGCAGCTCCGCCAGGCGGGCACCCGTCTCCGTACGGGCGTCGCGCGCGTTCTGCGTGATGGCGTCGCGCAGCTCCCGCTCCAACCGCTCACTTAGCGTGTCGTTGCGGCGCTGCAGCTCAATGATCTGCTCCGACAGTCGCGCGCCGCGCGCCTGCCGCAGGGCGAACACGAGCGCCACCAGGGCAAGAAGCAGCGCAACAAGTGCGACCAGGGCGACGACGACGGCAGGTTCGGACATGGGATACCGCAGCAGGCAGGGCGTCGATGATAGGCGACGCGCGCCGGCGCTTAGGGGTAACCCCGCCTACTCGCATCCGGCCCGCGCTCGGAGAATCCGCCACCCCTCGAAGTCCGGCAGGTGCCCGGGCTCGCCAGTGCGGCGATCGACCGCACGATGATGAGATCGCCAGGAGACCCCGTGAACCTGCCTGCTCCTTTGTACGACCTGCAGCCTTGGGTCGAGCACTACGGTACCCATGTCGCGCGCGACCTGCCGCCGCCGACACAGGACAACCTGGCGCAGTTGCTTGCCCAGTCCGCGGCGCGCTTCAGCACGCAGACTGCGTTCACCACCTGCATGCCCAACGGCATGCATGGCTCGCTCACCTATGCGCAAATAGACGGCTACGCGAGTGCCTTCGCCGTGTACCTGCGCCAGGTGCTGGGACTGGCGCAAGGCGCGCGGGTGGCGCTGCAGACGCCGAACTGCCTCGCCTATCCGGTGGCGGCCTTCGGCATCCTCAAGGCCGGCTGCGTGCTGGTGAACACCAATCCGCTGTACACGCCGAGCGAAATGGAGCATCAGTTTCGCGACTCAGGCGCCGAGGCCCTGGTGATCATCGACATGTTTGCCGACAAACTGGACGGCATCCTGGCGCGCACCGGCATCCGCCAGGTGATCATCGCCGAGGTGCCGCAGTTCTTTTCGCCGGTGCCACGCGCGGTGATCCGCGGCGTGATGAAGTGGTGGAACAAGGCGCTGCCCAAGATCACGGTCGAACACATTCGCCTTGACTGGGCGCTGGCCGAGGGAGCGATGGTGCGCCAGCGCGACAACGTAGATGTGGCGGCTTTCACCCAGGGCATCGGCCACTCGTCGCTTGCAGCGCTGCAGTACACGGGTGGCACCACCGGCGTCAGCAAGGGCGCGATGCTGACGCACGGCAACCTGCTCAACAACCTGACCCAGGCCTTCGCCATGGGCCGCAGCCACATCGAAGAAGGCAAGGAGGTGGTGCTCACCGCCCTGCCGCTGTATCACATCTTTGCCTTCACCTTCAATCTGCTGTGTTTCTACACGGTGGGCGCGCGCAACGTCCTGGTGCCGAGTCCGCGGCCGATCCAAAACCTGCAGCGCGCATTCGACAACTACAAGATCACCTGGATCAGCGGCGTCAACACGCTGTTCAACGCGCTGATGAACGAAGAGTGGTTCACCGCGTTTCCGCCACGTCACCTGAAGGCCGCTGTCGCCGGTGGAGCCGCGCTGCAGCACGCGGTGGCCGAGCGCTGGCAGTCGATCACCGGCACCCGCATCGCCGAGGGCTATGGCCTGACCGAGTCGTCACCGGTGGTGTGCTTCAACCCGATCAGCGGCACCCACAAGCCGGATGCCATCGGCATTCCGGTACCGGGTACCGGCGTGCGCCTGGTGGACGACGCCGGCAAGCCGGTGGCGCTCGGCGAGCCGGGAGAACTGATCGTGAACGGTCCGCAGGTGATGCAGGGCTACTGGAACCGGCCGGACGAAACCGCCAAGACGCTGCGTGACGGCTGGCTGTACACCGGTGACGTCGCGATCATGGACCGGGATGGCTATTTCAAGATCGTCGATCGCAAGAAGGACATGATCCTGGTGTCGGGCTTCAACGTGTACCCGAACGAGGTGGAGGACGCGATCGCCAAGATGGACGCTGTGCTGGAAGTTGCAGTGATCGGCGTGCCCGATAGCAAGAGCGGCGAATCGGTGCGCGCCTACATCGTGCCGCAGGACGACGGCCTGACCGAGGAAGCAGTGCGGGCGCACTGCAAGCGCTATCTGACCGACTACAAGCTGCCGCGCAACATCGAGTTTCGCAAGGAACTGCCGAAGACGCCGATCGGCAAGATCCTGCGCAAGGATCTGAAGGCCGAGTACCAGGCGCGAAACGGCAGCTGACATCGTCCTGGCCGTGACAACGACGCCGCTTCGCGAAACACCACGACACCAGGTTCCTGCCGGTAGCGGGAAACGACGGAGACCATAGTGCTCACCGAACTCGAAACCAAGCTGCTCGGCATCATGATGATGGTCATCATGCTGGGCATGGGCGCCTCGCTGACGTTCAAGGACTTTCGCATTGCCTTTCGCAAGCCGCAGGGCATCCTGGTCGGCCTGCTGTGCCAGTACGCGATCATGCCGTTGCTGGCCTTCACGCTGGCAGTCGCACTCAGCCTGCCGCCGGCGCTGGCGATCGGCCTGATCCTGATGGGTTGCATGCCGGGCGGCACCACGTCGAACATCTTCACCTACTTCAGCAAGGGCGCGCTGGCGCTGTCGATCATGATGACGGTGTGCTCGACGCTGGTCGCGGTGGCGATGGTGCCGGCCCTGCTGGAGTTCTATTCGAACATGATCGGCCTGCCATCCGAGTACGCGGTGCCCGCCGGCAACGTGGCGCAGGTGCTGGTTGTGCTGATCGTGCCGACGTTGATCGGCATGCTGCTGCGCAAGTGGAATCCGAATGTCGGTGCCACGATCGAACTGATCGGCGGCTTCCTGGGCATCGTCGTGATCCTCTTCCTGATCCTCACCTGGGTGCCACGCAACCACATGTTGCTGGCGACCACGCCGGCAGCGGTCTATTTCGCCTCGATCGGCCTCGGGCTCTTCGGCATGGCGCTCGGCTGGGCGCTGAGCCGCGCACTGCGCCAGGACCCGCGTCGCAGCCGTACCATCGCACTGGAAACCGGCATCCAGAACGGGCCGCTCGCGGTGCTGGTCGTGCTGCTGACCTTCAAGGGCGACATGCAGCAGCAGGTGCTGCTGATCCCGGTGCTCTACTCGCTGTTCATCGTCCTGAGTTCGAGCGCGGTGACGGTCTGGTTCCGCCGCATCACGACGCGCGAAGAACTGGCGCGCGACAACGCCAAAATCCCGACAGGCAGCGTACCGACGGCAGCCTGATCCAGGCGAAGCACGACCTCGCCGCGGTCGCGGGCGCGCTGCGCTGCCCGCATCTGCCACTCAGCGATCCGGGTCGGCCGCTCCGCCAAGGCCAACGCCCATACCCAGACCGCCCGCCCCCGCAGTCCCGGCGCCGGTCCCTGCACCACCGGCCTGCTGGCGATCGGTGCCGCCGCGCGCCTCGCGTCGCTGGCCCGCTGATCCGCCGCTCGGCGGGCGAGACGCACCCTGCCGCGGGATCGCGAGGTCTGACGGAACCGGCTCCAGGTCGAGCACCTCGCGCACGAAGTTGCGCAGCGACACCACCAGCGCACCGGTCTCGACCGGTCGACCGGCAGCAAGATCGGTTGCGGCCTGCGCCGCCAGTCGTACCTGCTCCTCGGTGCCGAGCAGGATCACGTCAGACAGCGCCGCTTCCACCGCGTCTCGGATCCGGCGCCGACGATCCGACCCGGCGGACGCCGCCTCACCGGTATCGCTGGCGGCGGCATCCGCCCGATCAATGTCCTGGCGCAGGTCGCGCAGGTGCGTCGGATCGACGAGCAGGTCGCCGGTGAACGAGCCGCCCAGCACCTTGTAGGCAGCGATCAGCAGACGCAGCCGTTCATTGACCTGCCGGTTCTCGCGCTGCCGTCGCTGCTGCACCGTCTGCATGACGAGCAGTCGGATACCAACCATGACGAGCGTGATGACCGCCAGACCCAGGACGGTCGTCAGCAGCCCCTCCCACGAACTGAAATCCATTTGTGTGCGCACGACCTCTTTCAGCGCAAAGCGCGACGATCGCGGACTGCGCGCGGTACCAACTCAACCATCACGATTGCGCATCCAGTCGGCGGTCTGAAAGAACGACTGCACCAGACGCTGTCGCAACGCCTCGTCGACGCCCTGCTCCATCATTGCCTGGTTCATGCACTGCAGCCACTGGTCGCGCTCGACGCTGCCGATGGCGAATGGCAGATGGCGCTGCCGCAGGCGCGGATGGCCGAAGCGCTCGATGTAGTGGTTCGGCCCACCGAGCCAGCCGCTGAGAAACCAGTACAGCTTGTCGCGCGCGCCTGACAGCTCGTTGCCGTGAACGCTGCGCAAGCGCGCATAGTCGGCCTCCAGATCCATCAAGTCGTAGAAGCGATCCACCAGGGCGCGTACTGCTGCGTCGCCACCGAGCCGTGCGTACGGCGTGTCCTCCGGGCGCTCGACCGCCTCGGTCGGATCAGGCACGCCGCTCATCTCAAGCTTCCCGCAGGGAGGTCAATGGTGGCGTGCGCAGCACCGACCGCAGGCCCATCCAGCCGCCCAGCAGCGCGCACAGCGCGCCGCCGCCAATGCCTAGCACGAACACCCAGGGCGTGACCGCATACTCGAACTCGAAGGCGTACCGGGCGAGCGCCCAGCCGATGGCAGCGGCGCCCATCGCCGCCAGCAGGCCCGCCAGGCCGCCGAGGCACAGCATCTCGGCCACCTGCGCGCGCTGCAACTGCTGGCGCGACGCGCCCAATGCGCGCAGCAGCGCCGCCTCGCGCACGCGCTCGTCGCGCGAACTGGCCAGTGCCGCGTACAGCACGAGCACGCCGGCCGCGAGCGTGAACACGAACAGGAACTCGACCGCGGCAATCACCTGGTCGAGCACCGCCTGCACCCGCGCGAAAATGGCGCTGGTATCGACCACGGTCAGATTTGGGTACTCACGCAGCAGATCGGTGGTGAAGCCGGTCTTCGACTCGGGCAGATGGAAGGCGGTGATGAAGCTGCGCGGTTTGTCGGCCAGCAGGCCGGGCGGCATGATGATGAAGAAGTTCGCGCGCATCGAGTCCCAGTTGACCTTGCGCAGCGAGGTGGCGCGCGCCTTGACCTGCTCGCCGGCGATATCGAAGGTCAGTTCGTCACCGAGGTTGATGCCCAGGGTCTTGGCAACACCGGCCTCGATCGACAACTCCGCCGCACCGGCCTTGAACCAGCTGCCGGACAGGATCGGGTTGTGGCTTGGTGCCTCGTCCGCATAGGAGAGGTTGAACTCGCGGTCCACCAGCCGCTGCGCGCGTTCGTCGCTGAAGCCCTCCGGGCCTACCGGTTCGGTGTTGATCTGGATGAGCCGCCCGCGCACCATCGGATACAGCGCCGCGTCCGGCAGATCGGCCTGCGCCAGACGTGACTCGATGGCAGCCACCTGTTCCGGCTGGATGTTGATGACGAAGCGGTTGGGCGCATCCGGGGGGGCGGCCGCACGCCAGGCGTTGACGAGGTCCGTGCGCGTGACGGTCAGCAGCAACAGCGCCATCAGTCCGACCGACAGCGACACCAGTTGCACTACGGTGGCGGCCGGCCGGCGCAACACCGCCGCCACCGCGAAACGCCAGGAGATGCCGAGGCGTCCGGTCATCGCACGCAGCGGCGACAACAGGCGCAGCACCGCAAACGCCACCGCGGCGAAGAACAGGATGCCGAGGGCAAAGCCGCCGGCGGTCATGCTGCCGACCCTCAGGTCGTTGGCCGTCCACAGCAGCAGCCCGAAGAAGCCGCCGATGCCAAGCAGGTAGCCGAGGGCGGCGCGCCCGCTCGGCGCCCCGAGATCCTTGCGCAGCACGCGCAACGGCGGCACGCGGCGCAACTGCACCAGCGGCGGCAGCGCAAAGCCGAGCAGCAGCACCATGCCGCAGACGAATCCCTGCACTGCCGGCAGCAACGATGGCAGTGGCAGCTCGGTGCGGATCAGCGTGCCCAGGACTTCGAGCAGTACGAAATGAAAGCCGAAGCCGAGCAGCATGCCGACCAGACATGCCGCCAATCCGACGAACACGAACTCCAGCGCGAACAGGCGGAAGATGTCCGCCTGCGCCAAGCCCAGGCAACGCATCATGGCGCACGAGTCGAGGTGGCGCAGCGAGAACCGGCGAGCCGATGCGGCCACCGCCACCGCCGCCACCATCGCCGCCAGCAACGCCACCAAGGACAGGAAGCGCTCGGCGCGCTCCATCGTCCGCTGCATCTGCGGCTGGCCCCCTTCCAGCGTGTCGATCTCCTGGCCGCGCTTGAGCAGCGATGTGATGCGCTCACGGTAACCGCTGACCGCCGCGCCCTCGCCCGCCACCAGCAGGCGATAGGTGACGCGACTGCCGGGCTGGATCAGCTCGGTTGCGGGCAGGTCAGCGAGATTGAGCATCACGCGCGGCGCGAAGTTGATGAACTGGGCGCCGCGATCGGGTTCGACCGCGATCACGCGGGCCACGCGAAAGGTCTTCTCGCCGAGCTTCAGCGGAGCGCCCACCGCGATGCCCAAGGCCTGTACTGCCTGCGGGTCGACCCACACGGTGCCGGTCTCGGGAATGCCGCCCGCGGGCGTGGCGCGGCCCTCGACTTGTTCTCGCGTCAACAGCGTGCCGCGCAGCGGATAGCCGGGGCTGACCGCCTTGACTGCCGCCAGCGTGCTGCGGTCGGGATCGTCGCCACTGAGTGCCATGCTTGGAAAGGTGACCGTCTCGGCGAACTGCAACTCGCTGCCCTCGCGCAAAGGTGGTTGCAGCGGTGAATCGGAGCTGATCACCAGATCGGCCCCGAGCAGCTGGCGGGCGTCCCGTTCCAGCCCGAGGCGGATGCGGTCGACGAAGAAGCCGACGCTGGTCACAGCGGCCACGGCAATCACGAGCGCGGTCGCCAGCAGCCGCAGTTCGCCGGCGCGCCAGTCGCGCAGCGTCATGCGGGCAGCCTGCGACAGAAGATGGGTCAGGGTCATGTCGACTTTCGAACAACAGGGAGGGTGGACTTGGCAGGAAGACCGGCGATGAAGGTCTCGCGCACCGCGCGGTCATCACCCAAGACCAGCAAAGCGAACAGCAGTTCCTCAACACATTCCGCAGAGCGCAGCCGCGCAGTGCGCCGGGCCAGCAGCGGCGTGGCCGCCGGATCGATGACGATCAGGTCCGCCTCGGCACCGACCGCGAGCGTACCAACCCGCGCCGACCATCCCAGCGCGCGCGCCGCGCCCTGCGTGGCCCAGTACCACAGCTGCAGCGCGCTGACGGCCTGGCCGCGCAGGCGTGCCACCTCGTGGGTGGAGCGCATCGCCGCGAACATGGAGAACGACTGGCCGCCGCCAACGTCGGTGCCGAGCGACAGCGCCATGCCGGCATCCAGCGCAGCGTCGACATCGAACAGGCCGCTGCCGAGAAACAGGTTCGACGATGCGCACACCGAGGCGAGCGCGCGCGACTGCGCCATGCGTTGCCGATCGGCAGGATCGAGGTGGATGCAGTGAGCATAGACGGCGCCGTCGCGCAGCAGGCCGTAGCGGTCGTAGACATCGAGGTAGGAGCGCGCCTCGGGGAACAGCTCGGCGATCCAGCGCACCTCGTCGAGGTTCTCAGCCACATGGCTCTGGATCGCGAGATCCGGACGGGCGCGCGCCAGTTCACCGGCGAGTTCGAGCTGGCGGCGCGACGACGTTGCCGCAAAGCGCGGCGTGATCGCATAGCCCAAGCGGCCACGCCCGTGCCACTGGTCAGCCAGATCGGCACTGTCCTGCACGCCGCCGTCGGCGGTGTCGCGCAGATTGGCAGGCGCATGGCTGTCCATCAGGCACTTGCCGGCAACCAGGCGAACATCGCGCGCCAGTGCCTGCTCGAACAGCGCCTGCACGGACGGCGCATGCACGGTGCCGAACACGCAGGCGCTCGTCGTCCCCTGCCGCGCCAGCTCGTCTAGAAAGAACGTGGCCGCCTCGCTGCACACGCGCGGATCGGCGAACGCCGCTTCGGCCGGATACGTGTGGCGCTCCAGCCACTGCAGCAGGCCCGCCGCAGGCGAAGCGATGACATCGATCTGCGGCAGATGCAGGTGGGTGTCGATGAAGCCGGGCGTGACGATGCAGCCGCACCAGTCGTCGATGCGCTGGTCGGCCGCGAGCGTTGCTGCCAGCGCGGCGTACTCGCCGCAAGCGGCAATGCGGCCGTTGTCGATAACGACGAGCCCGTCGTCGATCCAGCGCACCGCGCCCGTCACATGCGACGGGTCAGCCGTGAAGTCGAGCAGCGAGGCACGCAGGACGATAGGCATCGAGGGATCAGACAGTCGCAAACAGAAACGGGCGACCATGTCGCCCGTCCCGTTGCCTTTATAAAAGGGGCGCAGCGCGCGGCCGCCCCGGAGCGTAGCCCCTCTGACCAGTCACTTTGCGTGCACGTGCGAGGCCGCAGGCCTCGCGTACACGCAAAGTGGTCTGCTACTTCCCGCTCGGGACTTTCCCGACCACGCCTTGCACGTAGAAGTCCATCTTGCTCATCTGCTCGTCGGACATCACGGCATCCTTGGCGAGGACGTCCTTGCCATCATTGGTTTTGACCGGGCCGGTGAACGGATGGAACTTGCCGCCGCGGATCTCCTCGCCCTTGGCGGTCACCATGTCGACCACGTCCTTCGGCACCGACGCGTTGATCCCCTCGAGCTTGATGGCGCCATCGGCCATGCCCATCCAGACACTGCCGGTGGTCCATTTACCGTCGAGCATCTCCTGCGTGCGCTTGGTGTAGTAAGCGCCCCAGTGGTGGGTCACCGCGGCCAGCTGCGCCTTGGGACCGAACTTGCTCATGTCGGAGTGGTACGCGACCGCGAACTTGCCCTTCTCTTCGGCGGCAGCGACGACGGCGGTCGAATCGGTATGGTGGGTGACGACATCGGCGCCCTGCCCGATCAGCGCATTGGCCGCCTCACGCTCCTTGCCCGGGTCGTACCAGCTGTTGACCCAGACCACCCGCACCTGCGCCTTCGGATTGACCGAGCGCGCGCCGAGCGTGAACGCGTTGATGCCCTGGAGCACTTCGGGGATCGGGAATGCGCCGACGTAACCGAGCGTGTTCGACTTGGTGCTCTTGCCGGCGATCATGCCGGCCAGGTAGCGGCCCTCATAGAAGCGCACGTTGTACGCGGCCATGTTCGGCGCCGTCTTGTAGCCGGTGGCGTGCTCGAACTTCACGTCCTTGAATTCCTCGGCCACTTTCAGCGTCGGATTCATGAAGCCAAAGCTGGTCGTGAAAATGAGCTTGTGGCCCTGCGAGGCCAGATCACGGATCACGCGCTCGGCATCGGCGCCTTCGGCCACCTTCTCGACGAAGCTGGTCGTGACCTTGTCACCCAGGGCTTTGACCATCTCTTCGCGCCCGGCGTGGTGCTGCGAGGTCCAGCCGGCGTCACCGACCGGGCTCACGTAGACGAAGCCGATCTTGGCGGGCTCCGCCTTCTTCACTTCTTCCTTAGCGGGTTCGGCCTTCGGTGCGGGTGGCGGTTCCTGCTTTCCGCAGGCGGCAGCCAGCAGGGCAGCAGTAGCCACGGCAAGCAGACGGGTGATCGACATGACGGGAGTCCTCCGGGAAAGGCGCGGATTCTACGCATCGGCGCGTGCGCAAAACCCTGGGTTGTCGCGTCCGCGCACCTGTCGGTTTCACCTGCTGTGCACCGGGCGAGCGTGCGGCGCAGGTTACGGTTCGCCTCGGCCGTGCAAAACGCACCGATCTAAGGCATGACGCACGCCGCACCGGCCGGCACGCAGCGGCACGGCAGGGTGACGCAGCTGCCGCTCAGGTATTCGGGCTGAACGGCTTGCCCAGCGAACCCGGCATGTTCAGGCGAATCCACTTCGGATTGCGCGAAATCAGCGCCAGCACGACGATGGTCGCTGCATACGGCGTCATCGACATCAGCTGCGAGGCGACGTCGACGCCGAGGCCCTGCAGGTGCAACTGGAGCATCGTCATGCCGCCGAACAGGTAGGCGCCGATCACCACCCGCGCCGGCCGCCAGGTCGCAAACACCACGACGGCCAGTGCGATCCAGCCGCGCCCGGCGGTCATGCCCTCGGCCCACAGCGGCGTGTAGATGGTGGCCAGAAATGCCCCACCGAGGCCGCTGCATATCCCACCGAACACCAACGCCGCCAGGCGAATGCTGCGCACCGAGTAGCCCAGCGCATGCGCCGACTCGGGCGACTCCCCGACCGCGCGCAGCACCAGTCCACTGCGTGTGCGAAACAGAAACCAGGCGACGGCGACCACCAGTGCCAGCGCAACGTAGACCAGCGGATGGGATGAGAACACCGCCGGCCCGACCACCGGGATATCCCGCAGGCCGATGATGCCGTCCGTCGAACGCGCCGGCAGGCTCAGACCGGCATACGGCAGCCCGATGAAAGAGGACAGCCCTGCGCCGAACAGCGCCAGCGCCAATCCTGCCGCGTACTGATTGGCATGCAGACCGAGAGCGAAGAAGGCGAAAAACGCGTTCAGCAGCGCCCCCACCACGGCCCCCGCGGCGAAGCCAAGCGCGTAACTGCCGGTGTCATGTACCACGGCAAACGCCACCACCGCAGCGACCAGCAGCACGCCTTCGATGCCCAGGTTCACCACGCCGGTCTTCTCGTGCACCAGGATGCCGATCGCCGCCAGCAGCAACGGCGTGCCGGCATTGAGCGTGGCGGCAATCAGCGGCGCGAGCGACTCCATCAGGCCGCCTGAGCCACCGCCGCGCTGCGGCCGCGGCGCTGCAATCGGTAGAAGATGAAAGTGTCGCAGGCAAGCAGGAAGAACAGCAGCAGACCCTGGTAGACCCCGGTCAGCGCCGACGGCAGCCCGAGTCGCGACTGCGCCAGCTCGCCACCGATGTAAAACAGCGCCATCACGATCGCGCTGCCGATGATCCCGACCGGATGCAGCCTGCCGACGAACGCCACGATGATCGCCGCGAACCCGTAGCCGGGCGAGATCGACGGCGTGAGCTGACCCACCGGCCCGACCGCTTCCGATACGCCGGCAAGTCCCGCCAGCCCGCCCGACAGTAGCAACGAGAACCACAGCAGGCGCCGCTGCGAGAAACCGGCGTAGCGCGCGGCCAGCGGCGCCAGCCCGGCAACCTTGAGCTGGAAACCGACCAGCCCCCGTGCCAGCACCAGCCACGCCACCCCGGCCGCCAGCAGCGCGAGCAAAAAGCCCACGTGTAACCGGGTCCCTTCGATCAGCCGCGGCAGGCGTGCAGGAGCCTCGAACAGCGCGCTTTGCGGAAAGCCGAAACCCGCAGGGTCTTTCAGTGGTCCGTGCACTGCGTAGGACAGCAGCAGCTGCGCGATATACACGAGCATCAGGCTGACCAGGATCTCGTTGGCATGAAAGCGGTCGCGCAGCACCGCAGTGATCGCCGCCCACGCCATGCCGCCGGCGACCGCCGCCAGCAGCACGGCAAACACGATGGCGCCGGACGTGTCGCGCGTGGCCAGCAGCGCCACCGCACCGCCGGCAATGGCGCCGACGATCAGCTGGCCTTCGGCACCGATGTTCCACACGTTGGCGCGAAAGCACAGCGCCAGCCCGACCGCACACAGGATCAACGGCGTCGCCTTCAGCAGCACTTCGGCCAGACCGCGCACGCTGCGCAGCGGTTCGATGAAGAACATCTGGATCGCTGCGAACGGGCTCTTGTCGAGCAAGGCGAACAGCAGCATGCCGCACAGCACGGTCAACGCGAGTGCGATCACCGGCGACAGCCAGGTCAGCAGCCGCGACGGCGCGGCGCGCGGCACCAGCACGAACGGCATCACGCCGGCGCCTCCGACAACGGTACGGCAGGCACCGCACCGCCGGGCGGCCACAATCCGGCCATCCAGCGGCCGATCTCGTCGACGCTCAGCGCATGCGCGGGCACCGCCGGCGACAGGCGCTTCTGCGCCAGCACCACCAGCCGATCGCACAGCTCGAACAGTTCGTCGAGTTCCTCCGACACCACCAGCAGCGCACAGCCCTGCGCCCGCAACGCGATCAACGAATTGCGGATCGCGACCGCGGCGCCCACGTCCACCCCCCAGGTCGGCTGGTTGATCACCAGCACGCGCGGCTGTGACTCGACCTCGCGGCCGATGATGAACTTCTGCAGGTTGCCGCCCGACAGGCTGCTGGCGCGCGCCTGCGCATCGGGCGCCTTGACGCGGAACCGCTCGATCACGCGCTGGGCGAACTGGCGCATCCGGCCCGGCTGGATCAGGCCGCGGGCGTGCAACCGGTCGCCGGTGAGCAGCGCGTTCTCCGCGAGCGACATCTCAGGCACTGCGCCGTGGCGCAGGCGCTCCTCCGGCACGTAGCGCAGGCCGAGTTGGCGGCGCTCGCGCGGACCCAGGCGCCCGACAGGCACGCCGTCAAGAACGATGGCGCCTGCTTCCGACAATGTTTCGCCACCGAGCAGCGCCATCAGCTCGCGCTGCCCGTTGCCGGAGATGCCGGCCACGCCGACGATCTCGCCGGCACACACAGTCAGGTGGATCGGCGCATCCGGCCGCAGGCACAGACCATCGATGCGCAGGCGCGGCGATCCGGGCGGCGTGTCGTGGGCGGCGATCTGCGGCGGATCGGCGCCGATCATCAGGCGCGCCAGCCCCTGCTCGGTCTGCGTGCGCGGATCGACGCTGGCGACCACGCGCCCGCCGCGCATCACCGTGCATACCGACGCCAGCGCGCGGATCTCGTCCAGCTTGTGGGTGATGAATAGCACGCTGACGCCGTCTGCTGCCAACTGGCGCAGCGTGGCGAAGAGGCGCTCGACCGCCTGCGGTGTCAGCACCGAGGTCGGTTCGTCCAGGATCAGCAGGCGCGGCGCCGCCAGCAATGCCCGCAGGATCTCGACGCGCTGGCGCTCGCCCATCGACAGTTCATGCACGTGCACATCGGCATCGATAGCCAGGCCGTAGCGGCTGCCCACCTCGGCCAGCCGTGCCCGCACTGCTGCCGGCGTCCAGTGCGCGGGCAAGCCAAGCTGGATGTTCTCGACCACGGTCAGCGTGTCGAACAGGGCAAAGTGCTGATGCACCATGGCCACGCCGAGTGCCAGTGCGGCCGCCGGTCCGTCGATCGTCACCGGCTGGCCGTCGAACTCGATGCTTCCGGCGTCGGGCCTCACTTCGCCCGCGATCACCTTCATCAGCGTCGACTTGCCGGCACCGTTCTCGCCGAGGATCGCGTGGATCTCGCCGGGCTGCACCGTCAGCGAGACCGCGTCGTTGGCGACAACGGCGGGATAGCGCTTGGTGACGGCGTGGAGCGAAAGGCGCGAAGGCATGGGGGGCCAGGTCGGAGCGCGCGAAGCTTACCGGCTCCGCTTGCCGGGCGACGCCGGACCGCCAGGCGCCGTCACTCGCCACCGGGTCGACAAAGCAGGTTCAGTGCCAGATCGAATCGGCCCCGAGACAGGACCCAGCGACAGCGGCGCGCCCCCAACTTGGCGCCGCCGGCGGCCCCCCGCCCGCTATTCAAACACCAGTTCGTACAGCGCGACTGGGACCGTCATCTGCAACAGTGCAGTGTCGAGCACCAGGCTCAGCGGCAGATCGAGCGCCGGCCGCCGCGGCGCGGTGCCCGGGAGCCGGCGCAACGCCGACTCGTCGCCGCGCATCGCCGCGATGTTCATGCGCGTCCCGCTGAAGACCTTCGGCGAGCCGACTTCAGCGTTGGAAATGGTCTGGTAGGTGGCGCAGCCTGAAGTCGATGCTGCAACCAGCGCGACGAGCAGAAGTCGAGTCA
>LNFM01003516.1_pt1 | contig 30672 bp, 26 predicted proteins | sample 596031 | NCBI WGS metagenome assembly LNFM01 (sample SAMN04254537, study PRJNA301005) | activated carbon metagenome | isolation source: dual media filters at the Ann Arbor, Michigan drinking water treatment plant | place: USA: Ann Arbor
GGGGACTTCATGTGGCCGCGTGCGCTGCGCTCGCGTGCAAACATGACGGTCTGTTGGGAGTCCCGTCCTTGAAGCGCTGCGCGCTTCAAGGACTCCGGATTTGTCCCCGGTCTTGGTATTCGGATATTTGTTTTCTTCCTCCACCCGTCGGGCTGGGCCGAGGAGCGGAGCCGAAAATGGATCAGGGCGAGCGATTGTCTGAGCGAAGCGAGTTCGAGCTCGACCCCATTTTCGGCGAGCACCGCAGGTTGCCTGGAGCGAAGCGGAAGGACCCAGACCATCGGGTCGCCTTTCTTTTGCTTACTTTTCTTTGGCGAGACAAAGAAAAGTGAGTTGCCGCCGGGCAACCCCCGGCCGACAGACGCTGACCGACTACCAACCATCGAAGCAGCCAGAGATGGATCCCGGATCAAGTCCGGGACGACTAACGAAGAGTTGCCGCCGGGCAATCCCCGGGCAGCAGGCGCAGACGCGCCCCGTGGATCGAGGAATCAGATGATGGATCCCGGACCAAGCCGGGATGACGTAGAGCGGCGGCAAGCTTCTCCGTATTGTTACCAGTCAAATCTACCTTCAGCCCATATCCAGTAAACGCAATCAGCTATCAATTAAATAGCGCTTCCGGCCATGGCCGGCCACGGATGAGCCGCCCTTATCCGCCCGGCTTGGGTTGGCACGCCCCTTGCGTCTCATCTTGTACACAAGTATGGATGCTTTAAATTGGTGCAAGCTCTTTTAACCCCTGTTATGGCTGACCGCACGCCGGCATGGGCGGACGAGGCCTGGATTTGCCAGCCCGCGCAGGCCCTGCGTCCGGCTGCGGAGGCGGCTGCCGGCGGGCCGCTCGCCGGCCTGCGTTTTGCCGTCAAGGACAACATCGACGCCGCCGGCTGGCCAACCACGGCGGCCTGTCCGGCTTTTGCCTACACGCCGGCGGCCAGTGCCGTGGTTGTGCAAAAACTGCTCGATGCTGGTGCGTCGCTGCTTGGCAAAACCAACCTCGACCAGTTTGCCTGCGGTCTCAATGGCACACGTTCGCCATTCGGCGCCGTGCCCAATGCGATCAACCCCCTGTATGTTTCCGGCGGCTCCAGCTCCGGTTCGGCCTATGTGGTGGCGACCGGCCAAGCCGACTTTGCACTCGGTACCGACACCGCCGGCTCCGGCCGCGTTCCGGCCGGCCTGAACAACATCGTCGGACTGAAACCTTCGCGCGGCCTGATCAGCACCCGCGGGGTGGTGCCGGCCGCACAAAGCGTGGACTGTGTGTCCATTTTTGCGCGCACCGTCGCCACTGCGGTGCGTGTGCTCGAAAGCGCCATGGGCCATGACCCGCTGGATGCGTACTCGCGCAAGCTGGTGCTGGCCCGCCACGTCTTTCCGGCCGCCTTCCGTTTTGGCGTGCCTTCGGTACTCGAGTTTTACGGCGACACTGCGGCCGAAGCGGCGTTCAAAGACGCCATAGTCCGGATGCAGTCGATGGGCGGCACCGCCGTACCGGTGGACTTCAGCCCGCTCGCCGAAGTGGCCTCGCTGCTGTATGAAAGCGCGCTGGTGGCCGAGCGTTACACCGCCATCCGCAGCTTTTTCGACGCACACGAAGAGGCTGTGGTCGAGCCGGTGCGCAGCATCATTGCCGCCGGCCGCAACTACAGCGCCGCCGACCTCTATGAAGTGCAGACCCGCGTCAGGCTGCTCGGCCAGCAGGCCGACGCGATGTGGGCGCGGATCGACTGCCTGCTGGTGCCGACGGCGCCCACGCATTACACGATCACGCAGATGCAGCAGGACCCGGTGGCGCTGAACCGCAAGCTCGGCGCCTACACCAACTTCGTGAACCTGCTGGACTATGCGGCGCTGTCGGTGCCGAGCGCGATCCGTCCCGATGGCCTGCCCTTCGGCGTCACGCTGATCGCGCCCTGCGGCAGCGACTGGCAGCTGGCCGAACTGGGCCAGCGTTACCACCATGCGACCGGCCTGACCCAGGGAGCGACCGGCGAGCCGCTGCCCGCCATGGTGCCCATCAAGGCATTGCAGGCGCAGAAGACGGTGCGTGTGGCCGTGGTCGGCGCGCACCTGTCGGGCATGCCGCTCAACGGGCAACTGACCGAACGCGGCGCCACCCTGGCTTGCTGTGCAGAAACCGCAGCGCATTACCGTTTGTATGCGCTGCCGGGAACCACGCCGCCCAAGCCCGGCCTGCTGCGGGTGGCGGCCAACCAGGGTGCGCGCATCGCCCTCGAAATCTGGGACATGCCGCTGGCCGAATACGGTTCGTTCGTCGCGCTGATTCCGGCGCCGCTGGGCATAGGCACGCTGCAACTCAGCGACGGCAGCAGCGTGCAGGGGTTTGTCTGCGAAGCCCAGGCCCTGCAGGACGGCGCGCTGGACATCTCGCATTTCGGCGGCTGGCGCGCCTACCTCCAGTCGTTGAAGCCCGCGGCGGCCTGACGCCTCCTCTCCATCCGTTTTGCAACCACTTCTATCCAAGGAGCTTTCATGAAAAACCCCGGCCCATCTTCCCCCGCCACCACCACCCGCAGGAAAGCCCTGGTCACCGGCGCCGCCATGCTGGGCGCGCTGGGCATGCCCGCCATCGTGCGTGCCCAGGCTGCACCCAAGGTTCGTATCGGCTACTGGCCGATCGCGGCCGGCCTGCCGTTTTACGCCGCCATCGAGCTGGGCTACTTCAAGGAAGCCGGCCTGGATGTGGAGCCGCTCAAATTCGCCGGCGCACAGCAGGTGATGGAGGCGGTACTGTCGGGGCGTTCCGACGGCACCGCCAACGGCACCGGTTCGGCCAACATCGCGATTGGCGAACTGGCCCAGCCCGGGACCTTCAAGATTTTCTGCTCCAACCCCAGCAATGTGAAAAACGTGCTCGACGAGGTCATCGTGCCGGTGGCCAGCCCGGCCAAGGTGATGGCCGACCTCAAGGGCAAACGCATAGGCTCCGGCCCCGGCATCCAGAACGTGACCCTGGCCAAAACCGTGCTGGAACGCGGCGGCGCCACCGGCTCGACCGTGGTCGAACTGCCGATCGGCCAGCATGTGGCCGCGCTCGCCGCAGGCCAGATCGACGGCGCCTACACGCTGGAGCCGACCGGCACCATTGGCCGCATGAACGGCACCACACGTGTGCTCGAGGCCGGCGTGATTGCGCGCTATGTGCTGGGCGACCCGATGGCCCCGTGGTTCGGCGGTTCGGCCTCGCTGTCCTCGGACTTCATCAAGAAGAACCCGGATGCGGCCAAAAAATTCGTCGCCGCCTACGGCAAGGGTGTGGCCTATGTCCGCAGCAAGTCTGTCGAGGCGCGCCAGTACCTCAAGGGCTACACCCCGATCGAGGGCGCGCTGACCGCCGAAGTGCCACTGGCGGCCTACACCATGTACAACGAGTTCAAGCCGGCGGACGTTGCGCACTTCCAGAAGTTCTTCGACCTGTTCTCCGAAAAAGGCATCTTCAGTTCGCGCCTGATGGTGGACTCGATGCTTTACAAAGGCTGAACATGGAGACCCCTTCCGTGACGGCAGCGACCGCCAAGCCCTGGACACCACCGGCCGGTGTGCCTGCCGCGGTCGTGCAGCGCACGCCGGCGCTGGAGCGGGCCCTGCCCTTCATCGGGCCGGTGGTGCTGTTTATTGTCTGGGACCTGGTGGTGCGTCTGGGCTTCATCAAGCCCATCCTGCTGCCGCCTCCCATCGATGCGCTGGGTGCCCTGTTCGGCGGGCTGGCCGGCGGGCCGCTGCTCAAGGACTTTGCGGTCACCGTCTGGCGCACGGTGCAGGCCTTTTTGATTGCCGCCGCCGTCGGCATGCCTTTGGGCGTGCTGCTGGGCAGCAATGAAAAAGCCTACCGCAGCGTCGAGTTCCTGATCGACTTTTTCCGCTCCACGCCCTCGTCGGCGCTGATCCCGCTGTTTTTGATGATCTTCGGTGTGTCCGACATCAACAAGGTGGCGATCGCTGCCTTCGGCGCCTTGCTGATCGTGGTCTTCAACAGCGCTTATGGCGTGATCAATGCGCGCAAGCAACGCGTGATGGCGGCCAAGGTCATGGGCGCCTCGCGCTGGCAGGTGTTCAAGGACGTGCTGGTCTGGGAAAGCCTGCAGCCGAGTTTTGTCGGCCTGCGTTCGGCCGTGTCCATGGCGCTGGTGATCGTGATCGTCGCGGAGATGTTCATCGGTGCCGACACCGGCCTGGGCAACCGCATCATCAACTCGCAGCAGGTGATGAATGTGAAGGACATGTACGCGTCCATCCTGGCCGCCGGTGCGCTGGGATATGCGCTCAACATCTTTTTCCTGGTGATCGAGCGGCGCATCGTGCACTGGAGCGGCCGGTGAAGCCCGCGCAGTCGCTCACTGTCCTGTTTGTCCATGGTCCCCACAGGAGTTTGACATGTCCGCTGTAATCAACGCCCCGGTGTTTGCCGATGTGCCCGTGCGCGAGTTCCAGCCGGGGCCGGCCGGCACGCACATCACAATTCGCGGGCTGACCAAGTATTTCGCCGGCTGGCCGCTGTACGAGGACTTCAACCTCGACATCCCGAAACACAAGATCGTGTCGGTGTTCGGTCCCAACGGCTGCGGCAAGTCCACGCTGATCAACATGATTGCCGGGCTGGTGCCCATCGATGCCGGCGAGATCCTGTTCGACGGCAAGGCGCTCAAAGACACCAAGATCGGCTACGTCTTCCAGAACTACCGCGAAGCGATGTTCCCGTGGATGCGCACCATCGACAACATCGCCTACCCGCTCAAGCTCGAAGGCAAGTCCAAGGCCGAGGTGGACAGGCGCATGGCCGAGCTGGTCGCATCCTTCGACGTCAAGTTCGACCTCAACCGTTATCCCTACGAACTCTCGGGCGGCCAGCAACAGACCGCCTCCATCATGCGGGCGCTGGCCAACAACCCCGAGGTGCTGTTCCTGGACGAGCCGTTTTCGGCGCTGGACTTCGAGATGACGCTGTTCATCCGAGAAAAGCTGCAGGAAGTGTTCATGCAGACTGGTACCACCATGCTGCTGGTGTCGCACGACCTCGAAGAAGCGGTTTACCTGGCCGACCAGGTTCTGCTGCTGACCAAGCGCCCGACCCGTGTTGCGGAGATACTGCCGTACAACGACGCCCGGCCGCGCACGGTGGAGACGCTGTCCGAGCCAGGCTTCATCAGCACCAAAAAGCTGAGCCTGGAAATTTTCCAGCGCGAAGTGCGGCGCTGAGCCATCCGGAGAAACCATGGACGAAGCAACAATGGCAGCCTATGTGGGCAGCACGGCCGCCGTGCTGGGTCTGCCGCTCCCGCCCGAGCGAGCTGCGCGTGTGACGGCCCACCTGCAACGCACCGCCGCCATGGCCGCGTTGCTGGACGCTGCACCGCTGGCGCCGCACGACGAACCCGCCGACATTTACAGCCCGGCAACCTTCCCGCCCATGGATGACGTGGGCCGCTAGCTATGAAAACCATAGCATTTGATGCAGCTGCCATGGCTGCTGCGGTGGCCTCTGGAGAAGTCAGTGCGCGCGAACTGGTGGACGCCAGCCTGGCGCGCATAGTCGCCACCGACGGCCGGGTCAATGCGTTCACCGAGCGAACCGCAGTGCGGGCCCGGGCGGAAGCCGATGCCGTGGACGCGCAACGTGCCCGCGGCGACGCCCTGGGCCCGCTGGCCGGTGTGCCCTATGCGGTGAAAAACCTGTTCGACATCGAGGGCCTGACCACGCTGGCCGGCTCCAAAGTCAACCAGGGCCTGCCGGTGGCGCCCGCCGACGCGGTGCTGGTCGCGCAAATGAAAGCCGCCGGCGCGGTGCTGGTCGGTGCACTCAACATGGACGAATACGCCTACGGCTTCACCACCGAAAACACCCATTACGGCCCCTGCCACAACCCGCACGACCTCACGCGGATTGCCGGCGGCTCCTCGGGCGGCTCCGGCGCGGCCGTCGCGGCCGGCCAGGTGCCGGTGACGCTGGGCTCGGACACCAACGGCTCCATCCGCGTGCCATCCTCGCTGTGCGGCGTGTGGGGCCTGAAGCCGACCTTTGGCCGGTTGTCGCGCCGCGGCACCTACCCCTTTGTGCACAGCATCGACCACCTCGGGCCGCTGGCCAGCAGCCTGGGCGGCCTGGGCCTGGCCTACGATGCGCTGCAGCAGCCCGACCCGCTCGATCCGGGCAGCCATGCGCTGCGCGTGCAGCCGGTGATGCCGACGCTGGGCAAGGGTATCGGTGGCCTGCGCATCGGTGTGCTGGGCGGCTACTTTCACGACAACGCGGGGCCCGAAGCACGCGAGGTGGTGGCGCTGGCCGGCCGCACCCTGGGCGCGCAGCCCGATGTGCTGTGGCCCGATGCGGCGCTGGCGCGTGCGGCGGCCTTCATCATCACCGCCAGCGAAGGCGGCAGCCTGCACCTGGGCGATTTGCGCACGCGTGCCGACGATTTCGAACCGCTGTCGGTGGACCGCTTCATCGCCGGGGCGCTGCAGCCGGTGGACTGGTATGTGCGCGCGCAGCGTTTTCGCCGCGTCTACCGCGACAAGGTCAATGCGCTGTTCCAGGACTGGGATGTGCTGCTGACGCCGGCGACGCCGGTCAGCGCCCCACCGATAGGCACCGAGTGGCTGGAACTCAACGGTGCGCGCCAGCCTTGCCGCGCCGCCATGGGCCTGCTGACCCAGCCGATCTCCTTTGCCGGCTGTCCGGTGCTCACCGCGCCGATGTGGCCGGCCGCCGGCGCCCTGCCGCTGGGTGTGCAGATCATCGCCGCGCCCTGGCGCGAGGACCTGGCCTTCCGCGCGGCGCAGCTGCTGCTTGAAGCCGGCGTGGCCCGCGTCCAACCCGTCACCCTGTGAACCATGAACCCCATGCTTGCCATCAACCTTCCTGAAGTCCTGGCCGAAGTTTCGGCCGCGTTTGCGCGTTATGAAGATGCGCTGGTCCACAACAAGGTGGAGGTGCTGGACGAACTGTTCTGGAACAGCCCGCACACCCTGCGTTACGGGGCCACGGAAAACCTCTACGGCTACGCCGCCATCCAGGCCTTTCGCGCCGGGCGGCCATCGCAGGGGCTGCATCGCAGCCTGCTCAAGACCGTGATCACGACATATGGCAGCGACATGGCGACGGCCCATGCCGAGTTCCAGCGCGCCGGCAGCGCCAAAACCGGCCGGCAGAGCCAGACCTGGATGCGGACCCCCGAAGGCTGGCGCGTGGTGGCCGCCCATGTGAGTCTGCTGGCGTGAGGCGCCACTATGCACGGCCTATGATGGCAGCCTCATGAACAGCCTGGCACCTTTCGCCGATGCACCGTCCCACAGCGTGGAAAAAGCAGCGCACCGCTCGCGCGCCGACGAGGTCTACGAGGAACTCAAGCGCAACGTGTCAGAGTTCAAGCTGGTGCCCGGTGACCGTTTCACGGAGACCGAGATCAGCGAGCGACTGGGCGTGTCGCGCACGCCGGTGCGCCAGGCGCTGTTCAGGCTGCAGCAGGAGGGTTTTGTCGAGGTGCTGTTTCGCAGCGGCTGGCGCGTGTTGCCCTTCGACTTCAAGCAGTTCGAGGAGCTGTACGACCTGCGCATGGTGCTGGAGACCACGGCCGCGCACCGCCTCTGCGACGACGCGCTCAAGGTGGACACCAGCCTGCTCGAGGCGCTGGCCGCGATCTGGCTGGTGCCGGCCGAGCAACGCAGCAGCGACACGGTGCAGGTGGCGCAGTGGGACGAGGCCTTTCACTGCGCGCTGGTGGCCGCGGCCGGCAATGCCGAGATGGCCCGTGTGCACCGCGACGTGACCGGGCGCATCCGCGTGATCCGCCGGCTCGACTTCACCAAGCAGCCGCGCATCGACGCCACCTACGAGGAACACGCCAAGATCCTGAAGGCGATACAGCGCAAACGCGGCGACCAGGCGGCATTGCTGCTGCGCTCGCACATCCAGACCAGCCAGGCCGAGGTACGCAAGATCACGCTGCACCAGGTGCACCTGGCGCGCCAGCTGGGCGCGCAGAGCCGCTGACTTCAGGTCAAGACGGGCCGGGCCATCAAATCATCTTGTCAGCCCGTACCAGCAGCGATTGCGGCAGTTGCAGGCGCAATTCCGCTTCCACCCTGCGGTTGACCACCAGCACGTGGTCGGACGCCTGCTCCACCGGCAGATCCTGCGGCTTCGCCCCGCGTAGCAAGCGGTCGGCGTATTCCGCCACCTTGCGAAACATGATGTGCTGGTCGGACCCAAAAGTGAGCAGCGCACCGTGGCGCGCGAGCTCCTCGTCGAAGCCGCCGACAGCCAACCGGTGCCGCAGCGCGAGTTCTCCGATCTGGCGGCTGTGCTGGATGAACAGGCCGTCCCGCGGTACCACGGCGGCATCGACGCCATCCTTGGCCATGGCGGCAAAAGCCATCTCGATTTCCTGTGGGTTTGCCGCCTTGTAGGCCATCAGCTGCACCTGGCGCCGCTCCGCCATGGGTGTGAGGCTTGCGACAAAGCCGGCGTGGGAAAGCTGCTGCGGGTTCATCAGCAATCCCAGGCGGGAGGCCTTCGGCATGGCCTCCAGCATCACTTCGACCAGTTTGGGCATCAACACGGTCAGCTGGCTGGTCACGCCAACCATGTTGGTGCCTGAGCGGTGGAAGGACTGCACGAGCCCGAAGCCGACCGGGTCAGACACGTTGCCGAAGATGGTAGGGATGGTGGCGGTCGCCTTGCGCATCGCGACGGCCGAGAGCGTGCCCGCCGCGATGATGATGTCAGGGTTGCGGCCAACGATTTCGTTGGCCAGACGAGGAAGACTCTCTATGTCCCCGTTGGCGAAGCGCCACTCCATCGCGAGGTTGCGGCCTTCCACGTAGCCCAATTGGCGCAGCGATCTGGCGAGCGTGCCGAAGATGTGCGGCTCAAACGGTTCAGGCCGCGCAATCTGCGCCAGAAATTCGGCCCGCCAGACCCGTGCGGTCTGCGCAAATGCGGGTGCCAGCAGGAAGGGCGCCATGGCAACGAAGCCGCGGCGGGTGATGATGCGGGTCATGCGGAAAATCTCCTTCAAGCCTGCAGGATCGCTTCGTCGACGCTGCGGGCGAGCCTGTCCATGTCCGTGACGACCAGGCCTTGCGCTGTCTTGCGCAGCAGCCCGGCGCGGGCAAGCGATGAGAGTTCGCGCGTGACTTGTTCACGCGTCGTGCTGATGCGGGCCGCGATGTCGGCGTGCCGGGGCGGCGGCGAGATCACACAGGCGCCGCCTTCTGGAGCTGAAGCGCGGGCAAGCCGGAGGATCTCGCCGTGGATGCGATTTCGCACGCCCAGGGTGCTGAGCTCCACCACTTTGTCCGAAAGAAGCCGGATCAATTGCACCAGATACCGCATGAACCGGACGGCCACTTCGTCATGCTCCATGAGCAGTCGCCGGAAGTCAGCCGCCGTGATCACGGCGGCCAAACCATTGGAGAGGGCTGTGACGTCCGCCGAGTGGCGTCCTTGGTCAATGGCGGCGATCTCGCCCACCATGTCACCCTCGCCCATGTCGCGGAAGGCCACTTGGCGTCCGGCGGCGGTGTAAATCTCAATTCGAACCCGTCCGTCGACGATCATCAAGACCTCGCCGCCAGACCCGGCCCGGCTGAGCAGGACCTGCCCTGGTTTGAACCGTCGCCAACCGCAGTTGCGCGCAAGCCGCTCCAGCGATTCGGCGGACAAGCCCTCCAGCAGGCGAATGCGCTGGAGTCCGAGACTTGAGGGATGGGCTGCTGCTGCACGTGCCATGCGCCATTCTCGTGCCTTGGCAGTTGCATGCGGTACGAAAGCGCACATGGTGCAGCAGAAATCCGCGTTAACTTCGGCATCCACGCCACATCCAGGCAAGGCCATGTTGCGTGCGACACCGATTCATCCACAATTCAAGGGATGCTGGGAATGCAGGGTTCGCTTGGAAGAAAGTACGCGGTCTACTTTGTGGCCGTGGTGGGCCTCGCCCTTCTGGTGATGGGGGTCGTGCAACTCACCTTCACGGCGCGCGAAAACCGGCAGGCCGTGCTGAACCTGCAGCATGAGCAGGCGACGTTCGCGGCCGCCCGGATCGAGGCGTACGTCCGCGAGATCGAGCGCCAGCTCGGCTGGGTGCGTTTTGCACGTCCCGGCGGCGCGCAGCCCGATCAGGTGCGCATCGACTTTCTCAAGCTGCTGCGACAGGTCCCGGCGATTACCGACGTGGCCTATGCAGATGCGGCAGGCCGGGAGATGGTGCGCGTCTCCCGCGTCTCGCTCGATGCGGTCGCTTCGCGCGCCGACCTGTCCGGCCACCCTGGCCTGAAGGCCTCCAACGCGAACGAAGCATGGTTCGGTCCGGTCGAATTTCGCCAGGACACAGAGCCCTACATGACCGTTGCCGTCTCCCAGATTGGCGGCGCGGAGGTGATCCTGGCAGACGTGAACCTGAAGTTCATCTGGGATGTCGTCTCGCGCATCGCTGTCGGCGAGAAAGGTGGGGCCTACGTGGTCGATGCCCAGGGCCGGCTCGTGGCGCACCCGGACATTGCGAACGTGCTTCGGCAACGTGATCTTTCTTACCTGCCGCACGTGGACGCGGCGATCACGGGCGCGCCACGGCAGGCCACCGTCGCCACCGGCCCATCGGGCGAGCAGGTCCTGACGGCCCACGCCCGTATCCCGTCGCTCGGCTGGACGGTATTCGTCGAACAGCCCCTCGCGGATGCACTGGAACCCGTCTACGCAGCGGTCACCCGTACCGCGCTCTTGCTGCTGCTGGGCCTGATCTTCGGGGTCCTGGCTGGCGTCTATGTGGCGCGGCGCATGGTACGGCCGATCCGCGCGATCGGCAAGGGAGCGTTGACGCTGGCCGAAGGTGACCTGACGCACCGCATCGACGTGCGCACCAATGACGAGTTGCAGGACCTCGCCCAGCGCGTGAACCACCTTGCGGACCGGCTGCAGGACATGACGGGCAATCTCGAGCGCAAGGTAGAGGAGCGCACGCGCGAGAGCGCAAGCCTCGTCAACGAGGTCGAGCGCAAAAGCGCACAGTTGGAGCTGGCGGACCGCCACAAGAGCGAGTTCCTTGCCAACATGTCGCACGAGCTGCGCACGCCGCTCAATGCCGTGATCGGGTTCTCCGAAGTGCTGCTGGAGCGCATGTTCGGCGAACTCAACGAGAAGCAGGCTGAGTACCTGACGGATATCCACGGATCGGGCAGGCACCTGCTGGCGCTCATCAACGACATCCTCGACCTGGCGAAGATCGAAGCCGGCCGCATGGACCTGGAGTGGGCGCCATTTGACGTCCCCGAGGTCCTGCAGGGCACGGTGTCGCTGCTGCGCGAGCGTGCCGACCGGGGGCAGGTCACACTCACGCTGGCCTGCGATCCGCAATTGGGCCCGTGGATGGCGGATGAACGCAAGTTCCGGCAGATCCTGTTGAACCTGCTCAGCAACGCAATCAAGTTCACCCCGGCGGGGGGCTGCGTGCAGGTCGAGGCGATGGATGCCGGCCGCGCCTTGCAGCTGTCGGTGAAGGACAACGGGATTGGCATCAGCGCCCAGGATCGCGAGATCGTGTTTGAGGAATTCCGCCAAGCCAGCGGCAACCACCTGGCCAAGGCCGAAGGCACTGGCCTGGGACTGGCCCTCACGCGGCGCCTCGTCCAGCTGCATGGCGGTACCATCACGCTTGCCAGTGAGCCCGGTCAGGGATCGACCTTCGTGGTGACACTGCCGGAAAGGGTGGCGGCATGAAGCGCATTTTGGTGGTCGAAGACAATGAGCGGAACATGAAACTGTTTCGGGACATCCTCGGCTTCGCGGGATTCGAAGTGCTGGGCGCGGGGACCGGCCGCGAGGGCCTGGCGCTGGCACTGTCCGCCCCGACGCCGGACCTGGTTCTGCTGGACATCCGCTTGCCGGACATCGACGGCGTCGAGGTGCTGTGCGGCATCCGGGAGACGCTCGGCGACGGGCTCAAGGTGTTCGCGGTCTCGGCCTCCGTCATGCCGGACGAGCAGCAACGCATCCTGGCGTCAGGCTTCGACGGCTTCATCACCAAGCCCATCCAGATGCGCAGCTTCCTGGATGTGGTGCGGCGGGGGCTGGGAGACGGCGCGTGACAGCACGTCGCATCCTGGTTGTGGACGACACGCCTGCCAACGTCACGTTGTTGATCGATTTGCTTCAGGCGGCGGGGTACGCCGCAGCGGCTGCAAAAAGCGGCGAGGAGGCGCTCGCGATGGTCGCGCAATCCGTGCCCGACCTGATCCTGCTTGATGTGAAGATGCCGGGGCTGAACGGCTACCAGGTGTGCGAGCAGTTGCGTTCCCAGCCAACGACTGCGCTGCTGCCCATCGTGCTCGTGACGGCGCTGGACGGCAAGGACGAGAAGGTCCGAGGGCTCGAGGCCGGCGCCGACGATTTCCTCACGAAGCCGATCGACCGGCACGAACTGCTGGCGCGTGTGCGTTCGCTGCTTCGCATCCGGGCGCTGCACCAGGAAGTCGAGGCGCAGCGGCTCGCGCAGCTGAAGAGGTTTTTCTCTCCGCCGGTCGCGGCGATGATCACCAGCGGCGAACTCGATCCAATGAAGAGCCATCGCAGCGAGATCACCGTGGTGCACCTGGACCTGCGGGGGTTCACGGCCTTCTCCGAATCGGCTGATCCGGAAGACGTTCTGGGCGTGCTGCGCGAGTACCACAGGGCCATGGGCGCGCTGATCGTCCGCCACGAAGGAACCGTCGAACACTTCGCCGGCGACGGCATCATGATCTTTTTCAATGACCCGCTGCCTGTCGAGAATCCCGCGCTACGGGCCGTGCGCATGGCCCTGGAGATGCAGGAGGCGTTTGCGGAACGCGCGAACGCATGGCGCAAGTTGGGGTTCGAACTCGGGCTGGGAATCGGCATCGCGCAAGGGCACGCGACCATGGGGTTGGTGGGCTTCGAGGGCCGGTTCGACTATGGCGCGGTCGGGGCCGTGTGCACCCTGTCCGCCCGCCTGTGCGCGGAGGCGAAGGCCGGCCAGACGCTCGTGCACCAGCGCGTGGCCGGTAAGCTCGAAGGCCTCCTGCAGGGCGAATCTGTCGGTCCGCTGGAGCTGAAAGGCTTCCCGCGTCCCGCGCTGGCGCTGGCCGTGACCGCCCTGACTTGACCCGGCAGGTGCGATTTCGCACCGACACGGCGCGGCGGGCGACCGAAACTGCAGGCTCCATCACCCCACGGAGAGTCCATCATGTGGAGACGCCGCACATTTCTTTCACTCGCCATCCCGCCCGCCCTGCTCGCCTGTGGAGCGGTCGGCCCGGCAGCGCCCGACGGCGTGCGCGCCGCGCTCGCTCCCAATGGCAGTTTGCGTATCGCGCTGGTCGCCGGCGCACCCGGCTCCCTGGTGCGCGATAGCGCGACAGGCCAGGTCAGGGGCGTCGCCTTCGAACTGGGTGTGGAACTGGCGCGCCAGCTGGGCGTTCCCCATGAACTCGCCGAGTTCAAACTCTTTCCGGAAGCCGCCCGTGCAGTGACCACCGGCGCGGCGGATATCTCTTCCTTCAATCTGGCCTCACCGCTCGCGGCGGGTGTCTTGCTGACCCGGGCACTCTATACGCAGGAAAGCGGTTATCTCGCGCGGCCCGGCAGCCCGCTGCAGGACGCAGCCGAGGTGGACCGCCCCGGCGCCAGGGTGGGGGTGCAGCAAGGCAGTACCTCCCAGGGGGTGTTGCGCCGCTTGCTGGCGCAAGCCATGATCGTTCCGGTTTCCAGTCTGCAGGAGGTGCCGCGCATGCTGGCCGCCGGCGAGCTCGACGTTTTCGCCACGAGTAAAAGCATCCTGCATGACCTGGCAGACAGGACGCCCGGGACCCGCATCCTGGCTGGGCACTACACGCAGGAGCAGCAGGTTCTCGCGATCCCGAAAGGGCGCGAGGCCGCGTTGCCCTGGCTGGACGACTTCGTTCTGCGAGCGATCCGCTCCGGGTTGGTTGCGCAAGCCGCCGAACGGGCCCGTCTGCGGGGGATTACCGCGCAGGCGGCCTGAATGTGATGGCGGCGGACGTGCTGGGACTGGTCGCACCAGCGGCGCAGGAGACGGCCATGGCACGCGGCGCGGCCATCGGCCTCTCATCGCCCAGCCGCTGCGCGCGGACATCCAGAGCTTGCGGGCCCAGGTCTCAAGGAAGGAGGTCTGCATACGCGGATAACCGCCATCAATGACCATGCGATTCCACCAAGGCAGCCGGGAGTTGCCACCCCCCCTCTTACTTCATTGGAGACACCATGCGTACGTTCATTCTTTACACTGCCGCGGCTTTGATCACAAGCTCAGCCGCTGCCCAATCCACTGTTGGCGAATTGCTGGACAAAGGCGCGAAGAAGATCTTGAAGGAAGACTACCTCGCGATGATGCCGATGCGGGTGCAGTATCAATGGCCCAACCGACAGGGCGAAGGAGACCTGGTCTTCAGAGCCGATGGAAGTTTGAGCGGATCCGAATATCACTACTCCAGCCGTAGCGAGAGCCCCGCAACCGGGACGCATGAGCTTGAAGATAATGGCAAGTGGTGCATGAAGAAGCACATGCCCGTCTGGAACAGCCGGACTGATCAGTGCTGGCACAACTACAAACTCGGTGACGACTACTACGGGGCTTTATCGGACGACAAAGGCGCTCGCGCTATCAAGGTCAAGTCACTCTCCAGGGTCCAATAGGCGCCGCCAGGGCCATTGACTGCATGATCAACAGGCGAGCCTGTTCATCCAGACCAGCCAGGCCGAGGTGCGCAAGATCACGCTGCACCAGGTGCACCAGGTGCACCTGGCGCGCCAGCTGGGCGCGCAGGCGCGCTGAGCTTCATGCATCAAACCGGCTGCCAGCCCTTGTGTGACGGGCGCAGCCAGCTACGCTTTTTATAGCGTTTTCAGGCTTACCAGCCAATCGCCCTGGGCAGCCAGGTCGCAATCGCCGGGAAAAAAACATCAGTTTGATGCCCTGGATCTGCAGGCCCACAAACGGAATCACGCCCAGGCAGATGTGGCGCGTGTTTACACAGGCGGCCCGACTTTGCGTGTCGCTGGCGGCTTTGACCCCCTGAAATTAACACTAAGGTTTTCCCTAGCGCGCGCGTCTGACCGCAGACAGGCATACTGGCTGCATTCTCCCCGATCGACATTCCGCGCTGGATGCGGCGTGCGTCCACATGTTCAGGACCCCACTGAGCAGTTCAAGGACATTATGGCGCCCGACAAGTCTTCCTTTTTTGCGACCACCGGTTTGCGGGGCCGGCTGCTGCTGCTGCTGGCGGTCGCGATGTTGCCGGTGTTCGCGTTGGTGATTGCGTCATCCGTCACCCGGCAGCGTGAAAGCGTGGCGCAGGCCGGCGACAACCTGCTGACCGTCTCCAGGCTGTCTGCGCTGGGCGCGGAGCGCAGTGTGGAGGGTGCGCGGCAACTTCTCAATGCCATCACCAGCGGGCCGTCGCTCAAAGGAGGCGGACTCAATGCGCTGTGTATCGAGTTCCTGGCGAACATCCGCAGCAGCTACCGTTACTACAGCAATGTCGGTTTCCTTGATGTGGACGGCAAGCTGATTTGTGACGCCAGGCAGGCAGAGCCGCAAGCCTATTTTGGCGACCGCACGTACTTCACCCAGGCGCTGGCAACAGGCGTTTTCGCCATGGGCGACTACCAGGTCGGACGCATCACGGGCCAGACCTCCATCAATTTCGGCATGCCGGTTTATGAAAATGCCGGGCCATTGAAAGGGGTTGCCTTTGTCGCGCTGGACTTGAGCCGGCTGGCGCCCGACGTGAGTGCCAGCCCCGGCTTTGCCTTCAGTGTGAGTGTCACCGACCGCCTCGGCACCATCGTCGGAACCGACAAGGCTCAGACCGGACGTATCGGCATGCCTTACCGGGACGAAGCGCTGGCGCGCGCGATGACTGAGCCTGCGGCCTCGGCCCTCACGGCGCAGGACCCCGATGGCGTCTGGCGAATGTATGCCGTAACGGCCGTGGGCGACGGCAGCCGGCCCGGACTGTACGTGGTGGCCAGCGTTGCCAGGGACGCGGTGACGGCGCCGCTACAGCGCAGGCTGGCGCTTGAGCTTGGCGTGCTGCTGCTGCTGACAGTCCTGGGCATTTTTGTTGCCCGGTGGATGGGCAACCGGACCGTGGTGGCACCGGCTCACCGCTTGCTCAGGGACATCAACCAGCTTGCCGGTGACAGTGCGGGCGCCGCCGGGCCGGTCCAGGGCGATGAAATCGCTGCGTTGTCCTCGGCCTTCTCGCGGGTCGCGGGTATCCTGGCCCAGCGCGACGCCGAGCGGGATCAGCATCAGGCTGCGCTGCAGAAAACGCAGGACCGGCTGTTGGCGGCTCAGCGGATCGCCAGAACCGGTAACTGGGAATTTTCCTTCGCGACCCGGCAGCTGTGGTGGTCCGCCCAGACCTACAGGATTTTCGGCGTGTCGCCGGCTTCGTTCACCGTCTCTCTCGAGAACCTGGCCCTGCGCATTTTCCCGGATGACCAGGAACGCGTCGAGGCGGCCCGCCACAGTTTCCTCCAGGGCAGGGAGGCGCTTGACATCGAATACCGCATCCTGACCGGCGATGGCCTGATCCGCTGGGTGCATGAGCTTGGCGAGATAGAGCAGGGTGCTGACGGGCAGACTGTCAATGCATCCGGCACGGTGCAGGACATCACCGACCGGATACGCAGCGAGCGCCTGCTCATGTCGGAGGCGCGCTCTCTCAAGGCGCTGTCCATGGGGCTTCCCCTGAGGACTGTTCTGGAAGAGGTGTTGCTTGGCATGGAGTCGATTCTGCCCGGCGCGCATACCTCGGTGCACCTGATCAGCGCCGATGGCAAGCAGCTGGAAAAAGGCTTGTCACCGCATTTGCCGCAGGCCTATGTGCAAGCCCTGGAAGCACGTGACATCGGTCCGGCCGAAGGCTCCTGTGGAACGGCTGCATGGCGCCGTGAACCTGTGATCGTGACCGATATTGAAACCGACCCGCTGTGGGCGAACTACATTGAACTCGCGCGCCTGTACGGCCTGCGCGCCTGCTGGTCCATTCCAGTGCTGGATGGCGCGGGCAAGGTGCTGGCCACGTTTGCTGTATACTACAAGGCACCGCACACGCCGCACCCCGAAGATCTGGCGCTGGTGCACAGCGCGGCCAACATCATCGGTATCGCGATAGAAGGTGACCTGAAGGATACGGCACTGCGCGTCAGCGAACAGCGCTTTCACAGCACCTTTCTGGGAGCGGCCACTGGCATTGCCATCACCACAATGCAGGGGAAATTTATCGAAGCCAATCCCTCGTATTGCCGCATGCTGGGCTACACGCAGCAGGAGCTTTACGCGAAGGACATGGATGCTCTCATTCCTGAGGAAGACCGGGTGCAAAATGCCGTCGAACTGAAAGAGCTGATGGAAGGCAAGCGTGAGACCCTGGTTGCCGGGCGGCGCTATCTCGGCAAGGGCGGCGAGACGGTGTGGGTGCGTGTCAGCATGTCCAGATTGACTGACGGCGCCGGCCGCGCCAATGGCATCGTCACAGTGGCAGAGGATCTCAGCCTGCAGCGCCAGTCCGAGAAAAAATTGCTTGAAACGCAAGCCCTGCTGGGTATGGCGTCCCGGGTCAGCCGCCTGGGTGCCTGGCAGGTCGATCTGCCAGACTACCGCGTCACGTGGTCCGACGAGGTCCGCGTCATTTACGAGCTGTCCACCGAGCCCACCCCCAGCGTGGAGGCCGCGCTTGACTTTTATGCGCCGGAGTACCGCGTGGCCATCAGGCAGCTGGTCGCCAACTGCGTGACCCACGGGACGCCTTTCGATGCTGAAATGCAGCTGATCACCGCGCGCAAGCGCCGGATCTGGGTCAGGGTGGTGGGGGAGGCGCTGCGTGATGCGACCGGCGAGGTTATTCGCATCCAGGGTGCTTTTCAGGACATCGACGCACAAAAGCAGGCGGAGTTGCGGGAGCACGCGCTCGCCAGGCGGCTCACCACGACGCTCGAAAGCATCAGCGACGCCTTCTTCCTGCTGGATCAGCAGTGGAACTTCGTGTTTCTCAACGAACAGGCGGAAAGCCTGCTCAAGCGTGACCGGGCGCAGCTTCTCGGGCAAACCATCTGGGAGGCGTTTCCCGAAGCGGTGGGCACGCAGTTCGAACGCGAGTACCGGGGCGCGGTGCGGAAAAACAGCACCTCCCGCTTCGAGGCTTTCTTCCCGCCGCTGGATGCCTGGTTTCATGTGAATGCCTATCCCACCGAGGACGGCCTGGCGGTTTATTTTCAGGAAGTCACCGTCAGGCGCCGCGCCGCCGAACAACTGCGGCTTCTGGAAACCGCCGTGTCGAGACTCAACGATGTGGTGGTGATCACCGAAGCAAGCCCGATCAGCGCTCCGGGTCCGCGCATCGTTTTTGTCAACGACGCCTTTGAAAGGTTGACGGGATACAGCCGGGCTGAAGTAATGGGAAAATCGCCCCGCCTGCTGCAGGGTCCCGGGACCCAGCGCGCGGAGCTGGACCGCATCCGCACATCGCTGGAGCAGTCGTTACCGGTGAGGACCGAGTTGATCAACTACACGAAAACAGGGCAGGAATTCTGGATTGAACTCGACATCGTGCCGATTGCCGACGAGACCAAGGGCTACACCCATTGGGTGGCGGTGGAGCGTGACATCAGCGAGCGCAAACGTGTGGAGGGGAAAATCCTCGAACTCAATGCCTCCCTGGAAGACCGCGTGCGCGAGCGCACCCTGCAGCTGGAGGCCGCGAACCGGGAGCTGGAGGCCTTTTCTTACTCGGTATCGCATGACCTGCGCTCGCCCCTGAACACGATCAACGGCTTCGGCCAAATGCTGCTCAAGACGAACCATCAACTCGACGACAAGGGGCGGCACTACCTGAACCGGATCCGTGCGGGTGCGCAGCACATGGGCGAGTTGATTGAGGGGCTGATGTCACTTGCCAAGATGAGCCGCGATCCACTGCGTCTGCAGCAAGTGGATTTGTCTGCCATGACCGAGCGGGTGCTGCAGGAGTGCCGGGAGAGTGAGCCTGAAAGGCAGGTCGAGGCGCGGGTGCAGGACAAGCTGTGGGCCCACGGCGATCCCGCCCTGTTGCATGTGGTGATGCAAAACCTGGTGGGCAACGCCTGGAAGTACACGTCGCGGCGGCCCTTGGCCAGCATCGAGGTGGGCAGTGAAACAGGTTCCGGCGGCGAGACGGTTTATTTTGTCAGGGACAATGGCGCGGGTTTTGACATGGCTTCTGCCGACAAGCTGTTTGGGGCCTTTCAACGGCTGCATTCCTCCTCGGAATTTTCAGGCACCGGGGTGGGGCTTGCCAACGTGAAACGGGTGGTTGAGCGTCATGGCGGGCGTGTCTGGGCGCACGGGCGACTGAACGAGGGGGCAAGCTTTTATTTCACCCTGGGCGGCCCGATCGACGATGTGGGACTGCCCGCACAGGAAAAACCATGAAAGTTGCGCCGCTTCCCCCCAACGAGGCCGAGCGACTGGCGGCCCTGAACCGCTACCGGATCCTGGACACCGCCCCCGAAGCCGAGTTCGACGACTTCACCGAGCTGGCGGCGCATATTTGCGAGGCGCCGATCGCACTGATCTCGCTGATTGACTCGGATCGCCAGTGGTTCAAGAGCCGCGTGGGCATGGACGTCCCGCAGACGCCACGCGACATCGCTTTTTGCAGCCACTCCATCCAGGGCACTGGCTTGTTCGAGGTTGGCGACGCCCTCGAGGATGAGCGGTTTCTGGACAACCCCCTGGTGACCGGCGGTCCTGGCATACGGTTTTATGCCGGTATGCCGCTGGTGACAGATCAGGGCCATTCGATCGGCACCCTGTGCGTGATCGATACGGCTCCGCGCGAACTGGCGCCAGCGCAGAAAAAAGCCCTCGCTGCACTTGGGCGCCAGGTCATGCGGCAGATGGAACTCCGGCTGCTTGTTGCGCGGGAACGCGATCTCAACCTCACGCTGGCGCGCCAGGCCCGGTTTCAGAAAGTCCTGCTGGACAGCACGGTGGCAGCGGTGATTTCCGTCACCGAACGCGGCATGGTGACCAGCTTCAACCCGGCGGCCGAGGGGCTGCTTGGCTACAGCGCGGACGAAGTGATAGACCGCCAGGAGGTGAGCGTTTTTCATGTCGAGGCCGAGTTGCAGGCGCGCGCGCTTGAACTGGGCGCGGAACTTGGAAGCGACCTCAGTCCGCTGGAAAGCCTGTTGGCCCGGGCGCGCATGGGAACGCCGGAAGCACGCGAGTGGCACTATCGGCACAAGAGCGGGAAGCTGGTGCCCGTGCTGGTGTCTGTCGCCGCGCTCAGCGATGACGATGGTGCGGTCAGCGGCTTTGTTGTGCTGGCCTGGGACATCACCGAGCGGCGCCAGGCGCGCGAGAGGATTGTGCGTCTCAACGCCGACCTCGAGCGGCGGGTGTCAGCGCGAACGGCTGAACTCGAACGAACCACGGACGACCTGCAGATGTTGTCGCACTCTCTGGCCCATGACCTGCGCCAGCCCCTGATCTCCATGAGCGGCTACACCGCCCTGTTGAAGCAGGAGGTGGCGAGTGAGCGGGGGCAGCACTACCTCCAGCGTGTTGCTGCGGGTATAGCGCAGATCAACCTGCGTTCGGACGCACTTCTGTATTTCGCCAATCTTGCACGGTTGCCACTGAAACGGCAGCTGGTCGATTTGCGGCGGATTGCCCTCGCGCATGTGCAGGCCCTGCAGGCAGCGGCCCCGCAACGGCGCGTGCGAACGCTTGTGCAGGAAGAACTGCAGGCCAGCGGGGATCCCGCGCTGCTCGATGAGCTCATGCGGGAACTGCTGGACAATGCCTGGCGCTTCACCGCGTCGCAGCCTGTGGCCACCCTGGAAGTGGGCAGCAGCACCGGCGCGAACGGCGAGCAGGTGTATCACGTCCGCGACAACGGCGCGGGGTTTGACATGCGTTATGCGGGCAGCCTGTTCGATCCTTTCCAGCAGCTGGCAGCGGGAGACGATGTGGGACACGGCCTGGGGCTTGCCCGCGTCAAGCGCATTGTCATGAAACACGGCGGCCGCGTCTGGGCGCAAAGCGCACTGGCGCAGGGCGCGAGTTTTTTCTTCACGCTTGCTGCAGAAGCCGCCTAGATAGCACTCGTTCTGGACTCCGGTTGTCTTGCAGCTGGCTACCACCCAATGGCCTTGGGCAGCCAGGTCGCGATCGCCGGGAAGAAAAACACCAGCACGATGCCCAGGATCTGCAGGCCCACAAACGGGATCACACCGAGGTAGATGTGGCGTGTGGTCACGCCTGGCGGCGCCACGCCGCGCAGGAAAAACAGTGCCCAGCCGAAGGGCGGCGTGAGGAAGGAGGTCTGCAGGTTCACCGTGATCATCATGGCCAGCCAGACCATGTCGACACCGGCGGCCGCGAAGATCGGCAAAAACAGCGGCACGGCGATGTAGCTGATCTCGATCCACTCGATGAAAAAACCGAGCACAAAGATCAGGGCCATCAGGAACCAGACCGCGGTGTTGATGCCGCCGGGCAAAAAGGCGAACAGGTCCTCGATCAGCTTTTCGCCCTGCAGGCCGCGAAACGCCAGGCTGAAGACCTGCGAGCAGATCAGGATGAACAGCACCATGGCCGAAATCCGCGTGGTGGTCTGCATCACGTCGCGCAGCACCGCCAGCGAGAGCCGGCGTGCCAGCGCCACCACCAGGATGGAGCCCAGCGCGCCCATGGACGCCGCCTCGGTCGGCGCGGCAATGCCGCCAATGATGGAGCCCAGCACCGACAGCACCAGCGCCACCGGCGGCAGCGCCACCTTGACGACGCGCAGCCACAGCTGTGCGCGCGACACCGCGTCGCGCTCGGCCTTGGGCACCGGCGGCATGGAATCGGGCCGGACCATGCCGTAGACCACGATCCAGGCCACATACAGCCCGGCCAGCATCAGGCCCGGAAACACCGCGGCGGCGAACAAGGTGCCGACCGACAGCTGCATGATGTCGGACAGCAGGATCAGCACCAGGCTGGGCGGGATGATTTGCCCCAGCGTGCCGGAGGCGCAGATCGCGCCGCAGGAAATCGCCGGGTCGTAACCGCGCCGCAGCAGCGTCGGCAGGGTCAGCAGGCCCAGCGTGATCACGGTGGCACCGACAATGCCGGTGGTGGCGCCCATCAGCACACCGACGCCGATGATGCCCAGCGCCATGCCGCCGCGCAGCCCGCCGGCCAGGTGGCCGATCACATCGAGCAGGTCTTCGGCCAGGCGCGATTTCTCCAGCATCACGCCCATGAAGACAAACAGCGGGATCGCCAGCCACTGGTAGTTGGCGACCACGCCATAAATGCGCGCCGGCAGCAGGTTGAACAGCGATTCGCCGAAACCCATGAAGCCGAAAATGAAACCGCTGGCGGCCAGCGTGATGCCGACCGGAATGCCGCCCATCAGCATCAGGAAAAAGCCGATCAGCAGCCCGATCGCCAGCCATTCGTTCATGCTCATGGCCGCTCCTTCGGTTCTGCGGCCGGTTGCGGGCCAAACAGGCGCAGCGCAGCGCCCACGCCCTGCGCCGCCGCCATCAGGCCGAACACCGCAAAACCGACAGGGATCAGCGCCTTGAGCACCCAGCGGTGCGTCAGGCCGCCGGGGTCGGACGAAATTTCATTGATCACGTACGACTGCGTGACAAACTGGACCGAATAACGGATCACCAGCGCCGCCATCGCAATGGCCAGCAGCGCCGACAGCAGGTCGACGGCCGCCTGCGTGCGTGGCGAGTAACGCGCGTAGAACACATCGACGCGTACATGTTCACCCTTGAGCAGCGCGTAGGTCATGCCGAACAGCACCAGCGGCGCCAGCAGGTGCCACTCGAGTTCCTGGGCCCAGACCGAGCCGATGCTGAAGGCATAACGCATCAGCACGTCAACCGCCATCAGCACCACAATGGCCAGCGTGAGCCAGGACGCGGCGCGGCCGATCAGGTCCACGGTGCGTTCCACACGCACCACGAAGGCGCGGGCCGGCCCGGCAGCGCCGGCAGTTTTTGCAGCGGTCATGGGATCAGGCCGTCAGGATCTTGCTGTGGTACGGCCCTTCGCTGTAGCCGGCCCAGGCGTCGTACTTTTTCTTGTAGGCCATGTAGGAGTCGTGCACTTTTTTGGTCATCGCGTCCTTGGCCACCGCCTCGGCCAGCACCTGGTTGGTGACCTCGCGCAGCTTTTTGAGCACCTCGGCGGGCAGCGGCTTGGCGATCACGCCCTGGTTCTTCACCAGGTCGTCCATGGCCTCGGCATTGTTGCGCTGGCACCAGGCTTCGCTGATGACATTGCAGGCGGCCGAGGCGTTTTCGACCACCGCCTGCAGGTCCTTGGGCAGCTTGTCCCAGGCGGCCTTGTTGATCAGCAGTTCCGACACCGTGGCCGATTCGTGCCAGCCCGTGGTGTAGAGGTATTTGGCCGCCTTGTGCAGGCCCAGCTTGCGGTCCTGGAAGGGGCCGACAAACTCGGCCGCGTCGATCACGCCCCGCTCCAGCGCCGGGAAAATTTCGCCGCCAGGCAGCAGTTTCACATCGACGCCCAGCGCCGCATAAACACGCCCGGCCAGGCCGGGAATGCGCATCTTCAGGCCCTTGAGGTCGGCGCTGGACTTGATCTCCTTCTTGAACCAGCCGGTCATCTGCACACCGGTGTTCCCGCAGGGCATGGCCACCATGCCGAAGGGCGCATAGACCTCGTTCCACAACTGCTGGCCGCCGCCGTCGTAGAGCCAGCCGTTGATACCCTGGAAGTTCAGGCCGAAAGGCACGGCGGTGAAGTACTGCGCGGCAAAGGTCTTGCCGGTCCAGAAGTAGCTGTTGGCGTGGTTCATCTCGACCGTGCCGGCGCGCACAGCGTCGAAACCTTCGAGGGCAGGGATCAGCTCGCCGGCGCCGAAGACCTGGATCTTCAGGCGCCCGCCCGACATGACGTCGATGCGTCTGGCCAGGTCGGTCGCGCTGCCCGGGCCTTCCATGTAAAACGGCGAGCCCTTGCCGTAGGCGCTGGTCATCTTCCAGCTGAAGGTTTGCTGGGCGCTGGCAATCATCGGAAAGCCGAGCGCCGTGCCGGCAGCGGCGGCGACGGAGGCCCGGGTCAACATGGAGCGGCGTGTGGAAGTCATGCAGTGTTCCTTGAAGTAGAGAGGCTGATGAGACAAAGCCTGCCGCGCAAACGGGATGGTCGCGCCAAGGGTTAGCATGCAAACTGCGTGCCACGCAAGGGTGTGTGCACACGTGACTTTCTCCTCTGTAGTGCACCCCCTACGTGCTCTGGGGCGGGCCCTACAGATGCGGATGTTTCAGCGGTGGCTGCAAGGGTTCACAGGGCCAGGTCGTAGTCCACCGTGATAGGCGCATGGTCCGAAAAGCGTTGCGCCCGGTAAATCGTTTCGCTCTGGGCCAGGGCCGCCACGGCCGGTGTGGCCAGGTGGTAATCGAGCCGCCAGCCCACGTTCTTCGCATAGGCCTGGCCGCGGTTGCTCCACCAGGTGTAGGCCTCGTCGGTGGCCGTGGGTTGCAGCTTGCGGTAGACATCGACGATGCCGCCGCCGCGTGTGGCTGTTGTCGTGGGCTGGCCGGTACCACCGGTCATCTCCTCAAGGGCATACTCCGCCGCTTCCGCGTCCCGCAACAGCTCGGACATCCAGGCGCGCTCCTCGGGGAGGAAGCCACTGTTCTTTTTGTTGCCCTTGAAGTTTTTGAGGTCGATTTCCTGGTGCGCGATGTTGATGTCTCCGCACAGCACGAAATCACGGCTTTCCTTCAGGCTGGCGAGATAGGGGTAGAACTCCGCGAGAAAGCGGAACTTGGCAGCCTGACGCTCTTCACCGGAGGAGCCGCTCGGGAAGTAGCAACTGATGATGGAAAGCTTCGGCGCCTGCTTGCGGCCGGGCCGGTCAAAACGCAACTCGACGTAACGGCCTTCGGCATCGAATTCATGCGAGCCGTAACCGGTGATCACGTCGCTGGGCTCATGCCGGCTGTACACCGCGACGCCCGAGTAGCCCTTTTTCTCGGCGAAATGGAAATGCCCCTTGAGTCCGGCGATCTCCTCGAAGCGCCCGGCCACGTCGGCGGTCTGGGCCTTGAGTTCCTGCATGCAAATACAATCCGGCTGGGTCTGGGCCACCCATTCGGTCATGCCTTTGCTGGCGGCGGAACGGATGCCGTTGAGGTTCAGGCTGGTCAACTTAAACATGGGACTCCAATGAGCATAACAACGGGCACGCCGGCACCGGCCGGCAACGATTCACCCCGACAAGACATGCAAAACGGCGAAAGCCGGGCGCTGGCGCAGGAATTTGTGGCTTTCGCGATTGCGTCCGGCGTGCTGCGCTTCGGCGAGTTCAAGACCAAAGCCGGGCGCATGAGCCCCTACTTTTTCAATGCCGGCCTGTTCGACGACGGCGCCAAGCTGGGCCGGCTGGCGCAATTTTATGCGCGCAGCCTGCTGCTGCAGGAGAAAACCAGCGGCCTGCAGTTCGACATGATTTTCGGCCCGGCCTACAAGGGCATTCCGCTGGCGGCGGCGGTGGCGGTGGAACTCGCGCGCCTGGGACGCAATGTGCCGTTTGCCTATAACCGCAAGGAAGCCAAGGACCACGGGGAGGGCGGCACGCTGGTCGGCGCCCCTGTCCAGGGCCGGGTGCTGATCATCGACGATGTGATTTCGGCCGGCACCGCCACGCGCGAGTCGATTGCCATCATTCGCGCCGCCGGTGCGACGCCGCATGCGGTGGCCATCGCGCTGGACCGCCAGGAAAAGGCCGTGGAAAACGGCCAGGATGTGGCGTACAGCGCGGTACAGTTTGTCACCCGCGAGCTCGGCCTGCAGGTTTGTGCGATTGCCCGTTTGACCGACTTGCTGCAGTATCTGGCTGAGGCGGGCAGTGAGGGAGCCAGCAGCGGCGACTCCCTTCAGGCCCATTACCAGCGTGTGCTGGCCTATCGGCAACGCTACGGCGTTGATTGAGGAACCGTGCAATGAACCTGCAGCTGAACACCGTGACCCGGGCCGGCCTGGCCCTGCTGGGCGGCTGTCTGTGCACCCTGGCGGCGGCGCAACCGGCGCCGTCGGGCATCTACAGTTGCATTGACGGCAAGGGCCGCAGGATCACGGCCGACCGCCCGATCGCCGAATGTATGGACCGCACGCAAAAGCAGCTGTCGGGTTCCGGCCTGGTCAGGCGCGAGATTGCCCCATCGCTGACTTCGGATGAACGCGCGGCGCTGGAGCAAAAGGAAAAAGCCGCCGCGGAGCAGCGGGCACGGGAAGCAGAAGAGAAAAAACGCGACTTGGCTCTGCTGACGCGTTACCCCAACCGCGCTGCGCATGACAAGGAGCGGGCCGCCGCCCTGGTCCAGGTCGAGGAAGCCATCCAGGTCTCGGCCAAACGTTCGCAGGAGCTGGCCGAGCAGCGCAAGGCCATCAGCGCCGACCTGGAGTTCTACAAGGCCACGCCGGGCCGCGCGCCAGCCTCGCTGAAGCGGCGGCTGGACGAGAACGACAGCAGCGTGGCTGAACAAAAACGTTTGATCGCCGAGCAGGAGGCAGAGAAAAAACGCGTGAACCTGCGTTTTGACGAAGAGCTTGTCAAACTCAAACCGTTCTGGGGCGGGGCGCCGCAGGCCAGCACCGCCCAAAAGTAGGATTGGAACAAAAACGGGCTCCAGCCCTTGCCGGACATGGGCAGGTAGCTACCGTTTTTGTAGCATCCCAAAGGCCGGTCAAGCGAGTTTTTTCTTCAGCAGTTCGTTGACCTGCGCCGGGTTGGCCTTGCCCTTGGTGGCTTTCATGGCCTGGCCGACCAGCGCGTTCATGGCCTTGGCATTGCCGGCGCGGACTTCCTCGACGTTTTTGGCATTGGCCGCGAGGACGTCGTCTATGATTTTGTCGAGTTCGCCGCTGTCGCTCATCTGTTTGAGGCCCTTGGCCTCGATGAGGGCGTCCACCTCCTGGCCCTCGCCGTTCCACAAGGCATCAAACACCTGCCTGGCGGCGTTGTTGGAGATCGTGCCGTCGCTGATGCGGCTGATCAGGTGCGCCAGTTGCGCGCTGCTGACTGCCGCTAACCCGATGGTTTTTTCTTCGGTGTTGAGGCGGCGCGATAACTCGCCCATGACCCAGTTGCTGGCGAGTTTGGGCTGGCCGCTGGCAGCCGCGACGGCTTCGAAGTAGGCCGCCACCGCCTTGCTCTGCGTCAGCTGGCCGGCGTCGTACTCGGGCAGGCCGTAGTCGCTGACAAATCGTGCGGCCATCACACGCGGCAGCTCCGACATCTCCGAACGCGTCTTGTCCACCCACTCGCGCGAAATCACCAGCGGCGGCAAGTCCGGATCGGGGAAATAGCGGTAGTCCGCGGCGTCTTCCTTGGTGCGCATGGCGCGTGTCTCGCCGCTATCGGGGTCGAACAGCACCGTGGCCTGCTGGATCGCGTGACCGTCCTCAATCTGCTCGATCTGCCAGCGCACCTCGTAGTCGATGGCCTGCTGCATGAAGCGGAAGCTGTTGAGGTTCTTGATCTCGCGGCGTGTGCCCAGCGGCTGGCCGGGCTTGCGCACCGACACGTTGGCGTCGCAGCGGAAACTGCCTTCCTGCATGTTGCCGTCGCAAATGCCTATCCAGGTCACGATCTTGTGCAGTTCCCTGGCATAGGCCACCGCTTCCGCCGTGGAACGCATGTCGGGCTCGGTGACGATCTCCAGCAGCGGCGTGCCGGCGCGGTTCAGGTCGATGCCGCTCATGCCGATGAAATCCTCGTGCAGCGACTTGCCGGCGTCTTCCTCGAGGTGGGCGCGCACCAGCCGCACCGATTTTTTCTCGCCGTCCAGGAAAAATTCCACCTTGCCGCCCTGTACGACCGGAATTTCGAACTGGCTGATCTGGTAACCCTTGGGCAGATCGGGGTAGAAATAATTCTTGCGCGCAAACACGCTGGACTCGGCAATGTGCGCGTCCACCGCCAAGCCGAACTCGATCGCGCGTTGCACCGCGCCCTTGTTCATCACCGGCAGCGCGCCGGGCAGCGCGAAGTCAACCGCCGATGCGGCGGTGTTGGGCTCGGCGCCGAAACTGGTTGGCGCGCGGCTGAAAATTTTCGATCGTGTGGTCAGTTGCGCATGGGTCTCGAAACCAATGATGACTTCGTAGCCCTGCACCAGCGGGCCGGTGGGCCGGCCGGCCTGCATCTCGGCAAAGGGGTTCACAAGGGGTTGGGTCTGGCTCATGTCACTCACTCAAATGCCTGGGGGACGGCGGGTATGCCAGTCGGTGGCAAGCTGGAACTGGTGCGCCGCGCCCAGCAACTGCGCTTCCTTGAAGTAGTTGCCGATCAGCTGCAGGCCGACCGGCATGTGGTGCGCGCCGAAACCGGCCGGCACGCTCATGCCGGGCAGGCCCGCCAGGCTGCTGGACAGGGTGTAGATGTCGGCCAGGTAGCTGGCCACCGGGTCGTCCGATTTTTCGCCGATTTTCCAGGCGACGGTGGGTGACACCGGGCCGGCGATGATGTCGCACTGCGTGAAGGCCTTCTGGAAATCCTCGGCAATCAGGCGGCGGATTTTCTGCGCCTTCAGGTAGTAGGCGTCGTAATAACCGTGCGACAGCACGTAAGTGCCTATCATGATGCGGCGCGTGACCTCGTCGCCAAAACCTTCGCTGCGCGACTTCTTGTACATGTCGGTCAGGTCGGTGTATGCGGTGGCCCTGTGCCCATACCGCACACCGTCGAAGCGGCTCAGGTTGCTGCTGGCCTCGGCCGGCGCAATCACGTAATACACCGGGATCGACAGCTCGGTCAGCGGCAGTTCCACATCAACCAGGGTGGCACCCAGCTTTTCGAACTCGGCCAGCGCAGTGCGCACGGCCTGCAGCACATCGGCGGAGCAGCCCGCATTGAAGAACTGGCTGGGCAGGCCTATCCTCAAGCCTGAGAGGGTTTTTGGGCCTGTAGCCCCTGTCCCGCCTGGCCTGACAGCTATCAAATCAGTAGCATAATCGAGGGCCGGCAGGTCCAGCGAGGTCGAGTCGCGGTCCGGGTCCGGTCCGGCCATGCTGGAGAGCAGCAGGGCGCAATCCAGTGCCGAACGGGCCATCGGCCCGGCCTGGTCCAGGCTGGAGGCAAACGCCACCATGCCGTAACGCGAGCAGCGGCCGTAGGTTGGCTTGATGCCGGTGATGCCGCTCAGCGAGGCCGGCTGGCGAATCGAGCCGCCGGTGTCGGTGCCGGTCGCGGCCGGCACCAGGCGCGCCGCCACGGCAGCTGCGCTGCCGCCCGAGGAGCCGCCCGGCACGCGGCTGGTGTCCCAGGGGTTGTGCACGGGCTTGTACGCGCTGTTGTCGTTGCCCGAGCCCATCGCGAACTCGTCGCAGTTGAGCTTGCCCAGCGTGACCATGCCCGCGCCGGCCAGTTTGTCCACCACGGTGGCGTCAAACGGGCTCTGGTAGTCCGCCAGCATTTTCGAGCCGGCCGTGCTGGGAAAACCACGCGTGACAAAAACGTCCTTGTGCGCGAGCGGCACACCGAGCAGCGGCGTGCGCTCGCCGGCGGCCAGGCGTGTATCGGCGGCCCTGGCCTGTGCCAGCGACAGGTCGCGGTTGGTGGCGAGGAAAGCGCCCAGCCCGGCCTTGTCTTCGATGCGGGCCAGGAAATGCTGCGTCACTTCGACGCTGGAGACGTCCCGGGCGGCGAGTTTGGCGGCGAGTTCGGCAACGCCGAGGTCGTGCAGATCGGTGCTCATCGTTATTCTGCTGCCTCCCGGACAGCGGGCAGGCTTGATGGATGTGTGGTGTCGGCAGCGGATCGAATTCGCGCTGTGTCGATCCCCGCCTTGCGGGGCCCCTCGCCAGGTGCGCTCATTCGATCACCTTGGGAACGAGGAACAATCCACGCTCAACGGCCGGCGCGCTGACCTGGCTGGCCTCGCGCTGGTTCGGCTCGCTGGCGATGTCGTCGCGCAGGCGCAGCGCGACCTGGCCGAGCACGGCGGCCGGGTGGGCCAGCGGTGCTACGCCGTCGGTGTTGACGGCGTCCATTTGCGCCACCAGGGCAAAAAAGCCGTTGAGCTGGCTGAGGACACGGTCTGTCTCGTCAGGCCGCAATTCCAGCCTTGCCAGGTTGGCGACGCGTGTGATGTCTTGGGATGTCAATGCCATGGGGTAAAAACTGCAGCTGAAACCGGGTGTAAAGGTGAAATAATCGGCCGTGTGCCAGCCAGTGACTTACAGGGGATGCGTTATTATCCCGCCTTTGGTGTGTGATCAGGGCTGGATGCGCACCATAGGCGTTATTTGTCAGGTGTCAGACCGTTTCGTCCTTCCATTTTCAAGCGCTCGTGGATTAATCATAAAAGGCGATAGGGCAACGAAGTTTGTCCCGTGCCCACAACCAGAACCGGACCCCCAACATGTTTGAAACTTTCCGTCGGTATTTTTCCACCGACCTGGCGATCGACCTCGGTACCGCCAACACCCTCATTTTTGTACGCGACCGCGGCATTGTGCTGGACGAGCCTTCGGTGGTCGCCATCCGCCACGAAGGCGGCCCGCAGGGCAAAAAAACCATCCAGGCCGTCGGCCATGAAGCCAAGGCCATGCTGGGCAAGGTGCCCGGCAACATCGA
>LNFM01003584.1_pt1 | contig 30668 bp, 32 predicted proteins | sample 596031 | NCBI WGS metagenome assembly LNFM01 (sample SAMN04254537, study PRJNA301005) | activated carbon metagenome | isolation source: dual media filters at the Ann Arbor, Michigan drinking water treatment plant | place: USA: Ann Arbor
CCAAGGGTTCGGCTGTTCGCCGATTAAAGTGGTACGTGAGCTGGGTTCAGAACGTCGTGAGACAGTTCGGTCCCTATCTGCCGTGGGTGTAGGAAGCTTGAGAGGATTTGCCCCTAGTACGAGAGGACCGGGGTGAACATACCTCTGGTGGACCTGTTGTGGCGCCAGCCGCATTGCAGGGTAGCTATGTATGGACGGGATAACCGCTGAAAGCATCTAAGCGGGAAACCCACCTCAAAACGAGGCTTCCCTTGAGAGCCGTGGAAGACGACCACGTTGATAGGCCGGGTGTGGAAGTGCAGTAATGCATGAAGCTTACCGGTACTAATTGCTCGATTGGCTTTATCGCTCTCATTCTCGATGTCCGTAAGGACGCATCGGTCAGAGAGAAAGACCAGAATGCTTGCTTCGACTGTTCTTTGCCGGCCTGGTGGCTTGGCGAGGAGAAAAAACCCGTTCCCATCCCGAACACGGCCGTTAAGCTCCTCTGCGCCGATGGTACTTTGTCTCAAGGCACGGGAGAGTAGGTCACTGCCAGGCCTGCAAAGCCGAAGGAGCTTTTGGCGCGCGTCACGCCCCAAGATAATCATTGAATTGACGCGGGATGGAGCAGCCCGGTAGCTCGTCAGGCTCATAACCTGAAGGTCACAGGTTCAAATCCTGTTCCCGCAACCAAATAGAAAAAGCCCCGCGAAAGCGGGGCTTTTTTCGTATGCACGCACTCGAGTCGGACTGCCCGGCGTCTCACTTCAGTCCGGGAACGTAGTCCGTGATCCTGTCGACCAGCCCTTTCTCGCGCTGCGCTTTCTGGGCGGCAAGCTCGGCCTCGAGCGCCTCGACTCTCCTCGTGAGGTTGGCGATCTGCTCTGTCAGGGCGCGGTTGCGGTCCTGGGTCGGCGAGCATTTCCATCCGCTGCTCTCAAGTACGCACTGATCGAAAACGCCGGCAGCCGTGTCGAGGCGAAGAACGCGATCGTTGATCTCGAGCAGCTGGTAGCGGCCGTTCTCGGCCAGGGCGCTCAACGCCTGCGGCGAGGTTTGCGCGCCGGCTGGTGCGGTCAGTGTCGAGATGGCGGCGAAAGCGATGATAAGGCGCATGGGTCCCTCGAAACCGGATTGGAACTCCGGCTTGAACCCGGCGCGCACGGCCAAAGTGAGGCGCCAGCACCCGTTATCTGTGGGATGAACGCTGCTCGGCCGAAGGGCGTTGCCATCCGGCCGTAGCCGCGTACGTTCTCAGTTCAGGAAGATCTCGGCGGCCGCAAGCACGAGAAGGCCGAAGCTCGTCGCAATCATCAGATCGCCGATGACCCGGTAATAGGCTGACCGCGTCCGCGGCCGCTTGGGTGGTAAAAACGACATTGGTCCCGTCCTTTCGCCGGCGAACAGCTAGCTTGAGGAAATTAAGAAGGCCCGTGATCCATTCCATACTTTTTAGGGAACGGAAGCGGCAGCCAGGTTCAATGCACGCCGCATGCCACGACGTCTGTCCTCTGCAACCGCGCTGTCCGGCCTAAAGCCACACCCTGCGAAAGACGCCGGTCCGCATATTGCAGATTTATGACAGCCCGTGCTTATAGCCCCAATAAGGGGCAAAAAACGGGCGGACGCATGCTGGGCTGGTTTCGGAACATGATGCCGAAGGAGGAGCGCTTCTTCGAGTTGTTCACGCAGCACGCGCTTCTGGTGGTCGCCGGTGCCGAGGCGCTTCAGGGGCTTCTGAGAGGGGGCGAGCAGGTGCCCCACTATGCGCGGATCATTGTCGAGCGCGAGGACGAAGCCGACGACATAACCCGCGAAGTGATGATCGCGCTGCGCCGCAGCTTCATCACGCCCTTCGACCGCAGCGATATCCAGGGCCTGATCCAGTCGCTCGACGACGCCATCGACCAGATGAAGAAAACGGTGAAGTCGATCGAGCTGTTCGAGCAGGTCGAGTTCGACCCGCGGATGGCGGCGATGGGCGATGCGATCGCCGAGGCCGCGCGCCTGACCGCGCAGTCGGTGGCGCTGCTCGACCGCGTCGGCGCCAACGCGCAGAAGCTCGGCCAACTGACCGAACAGGTCACCCGAATCGAAGGCCGCTCGGACGATCTCCACGAAGAGGGGCTGAAGGAGCTGTTCCAGAAGCACCGCGACGGCAACGCCATGCCCTATGTCATCGGCGCGGAGATCTGGGGCAATCTCGAGCGCATCATGGACCGGCTTGAAGATGTCGCGAACGAAATCAGCGCCATCGTGGTCGAGAACGTCTGATCCATGGAGGCGATGATTCTTGCGACGCCGGTTCTGTTCGCGCTGATCGGCGTTGCGCTGCTGTTCGACTTCCTCAATGGCCTGCACGATGCGGCGAACTCGATCGCGACGATCGTGTCGACCCGCGTTCTCAGGCCGCGCTACGCCGTCATGTGGGCGGCGTTCTTCAATTTCATCGCCTTCCTGTTCTTCGGCCTGCATGTCGCCGAAACGCTCGGCAAGGGGATCATCGATCCCAACGTGGTCGATCCGGCCGTCATCTTCGCGGCGCTGATCGGCGCGATCGCCTGGAACGTCATTACATGGGCGCTCGGCATCCCGTCGAGTTCTTCGCATGCCCTGATCGGCGGACTTGTGGGGGCGGGCGTCGCCAAGGCCGGAGGCGGCGCCGTGGTCGTCGCCGGGCTCGTGAAGACAACAGCGGCCATCGTGCTGTCGCCGATGACCGGGTTTGTGCTGGCGCTCCTTCTGGTGCTCGCCGTGTCGTGGACATTCGTCAAGCAGACACCGTTCTTCGCCGACTCGACTTTCCGGGTCCTGCAGTTTGTCTCGGCCTCGCTCTATTCGCTCGGCCATGGCGGCAACGACGCGCAGAAGACCATGGGTATCATCGCCGTCCTGCTGTTCTCGCAGGGATTGCTCGGTGACGAGTTCTACGTGCCGTTCTGGGTTGTCATCACCTGCCAGGCGGCGCTCGCTCTCGGAACGCTCTTCGGCGGGTGGAAGATCGTGCATACGATGGGATCGCGCATCACGCGCCTGACACCGATGCAGGGCTTCTGCGCCGAAACAGGCGGAGCGATGACATTGTTCGGTGCAACCTGGCTCGGCATTCCGGTCTCGACGACGCACACGATCACAGGTGCGATTATCGGTGTCGGCGCCGCGCGCCGTACCTCGGCGGTCAGGTGGGGCGTCGCGCGTCACATCGTGGTGGCGTGGGTTCTGACGCTGCCGGCAACGGCCCTCATCTCCGCCGCCACCTATTGGGCGCTGACGGCCCTGATTTCCTAGTCGACGATATCGGCCGTCGGCGGCTTCTTCTCGTGCAGCAAGAGGAACAGGCCGGCGGAAATGACCACTGCCGCGCCGGCAAGTGTCCAGGCATCGGGGACGTCCGAGAATACGAGCCATCCCGTCAGGATCATGAACACCAGCTCGACATAGACGAACGGCGCCAGCACGGGCGCCGGCGCGCGCGCATGCGCGAGGATGAGAAGGAAGTGTCCGAAGCCGCCGAGGGCGCCGGTGGCAACATGAAGCGCCCAGATCCATGCATTGTCCGGCCAATGCCAGACGAACGGCATGATCGGCGCCAGCGCCAGCGCGCCGAACAGGCTGGTGATCGCGATCGATGTGCGGGCGCTGTCATAGGCCGACACAAACCGTGTCGCGATGGAATAGAATGTCATGCACACAGCGTTTGCGAGCGCGAGGAGATAGGCGAAGTGAAAATCGCCGAAACCGGGGCGCGTGACGAGCAGGACACCGCCAAGGCCGACGAGAATGACGATCATCGCCTTGCGGCTGACCCATTCGCCGAGAATGGGGCCGGCAAAGGCCGCGACGAGCAGGGGGACGAGGAACGAGATCGTTACAGCCTGGTCGAGCTGGATGAAGGCAAGCGCCGAGAAATTGAAGACCGTCGTGCCGGCGAGCAGTATCGAGCGCAGCATCTGGAGGCCAGGCCGTTTGGTCCGCCAGACGCCGGGCACCGTCCAGGGATTAAGAACGATGGCGGCGAGAAGCGCGTGGAACACATACCGCAACCAGGCGACTTGCAGCGGGCTCTCATACGCGGACAGATATTTTGCCGTTGTGTCGAGCACGGTGAAGAACGCCATCGCGCCGACCATCAGTGCGATGGCGACAAGACGCATGCGCCGGGCGGCCTGCGCGCTGTCGGTCAGATGGTCGAGCTGTACGGGCACGATTACGTTTGCAGAGGCATGGCAGCCCTGAGGCGCCTGGAAACGTCCTGCGCGTATTCGGCGTAGGCCAGGGTCGTGCGGAAGGTTTCCATGCGAGGATAGGGCTCCGCAATCGCGGTTTGACCGGCGAGGCGCCCGGGGCGCGGCGTCATGACTGCGATGCGCGACGACAGATACACGGCCTCGAAAACCGAATGGGTGACAAAAACGATCGTCAGCTTCAGGCTTTCCCGCAGATTCAGCAATTCGTCGTTCAGACGGAACCGTGTGATTTCGTCGAGCGCGGCGAACGGCTCATCCATCAGGAGGAGCGCGGGACGCGTGACGAGCGCGCGGGCAATGGCGACGCGCATTTTCATGCCGCCCGAGAGTTGGCTGGGCTTGGCCGCGGCGAACTCCGCCAGCCCGACGAGGGTCAGTACCTCCGTGACGCGCTCCTGCGCTTGCGTCTTCGATACCCCGCGCAGCCTGAGCGGCAGCCAGACATTGGCAAAGGCGGTGGCCCAGGGCATCAGAGTCGGCTCCTGAAACACATAGCCGGTTTCGGGCGGCCGTCCTGAGGTCCAGACGATCTCGCCCGAACTCGGCGTGTCGAGCCCGGCGATGATCCTGAGCGCGGTCGTCTTGCCGCAGCCGGACGGGCCGATCAGGCTGACGACCTCTCCGGCGTTAACCGTAAGGTCGAAACCGTCGAGCGCCTCGACGCCATTGGCGAAGGCTTTGGATACCCCGGAGAGACGGACAAGCGACATGGCGCGGGGTGATAGCACGGCAAGCCTGATCAAGCATGAAGCAATCCCCGGCTTGTGCCATCCGGCCGCTCTGCCTAGGTTGCGCCCGTCATGACCGTCCTGATTACCGGTTTCGGGCCCTTTGACGGCGGCAGCAATGCCTCCGAGGTTCTGGTGCGCGCGGCCGAGGGCCGGCGCGAGGCGTTCGGCGCGCGCCTGAGGTCCAGGGTCGAAACCCTCGTCCTGCCGGTAGACACGGTGCGCGCGGGCGATCTTCTGGCGGAAGCCGCGGAGCGGGCCCGGCCGTCCCGGCTTCTGATGACCGGGCAGGCGGCCGGAAGAAACCGCCTCTGCCTTGAAAGGATTGCCACGAACCGCCGCGATTTCCGCGTGCCCGATGCGCTCGGCGTGAAACTGAGCGGTGTTCCTGTTATCGATGCCGGACCCGACGCGCATGTTGCGACGTGGCCGGAACTCGAGGGGACGGCCGCCGCCCTGAATGCGGCGGGGATACCGGCGGAGGTATCGGAAGATTGCGGCACGCATCTCTGCAATCAGCTTCTCTACCTCGCGCTGCACGCCGCGCGCGAATCCGGGCAGTCCTATCTCGCGACGTTCCTGCATGTGCCGCTTCTGCCGGAGCAGGTGATTGCCGGAGAGCCCGCCGCGCAACGCCATCCGAACTGTCCGTACATGCCGCTCGACATGACTCTGCGCGGACTTGAAATCGTTCTGGAGCGGACAGCCGCGCTGGGAGCTGCCGCATGACAAGCCCGAATCCCGTCTGGTCCGAAATGGCATGGACCGATTTCCGCGACACCGAGGACTGGATCGCCATCCTTCCTGTGGCGGCGCTGGAGCAGCACGGTCCGCATCTGCCGCTCGGCACCGATACCGAAATCATGCTCGGCTATATTTCGCGCGTGATCGCGAACCTGCCGAAGGAGGTGCCCGCCAGCTTCCTGCCGCTGCAGAGCGTCGGCCTTTCACCCGAGCATGCGGCCTTTCCCGGCACGCTGACGCTGTCGCCCGAAGCCGCGCTCGGTTCGTGGGTTGGCATCGGCGAGAGCGTTGCCGCGACGGGCATCCGCAAGATCGTTTTTATTTCCTCGCATGGCGGAAACAACGGCCTGCTCGACATTGCGGCCCGCGAAATCCGCGCCCGCCTCGGCATGCTGGCTGTCACGGCCAGCTTCGCGCGTTTCGGCTATCCGGCCGATGTGTTCTCGGAGGACGAGATCCTGCACGGCGTTCACGGCGGCGAGATCGAGACCAGCCTGATGCTCGCGTTCCGGCCCGATCTCGTGCGTAAGGACAGGATCTCGGAGTTTCCGGCGGAAACGCTGCGCATGGAACGCGATTTCAAATGGCTTCGAGCAGCGCGCCCCGCAGGTTTCGGCTGGCTGGCGCAGGACCTCAATCCCGAGGGAGCGGTGGGCAATGCGGCAGCCGCGACCGCAGAAAAAGGCCGCGCGGCGGCTGACTACGGCGCGCGCGCGTTCGTCGAGCTTCTGCAGGATGTCGCGGCTTTTCCGATGGAGCGGCTGCGGGCCGGCCCGCTCGGCTGACATCATGAAGACAGCCAAGGACATCATCCGGCTTCTCGGCATGAAACCGCATCCGGAAGGCGGCCATTTCGTCGAGACGTTCCGCGATCCGAAGATCATGGGCGGAAGAGCCGCCTCGACCGCGATATATTTTCTGCTGCGGCGCGGCGAGCGCTCTCACTGGCACAAGGTCGATGCGGCTGAAACCTGGCACTTCTACGCCGGCGATCCGCTGAAGCTGCGCCTGTCGCGCTATGGCGAAGGCGAGGATGTCCGCGTGCTGGGGCCAAATCTCCTGACGGGAGAACGGCCGCAGATCGTCGTGCCGGCAGGCGTATGGCAGGCGGCGGAGAGCCTCGGCGACTGGACGCTGGTCGGCTGCACCGTCGCGCCGGGATTCCGCTTCGAGGGATTCGAGATGGCGCCGAAAAACTGGGAGCCGCGCCCAGCACGCTAGTCGGCGCGCTAGCCGTCGCGGCCGTTTCGCGGTTCCTTGTCCGAGTCGACGAGATAGAAGCGTTTCTCGATCGGAATATTCGTCCGTACGACCTCTTTGGTCTTCTCATCCTTCGCGTACGCTTTGCCAGGCGCGCGGATCGAAATCTGTGCGCCGCAATCCGACGGCGCGGGCTTGCCGGCGAAGCGGTCGGCGATCCATGCCGCCATCGGTTTGGCCGCAAGGCCGCCCGTTTCTCCGTGTCCACCCCGTACGGGAACAAGGGTCAGGCGCGTGCCGCGGGCACACAGCTTCTCGGCATAGACCTGTGTCACCGACGGGCGCACGAGATGGTCGGCGGTACCCTGCGCCAGAAACACCGGCACGCCGGCAGGCGTCGGGCCGGGGGAGTTCTTCGCAAGCAGCGCCTTCCAGCGCGGCCTGGCCGTGACATCGCCCTGCAGGAAGCCTTCGCGTTCGAACGCCTGCTCGGCAAACAACAGCTTGATCGACTGGCCGAATTCCATATTGCAGCCGCCCGCGATATTCTTTGCGACGAGGCGTACCGGCTTGGCCAGCACGTCGTCGAGCGAAAGCCCGTAGATCTTCGACCATGCGGCAAGAGCATAGGTCGCGAACACGCGACCGATCGGGTCATCGCCCGACTCGCGGATGAGAGCGCCGAGATCGGTCGGCGGGGCGGCGGCGGCGATGCCCGCAAGCTTCAGTTCCGGCGCGTATGCTCTGGCCATGTTGCCGGCATAGAGCGCGGCGTGTCCGCCCTGCGAATAGCCCGCCGCGACGAAGGTGTTGCTGGCATCCGCGTCCGGCAATGCACGCGCGGCACGCGCCATGTCGAGAACCGCGCGGCCGGTTGCTTCGCCGATGAGATAGGGATGGGAGCCGCTAACGCCGAGCCCCGGATAGTCCGTCGCGGCGACGATCATGCCTTTCGCCAGCATGTCCTGCATGCCGTACATATTGGTGTAGAGGCTTGGGTACATCGACCGCGCACAGCCCTGTGCTATGCCGCTCGTCGCGGGAGCCCAGCTGACAACGGGCCGGCCATTCCTCGGCGCCGCGCCGTTGGGAATGACGACGACGCCCGACACCGCGACGGGTTTTCCCGAGCCAGCGGTCGATCGGTAGATCACGCGATAGGCAGCGGAAGCGCCCGGCGGGGCGTTGAACTTTTCGGCACGGATGATCGAGCCCGGCCGGCCGGCCAGTTCAGCCGCCGCCACGCCATAGAAGCCGTCAGCAGCGCGCGACGGCGCCGTGGCGGGGAGAAGAAGGGCTACAGCCGCAACGGCAGCAAGAATTCGGTTCCGCATCGCATTCCAACGCACGGCAGGGTCGAGAGTTTCATGGGCACCGTGCCCCGCACATCTAAACGCCGGACATTTCAGCACTATGTCCCTAATGTTTCGCGGTGCTACAAAGCCCTTCCACTATAGAAGAAGCGCTGTCCGCATTGCGGCGCGGTTAAGGTGATGTTTTGAACGGTCGGATTTTTGTCATCTTGTTCGCGGGGCTACTGGTGATCCTGACCGCGACCGCGCTCTACACCAATCTCAAGCGGGGACTGCCTTTGCGCGACGGCGCGGGGCAGGCAACTCAGGGCTCACCAGCGCCGCAATGAGATCCGACTGCGTGACGATACCGATGAGGCGGTTGTCCTCGCCGGTCACCGGCATGTGGTGAAGGCCGCCATCCGCCATCAGGGGCACGATGTCGGCTATCGGCGTGTCCAGGCGGGCGCTGCGCACCGCACGGGTCATGATCTCGGCGACGCTGCGGTCTTCCTCGTCGGCCATCGCGAGATTGAGAAGATCGGTCTGGGTAATAATGCCCGCGACCTGGCCGTCGCCATCGACAACCGGAAGCGCCTTGATGTCGTGTTCGCGGAGCAGCGCATAGGCATCGCGCAGGCCCGCGCCCGGCAGCACGGTCACCACATCGCGGGACATGATGGCGCCGCAGGTGATCTCGCTGGAGAGGCGCCTGTAGGCGTTGCGCTCCGCTTCGCGGACGATGCCGGCGATGTCTTCGGGATTTACGTCGAAGAGCTGGTTGTGCGCGCGGAGCACGGCCTCGATGTCGGCGTCGGTGAGGCCGACCCTCGAAGTTGGATGAGGGTCCTTCGTGGCGTGGGTGTTCGGCGCGGCGACCGGTTTGTGCGGATAGGAACGGCCGGTGAGGTTGTTGTAGACGACAGCGGCAACGACCAGAAGCAGCGTATTGACGCCGACCGGCCATAGCACGAATTCGTAGCCGGCCGCATGGACCGCGGGGCCGCCGAGAACAGCAGTCAGAGCCACGGCGCCGCTCGGCGGATGCACGCAGCGGAAGGTGATCATGAGCGCGATTGCGGCGCCGACGGCGACGGCCGATGCGATGAACAGATCCGGAATCCAGATCAGCGCGGTGACGCCCACGATGGCGGCGATAAGGTTGCCGCCGATGATCGACCAGGGCTGGGCCAGCGGGCTCGCCGGCACGGCAAACAGCAGGACCGAGGAAGCGCCCATCGGGGCAATGAGCAGGGGGAGCGCGAAACTGTCGCCCAGCGCGAGCCGCGAGATATAGCCGGTGACGAGAATACCGATCAGTGCGCCGACGGCCGCGCGCAGCCGCTCGGTCCAGTTGGCGGCTTCCATGGTCGGGGCAAAACGCTTGAAGAAATCGGCAAGCATGGGCGCGGAAACTAGCCTCTGCACAAGTTGCAGGCAATTGCTGTTTAGCGCGGCTCACCATTTCCCGAGAGGCCCTGAGCGGCGCCTCGAATGGCGGCGCGGAAGGCCTCGTCGAAGGTGGGGCTCTCGGTTCTCCAGGTCTGGATTCCCGTGCCGGCGGCCACGGTCCACTCCGCCCGCCAGCCCGGCAGAGCCTCATCGAACCGCATGACGCCGGTCATGAGCACATCGCCCTTCTGGCCCGGGCCCACGGTCAGCGTGCCGCCGGCAAGATCGGACCGCGCCGGAAGGCGGACCGGCAGGCCATAACGGTTGGCGGCCACCATCAGGGCCCGGCTCTGCAGGGCGCCGGGATCGCCGTCTGAGGCGAGCGTGAAGTGCGCCGGCCCGAGTTCGACCGTGATGAAGGCTGTTATGGCCGGCCGCTCCGGCCCCCACGGCGCGCGGCCCAGTCTGGCGAGCGTGTTGTCGATCTTGTCCGGCACGAACTCGACGGTGAGCTCGAAGGGGCGGTCGCGCGTGCCCTGCTCGTCCTTCTTGGGAAGCGAGGCCATGAGGTCGCGGTAGCTGTAGGCCTGGACAAGCGCGGGATCGAACAGGCGTTCGGCGTCCGCGTCGGAAAAGAGCGAGCCGTCGCCCGACACTTTCACCAGCACATCGCGGAAGGCCTGCCGCAGCGCGGGCTCGCGTGTTTCGGCGCGCTGGCCGGTGACGAGCGCGCTGGCGGTGTAAAGGCCATCGACATTCTCGGCGGCGAAGGCCGGCGAAGCGAAGAGGAAGGGCAACAGGAGCAGGGCGGTGCGCATCCCGCCAATGTAGCGGAGCTGCCGCGGATTTCCCGCGCGGGCGGTGAAGGGCTGGCCAAAACCTCTCCGCCTCCCGCGAGGGGAGGAGCCAAAATGCCCGCAACTACAGGCAAAACCGCGCGGTTTTGCCTGTGCTACTTCGCCGGGGTGTTCATGGCCTCGGCAACAGGCGCCGCCGGCTGCGGCCCGCCGGCCCAGACGACGACACCGATCTGTACAACAACGAAAAAAACCATGGCCGCTGCGGCCATGAACATGCCCTTCTGGTCCCTCGACATGGTGTCACCCTCCCTAATGGCGAACCTTCAAGAACCTGGCGTTCCGTCCGCGTCGTCGCGCGGCGGAGATTATGTTTGTGGGAGGATGGTGATGGAGAATCGGCAGCTTGTCACCACAAACAAGCCCGGCGGCGGTGTGCCACGGCTATGTGTCTGGCGGAACCTATGAATTTCTCTCCGGCGCAAGAATATCAGGAAGATTTTGCTCAGCGTGCGCCGGATTAACGGCAAAAAAACCATTCCCCGCGACATTCCATTAACCTTGGGGGGACTGCCGCGTATGCATAAAGCGCTCGGATCAAACGTAAAGGCATTGGCGGCCGTACTGGCCCTTGCAGCCGCAGGAGCGGCCATCTGGTTCTCCGGAATCGACCTCGGGGCGAACGCGGTTTCCCTGGCCCTGTTTGGCCTTGGCGTCGTGCTGGCCTTTGCCGCATGGCATTTTAGCCGACGCAACAAGCTTTTGACGGCCGCGCTCGACAACATGCCGCAAGGCCTGTGCATGTTCGATACGTCGGCGCGTCTGACGTTCTGCAACGCGCGCTTTCTTGAAATGTACAAGCTGACGAGCGATGTGGCGAAGCCAGGCACGCCGTTGCGCGACATTCTCGCGGCGCGCAAGGCAACCGGCACCTTCGTCGGCGATGTCGACAAATACGCGGCCGAACATGCCGCCGCCATCGCGGCCGGCAAGACCGCGAGCGGCGCAACCGACATGCCCGACGGCCGCATCATCGCATCAGCCGACCGCATCATGGACGGCGGCGGCTGGATCGACACGTTCGAGGACATCACCGCGCGCCGCAAGGCGGCGCTCGCCGCCAGCGCGTCTCAGGATGAACAAAAGCGCAAGGCGATCATCGCCGAAATCATCGGGGATTTCCGCAAGCAGACCGAAGAGCTTCTGAACGCGACGACGCAGAGCGCCGACGAGATGCGCGCGATGGCGGGTTCGCTGCTCGAGGCTTCGGGCGCAACCTCCGAACGGGTGCAGAGCGCCGCACAGACAGCAAGCGAAGCCTCGATCAACGTACAGTCAGTCGCCGCAGCGTCCGAGGAAATGGCGATCTCCATCGGCGAGATCAACCGGCGTATCGCGCGTACCAACGAAGTCGTGCGTGGCACGACCGGCGAGGCCGAAGGCACGAGCGCCCAGATCAGCAATCTTTCGCAGGTGAGCCAGAAGATCACCGAGATCATCGAGGTCATTCACGGTATCGCTGAACAGACAAATCTGCTGGCTCTGAACGCGACGATCGAAGCCGCCCGCGCGGGCGAAGCCGGCAAGGGATTTGCGGTCGTGGCCTCGGAGGTGAAATCGCTGGCGACGCAAACCGCGAAAGCAACCGAGGAAATCGGCCATCAGATCAACGAGGTCCAGTCGTTCACCAACATGGTCGTCGAGGCGATGACGAACATGACGGGCCGCATGCAGGAGATCAACGAGGACACTGCCTCCGTCGCCGAATCCGTTTCGCAGCAGAACACCGCGACCGGCGAGATTTCCCACAATGTCGGCAGCGTCGCCGAGGCGAGTCGCGCCATCGCCGACACGCTGGACGATGTGACGCGCGTCGCGCATTCCATGCAGAATTCGGCGCAAACCGTGCTTGACGCTTCCGAGCAGGTGAATTCGGTGGCGATGCAGCTTCGCAACGCGGTCAAGGATTTCCTCGACAAGGTCGCTGCGTAAAGACGAATAAGGTCGCCGAAAATGAAGAAGGCCGCCCTTGGGCGGCCTTCCCGGTTTCAGAGCGCGGAATTGCTCTCCTTGACCGCTTCTTCCGCGACATAGACCTGCCCGCCCATGGCCCGGAACTTTTCCGACATCTGCGCCATCCCGATCTCCTGATCGTTCAGCGTCGCCGCATAGTCGCGGACATCCTGCGTGATTTTCATCGAGCAGAATTTAGGCCCGCACATCGAGCAGAAATGCGCAACCTTGTGGGCGTCCTTCGGCAGAGTCTCGTCGTGGAAGCTGCGCGCGGTGTCCGGATCGAGACCGATATTGAACTGGTCTTCCCAGCGAAAATCGAAACGCGCCTTTGACAGCGCATCGTCGCGCAACTGCGCCGCCGGGTGGCCCTTGGCAAGATCGGCGGCGTGGGCCGCGATCTTGTAGGTGATGACGCCGGTCTTGACGTCGTCCTTGTTGGGCAGGCCGAGATGCTCCTTCGGCGTGACGTAGCAGAGCATGGCGCAGCCGAACCAGCCGATCATTGCCGCGCCTATGCCGGACGTGATGTGGTCGTAGCCCGGCGCGATATCGGTTGTGAGCGGGCCAAGCGTATAGAACGGCGCTTCGCCGCATTCCTTCAGCTGCTTGTCCATATTGATCTTGATCTTGTGCATCGGCACATGGCCGGGCCCCTCGATCATCACCTGGCAGCCCTTCTTCCACGCGACCTGCGTCAGCTCGCCGAGCGTTTCCAGCTCCGCGAACTGGGCGCGGTCGTTGGCGTCGTAGATGGAACCGGGGCGAAGTCCGTCACCGAGCGAGAAGGAGACATCGTAACGACGCATCAGATCGCAGATGTCTTCGAAGTGCTCGTAGAGGAAACTTTCCTTGTGGTGGGCGAGGCACCACTTCGCCATGATCGAGCCGCCGCGCGAGACGATGCCGGTCATGCGGTTGGCGGTCAGCGGCACATAGGGCAGGCGCACGCCGGCATGGATGGTGAAATAATCGACGCCCTGTTCGCACTGTTCGATCAGCGTGTCCTTGTAGACCTCCCAGTCGAGCTTGACCGGATCGCCGCCGACCTTTTCCAGCGCCTGGTAGATCGGCACGGTGCCGATCGGAACCGGGGAATTGCGGATGATCCAGTCGCGCGTGTTGTGGATGTTGCGGCCGGTAGAGAGGTCCATCACGGTGTCCGCGCCCCAGCGGATCGCCCAGACGAGCTTTTCGACCTCCTCGGCCACCGAGGACGACACGGCGCTGTTGCCGATGTTGGCGTTGACCTTCACGAGAAAATTGCGGCCGATGATCATCGGCTCGAGCTCCGCGTGGTTGATGTTGGAGGGAATGATGGCGCGGCCTTTCGCAATCTCGTCGCGGACGAATTGCGGCGTTATGTGTGTCGGCAGGGAGGCGCCGAAACTCTCGCCGTCCGCGATGGCGTCGCGGGCACGATCGAGAATTTCACGACGGCCGAGATTTTCGCGCGCGGCGACATAGACCATCTCCTTGGTGATGATTCCGGCGCGCGCGAATTCGTATTGCGTGACCGGCGCGTCGCCGATGCCGCGCAGCGGGCGGTGCTCGACGGGGAACGCGCGGGCGATGTGCGCCTCGCCGACATTGCCGTTGTCTTCCGGCTTTATCAGCCGGCCCTGATAGTCCTCAATGCCGCCGCGGGCTTTCACCCAGTCCTGGCGCGTGCGCGGCAGGCCAGCTTCGAGATCGACGGTATGGGACGGATCGGTGTACGGACCGGACGTGTCGTAGACATGCAGCGAAGCCTCGCCGCCGGTCAGCGCGATCTCGCGAACCGGCACGCGGACATCCCTTGCGCCCGGGCTCTCGACATAGAGCTTCCGCGACGCGGGCAGGGGGCCGGTGGTGACGCCGGCGATGTCTTTCAGGGAAAAAGGCTTGTTCATAAGGACCTCCTCGAAGCACACGGAGATCCGGCTTCAGGAGGATTTGCAGGGACTGGGAATCTCACCTCGGCCTGCGTGCCCGTCCCTTCGCCGGCATAACCCGGATCAGGTTCAAAGGGTCACCGCGTTGCCAAGTGGCGGGCGGTATCTCAGTCCCGTATCGGGACCCCCCTCGGTTACACGCCGAGTTTTAGAGATAATACGGGGAGGGTCAATCGTTATCCCGGACGGCCATGGCCGGTCCGGGATGACGCGTTAGCGGCGGGTCAGTCGATCTTCGCGCCGGACGCCTTCACGATCGGCGCCCATTTGGCGAGCTCGGATTTTACATGTGCGCCGAGCTCTTCCGGCGTCGAGCCGACGACAGTGGCGGAGAACTCGGCGAGCTTGGCCTTCACCGCTGGATCGTTGATCGCCTTGTTGGCCTCTTCGTTGAGACGTTTGATGGCCTCCGGCGGCGTGCCGGCAGGCGCAAACAGTGCGTTCCACGTATAGGTTTCGTAGCCGGGCAGCGTCTCGCCCATCGTGGGCATGTCGGGAAAAGCCGGCGCGCGCTCGGGCGAGGTGACGGCAAGGCCCTTCAGCTTGCCGCTCTTGATGTGCTCGGTCGAGGAGGGAAGATTGTCGAACTGCATCGGCACCTGGCCTGCGATGACATCGATCAATGCCGGGCCCGAGCCCTTGTAGGGCACATGCACGAGTTCGGGGACGCCCGCCATCGTCTTGAACAGTTCGCCCGACAGATGCAGAGGCGTGCCGTTGCCGGACGACGCGTACGAATATTTGTCGGGGTCCTTCTTGATGAGGTCGATCAGTTCCTGAACGGTATTGGCAGGAACGGAGGGATGCACCGTCAATACGTTCGGAACGGTAACGAGCAGCGAGATCGGCGCGAAATCCTTCTCGGCGTCGTAGGGCATCTTGGTATAGACGGCCGGGTTCAGCGCGTGCGTCGCGACCGTGGCCATCAGGATCGTGTAACCATCGGGTTCGGCCTTCGCGACATGTGCGGCGCCGAGATTGCCGCCGGCGCCGCCGCGATTCTCGACGATCACCTGCTGGCCCAGGCCCTCGCTCATCTTCTGGGCGACGAGACGGCCGACCAGATCGGTCGAGCCGCCGGCGGCGAAGGGGATGACGAGCGTTATAGGCCGCGCCGGAAAGTCCTGCGCTGTGGCAGGGGCGACGAGAGCGGCAAGGGCCGCGAAGGCAGTGACAAAAGCAGTACCTGACAGGCGCATCTGTTTCCTCCCGATGGCGGCCTTGCCGGCCGCTTCAAGGTGTTAGACTGACAGCCATAATTCCCGGCGCAAGTTCGCTCTTCGGGTAGCCGCTTGCGTAAACGATGAATGTTATAATATAACATCCCGATGCATAAGCCTCACAGCCATGGCCACGCTCGGCGCCGAGCACCTGCCAGCCTGCCGTCGTTGACCCTGATGTCGGCCGGACAGCGCCTGATCGGCGTCGCCGTGCTGCTGGCGGCGCTGTGGACGGCCATATCCTGGGTGCTGAGGGCCGGCTCATGACGGCCGCAATACGCCTTCAGGACCTCACGCTGGGCTATGACCGGCATCCGGCGGTGCATCATCTTTCCGGCGAAATCGCCGAAGGCAGCCTGACGGCGCTTGTCGGGCCGAACGGCGGCGGCAAGTCCACTCTGCTGAAGGGCATCACCGGCGTGTTGACCCCGCTTGGAGGGCGGATCGACGTCGAGGTCGGGCGCGAGAACATCGCCTATCTGCCGCAAAGCGCGGAGATTGACCGGGACTTCCCGCTGTCGGTCTTCGATCTCGTCTCGACCGGGCTGTGGCACGAGAGCGGCCTGTTCGGCGGTGTCGGACGCACCGGACGCGAGAAGATCAAGAATGCGCTCGCGACCGTGAGCCTCACCGGATTCGAAGACCGGCCTGTCGGTACATTGTCGGGCGGCCAGATGCAGCGCGCTCTGTTCGCGCGCCTTCTGCTGCAGGAGGCACGGCTGATCCTGCTGGATGAGCCGTTCACCGCCATCGACGAGGCGACGGTACGCGACCTGATCGCGCTGATCGAGCGCTGGAACAAGGAAGGCCGCACCGTGCTGACCGTGCTCCATGACATCGATCTCGCGCGCAGGCATTTCCCGGAGGCGATCCTTCTGGCGCGCCATTGCATCGCCTGGGGCGAGACGAAGAAGGTGCTGACGCCCGATAATTTTCACCGCGCGAGTCATGTGCGGGCAGCGCCCGATCCCGCCGCCGATGTCTGCGCGCGCGAGGTGGCATGATATGTACGATCTTTTCATCGGCCCGTTCGTCGAATTCGGCTTCATGCAGCGCGCGCTGGTCGGCAGCCTCGCGCTTGCGCTCGGCGCCGGACCGGTTGGTGTGTTTCTGATGCTGCGCCGCATGTCGCTGATGGGTGATGCGATGGCGCATGCCATCCTGCCGGGTGCCGCTCTCGGCTATCTGATAGCCGGGCTGTCCTTGCCCGCCATGACGATCGGCGGTCTTGCCGCGGGTGTTGCGGTTGCGGTGCTGGCGGGTCTCGTGGCGCGGTTCACGGCGCTGCGTGAGGATGCCTCGCTCGCGGCCTTCTATCTCGTCTCGCTGTCGCTCGGCGTGATGCTGGTGTCTCTGCGCGGATCGAATGTCGATCTTCTGCATGTGCTGTTCGGCACCGTGCTGGCGCTCGACGACGCGGCGCTGATCCTGATCGCGGGTATTACGAGCCTCACCCTCATCACGTTGGCATTGATCTACCGCGGGCTCGTGCTGGAATGCGTCGACCCGAATTTCCTGCGCTCCGTCTCGCGCATCGGTACGCCGGTGCATCTGATCTTTCTTGCGCTGGTCGTGATGAATCTTGTAGGCGGTTTCCAGGCCCTCGGCACTCTGCTGGCCGTCGGCTTGATGATGCTGCCGGCCGCGGGCGCGCGGCTCTGGACAACGGACATCGCGAAACTGCTCGGCCTCGCGGTGCTTGCCGGCATGGCGTCGGGCTATGCGGGGCTGCTCGTGTCCTACCACGCCGGGGTGCCGGCAGGCCCTTCGATCATTCTTGCCGCGGGCGTGTTCTATCTGGTGTCGCTGGCGTTCGGCACGGACGGCGGCGTCATCCGGCGGCTCATTCCGACCCGGCATCTCGAGGCCTGACCCGCATCGATACTTCAAGGAGTATGGACATGATTTCAAGACGCTATGTTATAACATCCATATCGGCGCTGGCGCTGATCTTGGGCATGGGTGTTGCCGCGCATGCAGACGATCACATCAAGGTCGTGGCGAGTTTCTCGATCCTCGGCGATCTCGTGAAAGAGGTCGGCGGCGGACATATTGAACTGACGACTCTGGTCGGGCCCGACGGCGACGCGCATGTCTATTCGCCGTCGCCTGCTGATGCCAAAGCCATGGCGGAAGCCAAGGTGGTGTTCGTGAACGGGCTCGGTTTCGAGGGCTGGATAGAGCGCCTCGTCCAGAGCTCGGGCTCCAAGGCGCAACTCGTGACGGTCTCGAAAGGTATCGAGACCATCGCGTTCGGCGAGGAGGAGGGCCGCGACCGCCACGAGAAAGAAGCCAAGCACGACCACGATCATGCAAAGGCGGCCAAGCACGACCATGGCGACATCGATCCGCATGCCTGGCAGTCGGTCGGAAATGCGAAAACCTATGTGATGAACATCCGCGACGCGCTCATCGCGGCCGCGCCGGAGGGAAAAGACGCGTTCGAGGCCAATACCAAGGCCTATCTGGCGAGGCTCGATGCGCTCGACGCGGAGGTGAGAGCAGCGGTGGCGGCGATCCCGGAGAAGAGCCGCACCGTCATCACCTCGCACGATGCGTTCGGCTATTTCGCCCATGCCTATGGCATCGAGATCGAAGCGCCGCAGGGCATTTCGACAGAGGCGGAACCGACCGCGAAGGATGTTGCGAAGCTCATCACCCAGATCAAGGAAGAGGGTGTGAAGGCCATTTTCGTCGAGAACATCACCGACGAGCGTATGATCCGGCGGATCGCCGAAGAGGGCGGGGCCAAGATCGGCGGGGCGCTCTATTCGGACGCGCTGTCGCAGCCGGACGGGCCGGCGGGGACTTACATTGACATGGTCCGGCACAATATAAGGACCCTCACCGCCGGGCTTTCGAGCTAGGCAGAATCCGCTATAGGTCCCCTATGTCCGACAAGATCCCCGTCACCGTGCTCACCGGCTATCTGGGCGCGGGCAAAACCACGCTCCTGAACCGCATCCTCTCGGAAGAGCACGGCAAGCGCTACGCCGTCATCGTCAACGAATTCGGCGAGATCGGCATCGACAACGAACTCGTCGTCGGCGCGGACGAGGAAGTGTTCGAGATGAACAACGGCTGCATCTGCTGCACCGTGCGCGGCGATCTGATCCGCATCATCGAAGGACTGATGAAGAGGAAGGGCAAGTTCGACGCGATAATTGTCGAGACGACGGGCCTCGCCGATCCCGCCCCCGTGGCGCAGACATTCTTTGTCGACGAAGCGGTGCAGGACAATGCGCGGCTCGATGCCGTGGTGACGGTGGCGGACGCGAAATGGCTGAAGGACCGGCTGAAGGATGCGCCGGAAGCGAAGAACCAGATCGCGTTCGCCGATGTGATCCTGCTGAACAAGACCGATCTCGTTTCGAAGGAAGAGGTCGAGGATGTCGAGGCGCGCATCCGCGGTATCAACCCGTATGCACGCGTGATCCGCACCGTGAAGTCGCAGGTGCCGCTGAGCGAGGTCCTGGATCGCGGCGCGTTCGACCTCGATCGCGTGCTGGAGATCGAGCCGGCGTTCCTTGAGGCCGGTAACGATCATCATCACCACGACCATGAATGCGGGCCGGGCTGTACGCACGATCATCATGACCACGATCACGGGCATGACCATCATCACGATCATGGCCATTCGCATGACGGGCTTAAGCATTATCACGACGAGCACATGAAGTCGGTCGCCTTCAACATTCCCGGCGATGTCGACCCCGAAAAGTTCATTCCCTGGGTGCAGGACCTCGCGCAATCCGACGGCCAGAACTTCCTGCGCTGGAAGGGCATTCTGGCGTTCAAAGGCGAGCCGCGCCGCTATGTGTTCCAGGGCGTGCATATGATCCTGGATGGTGACTTGCAGCGGGAATGGAAGCCGGGTGAAAAGCGTGAATCCAGGCTCGTCTTTATCGGCAGGGATCTCGACGAGGCCAAATTGAGGGCCGGCTTCGAGGCGACGGCGGCGTAGGGTATTGGCGCAAGGTCAATCCTGTTCTAAACCCCCGCAATGTCTTCTCCCGGTCTGACCGACACATCCCTCGCCGACCATATCCGCCCGGTCGTGGCGGATTCTCATGTTTCCGCCTCGGTCTTTCTCGGCGATGTCGCGGCATTCGCGCTCGGCGACGGAACCGTGATCCTTGCGAACGGCGCGACCACCTCACGCGTCAATGTGCACCCCGACAGCGCAATCCTCGTCGCGGCCGCCGACGGCACGCATCTCGTAACCGGGGGCGATGACGGGCGCGTGGTGCGCACGAGTGCGACCGGCGAGACCGAGGAGATCGTTCGCGTCGCGAACGGCGCATGGATCGATGCCGTCGCGACCGGTCCGGACGGCGCGGTGGCGTGGTCGGCCGCGAAACAGGCTCATGTCAGGGACGGCAAGGGAAATGTATTCACGCTCGACATCGGGTCGAGCGGACGCGGCCTTGCCTTCGCGCCGAAGGGATTTCAGCTCTACATCGCGCGCTATAACGGCGTGACGCAGTGGTTCCCGCGCACGCAAGGCAAGCCGAAGGAAGTGACCTGGAAGGGCTCGCATATCGATGTCACGGCGTCGGCGGACGGGCGCTTCGTCGTCTCCACCATGCAGGAAAACGAGATGCACGGCTGGCGGCTCGCCGACGGTGCCAACATGCGCATGTCGGGCTATCCGTCGAAAGTGCGCTCGATGTCGTGGTCGTTCGACGGGAAATGGCTGGCGAGTTCCGGCGCGGACGCCGCGATCGTCTGGCCGTTCATGACCAAGGACGGCCCGATGGGCAAGGCGCCACTAGAACTTGGTATCCGGCCGTCGCGCGTCGAACGCGTGGCGTTTCACCCGAAGGCTCCGGTGCTGGCGGTGGGCTACAAGGACGGCTGCGTGCTGTTCGTGCGCATGGACAGCGACGACGAGCAGATCCTTCAGGCGCGCGCGGCCGGAGACGGCGGCGCGGTCTCGGCGCTGGCTTGGAATGCGGACGGCATGATGCTGGCCTTCGGCACGGACGAGGGCGCCGCCGGCGTATTGACGCTGCCGAAGGTGTGATCAGCCGAGGGCCGCGATCAGCGCCGCCTCGATGCTTTCCGGGCTGAACGGTTTTTCGATAACCGGGCGCGTGTCGTGCGGTGGCTCGAGTCCGAGCGCGCCATAGCCGGACATGAACACGAACGGGATGCCGCGCCGGGCCAGAATGTCGGCAACCGGGGTGGACCGGGCGCCACCGAGATTGAGGTCGAGCAGCGCAACGTCGATGTCCGCGGATTCCGCCAGCGGACGCGCCTGATCGAGCCGGGCGGCCGGGCCGACCACAACACAGCCGAAATCTCCGACTATGTCTTCGACGAGCATGGAAACCAGCATCTCATCTTCGACGATGAGAACACGACGTCCGGAGAGGCCTGTATTGTTAATATTCACCGCGGAAACCTTCCCGAGGGAGGCAAAAACAGGCTTTTCCCTAGCACAGCCCGGCGGGGGATGGACAGTTCCTGCGCAGAGATGCACGCTCCGGTTGGATCAGGAAATGTCTATGCGCGCTAAAAGCTTCGTGGCCGTCCTTGCGTTCGCCGTTCTGTCGATCGCACCAGCCGAGGCGGCCGCGATGACATTCAAGCCAGCGGATATCGGCGATTGCCGCATATCCTGCGAACGGGTTCTGATGGCTGAAGGCGACATCACGCTGGATTCCGACGTCCTCTTCGAGCGTGCGTTCGAGAAGGCCGGGAACGTCCGCACAGTAATGCTGGACTCGCCGGGCGGCAATGTTGTCGGGGGGCTCAAGCTTGGATACTCATTTCGCAGGGCGAAGCTCAACGTGAGCGTCGCGCCTGGCGGCGAGTGCTTTTCGGCTTGTGCCTACGCCATGTTGGGAGGCGTATCCCGCCGCGTGCCGGAGAATGCACGTTTCGGCGTACACGGATTTGTCGATCGACGGTCCAAGGTCTCGGCGCGCGACATGTCCTACGACAAGGACATATACGGTCTGCTCCGGCTGTTCGCCGAGGAAATGGGCGTCAGTCCTTCCCTGATCGTGATGGCGGAAAAGACCCGCAACGAAGATTTGCGCATTCTCAGCCGCGAGGAGCTGAAAAAGACGCGGGTCGTTACGGGCCGCTGAGTCCGTCGCGGGTCAGCCGACGAAGAAGTTCCTGAACTGCCAGGGATCGCTTTCGTCGATTTCTTCGGGGAAGAGGCCCGGCCGGTTCAGCAGCGGCGTCCAGTCGGTGTAGTAACCCTTCACCGGACCGAGATAGGGCAGCTGGATTTCAAGGCAGCGCGCAAAATCCATTTCCTCCGCCTCGACGATGCCCTCGGTCGGATTCTCCAGCGCCCACACCATGCCGGCGAGAACCGCGGACGTAACCTGAAGACCGGTCGCGCTCTGATAGGGGGCAAGCTCGCGGGTTTCCTCCAGAGACAGCTGCGAGCCGAACCAGTAGGCGCCCTTCGAGTGCCCGTATAAAAGAACGCCGAGCTCGTCGATGCCGTCGACAAGTTCGTCCTCGTCGAGAACGTGCAGCGTGTCCTGGACCTTTCCTGCGGCGCCAAACAGCTCATGCCAGGACAGGATGGCGTCGTCCGCCGGATGATAGGCGTAATGACAGGTCGGTCGATAGACCGGCTTGCCGTCCTCATAGACGGTAAAATAGTCCGCGATCGAGATCGACTCGTTGTGCGTGACGAGGAAACCGTATTGCGGCCCGAGGGTCGGGCACCATGTGCGTACCTTGGTCGCGGCGCCGGGCTGCATCAGATAGATCGCGGGCGCGCCGGGACGATCGTGTTCGCGCGCCGTGTCCGGCTTCCATTTCTCATGCGTGCCCCAGCCCATTTCGGACGGCTGCAGGCCCTCGGAAATGAACCCTTCGACCGACCATGTGTTGAGAAAGACGTTCGGCGGCTTGGGGTCCACGGTGCGCTGCGTGTCGCGCTCGGCAATGTGGATGCCCTTGACGCCGATCTGCCGGAGCAGGGCGGCCCATTCCTCGCGCGTCGTCGGATCGGGTGCGTTGAGATTGAGGTCGCGCGCGACATTCAGGGCCGCCTGCTTGGCGAAGAAGGACACCATGCCGGGGTTTGCGCCGCAGCAGGAGACGGCGGTCGGCCCGCCGGGGTTCTTCCGTTTCGCGGCGAGCGTCATCTCGCGCAGCGCGTAGTTCGAACGCTCGCTCGGGCCCTTCTTCTTGTCAAAATAGAAGCCGAGCCAGGGTTCGTTCACGGTATCGATGTACAGACACCCGAGTTCGCGGCAAAGCTCCATGATATCGACCGAGCCGGTGTCGACCGAGAGATTGACGCAGAAGCCCTGGCCGCCGCCCTTGGTCAGAAGCGGGGTGAGGAGTTCGCGATAGTTTTCCTTGGTGACGTGCTGCTGGATCAGTTCCAGTCCGTGCTTGTCGAGGATGTGCTTGTTGTGGTCGCTCGGATCGATCACAGACATGCGCGACTTGTCGTATTTGAAGTGGCGTTCGATCAGCGGCAGCGTGCCGCGTCCGATCGAGCCGAAGCCGATCATCACGATGGGTCCCGTAATCTCACCGTAAACCGGCCAATCCGCCATTCTTCAGCACTCCACAAGAAGATAAAGATGCCCGCATAGAGCCGCCCAAGAGCGGATAAATCAAGGCGTTAAACGCCGTGTGACATCCGGCTTTAGGCGGTGACGGCATGGCTTGCCAATATAGATAACCAGTTATATAAATGGCCGAAGCTTGGAGGCTGCATGACCGAAGATGTCGTCCGTGCGCTTGGCTTTCTGTGTCTCGGCACCCGCATGAAGCGGATCGGCGAGCGGCTGCAGGCCGGCACCCTCGAACTGATGGGAGAGATGAAGGCCGGTCTCGTGCCGGGCCAGTATCCGCTCCTGGCCTCGATCGACCGCCTCGGCCCGCTGACCGTCGGCGAACTCGCAGAGGCTGTGGGCATTACCCAGCCCGGCACGACCAAGGCTGTGAATCAGCTCGCGAAGCTCGGCCTGATGCGGAGCCTTCCATCCGACAATGACCAGCGCCGCCGGATCGTGACGCTGACGGACAAAGGGCAAAAGCTCGTCGACATATCGAAGCGGGATGTATGGCCGCAGATCGAACGGGCGGTGGCCGATCTTTGCGCCGGCCTCGAGGGGCCGCTGCTTGAGCAACTTGCGGCCATCGAGGACGGGCTCGTCGAAAAGCCGCTGTCGCGCCGCGTCGCACGCACGACTCAGAAGAGGGCGCAGAGATGAGCCATATTCTCGACCGTCCGATCTGGAGCGCGCTGAACTCGAGCCACGCACATCTGGCGGAAGGACAGGGCGGTGCACGGCGTTATCCGCCGTCGATCATTCCCTTTGCGCAGTCGGAGAGCGACGATCCCGACAACCTTGCCGCCCTCGCGGCACTTGCAGCGCCAGGCGATGAGCTGTTCATCGCGCAGGCGACGCCCATCCTCCTGCCGCGTGGCCTGACGGCGGTCCTCGAAGCGCCGGGCGTACAGATGATCGCCGATCGAATGATGCCGGAGATCGACGATCCGCGCATAGAGAGACTTGGCGAAGCCGACGCCGCGGACATGCTGGCGCTGGCGCTGCTGACCAAGCCCGGTCCGTTCACGCTCAGGGCGCAGGCGCTCGGCGAATTCTGGGGCGTGAAGGAGAACGGGCGTCTGATCGCGATGGCCGGCGTGCGCTTCAAGCATCCCGGTATTCAGGAAATCAGCGGCGTATGCACGCATCCGGATGTGCGGGGACGCGGCCTCGGTAGGCTGATGATGGAATTCATGTGCGGGCGCATCTTCGCCCGCCGCGAGCAGCCTTATCTGCACACCTTTGCCAGCAATACCGGCGCGATCGCACTCTATGAGAAGCTCGGCTTCCGGCTGAGGAGTCCGATGAATGTCACGGCGTTCAGCCGTATGTCAGCGGGCTCCCCCGAGGTGAGGGATCAGGCCGCGACCTGAAGCGCGGGCTCGATTGCGACAGGTGCCGGAACGAGAAGGCCCGTTGCACGGAGGACGCCGTGCGCGCCGGAAAGCGCGCCGGGAACGAGTTCATGCGCAAGGAAGCGCGAGCGTTCGTACGGTCCCGGCATGCGTAGTTTTGCCGTGGGCTCGGCCGAGAAGCCGAAGCGCGCGTAATAGGGCGCGTCACCGACAAGCAGGATCGAGCCGTGGCCGAGATCGGCTGCGCGCGTGACCGCTTCGCGCATCAGCAGGCTGCCTATGCCGAGCGACTGCGCATTCGTCGATACCGCGAGCGGCCCCAGCAGAAGCGAAACATGGTCGCCAGCGGCGACGTTCCACAGGCGCACCGTGCCCACGACCGCGCCCGTCTCGTCCTCGGCAATGAGGGAGAGGCCATGAGCCGGCAGGCGGCCTTCGCGCAGGCGTGCCGAGGTCTTGCGAAAACGCGCCTCGCCCATCGCTGCATCGAGGAGATCCTCGCGGGCGTCGATGTCCGACAGAACTTCGTTGCGTACATTGATCATGGCCGTGCCCTCCGTGGGCGCAGCCCTCGCACTCTCTCGAGCCGTCCGGGTATTTCGAAAGAACCCGCCCGGCGCCGCCGGGCGGAACGATGTCAGATGCAGACCGTGTGCAGCGGCGGGAAGCCGTTGAACGCGACCGAGGAGTAGGTGGTGGTGTACGCACCCGTCGCTTCGATCAGCACGCGGTCGCCGATCTCTAGGCTGATCGGCAGTTCGTACGGCACCTTTTCGTACATGACGTCGGCCGAATCGCAGGTCGGTCCGGCGAGCACGCACGGCACGGTCTCGGCGCCGTCGCGCTCGGTCTTGATCGGATAGCGGATCGCCTCGTCCATCGTCTCGGCGAGACCGCCGAACTTGCCGATGTCGAGATAGACCCAGCGGGCTTCGCTCTCGTCGTTCGACTTCTTCGAGATCAGGACGACTTCCGATTCGATGACGCCGGCATTGCCGACCATGCCGCGGCCCGGTTCGATGATCGTTTCCGGGATGCGGTTGCCGAAATGCTTGCGCAGCGCGCCGAAGATCGCCTCGCCATAGCTGCGCACGCCCGGCACCTTCTTGAGGTACCTGGTTGGGAAGCCGCCGCCGAGATTGACCATCGACAGGTGAATGCCGCGCTCCGCAAGCGTGCGGAAGATCGTGGCCGCCGACGCGAGCGCGCCGTCCCACATCTTCGGATCACGCTGCTGCGAGCCGACATGGAACGAGACGCCATAGGCGATGAGGCCGAGACGATGCGCGTGCTCGAGCACATCGACCGCCATTTCCGGCACGCAGCCGAACTTGCGCGACAGCGGCCATTCGGCGCCCGACCCGTCGCAGAGAATACGCGCAAAGACCTTCGCGCCGGGAGCGGCGCGGGCGATCTTCTCGACTTCCTCGACGCAGTCGACGGCGTAGAGATCGACGCCGAGCTGGCGCGCGGTGGCGATGTCGCGCTCCTTCTTGATCGTGTTGCCGAACGAGATGCGGTCCGCGGTCGCGCCGGCGGCCAGCACCATTCGCATCTCCTGGACGGAGGCGGTGTCGAAGCACGAGCCGAGCCCGGCCAGAAGCTGCAGCACCTGCGGCTCCGGGTTCGCCTTCACGGCGTAGAACACGCGCGTGTCGGGCAGGGCCTTCGCGAACGAACGATAGTTGTCGCGCACGACGTCGAGATCGACGACGAGGCGCGGGCCTTCGAACGGGGTCGCGGCGAGATAGTTGCGAATGCGATCGGTCATCAGGGTTCCCCAAAAACACGCGTTGGCTTTCGCGTTGAGGTCGCCCGTTCCGGACACGCGATGGAGACGCGCCGGGCGGTACTCGTCAACGCTGCCGGCCCGTACAGACCGGCGGCTCTTGTTCGCGCCGAAGGTGGAGCCGGGCCGTGGCAGCAAAAGCTGCTTCAGGCTCGAAATCCGCCAACGCTTGGAAGGGAATTCCCGTCCGCACGCCTCGGCAAAGAAGTAGTCTGCCTCTTCAGTGACCCCGACCGTTGGACCGGCCGGGAGAGACCAAAAAAGCCCTCTACGTCGTTGCTTTAAGCTGCGTCCGCCGGCAGAGCGCCGACTTAAACCCGGTTTGTCTTTCCGGTTACCGGTCTGCCCAGACGGGGCTTCCGTCTAGACCGGCACGCAGCCACAGGCACGTGCGAAATTGGGCAGGCGCGACATAAGCAAAATGCAGCGCCGGTGCAAGTATTAGATTGTGATTATTTCGAGATGGCTGACGCCGTTGCGCGAGAGTCACTCGCGCGCCCGCTTACTCGGCGGTGCGCGCGTTGCGCTGCGCGGCGCGCCAGAAGCCGACGACGAAATAAAGCGCGAGCGCGGCGCCGGCCGCCTGGAGCACCCAGGCGCCGATCTCGCCGAGGCCGAACATGCCTGCAAGCGCCCAGCCTCCGGCGACGCCGGCAACGAGGATTTCGACGCCGACGAGAACGGTGGCAGAGATGACCGTAAGGGGGTGTTTCATGCTGCGCGGAACCTAGCGGGATTGCGGCCGGGCCTCAACCCTCACGGTCGCCGCAGCCTTTGTCAGCGGGAGCGGCGGCGGGCCGCGGCCCGCACCGGGACAGGCCGCATCTCCGGCTCGCGCGCGGAGCGGACAACCGATTTGGAGGCCAGATAGACCAGCAACGCCAGAAGGCCGGCGCAGATCGCCGGGAAAACAAGAGCCAGAGCGTTGAAAGCCGTCATTTCTGCGTCCTTTCGAGCAGATGTCTCGCAAACAAATGTAGTGCGCCGCTGGCTGCGGTGCAAATCACGGTGGCGGCAAGCCAGAGCGGGTCGATGTCGGAGCCGGGCGCCTTTAGGACGGCGAGCGTCGGGAGCAACGCACCCGAGATGAAAACGCCGATCGCTATGCCGTTGATGTAGTTCGCGGAAAGCTTGGCGCTTTCGGGAATGGCCGGCGGGCGGGCGCTGGTGTCCTCGACGATCGCGACCGGCATCGGTTTGTTCCGGCCGGACGCGGGCGGTTTGCTTCCCCGGGCCGGTTTCGATGCGCGCGCCATGAATTCCCCCTCCGGGCACCATAACGGCTGGGGGCTTCCGGGCAACTCACCCAAATTTCACATGCCCGGCGATCCGGACCGGCTATAAAGCGCGCCGATGACAGTCATCCTCACCAATGCCCGGCTCGTGACAGAGGACGGGATAATCGACGGCACGATCAGCTATTCCGCGGGCGGCATCAGCGATGTCCAGCGCGGCAGGAGCGACGTGCCGGGCGCCGAAGATTGCGGCGGCGATTTCGTCACGCCCGGCCTGATCGAGTGCCACACCGACAATCTGGAACGCCATTTCGTGCCGCGGCCCGGCGTGATCTGGCCGGATGGAAAGGCGGCGGCGCTGGCCCATGACGCTCAGATCATCTCGTCGGGCATCACCACGGTCTATGACGCGATCTGCGTCGGCGGATATGACGACGAGAAGGACCATCGCCCGAAGATCATGGGCGCGATGATCGAGGCGGTGGAGCAGGGGATCGCGACCGGTGTCTTCCGCGCGACGCACCGCATTCACATGCGTTGCGAGACGACCGATTCGCGGATGATGAGCTATCTCGAACGGCACGCGGCAACGCCGTCGCTCTCGCTGGCGAGCCTGATGGACCACACGCTCGGCCAGCGGCAGTGGCGCAATCTCGACCACTACCGCCGCTTCATAAAAGGCGAGGGGCGCAGCGACGCCGAGATCGAAGCGATCATCGCCGAACAGATCGAGACCTCGAGCCGCAATGCGAAGCATAATTTCGCCAAGGGTGCCGAATTCCTCCGCGCGCGCGACGTCAGTATCGCAAGCCATGACGACACGACACCGGAGCATGTGGCGGATGCGGTCGCGGCGGGCTGCGCGATCTCGGAATTTCCGACCACCATCGAAGCGGCGCGTGCCGCACGCGAGGCCGGGTTGAAGACCGTCGGCGGCGCGCCGAATGTGGTGCGTGGCGGTTCGCATTCCGGCGGCGTGTCGGTACTCGATCTTGCGAAGAAGGGGCTTCTCGATGTCCTTTCTTCCGACTATGTGCCGGCGAGCCTTCTGCAGGCGATCCATATTCTGGGCGAGACGGCGATGCCGCTGCACGAAGCAGTGGGACTTGCGGCCTGGCGCGCGGCGGACATGCTCGGTCTTGCCGATCGCGGACGGCTCAAGCCAGGCGCGCGCGCGGACTTCTTGCGGTTTCGTATCGACGGCAACACGCCTGTCGTGCGCGCCGTGACCGTTGCCGGCCAGAGGGTGTTCTGATGGCGCGCTATGCGATCTATGCCGCGCCGGAGCGCGATACGAGACTCTGGCATTTCGGCTGCCGCGTGCTCGGCCGCGATGCGGAAACGGGCGAGGATATCGAGCAGATCGTGCCGAAAGGTTTTGCGCCCGAGGAGTGGCGCGAGATCACGGCCTCGCCCCGCCGGTATGGGTTTCATGCCACGTTGAAGGCGCCTTTCGTGCTGGCCGACGGGCGTAGCGAGGAAGAGTTGTTCGACGCCGTGCGTACATTCGCGGGGCGTCAGGTGCCGGTGGAGAATGTGCCGCTCGTGCCGAAGTTTTCCGGCGGCTTTGTTCTGCTGGCACCTCAGCAGCCGGACGCGCGGCTCGACACATTCGCCGAAGCCTCGGTGCAGTATTTCGAGCCGTTTCGCGCCCCGCTGACGGCGGAGGACCGCGCGCGGCGGAAAAATCTTACCGAGCGGCAGGCCGGCTATCTCGAACGTTTCGGCTATCCCTATGTGTTCGAGGATTTTCAGTTTCACCTGACGCTGGCCGGCCCGCTGCCGGAGGACCGCGCCGCCGATGTCCATGCGGCGCTCAGTGCGGCTGCCGAACAGGCACTGAAAGGCGAACCGCTTTCGGTGCGCTCCGTCTGCCTGTTTCGTGAGGCGGGGCATGGCGATCCGGCGCGTCTCGTACTGCGCGCGCCACTCGGGACGCGCTGATGCCTTGTTTCCGCCGCACTAAGCCGTTGTCTGGCCCCGCCATGCTTCGCCATGCCCGTCTTCCGCTGCTTGTTGCCGCCATGACCTTCGCCGCCCTGCCGGCCGAAGCGCATCCGCATGTCTTCGTAACGGTGAAGAGCACGGTCATCTACGACAATGGCACTCCGAAAGAGGTGCGCCATGTCTGGCGCTTCGATGACATGTTCTCGGCGTTTGCAATCCAGGGCCTCGATACCGACACCGACGGCGCGCTGTCGCGCGAGGAGTTGCAGGCACTGGCGGAGGTGAATGTCACCTCGCTCAAGGAGTTCGACTTCTTCACCTTCGCGCAGGCCGCGGGCGCGGATGTCAAATTCACGGACCCGGTCAATTATTTTCTCGATTATGACGGCAAGGCGCTGACGCTGCATTTCACGCTGCCGGTCACCTCCGCGCAGAAGGCGGATACGGTGAGGTTCGAGGTCTATGATCCGACCTATTTTGTCGCCTTCGACCTTGCGGCGGATCAGCCCGCTTCGCTTGAAGGCGCCCCGGACGGCTGCCGTATTGACGTCGAGAGCTCGGACAAGACGACCGAAGAGGCGGCGAAGCTGACGGAGAACTTCTTCTCCAGTCTCGATCCCGAGGAGGGGTGGGGCAAGCAGTTCGCCAACACCATGATCGTCCGGTGCGGTGCGGATGCGGTGGCCTATGCCGAATCGATCAAGCCGCCGCCGCCTCCGGAACCCGAGCCTCCACCGGCCCCCGATGCCATGGCGCGCGTCGAACAGGCGATCAGCATTGCCGAGAGCACACCGTTGCAGAGTCTGCCCGAGGCGAAGAAGGAAGCCTCGCCCCTTGGCGCATTCGGCATCGTTCGGCCAGACGGAACGTATGGGCAGGGATCTTCTGCGTTTGGCGCCTTTGCATGGATCGCGCAGAAGCAGTCCGAATTCTACAAGAAGATGTCGGACGCGCTCGCCGCTTCAAGGGCAGATGGCTCCGCGTGGCTTCTGCTGATCGGCCTCAGCTTCGCCTACGGGATTTTTCACGCGGCCGGGCCCGGCCATGGCAAGGCGGTGATCTCGTCCTATCTTCTGGCGACAGGTGAGACCCTTAAGCGCGGCATTCTGATTTCATTTGCATCGGCGATGGCACAGGCGGTGACGGCCATCGCGGTCGTCGGTGTATTGGCGGTCGCGATCGGCGCGACGAGCCGGGCGATGGGCCTTGCGACCTGGTGGATGGAAGCTGCGAGCTATGCGCTGATCGT
>LNFM01005293.1_pt1 | contig 30657 bp, 30 predicted proteins | sample 596031 | NCBI WGS metagenome assembly LNFM01 (sample SAMN04254537, study PRJNA301005) | activated carbon metagenome | isolation source: dual media filters at the Ann Arbor, Michigan drinking water treatment plant | place: USA: Ann Arbor
TGTCCTCCGCCGAGGAAGTGCTGCGCCGGCTCGGCCTGCATTACCGGGTGATGACGTTGTGCACCGGCGACATGGGTTTTGCCTCGCAAAAAACCTACGACATCGAGGTCTGGCTGCCGGGCCAGAATATGTTCCGGGAAATTTCCTCCTGCTCGGTCTGCGGCGAGTTCCAGGCGCGCCGCATGAATGCGCGCGTCAGGGGCAAGGACGGCAAGAACCGTTTCGTGCACACGCTGAACGGCTCCGGCGTCGCGGTCGGCCGCGCGCTGATCGCGGTGATGGAGAATTATCAGCAGGCCGACGGCTCGATCCTCGTGCCGGAGGCGCTGGCGCCGTACATGGGCGGCGTGAAGGTGATCGGAAAAATGAAATAATGCGCATCCTTGTCACCAACGACGACGGCATCCACGCGCCGGGGCTGAAGGTCTGCGAGGACATCGCCCGCGCGATTTCCGAAAACGTCTGGGTGGTCGCGCCGGAGACCGACAATTCCGGCGTCTCGCATTCGCTCTCGCTCAACGATCCGCTGCGGCTGCGCCATGTCGAGGGCAACCGCTTTGCGGTGAAGGGCACGCCGACCGATTGCGTGATCATGGCGGTGCGCCACCTGATGTCGGACGATCGCCCCGATCTCATCCTGTCCGGCGTCAATCGCGGGCAGAACGTGGCCGAGGATGTCGGCTATTCCGGCACCGTGGCGGGCGCGATGGAAGGCACCTTGCTCGGCATTCCCTCGGTCGCGCTGTCGCAGGCCTATGGTCCCGGCAATCGCGACAATCCGCCCTGGGACACCGGGCGGCGCTTTGCGCCCGACCTGATCCGGCAGATTCTGGCGACCGGTATCCCCAAGGACGTGCTGATCAACATCAACTTCCCGGATTGCCATCCCGATTCCGTGCAGGGCGTCGCCGTCACCTGCCAGGGCAAGCGCGACCAGGAAATGCTGCGCATCGACCCGCGCTTCGACGGCCGCAGCAATCCGTATTTCTGGATCGCGTTTGCGCGCAAGGGCAAGCCGGCGCCGGCCGACGGCACCGACTTGTCGGCGCTCGCCGGCAACCGCATTTCGGTCACGCCGCTTCGGCTCGACATGACCGACGAGCCGTTCATGACCAAGCTTGCGGAAGTTCTGGGCTGAGCCGACAATCGGCGTAACCGGAGATACGGCGTCCGTCATGCGCGCGTCCCAGGAAAAAAACGACCGCATGGAATTCCTGCTGACGCTGCGCAAGCGCGGCATCGGCGACGCCGCGGTGCTGCGCGCGATGGAAGAGGTGCCGCGCGACTATTTCGTCCCGCCGGCACAGGCGGAGGCGGCCTATCAGGATCAGGCGCTGCCGATCGCCTGCGGCCAGACCATCAGCCAGCCCTATGTCGTGGCCTACATGACTGAGCATCTGAACGTGCGGCCGCATGACCGCGTGCTCGAGATCGGCACCGGCTCCGGTTATCAGGCCGCCATTCTCGCCAAGCTCGCGCGCGAGGTCGTCACCATCGAGCGCTATCGCACGCTGGCCGAGACCGCGCGCAAGCGGTTTGACCAACTCGGCATTCTCAACATCGAGGTCGTGACCGGCGACGGCTTTGCCGGCGCGCCCAAACTCGCGCCCTTTGACCGCATCATCGTCACCGCGGCGGCCGAGGAGATCCCGCAGGCGCTGGTGGAGCAGCTTGCCGAGGACGGCGTCATGGTGTTGCCGCTCGGGCCGCATGGCGGTCCACAGCAACTGGTCAAGCTGACCAAGACGGGGGAGGGGCTGACGCGCGAGGACCTGATCGCGGTGCGCTTCGTCCCGCTGCTGCCTGGCCAGGCGCAGGAGCTTTAGGGTGCCAAAGCTGAAAAACCGGCGCGGACAGGTGTTCCGTTAAGGTTTACCGTCTGTCTTCGCTTAAAACCTTATTTACTTCGTGGGTGTTAACTCGGGGCCTGTTTGTCGCGTACCGAGTGAGTTGTACCCATGCGTTGTCACGCCGAGCCCGGCCGCTCGTCTTCGTGGACTCGTTTTGCCGTGTTGACCGCCCTGGCGGCGAGCACGGCGGCGTGCAGTTCCGAGACCAATCGCTTCAGCGACGCAACCTTCTCCAATCCGTTCTCGACCGCCTCGCGCCAGCCCGCGCCGCAGCCCGATCCCGGCTATGCGCCGCGTTCGGCGCCCTCGCAGGTCCAGTCGCAGCCCTTGCCGCCGCAGGGCGGCTATCAGCAGCCGGCCTATCAGCAGCAGAGCTACAACCAGTCCTCCGCGCCGCTGCCGCCTCCGCCGCAGCAGAACCCGACCTATGCCAGCGCGCCGCAGACGCGCCCGGCTCATGCCAATCCGCGCACGGCTTCGGCCGGCCGCGCGCCCAATGCCTCCTATGGCGACACCACCGGTTCGGTGCCGCGCGCCGCGCCGCCGGCGTCCTCGCCCGGCAACGGTCACTGGAGCTGGGAAGGCGGCACCGCGATCACGCTGGCGCCCGGCGAAACCCTCGACACCGTATCGCGCCGCTACGGCGTGCCGGCCTCGGCGATCGCGCAGGCCAACGGCCTTGCCGCGGGCGCCAAGGTCTATCCCGGCCAGCGCCTGGTCATCCCGAAATACAGCTTCGGTAACGGCCAGACCGCTGCCGCGCCCGGGCCGGGCCCGCGTCTGGCTGCCGCGCAGCCACAAGCCGCCGCGCCGCTCACCACCGGCAGCGTGCGCGCGCCCGCGCCGCAGCAATACGTGCATGTGATCAATCCCGGCGAGACGCTGATGGCGCTGTCGCGCAAGTACAACAAGTCGCTGAGCGAGATCGCGCGCGCCAACAACCTGCCGATCAATCATCGCGTGCGGCTGGGCGAGCGCATCGTCATTCCGGGCCTGCGCGGCACCGGCACGCAGACCGCCGCGGCGCAGCCGCCGGCGGTGGCCGCGCCGCCGGCGCAGCCGCAGCGCATGGTCGCGGCCGAGCCGCAGATGCAGAATTCCGCGCGCGTCGTGACGCCCGCCAAGGACAATCCCGAGCAGGACAAGGCTTCGGCCGACGAGCCGACCGGCGCCACCGGCTTCCGCTGGCCGGTGCGCGGACGCGTCATCGCCGGCTTCGGCCCCAAGCCGACCGGTCAGCAGAATGACGGCATCAATCTCGCCGTGCCGGAAGGCACGCCGGTCAAGGCCGCCGACGACGGTACGGTGGCGTATGCCGGCAACGAGCTGAAGGGCTACGGCAATCTGGTGCTGATCCGCCACGCCAATGGCTTCGTCACCGCCTACGCGCATGCCAGCGAATTGCTGGTGAAGCGCGGCGACAGCGTGAAGCGCGGACAAGTGATCGCGAAATCCGGCCAGACCGGCAATGTCACCTCGCCGCAACTGCATTTCGAAGTGCGCAAAGGCGCGACCCCGGTCGATCCGATGCAGCATCTCAGCGGCGCAAGCTGATTCTTCCGAATTCGTCATGGCCGGGACTTGATCCCGGCCCGCCACGCCTTTGACACCCTCCAAGTGGGGGCGTGGATGTCCGCTCAGGAACCGGCCATGACGGAAATAATCAGCCGAGCCTGACGCCGAGCCGGCCGGCCACATCCTGGATATATTGCCACGCCACGCGGCCGGAGCGCGAACCGCGCGTGGTCGACCATTCCAGCGCTTCGCGCCGCATGTCATCGGCCGCGACCGGTATTTTGAAATGCTTCACATAGCCGTCCACCATCGCCAGGAATTCGTCCTGGCTGCATTTGTGGAAGCCGAGCCACAGCCCGAAACGGTCCGACAGCGACACCTTCTCCTCGACCGCTTCGCCCGGATTGATCGCAGTCGAGCGCTCGTTCTCGATCATGTCGCGCGACATCAGATGGCGGCGGTTTGACGTGGCGTAGAGGATGACGTTGTCCGGGCGGCCCTCGATGCCGCCCTCCAGCACCGCCTTGAGCGACTTGTAGGTCGTGTCCTCGCCGTCGAAGGAGAGGTCGTCGCAGAACACGATGAAGCGGTAGGGCGTCTCGCGGAGCACCGCCATCAGCACCGGCAGGCTCTCGATGTCCTCGCGATGGATTTCGATCAGCTTGAGCCGTCCGGTCTTGCCGCCGAGCTGCGCATTGACGGCGGCATGCGCGGCCTTGACCAGCGACGACTTGCCCATGCCGCGCGCGCCCCAGAGCAGCGCGTTGTTGGCGGGCAGGCCGCGCGCAAAGCGCTCGGTATTTTCCACCAGCACGTCGCGCATGCGGTCGATGCCCTTGAGCAGGGCCATTTCCACGCGGTTGACGTGCGGCACCGGCACCAGCCGGCTGCCCTCGGCGTGCCAGACGAAGGCATCCGCCTTGGCCAGGTCGGGAACCCGCGCCGCAGGCGGCGCCAGCCGCTCCAGCGCGCCGGCGATGCGCTCCAGCGTCACCGGGTCGGCCAGCGCCGCGGCCGCCCGGGAGCCGCCCGCAGCGGGCGTGCGGGGGGCGGATTTGGCCTTGGCCTTGGGCTTGGATTTGGGCTTGCGCATGGGCGGATCGATCCTTGGCCGGCTCCCCTTAGCGGGGCGGAACGGGGGCTGCAAGACAGCAATTTCAGAGGTTTACGGTCAACCCTCTGCGGCGCCGCGCTAAGTTGCAATTGGGGCCGTGGCCGGTATAGTCCGCGCCGCTTTCGGTCGCGGCTGGTCGCGCCGAACGACACACTCAAAACGAGGCCGTTCGATGCTGATCACGCCTGCTTATGCGCAATCTGCCGGTGGCGACGGCGGCATGCTGATGTCGCTGCTGCCTTTCGTTCTCATCTTCGTCATCATGTATTTCCTGATCCTCCGGCCCCAGCAGAAGCGGGTCAAGCAGCATCAGGAAATGGTCAAGAATGTGCGCCGCGGCGACACGGTCGTGACCTCCGGCGGGCTGGTGGGCAAGGTCACCAAGGTGATCGACGACGAGCAGATCGAGGTCGAGCTTGCGGAAGGCATCCGCATTCGCCAAATGCGTCAGATGATTGCCGAGGTCCGCGCCAAGAGTGAGCCGGTCAAGGACGAAGGCTGATTGCACGCAGGCTGGCGCGGGCGCGGCCCTCATGGGCTGCCGGCGTCCTAACGGTCGAAGGTCATGCTGTATATTTCGCGATGGAAGATAACGGCGATTCTGGCGACCGTGTTGCTGGTCTGCCTGTTCGCGGTCCCCAATCTTTTTCCTGAAAGCGTTGTGAAGAGCTGGCCGAAATGGGCGCAGCGTCACATCGTGCTCGGCCTCGACCTGCAGGGCGGCTCGCACATCCTGCTGGAGGTGGATTCCAACGCCGTTCGCAAGGAGAAGATCGAAACCCTGCGTGACGACGTGCGCCGGGTGGTGCGCGAGAACAAGCTCGGCAGCCCCGCCGCCGCCGCCATCCGCGGCAACACCGTCGAATTCCGCATCCGCGAGGGGGTCGATCCCAAGCTGGCGCTGCAGAAATTCCAGGAATTGTCGCAGCCGCTCGGCGGCATTCTTGCCGCCACCGGCCAGCGCAGCGTCGACGTGGTCGATGCCGGCAACGGGGTGTTCCGGCTGACCGTCACCGAGCCGGCGCTGGTCGAACGCATCCGGCAATCGGTCGAGCAATCGATCCAGATCATCGAACGCCGCGTCAACGAGCTCGGCACAGTCGAGCCGTCGATTGCGCGTCAGGGCGTGGATCGCGTATTGGTGCAGGTGCCCGGTCTGCAGGATCCTTCGCGTCTGAAGGAGTTGCTGGGCAAGACCGCCAAGCTCACCTTCCGCATGGTCGATTTGTCCGTTCCGGTCGATCAGGCGCAGCAGGGCCGGATCCCGCCCGAATCCGAAATTCTTCTCGGCTCCAGCGCCGAGAACAAGCAGCCCTATCTGATCGAGAAGCGGATCGTGGTGTCGGGCGAGGACCTGACCGACGCCCAGCCCGGCTTCGACCAGCGCACCAGCGAGCCGATCGTCACCTTCCGATTCAACAACAACGGCGCACGCCGCTTCGCGCAGGCGACGCAGGAGAATGTGGGGCGGCCCTTCGCCATCATCCTCGACAACGAGGTGATCTCGGCACCGGTGATCCGCGAGCCGATCACCGGCGGCTCCGGCCAGATTTCCGGCAATTTCACCGTTCAGGCGGCCAACGATCTCGCCATCCTGTTGCGCGCCGGTGCGCTGCCCGCGCCTCTCACCATCATCGAAGAACGCACCGTCGGCCCCGGCCTTGGCCAGGACTCGATCGAGAAGGGCACCCGCGCCGCCTGGATCGGATCGCTGCTGGTCATCATCTTTATGTTCGCGACCTATGGCCTGTTCGGCCTGTTCGCCAACATCGCGGTGGCCATCAACGTCGCCATGATTTTCGGCATCCTGTCGCTGCTCAATGCCACGCTGACCTTGCCCGGCATCGCCGGCATTGTGCTGACGGTCGGCATCGCGGTCGATTCCAACGTGCTGATCTATGAGCGCATCCGCGAAGAGGTGCGCGCCGGACGGACCGCGATCAATGCCATCGACGCCGGATTCACGCGCGCGCTGGCGACGATCATGGATTCCAACATCACCACCTTCATCGCCGCCGCCGTGCTGTTCTATATCGGCACCGGGCCGGTGCGTGGTTTCGCGGTGACCTTCGGCATCGGAATCATCACCACGGTTTTCACCGCCTTCACGCTCACGCGATTGCTCGTCGCCACCTGGGTCCGCTGGTGGCGTCCCCAGACCGTGCCGATCTGACGCACAGACACAGATAGAGAACCGCCTTGCGCATCCCGCTTCTCCGCATCGTTCCGGACGACACCAAGTTCGATTTCATGCGCTTCCGGCGCATCAGTTTCCCGGTGTCGGCCGTGCTCTCGCTGATCGCCATGCTGCTGTTTTTCACGCATGGCCTGAATTTCGGCGTCGATTTCGTCGGCGGCACGTTGGTGGAGGTGCAATCCAAGACCGGGCCGGCCGATCTCGCAAAGATGCGCGCCACCATGGGCACGCTCAATCTGGGCGACGTTCAGCTCCAGCAATTCGGCAATCCAACCGATGTGCTGATCCGCGTTCCGCAGCAGCCAGGCGGCGATGCGGCGCAGCAGGAAGCGGTCGGCAAGGTGCGGGCGGCGCTCGGCGATTCCGTCGACTATCGACGCATCGAAGTCGTTGGGCCGCGGGTCTCCACGGAATTGCTGGCCTATGGCATGATCGGACTGATGCTGGCGATCCTCGGCATCCTGATCTATCTGTGGTTCCGCTTCGAGTGGCAATTCGCGCTCGGCGCCATGATCGCCAACGTGCACGATCTGGTGCTAACCATCGGTTTCATGTCGCTGTTCCAGATCGATTTCGATCTAACATCGATCGCGGCCCTGCTGACCATTCTCGGCTATTCGCTCAACGACACGGTCGTGATCTATGACCGCATCCGCGAGATTTTGCGCCGCTACAAGAAGATGCCGATCGCCGACATCCTCAACGTCTCGATCAATTCGACCTTGTCGCGCTCGATCATCACCCACGTCACGGTGACGCTCGCCTTGCTGGCGCTGTTCTTCTTCGGAGGCAACGCCATTCACAGTTTCTCGGCGACCATGCTGTTCGGCGTGGTGCTGGTCGGCACCTATACCTCGATCTTCATCGCTGCTCCGTTGCTGATCTATTTCGGCGTCGGCTATGGCCGCCAGGAATCAAGCGAAGGCGCACCGGCAAAATTCGAGGTCGAGATGACACGCGCTAAACCCGCCAAGCGCTGAGCGCTCGTGATCGCGCCGGCGCAGCAGCCGCATTTTCCGCGTCCCGTCGAGATCGACTCCTATGGCAAGGGCGGATTCCGGTTCGCCGGAATGTCGCATCGCGGTTCGTTGCTGTGTCTGCCAAGCGGGATCTGGGGCTGGACGGTGAGCGATCCGGCGCAGATTGACGAGCAGGCCTTGGAACGGGTGTTTGCCGATGCCGGGCAGATCGGCCTTTTCATGCTGGGCACCGGACGCACGCGGGTTGCTCTGCCGGATGCCTTGCTCTGGCGGTTCCGCGATCTGAAGATCAACGCCGAGATCATGAGCACGGGGCAGGCCGCCAACACCTACAACATCCTGCTGGGCGAGGGCCGTCAGGTCGCGGCCGGTCTGATCGCGGTGGATTGAAGCACCGGCGGAGTTAAAGTCGCGGATGCTCGACGCCTATGCCTATTGCGAAAAGCTCCTGCGCGATGAGGACAAGGACCGCTATCTCGCCACCCTGTTCGCGCCCGCGGACTCTCGCCCGGGCCTGTTCGCGCTCCAGGCCTTCGACCTGGAAACCGCGCGCGTGGCATTGCGGGTGAGCGAACCGCTGGCCGGCGAAATCCGGCTGCAATGGTGGCACGACGCCATCACCGGACAGACGCCGGAACAGACCGCGGGACATCCGGTGGCTGCCGCTTTTGTCGACACGGTGCAGCGGTTTGGATTGCCGCAGGATCACGTTCTGGCGCTGATCGCGGCGCGCCGGGCGCGGCTCTATGAGGAGCCGCTGCGAGGACTTGATGTCCTCGATGATTTTGCGCGCAAGACCGCGGGAGTCGTCTTCTCCCTGGCGGGCCGGATTCTGAACGGCGGCCGGGACACCGAGATCGGTCCGGTCGCCGAGGCTGCGGCGCTTGCCGTCGTCGTCGATGCGGAATCAGGATCGCATCGTTACGCCGGCCATGTCCTGGGCGCGGCCCGCGACAGCCTGAAGCAGACGCGCAGCCTGATCGGTTCCGTGCCGCAGCACATCCTTCCCGCGTTTCTCACGCTGGCGCTGGTGAACGCCAGACTCGCATTGATGGAAAAAGGCCAGTCGCCCGATCTGCCGCAATGGCGGCGGCAATGGATTCTCTGGCGCGCGTCGAAAAATCTGGCGGGTTATCTCTGACAGAATATCAGAAGGCGAAGCGGTCGCGCAGATTGCGCCGCCCGGCGACGATGCGCGCCACCAGATCCTTTTCGGCGTCGCCGGCAATCAGCGGATCAATCAGATCGATCTGGTTCATGGCGATCAGCTGCAGGATGTCGGTGCGGATCTCGCCGTCGGCCTTGCGCGGCAACTGCTCCACGATCTGCAGACGCTCCGGCGCTTTCACGCCGTCCGGAATGCTGGCCAGATAGGCGACGAAGATTTCGTCGGAGCGCTGGTCGGTCTCGACGAAGGCATACAGGCCGGTGCCGGTGCGGCGGTCCGGGAAAGCGACGATGGCGGCGTCGCGCACACTGATATGTTCCTTGAGTTTGCTCATCAGCACCGGCGCGTCATTGACCAGACGCGGGCCGCCGCCTTCGCGGTCGGTGAAATTCAGCAGACCGCGGGTGATCCAGTAATAGACCCGCTTGCCGGTGGCCATCCAGATCCGGGTCGGCAGGCTCTTCTTGGCCAGCACGCGCTTTTCCACCGGCGTCAGGCTGTCGGGCGCGTAGCGGCGCTTGTGCTTGAGCAGATGGCGCAGGTCCTCATAGGCGGCGAGCCGGAACAGCGCATGACGGCCGGTGAAACAGGTGGCGAGCTGGAAATCGGTCAGCATGGCCTCGCCCTGCGGCGTGCGCAGCCAGTTCTGCTCCTTGGCCAGATCGTTGTGGGTGACGTTCTTGCGATGCAGGGCGCGCAAGGCTCGCTTGGCGGAGCGGAAATAGGCGAGATCGCCCTCGGGTCTGGCGATATGCAGCGGCAGCGCCTCGATCCAGCCGCGGAACAGCACGCGCTTGCCCTGGAACAGCAATTCCGGCGCGATCTTCAGGCGGCCGGCGATCGCCAGCGCCCGCGCCTCGCGTTTGAGAAAGTGGCGCGCAATGCCGTAGCTCCACCACGGCACCAGATCGATCCGCCGCATCACGGATTCGACTTCGCCGTTCGGGCCCTTGAAAAAGCCGCGCTCCACCGTGCTGAAGACGTCCTGCTTCAGCACGACGTCGCTGCGGAAGCGGCCTTCGGCTTCGGAGGGGAGGTTCTCGTGCAAGGTCATGAGTGCGAGGCTTCTAGCATGGCGCGGGCGCGCAGGGACAAGGCGCTATGCGGCGGCGACGCGGTCGCCGCCGGCGATCCAGCGATCGAGGTCACCGAGGGCGCGGGCGCTGAGCGCGCGTTTCTTGGCTATCGTTTTCTCGGCTCCGCGCAGCTTCTTGCCGTCGTCGCCAGTGATGGGCGCGCGCGCCAGCGGCGGAAACAGGCCGAAATTGACATTCATGGGCTGGAAGGAGCGCGGTCCGGCATCGATGGTCTGGACATGCCCGCCGGTGATATGGCTGAGCAGCGCGCCCATTGCCGTGGTCGCAGGTGGAAGGCTGACTGGCTGCGCCTCCTGTTCGTCGGCGGCGAAGCGTCCGGCCAACAGCCCGATCGCCGCGGATTCGACATAGCCCTCGCAGCCGGTGATCTGTCCGGCAAAGCGCAGACGCGGCTGCGCCCGCAGGCGCAAGCTGCCGTCAAGCAGGACCGGCGAATTCAGGAAGGTGTTGCGATGCAGTCCGCCGAGCCGGGCGAATTCCGCCTTCTCGAGGCCCGGAATGGTGCGGAACACGCGCAACTGCTCGCCATGCTTCATCTTGGTCTGGAAGCCGACCATGTTGAACAGGGTGCCGAGCTTGTTGTCCTGGCGGAGCTGGATGACGGCATAGGCTTTTTCCGTCGGATTGTGCTCGTTGGTGAGACCGAACGGCTTGAGCGGGCCATGCCGCAAGGTTTCGCGCCCGCGCGCGGCCATGATCTCGATTGGCAGGCAGCCGTCGAAATAGGGCGTTTCGGCTTCCCATTCGTGGAACGACACTTTCTCGGCGGCGAGCAAGGCATCGACAAAGGCGTCGTATTGCGCGCGGTCGAGCGGGCAGTTGATGTAGTCGGCGCCGGTCCCGGCGGGACCGGCCTTGTCGTAGCGCGACTGGAACCAGGCGACGCTCATGTCGATGGAGTCGCGATGCACGATCGGAGCGATGGCGTCGAAGAAGGCGAGCGAATCTTCGCCGCTCAGCTTGCGGATGGCCTCGGCCAGCGGCGGCGAGGTGAGCGGCCCGGTGGCGATGATGACCCGCTCCCAGTCGGCGGGCGGCAGGCCGTCGATCTCGCCGCGGGCGACGGTGATCAGCGGGTGGCCGGCAAGGGCAGCGGTCACGGCTTTGGAGAATTCCTCGCGGTCGACCGCGAGCGCGCCGCCCGCCGGCACCTGATGGGCGTCGGCGCAGCGCATGATCAGCGAATCCAGCCGGCGCATTTCCGCGTGCAGCAGTCCGACCGCATTGGTGCCGGCATCGTCGGAGCGAAAGCTGTTGGAACAGACCAGTTCGGCCAGTCCCTCTGTCTTGTGGGCGGCTGTGGTGCGCAGCGGGCGCATCTCGTGCAGGACAACGGGGATCCCGCGCCCGGCGATCTGCCAGGCGGCCTCGGAGCCGGCCAAGCCGCCGCCGACGATGTGGATGGGGCGCTGTGCGCTCATGCCGGTTAGCTAGGGCAAACCGGGCACCCCGGCAATGCGCCAAAATGAAAACGCCCGCTTGCGGCGGGCGTCTTCATTGGAGACTTGGAGGGGTCTCGGCGTGGCTCAGGCAGTGCGCTCGGCGTTTTCCCAGGCGACCCGGGCGATTTCCGAACGGTTGATGCCGATATCGGCCAGTTCGCGGTCACCCAGACGGGAGAGCTCGCGGATGCTGGAGTCATAGGCGCGCCACTGGCGCAGGAAGCGGAACAGGTTGGAGAGCAGCATGGCTTTTATCCCTTTGATTGGACTGAACAAGTCCGTAACGAATCTAAAAAGAAGATAAGCCCTGATGGTGCGGTGCAAAAGGATTTATGTTGCGATGCAGCTATGCTTTAATGACATACCAACAGTCATAATTTGTTAAAGATAACAACAGGGCACCACAAACCATCTAAATGGGCATCATTTTGCCAAGGATTTAACCCCGGAGTGACGCATAGGTTAGCAGCCGGTCGGATTTGCCCAACTTTATTACCTGTCCCACCAGCCGTGCGACCCAGCCAGAAATGGAACGCGATTCGGTCCCGTCGGCGGATTCGTCCGCGGCGACGTTTCTTGGGTCCGTTTGCCTCGACTTGACCAGCCTGAAGTCCAGACTCGTCAAAAAGGACGCCGGGTGTTTGAGTTCTGTTGGCAAAAAGAGTGGGATCGCCGGTCCGGTCGTGCAAGGCCTGCTGTTCCGGGGGGCGGCGCGGCGGGAAAGCCGCCGGGTAAAATCAGCCCAAATAAACCGGCGCATCTGGTGTTATCCGTGCTGAGCGGGAGCGGCGCGGGATGGACGGGTCCGCCGCTCGCGGGAATGGAAGGGAATGTTCATGCGGGCAACAGGCGCGGCTCTTGCGGCGACGATCGTGGCAGTCTTCTGGGGCGGGGGTGCAAACTCGGGCGCGGCCGAGCTCAAGGTGCTGACCACCGGCGCGATGAAGCCGGTCGTGATCGAGATGGTTCCGGCTTTCGAACGCCTGGGTCACAAAGTCACCGTCGACAATGACACGGCCGGCGCCTTGCTGAAGCGCATCGAGAGCGGCGAGCCATTCGATGTCGCGGTCATCACGCCGGGCGCCATCGGCCAGCTGACAAAAAGCGGCAAGATCGCCGACGGCAGCCAGAAAAATCTGGCGCGTGTCGGCATCGGCGTCATGGTGAAGGAAGGCGCACCTCGCCCCGATATTTCTTCCCTCGATGCGTTCAAGGCGGCGCTGCAGTCCGCGAAGACTGTCGGCTATATCGATCCGGCCAGCGGGGGATCGAGCGGGATCTATCTCGCCAAGCTGTTCGAAAGATTGGGGCTGGCGGACGCGATCAATCCGAAGGCAAGGCTGAAGAAGGGCGGCTATGTCGCCGACCTTGTTGTCAGCGGCGATGCCGAACTCGGAATCCATCAGATCAGCGAGATCGTTCCGGTGAAGGGTGTGACGCTGGTCGGGCCGCTGCCCGGTGAAATCCAGAATTACACCACCTATACCGGCGGCATCAGCACCACGGCAAAAGATGCGGCTGCTGCAAAGGCGTTGCTTGAATTGTTGTCGGGACCGGACGCAGCGGCGCTGCTGAGCAAGAAGGGGATGGAACGTCCGGCGTCCTGAAGTCAGCCGTCTGTGTCCGGCGGACTGGTTTTGCCGGCCTGTAATTGCTGGACCTGCTGGAGGATCTGCAGCGAGGTTTCCAGAAAGCGGGAACATTGCGCGACGATATCCGCGGTGGGCCGTCCGCTCGCAGCCTCAAGACGCGCCCATGAACAATCCATGCATTTTGCGAGATCGTCGACGAAGACGACATCCGTGGATTGTTCACGCGCCGGTGCGGTCGGAGCGTGTTCGAACGCGCCGTCGAAAATGCGGCGAAAGTTTTCGATTTGCGCGGTGAGATCATTGAGCAGTTCGACGGTATCTGCGCGAAGAGCTTCAATGTGCGGTACGTGCTCGCGCGCTTGCTGTTGTCCAACCAGGGTCATGCCCTCTGCTCATCAAATGCTCATGAGAACAACTAGAAGAATTCACTTACAGTCCTGTTAAGGCAATTTGGTTCGCAGCCCGCGGCAGACGGACCGGCACGGAGAAATTTCGCGCGGGATGGCCGGGCATGAAATCGCCGGCCCCAAAATTGGCGGCGGTATTTTCGTAAGCGCCTGGGCTTCCAGAAACCCATTTCATCGCGGCCGCGCACCGGGTTTGCCGGTCGGAGCGAACAGGAACTCCACGCCCGACCGCTCCAGGACTTCGCGGATGGGCTCAAGGCTGGGCTCCGTGCCGGACGGCGACCCGTGGAGTTCCTCGAGCCGCCGGATGGTGGAGGCGGACACCTTTGCGGATTCGGCCAGATCGCGCACCGACCAGTTCAGTATGCCGCGCGCCGCGCGGATCTGCGCTCCCGTGAGGGCGGCGGACGCGGCGGCGCTCGTCGGCGCCCAGACCTTGCGTTCGTGGATGTCGATGCAGATCCCGACCCATTCCCGGATCGAGCCGTCGGAATTTCGCACTGGTGCGCCGCGGCAATTGTACCAGCGATATTCGCCGGCCCGTCTGCGGATCCGGAACTCGGCGTCGTAGATCTCGCCCTTCTCCACGGAACGATGCCACGCCTGAATCGCCATGGCCTTGTCGTCGGGGTGAACCGCTTCGAGCCAGCCCCATCCCGCCACCTGTTCGACGGTCTGGCCGGTGAGCTTCCGCCATTCCGGCATGTCGGTGACCTTGCCCTCCGGGTCGCTGCTCCAGACCACGGTGGCAATGGCTTCCACCAACGCGCGATAGCGCGCATCGCTGGCCTGTTTGGCGAGCGATGCTTCGCGGCGGCGTGTTACGTCGAACATGACTCCGATGACGCGGGACGGCTTGCCGGCCTGGTCGAGCAGAACTTCGCCCCGTGACGAGAGCCAGCGGACCCTGCGGTTGGCCTGGATGATCCGGAATTCGCGATCGAGCGGCATGGCGTCGCTCACGATGCGCTCAAGCTCGCCCTCCGGGCGTCGGTCCTCGGGGTGTGTCATGGACCGCAGGAGAGCGTAGGAGGGTTCGGCGGAATCCGGCTCAAGCCCCAGCAGGGCGAAAAGCCCCCGCGACCATTGCATCTTCTGGGTCTTCAGATCCCAGCTCCAGATCCCGGCGCCGCCCTTTTCTTCGACAAAGCGGAGCGTTTCGCTGGGGCCGGTTGGGCCTTCAAACAAGACTAGCATCAGAGCCTCCGTACGGTGGAGAAGCTCACCCAAAATTCTAGTCAAATATTAGAGTAACCCTCAAAAATTGCGGCAGCAACTCCGTACATGGCGCTGGAACAAGAAAATTTATGCTTTGTGCAAGTGCCTGAATCTCCCGAATGATCAAATTAGGATGCAATATGTCTTCTAGGGATCGGAGAGTGGAGGTCAATCATGCGGCTTTTGCAATTCGCGGCCGCCATTACGGCCACCTCGATCGCGGCATCCGCCCATGCCCAAGGGGCCGGATCCGCCCAGATCGCGCCCGTCCGCGTCGAGTTCACTCGCCCGGGCGGAACGCCCGGCTCGGCGCGCGCCGTCGCCACGCCGCCCGAACGCTACATGATCGCGCCGGCCCAACCGGACGTCTCCGCTTCTCCGAAAAAGCGCAAGCACCGGTGATCGGTTCTCCGGTTGCTGTTCAAAACGGCCGTCTGCTATAGCGACCCGGTCTTCATGCCCGTCCCTGGAGCTCGTTCATGTCCGTCGACATCGCGACTGTCCGCCGCATCGCGCATCTGGCGCGGATCGCCGTCGAGGACAGCGAGATCGAGAAAATGCGGACGGAGATCAACGCCATCCTGAGCTTCGTCGAGCAGCTTTCAGAAGTCGAGGTCGAGGGCGTCGAGCCGATGACCTCGGTCACGCCGATGGTCATGAAGAAGCGCGCCGACGCGGTGACCGACGGGGGAATTCCAGACATCATCGTCGGCAACGCGCCTGCGACCGAAGACCATTTCTTTCTCGTGCCCAAGGTGGTCGAGTAATGTGCCTCGCCTGCGAAGAAGCTGAAATGTTCTATCGGTTCGAACTGCTCAAGCAGATCGCCGAAGGAAAAATGCCGGAGGGCGTGAGCGAGGACGATCTGCGCGCGATGGATTTGCCGTTACCCGGTGAAGTCGAGGTTGTCGTGGAGGCGGACGGAACCAGGACGCTCGGGCCGGTCACAAAGAAAACCGCCAACAATTCCTTCGCGTGCGATAGTCCTGCCTCATGACCGAACTGACTTCGCTCACCATCGCCGACGCGCGCGATGGCCTGACGACGAAACGCTTCAGCGCATCCGAACTGGCAGAAGCCCATCTCGCCGCGATGGAGAAGGCGCGCGTACTCAACGCCTATGTGCTGGAAACCCCTGACGTCGCGCGCGCCATGGCGTGCGAATCGGACAGGCGCATCGCCGCCGGCAAGGCCGGCCCGCTGGAAGGCATTCCGGTGGCGATCAAGGACATGTTCTGCACCAAGGATGTGCGGACCACGGCGTGCTCGCACATCCTCGACACATTCGTCCCGGCTTATGAATCGACCGTGACCGCGCAGCTCTGGCGCGACGGCGCGGTCCTGCTTGGAAAAACCAATAACGACGAATTCGCCATGGGGTCCTCGAACGAGACCTCGTTCTTCGGACCCGTGACTTCTCCCTGGCGCCGGCAAGGAGCGAATACGCCGCTGGTGCCGGGCGGGTCGTCCGGCGGATCGGCGGCGGCGGTTGCCGCCGGCATCTGCCTCGGCGCCACCGGAACCGATACCGGCGGCTCGATCCGTCAGCCCGCGGCTTTCGCCGGCATTGTCGGTGTCAAGCCGACCTATGGACGCTGCTCGCGCTGGGGCACGATCGCGTTCGCATCATCCCTGGATCAGGCCGGTCCCTTTGCCCGGTCGGTGCGCGATGCCGCCATCCTGTTGCGGTCGATGGCGGGACATGACGCCAAGGACACGACCTCGATCGATCAGCCGGTCCCCGATTACGAGGCGGCGATCGGCAAATCGGTCAAGGGCATGAAGATCGGCATCCCGAAGGAGTACCGGGTCGGCGGCATGGCCGCCGAGATCGAGACCCTGTGGGCGCAGGGCGCGGACTGGCTGAAAAAAGCCGGCGCGGACATCGTCGAGGTCTCGCTCCCCCATACCAGATATGCGCTGCCGGCCTATTACATCGTCGCGCCGGCGGAGGCCTCGTCCAATCTCGCCCGCTATGACGGCGTGCGTTACGGGTTGCGCGAGAATGGCCGCGATATCACCGACATGTATGAGAGGACGCGCGCGTCCGGTTTCGGCGCGGAAGTGCGACGCCGCATCATGATCGGAACATATGTTTTGTCGGCAGGCTATTACGACGCCTATTACCTGCGCGCCCAGAAGGTCCGCACCCTGATCAAGAAGGACTTCGAAGATTGCTTTGACAAGGGGGTGAACGCCATCCTGACACCGGCGACGCCTTCGGCGGCGTTCGGCATCGGCGAAAAGGGCGGCGCCGATCCGGTCGAGATGTATCTCAACGACGTCTTCACGGTGACGGTGAACATGGCCGGGCTGCCCGGCATCTCGGTGCCCGGCGGATTGTCCAGCGAAGGCTTGCCGCTCGGCCTGCAATTGATCGGCCGTCCTTTCGACGAGGAGACGCTGTTCTCGCTTGGGGAAGTGATCGAGCAGGCGGCCGGCCGTTTCACGCCCCAGGCGTGGTGGTGACCAAAACGCTCAGCGCCAAGGTTGTGACGCTCAAGCTGCGCTCGTTATAGCGGTATGTTGGGTATTTCACCTTCCGTGCCAGATTGGCGGAACTGAAAGAATCGCTTTGCCACGGGAGGATGCGTGACGCCTGAGGAAATTCACAAGCTGGTCCGACTGTCCTATGCCGCCTATGACGGGGGCGCGCGCGAAGCCATCTTCGATCTGTTCGACGACGATATCGAATGGCGCATGTTTTGCCCGCCGGAGGCGCTGCCGTTTCCCAATAGAATCCAAGGCAAAGCCGAGGTCCTGAAAGCGATTCAAAAGATTGATGAACTGGTTGAAGTTCTCGGCAACGATCTGGAGGTCGTGGTGGTCGAGGGCGACCGCGCGGCGGTGATCTGCGATCGCAGGCTGCGGCAGCGGGAGACCGGCCGGGTCATGCGGTACAAGGTGGCCGCTTTTCACCGTTACCGGAACAACCGGTTGATCGAATACATGGCTTTTGCCGACAGCTTCGACATGATGCAGCAGGCCCTGGGCCGTACCATCGAGTTGCAGAAATCCTTTCCGTGACGGCCGCCGAGGCCATGAATTGGCAACCGGCCGCACTGGCACCGCGGCGGCAAGCAGGCTATTTCAGCCTGTCCGCCGGATCCGGGCGGGTGTGATGGCCTTTTGGCCGGCCGTTATCGAGACCGCGACATGAACGCACCTGCCAGGAATACCAGGCTGATCAAGGGCGCCGACGGCGACTGGGAAGTCGTGATCGGCATGGAAGTCCACGCCCAGGTGACGTCCAAATCGAAACTCTTCTCGGGAGCCTCGACCGAGTTCGGCGGCGCGCCCAATTCGCATGTCTCGCTGGTCGACGCCGCCATGCCCGGCATGCTGCCGGTCATCAACGAGGAATGCGTCAAGCAGGCCATCCGCACCGGGCTCGGTCTGAACGCGCGGATCAATCTGAAATCGGTGTTCGACCGGAAGAACTATTTCTATCCCGATCTGCCGCAGGGCTATCAGATCAGCCAGTACAAGTCGCCGATCGTGGGCGAGGGCGAGGTGATCGTCGACCTGCCGGACGGCGAGAGCGTCACCATCGGGATCGAGCGGGTGCATCTGGAACAGGATGCCGGCAAGAGCCTGCACGACCAGCACCCCTCCATGTCCTTCGTCGATCTGAACCGGTCGGGCGTGGCCCTGATGGAGATCGTGTCCAAGCCCGATCTGCGGTCGCCGGACGACGCCAAGGCCTATGTGTCCAAGCTGCGGAGCATTTTGCGCTATCTCGGCACCTGCGACGGCAATATGGAGGAGGGCTCGCTGCGCGCGGACGTGAACGTCTCCGTCCGCAAGCCTGGAGCGCCGCTCGGCACCCGCTGCGAGATCAAGAACGTCAATTCCATCCGCTTTATCGGCCAGGCCATCGAGTACGAGGCCCGGCGCCAGATCGACATTCTGGAAGACGGCGGCCGGATCGACCAGGAGACGCGGCTGTTCGACCCCGGCAAGGGCGAGACGCGCTCCATGCGCAGCAAGGAAGAGGCGCATGACTATCGCTATTTCCCGGATCCGGATCTGCTGCCGCTTGAATTCGACCAGGCCTATGTCGATGCGCTGAAAGCGCATCTGCCCGAGCTTCCGGACGAGAAGAAGACGCGTTTCATCTCCGGTTTCGGACTGACGCCCTACGATGCCGGCGTGCTGGTCGGCGAGCGGGAGACCGCCGATTTCTTCGAGGCCGTCGCCAAAGGGCGCGACGCCAAGATCGCGGCGAACTGGGTGATCAATGAACTCGCCGGCCGCCTCAACAAGGAAGGCAGGGACATCGCGTCCTCGCCGGTTAGCGCCGATCAGCTCGGGACCATCCTCGACCTGATCGGCGAGGGCACCATTTCCGGAAAGATCGCCAAGGATCTGTTCGAGATCGTCTGGGCCGAAGGCGGCGATCCGCGCGCCATTGTCGAGAGCCGCGGCATGAAGCAGGTCACCGATCTCGGCGCGATCGAGAAGGTGGTGGACGAGATCCTCGCCGGGAATCCGGACAAGGTCGCCGATGCGAAGTCCAACCCGAAGGCGATCGGCTGGTTTGTCGGCCAGGTGATGAAATCTTCGGGCGGCAAGGCCAATCCGCAGGCCGTGAACGATCTGCTGAAGGCCAAACTCGGACTCTGACGGCTGTCAGCCGCTTCATCCTCGCCGATCCCGTGCCGGTATTGGTGCGCCGGCGCACATGCGCGGGTGTTTGCACCGCGTGATGTCGCGCGATCCGGCGTCACGCGACGCGCGGCATCAATGGCTGATCGCTCATCCGGACATTCATCAAGAGAGTCAGTGGGTTGTTGCCGGCGTGTCGGCGCATGTCAGCCGCCGCGCGCGCCATCCAACGCGGCAAAGCCGGACAAGACATGTCCGCGCGGGATGACGCAGGCGACCTTCGGCACCGCGCGCGCTCGCACCAGCGGCTCGATCGCGGCCGGCGGTGTCCCAATCTGGCGCACGTGCAGCCGCGAACCTTTTTGCGATGCGTCGGCCGTCGAAATGGTCGGCGTGATCCGGCGAAGGTGGTGCGTGAAGGGTGAGCGCGGATCGCAAAATGCATCGGACCGTGCGCGCAAGCGTCGCTCATCGCGAATCGCCTGGCGCCGATTCGCTCGTTTTTGATCGATTCCCGGTCCGCGAGGTTCGTTTTTGAGACGGCTTTCCAAAATTTTTTTTCAGGCATTTCCGGACGTCGATCTTGACTTTGCAACTCGCCGAAACGCGCGCGACACGCGCGGCGAAAATCGGCAGAGAACAAATCTCCCGAACAACGCGACGATGCATTCAGCCTTATTTTTCGGGCCTAAAAGCGATTTCGCAATCGTCGCGTCGCGCGGCGCGCAAACAAAATGTTTTGCGTGCGACATGCGAGCGTGATGCGCGTGCGGGATGTTGCGGACGCCGCGCGGCGGCGCGCGCGCGTACACGTTTCCTTAAGTGGAGTCGCTGTTTTTTGCATTCTGTAGTAATCGAAATGGAGTGCATGTCGATTCGCGACTGCACTTATTCGATAGCGCCATCTCTTAACTGGAGGGCACAATGGCGAAGCGTAGAAAAGCTAAGGCTGCGGCCAAGAAGACCGCGAAGAAGACGAAGCGCAAAGCCGCGAAGCGGAAATAGTCGCAACGTTTTCGGCCACGTCATATAAGCCGGCGAAGTCCTTCAGCGCGATCTACTCGTGCGAGACATCGCCGGCTTAACGTGACGACGGAGGGCGTCGGCGAGACGATGTTAAGTCTCTCCGACGCCCTCGGTCTTTCTGGAATTCGGTGTCGAGTGTTGGCGGACCGCTCAGGCGGTCTTTTCTTTGAGCCGCTTGCTGCAGGCGCTCCAGTATTTCGGCCAGCTCATGCCCTTCTCGACCTTGCCGTCGGCGCGGGCTTTCTTCCACTCGGCGCCGCATTGTTTCTGACGGTCCTGCGCGGCCTTGCGGTTGGCCTTGGCGCTGGCCTTCTTCTCCGTGGCCTTGGCCTTCTTCTCCGCGGCTTTTGCCTTCTTCTCCGCCGCCTTTGCCGCCCGCGTTTCCGCAGCGGTCGGTTTTTTGGCCGTGTCCTGGGCCGGCGGCGTCTGGGCGATCGCGCCGCGTCCCGGAACGGCAATGGCAAGGCCTGCCGCCAGAGCGGCGGCCAGTACGGTTCTGGTCAGCATGGATCTCACTCCTCATTTCCGGCTTGGCGAGCACGGCTCGCGCGGGCGGATCAGTTGCCGCCACGCGACGATAGGACGTTCGCGCGCGACCCGCCATATCTGCGGAACCGGTTGCGGATCGGAAAGGGGGGCTTTAGGTGATGGTGCAACCGTTCACTGACTGGAGCATCACATGGCGCGTCCGAAGTCCAAGACCGCATCCCGCACCAAGGCGGCGGCGCGGACCAGAACGAAAGCCAAATCGAAGGCTGTGAAATCCGGATCGAAAACCGCCGCGCGCACCGGCAGGACGACATCCGCCAGGACCCGCCAGCGTCCGATCGAACTTTACTACTGGCCGACGCCGAATGGCTGGAAGATTTCCATCATGCTGGAGGAGTGCGGTCTTCCTTACGTGATGAAGCCGGTCAACATCTCCACCGGCGAGCAGTTTCATCCCGACTTTCTCAGGATCGCGCCCAACAACCGCATGCCCGCCATCGTCGATCCGGACGGTCCGGGCGGCCGGCCGATTTCGGTCTTTGAGTCCGGGGCCATCCTGCAATATCTCGGGCGCAAGACCGGCAAGTTCTATCCCAGGGACGAGCGCAGCCGCGTCGAAGTCGATCAATGGCTGATGTGGCAGATGGGCGGGCTCGGTCCGATGGCCGGGCAGGCGCACCATTTCCGGCTCTACGCGCCGGAGAAACTGCCTTACGCCATCGACCGCTACACCAATGAGTGCAACCGGCTCTATGGCGTGATGAATATCCGGCTCGCCGACCGTCCGTTCCTGGCCGGCAAGTATTCCATCGCCGACATGGCGTGTATCGGCTGGGCGTCCCGCCATGAGCGGCAAGGGCAGGACTTCGGCGAATTCCCGCATCTCAAGCGCTGGCTCGACACCATGCTGGCACGGCCGGCGGTGAAACGCGGCATGGCGCTGCGGGTGGAAGAAGCCTCCAAGGTCGACATGAAAGATCCCAAGGTGCAGCAGCTGCTGTTCAAGCAGCGCGCCCGCGCCGGCTGACACGACGCACCAAAATTGCATACGCATGCGTATGGTCGGGCCAAGGCGATCGCGGCTGCGCCAGACCGGCATCCGCATGTTGTCGCTGTCGGCATGGTTATCGGCCGGCAAAGCGGAACGGTTTCCGCCCGGTTAGCGACTCCGGCGGGCGCGCCGGTTGCGCCGTGTTTCCAGGGCTTTTCGAGGCGTGCCGAATGCGCGCGAACGCCGCATGAAAGCGCGCGTTCAGATTCGATTCATCGCAACGCTTAAACTGCTGTTCAAATTTTCCGGGACATGATCCGCCCGTCTGGCCGGGACGCCGGACGCCAAATGCAAACCGCCGCAAAGGCGGACACAGGGCAACAGGGGGTTATCATGGCGCGTTTTGAAATCGCCAATCTCGACACGGCGATGCTGGGGCAGGGGCCGCTGACCGCGGACGCCTTTTACGATCTTGGCATCCGCTATTCGGTCGGCCATTCGGTTCCGGCCGATCTCGTCTCCGCGCATAAATGGTTCAACATCGCGGCGATGAAAGGCAACAAGGAAGCCGTTCTGCAGCGGCAGGAAATCGCGGCCAACATGTCGCCCGCCGATATCGCCGCCGCGTTGCGTGCGGCCCGCGCCTGGCTGACGGCGCATTGATGATTGCCGGACAAGCGTGACAGGCGCGGATTTCTGAGGCGCCTGTTGCTGTTTGCTTGCGTCGCCGAACGCAGTCCGGCATATCCCGTGACACCGGAGACGTGGCCGAGTGGCTGAAGGCGGCGGTTTGCTAAACCGTTATACGCTCTCAAGGCGTATCGAGGGTTCGAATCCCTCCGTCTCCGCCACCAGTTCCTGCAAACGCTTCAATTCGAACCCTCGATTTTGCGCGCGGCGACGCGCTGTGGCGCGTCGCTTCGCGCTGGGACGGCCCCGGCGAAGCCGGGGCCTTTGGGTTCGAATCCCTCCGTCTCCGCCAGCCCAGATCCCGCAAAATCGCAGTTCTTTTCTATTGTCAGCTCGGCCGCTTCCGCCGTGCGGGCCGTATCTCGAATCGTTGCGTTCGCCACTGGCGGTTTTCCGGGCGTTGGGCGGCCGGATTCCCGTTCCGGGCCGGGAAGAGGGCGCTCGGATCGCTTCGCTTTTTTCCTCCGACTTTCGGTTGACATACATTTTCAGGCGCCAGAAGTCGGGCAGGGCACCCTGGAAGCGTTTGAAATAAAAAGTAAAATTACAGGATTGGCCCCGAAGCCCGCAGCCCAGGGCGCCGCCGGGACAGGGTTAATGGCGGTTCAAAATTGCGTGCCATTTGTGCAACAGCCCCCCGAAAACAGTTCCAAGTGCCTGTGTACGAGGCGTTTCTTCATTGCACGGTAGTTGGGCTTGGCTAATGTGGCTGAGCGACGGAGGGGGGCATCCCCAAGTCGTCCTGCTCGGCTTTCTCTCTCGGGGGAATACCAAAGAGAAAGCCAAGTGGTTCGCGGGGGACAAAGGAACCTCTAAGGGTGGCGACACCCGGAAGAGACCCAACCCTCCCTAAAGTCAAACTTGGAGGTTCAACATGAAGATGGTGAAAAGCCTTCTCCTCGGAACGGCAGCCGGCTTGGTTGCTGTTGCGGGAGCCCAGGCTGCCGATCTTCCCGTTAAGGCCAAAGCGGTCGAATACGTGAAGGTTTGCTCCCTGTACGGAGCCGGGTTCTACTACATCCCGGGCACCGATACCTGCATCAAGATCGGCGGCTTCGTTCGTACGGAGTGGGGCCACAATACCGCTGGCTCGCTGGCGACCTATGTCACCGGCGCGGCCACCAGCGGCACGGGCAACTACGACCGCGACACCGATACGCATACCTCGCGTACCCGCGTGGCGCTGTCGGCCGACACCCGCACCCAGACCGAATACGGCACGCTCCGCAGCTACCTGCGCGGCGGATGGCAGTGGACGACGAGCGACGCGATCACGTCGAACAACAACGTGACGTATTTCGACCGCGGCTTCATCCAGTTCGCCGGCTTCACCTTCGGCAAGACCGAGTCGTTCTTCGACTTCTACCCGACCCCGGTCTACAGCTACCAGACCGGCTTCCTGGAAGGCTCGTCGGGCGGCGTCGGCATCAACGTGCTGGCCTACACTGCGCAGTTCGGCAACGGCCTATCGGCGACGATCTCGCTCGAAGATCACGCCTACCGCCAGAGGGCTGTGTTCGCGTATGCTGCAGCCACTCCGCTGACATCCATGTCGCATCAAGGCACTAACGTGACCGGCGGCTCGGAAATGTACGACATCGTCGGCAATCTCCGTGTCGACCAGGCGTGGGGTTCGGCCCAGATCATGGGCGCCCTGCATCAGGTGCGTGCCAACTATTATACCGGCGCGGCAGGCCTTGCGAGCGGACATCCCGACGACGATTGGGGATGGGCGGCTGGCGCTGGCCTGACGCTGAAGATGCCGTGGGATGCCAAGGACACCCTGTCTCTGCAGGGCGTCTATTGCGAAGGCGCGACTGCCTACTGCCTCGGCGTTGGCGGTAATGCCGCCGGCGTTGCACCCGCGGGCCTCGGCTTCAGCTGGTTCCGGGCGCCGAGCTTCGGTCTTGGCTACTCCGACGACGCCACCCTCGGCGGCGCGGGCAGCAGCCTCGATCTTGCGCAGTCCTACAGCTTGGCGGCGGCGTTCCAGCACTACTGGACCCCGTCCCTGCGCAGCTCGATCTACGGCCAGTACGCCAACTTCGAGACCAACAGCGCGGCGTTCGATGCCCGCGTCTGCGCCACCACCGCCGGCGTTACGTCGACCGGCTGCGGTGACTGGTCGGCCTACCAGATCGGTTCCCGGACTGCCTGGACGCCGGTCGCCAACCTCGAAATCGGCCTCGATGTGCTCTACACGCACCTCGACACCGCGTTCCGTGGTGCGACCATCACGTCGGGCGGCCGTACGGCCCAGGTCAACGATGGCGACGTCTGGTCGGCTCAGTTCCGCGTGCAGCGCAACTTCTGGCCATGATCGCCTGATCAAGGTCTGAGTTCGGAAAGCCCCCGGCAGAAATGCCGGGGGTTTTTCTTTTGCTGCTGTGTTTGTCCGTAGGGTGGGTTGAGCGCAGCGAAACCCATCCAACGGCTCACTCAACCCACGTACGAGATAAACTCCAGCAGCGAGCCGTCCGGGTCGCGGAAATAGACGCTGGTGCCGGATCCCTTTGCGCCGAAGCGCTCCATGGGGCCGCGCTCGACCGGCACGCCGCAATCCTGCAGATGTGCGATCGCCTCCGAAATCGGACCCCGCCAGACGAAGCACAGGTCGCTGTTGCCGGGCTGGACCGGGAGACGGGCGACCTCGGCGGGGGTCACGCCGGGGCCATGCAGGTTGAGCTGCTGATCGCCGAACCGGTAGGCGAAGCCGCCGTTCGGGCGCTCCACGATCTCCGCCCCCAGCACGTCGCGATAGAAGGCGTTGGAGCGCGTCCAGTCGGAGACGTGCACCACGCAATGATCGAGCGTCACTTTCACGGTCATGTGAGCGTTCCGTCATTGGCCGGTTCGCGAAACCCTATACGCTCTGCCGCGTAATTAAGGAACGGGCTGCGCAGCCGGCCGTCTGACGTCAGACCTCCGCAGGTTCGGCCCAACGTTGCGAGCCTTGATCTCACCAAAGAAGGTTTCAGGAGGACGCCCATGAACAGACGACAAAGCCTGACATTGCTGGCCGGCGTTGCGGCGGCTGCGAGCCTTGGCGGCGGGTCCCGCGTTTTGGCCCAGGCCACGGCTCCGGCCCAGCCGGCCGGTCCCTTCAAGCTGCCGGAGCTCGGCTACGCCTATGAGGCGCTGGAGCCGCATATCGACTCCACCACCATGACCATCCATCATCAGCGTCATCACGGCGCCTTCATCACCAACCTGAACGGCCTGGCCGGCAAATGGGCCGAGCTTGCCACGCTGCCGCCGGAGACGATCGTCAGCGATCTGAGCAAGGTGCCGGAAGCGATCCGCGGCGGCGTGCGCAACAATCTCGGCGGACACTGGAACCACAGCTTCTTCTGGGCGCTGATGACGCCGGGCGGACCGAAGGAACCGGCGGGCGCGCTGAAGGCCGCCATCGACCGCGATTTCGGAAATGTCGGCGCCATGACCGACAAGCTGAATGCGGCGGGTCTCGGCCGCTTCGGGTCGGGCTGGGCCTGGTTGGTGGTCACAAAGGACAAGAAGCTCGACGTCGTGAACACGCCGTATCAGGACACGCCGCACATGGATCTCGGCGCCCAGCCGGTGCTCGGTGTCGATGTGTGGGAGCACGCCTATTACCTGAAATACCAGAACCGGCGCGGCGACTATCTCAAGGCCTGGTGGAACACCGTGAACTGGGCCAAGGCCGGCGAGCATTTCGCCAAGGCCAGCGCATAAGGCGGCCGCATAAGGCGACCGCTTCACCATCAGGCTGCGGCGGCCGCGTCCCATACGCCGCCGTATGCCGGGTCCGCGTTGGCGACGCCGCGGGTCAGCCCTTCAGGCGCAGCAGGCGGCCGCGTTCGCGATCCCAGCTGCGTTTCTTCAGCGTCTCGCGCTTGTCATGCAGCTTCTTGCCGCGGGCCAGCGCGATCTCGATCTTGGCGCGGCCGCGGGCGTTGAAATAGAGCTTGAGCGGCACCACCGTCATGCCCTCGCGCTCGATCGCGCCGGTCAGCTTGTTGATCTGTTTCTTGTGCAGCAGGAGCTTGCGCGGGCGTTTCGGCGTGTGGTTGAAGCGGCCGGCCTGCAGATATTCCGGAATGTTGGCGTTGATCAGCCAGAACTCGCCGCCGCGCGCGTCGGCGTAGGATTCCGCGATCGTCGCCTTGCCGGCGCGCAGCGACTTGACCTCGCTGCCGGTGAGCGCGACGCCGGCCTCGAAGGTTTCTCCGATCTCGTAATTGAAACGTGCCTTGCGATTGTCGGCGACGACTTTCAGCTTCGGCTCGGCCTTTGCTGCCATGCGCTAGTTGAGCAGGCCGGCATGCACCATCGCGGTCTTGATGGCGGCCTTGGTCGGCGCCGTCACCGGCAGCAGCGGCGAGCGCACCTCCTCGTTGCCGCGGCCGAGCAAGGCGAGCCCGCATTTGGCGCCGGCCAGTCCCGGCTCGAGGAAGATCGCGCCGTGCAGCGGCACCAGACGGTCCTGGATCTGCAGGGCCTGCGGATAGTCGTTGGCGAGCGTGGCGTCCTGCAATTGCGCGCACAGCGCCGGCGCGACGTTGGACACCACCGAAATGCAGCCATGTCCGCCGGCGGCGTTGTAGGCCAAGGCCGTCATGTCCTCGCCCGAGAGCTGGATGAAATCCGGCCCCATCGCCTCGCGCTGGGTCGACACGCGCGCCAGATTGCCGGTGGCGTCCTTGACGCCGACGATGTTCTTCAACTCGTAAAGCCGCTTCATGGTGTCGACCGACATGTCGACGACGGAACGCGGCGGGATGTTGTAGATGATGATCGGAATGCCGATGGCGTCGTTCACTGCCTTGAAATGCACGTACAGGCCTTCCTGCGTCGGCTTGTTGTAATAGGGTGTCACCACGAGGACGGCATCGGCGCCGGCGCCTTCCGCATGCCGGGCGAGTTCGACCGCTTCGCTGGTGGCGTTCGATCCGGCGCCGGCGATCACCGGCACACGGCCCTTGGCCTGGTCGATGCACCACTCGACCACCTTCTTGTGCTCGTCATGCGACAGGGTCGGACTCTCGCCCGTGGTTCCGACCGGCACCAGCCCGCGGGTGCCTTCGGCGATCTGCCATTCCACGAGGTCGCGGAACGCCTGTTCGTCGAGCGCGCCGTTCCTGAACGGCGTCACAAGGGCGGTGAATGAGCCTCGAAAGCTCGTCGTGGCGGCCATAACGCAAACCCCGGCTGGATATGATTTTTCGGGGGCATTGTTACCGTTTCGGCCCTGCCGATGAAAGCGAATGTTGCTGATCCGGCGCATCAGCGGGGGCGATGCCGGTTCCGGCGGTTCCGCATTCCCGCCGTTTTCCCGTGCCAGTTGGGACGAAGCGGGTCCGCGACACGGGTCGATAGCGGTCCTTCATCATATTCACGACAATGGCGGCGCGCGCCCGATTCGGGTCCGCACGTTTGTCTGACGAGGACCGGGATTGAGATCAGATCGCAAGCAGAGCCTGCGGGTGCTGGCCGTCGCGTCCGTGATGGTCGTGGCCGCGCCGGTCTGGGCGGCCCCCAAACCGGAGGCGGCGAAGCCTGCCGCCGCGTCCAGGCCCGTGGATCTGAAGCCCGCCGCCGCGCCGAAAAGCGCGGCCAAAAAGCCGGCTTCGCCGGCGGCAGCCAAAACCGCCAAGCCGGTCTCCCGCATGGCCTCCAGGGCGGTCCCGTTGCCGCGGGCCCGGCCGTCCGCCACAGCCGCCGGCCCCACGCCGGCACCTGTGGCACCGGTGGCGGCCCTGGCCCCGGCGCGCGCCGTCCCCAGCACCGCCGCAGCGCCCCAGGCGCCGCTTGCGATGGCGGCCAGCATCGCAACACCGCCGTCCGACCTGGCGGCGGTCAAGCAGGCCATCGAGCTTGTGCGCAAGGGCAAAAATTCCGCCGCCAGCGATGTCGGCCGTTCGGTCGGCGACCCGGTGGCGCGCAAGCTGATCGAATGGGTGGTGCTGCGCGCTGAGGATGACGATTTCAATTTCGATCGCTATGCCGGTTTCATCGCCGCCAATCCGGGCTGGCCCGGCATCGTGCAGTTCCGCCGCAAGGCGGAGGCTGCGCTCTGGCAGAACCCGGCCAGCGACGCCCAGATCCGGGCGTTCTTCTCGGCGCAGAAGCCGGTGTCCGCCAAGGGCAAGCTGGCCTATGCGCGCGCGGCGCTGGCGCAGGGCGACCGTGCGCTGGCGCAGCAATTGGTGCGCGATGCGTGGCGCAACGACTCGTTCTCCGCCGACATGGAAAAACGAACGCTCGATGCCTTTGGCAGCTTGCTCACCGGCGGCGACCACAAGGCGCGCATGGACCGCCGCCTCTACGCGGAAAATATCGACGAGGGAATGCGCGCCGCGCAGCGGCTCGGAGCCGCGCAAGTCGCCATCGCGAAGGCGCGTGCAGCAATCGTCAACAAATCGTCGAATGCCAAGGCGTTGCTGGATGCGGTGCCGGCGGAGGCGCGCGGTGACGCGGTCTATATTCTGACCATGGTGCAATGGCTGCGCCGCACCGACAAGATTGCGGAGGCCGGCCAGTGGATGCTGAAGGCGCCGAACGCATCGGCCGCTGTCATCGATCCGGAAGAATGGTGGACCGAACGTCGCTTGCTGGCGCGCAAGCTGCTCGATATCGGCGATCCGCAAACCGCCTTCAAGGTCGCAGCGGCCGCGGCGATGCCGGACAAGGAGCATCCGCGGGTCGAGTATCTTTTCACGACCGGCTGGATCGCGTTGCGGTTTCTGAACGATCCCGCGACGGCCATGCCGTATTTTGCGCGCATCGCAGAGGCGGCGGAACATCCGGCCTCGCTGGCGCGCTCGTTCTACTGGCAGGGGCGTGCGGCGGAGGCGGCAGGCCGCCGCGATGATGCACGGCGGTTCTATGAGCGCGGGTCGCAATTTCCGACCGCCTATTACGGCCAGCTGGCGCGCGCCAAGCTCGGACCCGGCGACATCCGGCTGCCGCCGACGCCGGCGGTGAATCCGGCGCGGTTTGAAATCGTCAGGGCGGTCGAGATTCTCTACGCCATTGACGAGCGCGATCTCGTGGTGTCGGCGGTCGCCGATCTCGCCGACAAGGCCACCGATATCGGCGCACTGGCGGCGGTCGCGGCGCTGACCGAGAAGAACCAGGATGCGCGCGCCATGGTGCTGCTCGGCCGCACCGCCGTGAGCCGCGGATTGCCGTTCGAGGCTTATGCCTATCCGGTCGCCGGCCTGCCGCGCTACAACCCGGTCGGGCCGCAGGTCGAACCGCATATCGCCTATGCGATCGCGCGGCAGGAAAGCGGTTTCCATCCGCGCGCGATTTCCAGTGCGAACGCGCTGGGACTGATGCAGGTGACGCCAGCCGCCGGGAAATACATCGCCAAGAAGAACGGCATCGCCTTCGATCAGAAGCGGCTGCTCAACGATCCGGTCTACAATGTGCAGATGGGCGCCGCCGAACTGGGCGACGTGATCGAGGCCTATCGCGGCTCCTATATTCTGGCCTTCGTCGCCTACAATGCCGGGCGCGGGCGGGTGCGCGAATGGACCGAGCGCTATGGCGACCCGCGCGATCCCAAGGTCGATCCGGTCGACTGGGTCGAACGGATTCCGTTCTCCGAGACGCGCAACTACGTGCAGCGGGTGATGGAAAATCTGCAGATCTATCGCGTGCGGTTCGGCGGCTCGCCCAAGGTGATGATCGAAGCCGATCTGCGGCGCGGAATGGTCGCGAATTGAGCCCGGAGCGACGGGTGGCGAGGTAGAGTGCTCTCCATGACCAGCGCCGCCCGCCTGCCGTCATTGCCCGCCTATGAGACGCTTTTTGTCAGCGCCCGCGACGGCCTGAAACTCCATGTCCGAGCCTGGGGGCCGCGCAACGCCACGGGGGTGCCCGTCATTTGTCTGCCCGGCCTGTCGCGCACGGCGGCGGATTTCGACGTATTGGCGGCGGCCCTGGCGGGACAGCAGACGTCGCCGCGCCGCGTGCTGGCGCTGGATTATCGCGGGCGCGGCGCTTCGGACTACGATCGCGATCCGCAGAATTACAATGCCGCGGTTGAACTCGCCGATGTCATCGCCGTCGTGACCGCGCTGGAAGCCATTCCCGCCATTTATGTCGGCACATCGCGCGGCGGCATCCTCACAATGCTGCTGGCGGCGGCACGGCCGACGCTGATCGCCGGCGCCGTTCTCAATGATATCGGCCCGGTGATCGACCAGAAGGGGTTGCTGCGGATCAAGAGCTATGTCGGAAAGATGCCCGAGCCGAGAAATTTCGAGGAAGGCGCCGACATCCTC